>WNGJ01002656.1_pt1 | contig 18188 bp, 18 predicted proteins | sample 5400611 | NCBI WGS metagenome assembly WNGJ01 (sample SAMN13153375, study PRJNA577476) | soil metagenome | isolation source: 40 cm soil or saprolite under Garry oak tree replicate 1 | place: USA:California | collected 2016-06-15 | reverse complement strand
TCGAGTCCGATGCTCACCGCCTCGACGTCGGACCCGAGGGCCTCCATCAGGCCGTCACGGTCGAGCGTCAGCAGAGTGGCGTCGGAGAGGCCGTGGATGCTGGTGACATAGCGGTCGCTGCCGCGGGGAGCGGGGAGGATCAGGAGGTCGCCAGGCTTCGGCCGGCGCGTCAGCACGACCTTGCCGGCGCCGTCCAGGATGGCGCCCTCGCACGAACCGGTCGCGAGGAAGATCACCAGGTCGCCGCCCTGGGCGCCCAATCGCAAGGTCTCGCCGGCGGACAGGCTCACCGGCCGCATGCGCCGCGCAAGGGCGCGCAGGGTCCCATCGCTCAGCTCTGAGAACACCGACGCCATCTCCAGCAGGCGGGCGCGCGACTGCAGGACCGACGGCGCCTGATCGTTAACAGGCGTCGGCCCGGTCACCTCTTCGGATGCTCCTTCCTCCCGCGGCCCGTGGGTCTCGCGAACCTCGCGGGCGCACAAATCGCCGATAATGTACCAACGTTCCCCCAGAACTCCACCCCGCATCCCGCTAACGGGATGGCATCTGCTCCAGATCCCAAGCTCGGAGCCGCTGAATCAGAGCAGATCGCGGCGCAGATCAACCAGGCCCTGGTTTCCGCGCTGACCGGCCAGAATGCGGTGCTCAACGCCACTGCCAGCGACCTGCTCGCGCATGTCGACGTGGTCGCGCCCGTGATCGCGTCGGTCATGCACCGTCCGGGCATCACACTGGCCCAGCAGTGGCAGGTCACGAAGGTGATCAAGCGAGGCGGCCTCGGCGGGGAGCTCCTGGACGCGCTCGCGAGCCCTGAGCCGGCCACCCGAGCTGCCGCCGCCCAGCTGTGCGGCGCCATGCGGCTGGCCGAGTCGGTGGCGTGGTTGAGCGACCTCCTGTCCGACCCAGACGAGAAGGTCCGCGTGGCCGCGGCGCGGGCGCTGGGCCGCACCGGAGGGAGGCGGGCGGTGGACGCCCTGATGCGCGTGGTCGAAGATTTCCCACCGCACAGGCTGGCGCTGGCGATCGCGCACGGTGCGTCCGACATCGACCTCGACGGTCTTCTGCGCTCTGGAGGGAGCGCCAGGACCGCTGTCGTGGTCGCTCTGGCGTGCGGCCTGCGCGCCGACGCGCTCCGGTTTCCGCGCCTGGTGGCCATGGCCCGCGACCGGAATGGGCCCTCCGAAGTTCGAGCCGCGGCGTGCCGGGCCCTGGGCATGATCGGCGACCGCGCGGCCGCGGGCGTGCTTCGGAACCTGGGTCTCGACCCGGATTCTGCGGTTTCGGAGGCAGCTACCCGAGCGCTTCGGCGCTACCATCCCGGCGTGCAGAGGCGCCAGACATGAAACTCTCGGAGCGTTTCGACCGCCGGTACCAGCAGACTCCGCTGGCCGTCCCGGTGCCGCCAGGCGCCCCGCCCCCGTCCACGGCGGCCGCTCCCGCGCCGGCCACGCCGGCCGGCCCGCCCACCACCACGGCCCAGGTGATCCCGATCCAGTCATCACAGCATCAGGCCGCGCAGGCCCCCGAGCCGTCGACCAAGCTCACGCCGGCACTGGCCGGCGCCAAGAACGAGATCCACGCCCAGCTGCTGGCGCATCACACGGCACAGATCGACCTCAACAACCGCCCCGGCATCCGGCGGCTCCTGCAGCAGCTGACCGAGGAGCATTTCCGCGCCAAGCCCGGCCTGGGCGTCACCACCGCCGATAAGGAGCGATTGGTCGAGACGCTCTTCGACGAGGTCGTCGGGCTCGGCCCCCTCGAGACGCTCCTGCGAGACCCGGACATCACCGAGGTGATGGTGAACCGGCCTGAGCAGATCTTCGTCGAGCGCCGCGGCCGCATCGAGCTCACAAACCTCGCGTTCGAAGACGAAGACAGCCTGCGCAGGGTAATCGACAGGATCGTCTCGTCGATAGGACGTCGCGTCGACGAGTCGGAGCCGATGTGTGACGCGCGACTGAAGGATGGTTCGCGTGTCAACGTGGTCATTCCGCCGGTGGCCATCTATGGGCCATGCCTGACGATCCGCAAATTTGGTCGCGACGTTCTGAGCCCGGAGCAGATCATCGCGTCGGGCGGCGCGACCGCGGCGATGATGGAGTACCTCGACGCGTCGGTGAAGACGCGGCTCAACATCATCGTCTCCGGCGGCACCGGCTCAGGCAAGACCACGTTCCTCAACGTGCTGTCGGGATTCATTCCCGCCGCGGAGCGGATCGTCACGTGCGAGGACGCGGCCGAGCTTCGCCTGCGCCAGGTGCATGTCATCAGCCTCGAGTCCAAGCCGCAGAACGTCGAGGGCCGCGGCGCAATCTCGATTCGCGACCTCGTGCGCAACTGCCTGCGGATGCGCCCCGACCGAATCGTCGTCGGCGAGTGTCGCGGACCTGAAGCCCTCGACATGCTGCAGGCGATGAACACCGGTCATGACGGATCGATGAGCACCCTGCACGCTAACAATCCGCGAGACGCGGTGAACCGCCTCGAGACGCTCGTGCTGCTGGCAGGCACGGAGCTGCCTTCGCGCGCCATCCGCACGCAGATCGCATCCGCCGTGAACGTCGTAGTGCAGACCGAGCGCCTTCGCGGCGGCGCCCGCAAGGTCGTGTCCATTGCCGAGGTGCTCGGCTTGAAGGACGGAGACATCATCATGCAGGAGCTGTTCGCCTTCCGGCAGATGGGCGTTTCCCCCGACGGTCGCGCTATCGGCTACCACACGGCAACCGGGGCGCGGTCGATGTTCATGCAGCACTTCCGTTCTGATGGCATCGAGCTGTCGGACGCGCTGTTCGCACCGACCCCAGAGCCTCCAGCAGCAAGCTTCGTCTGAAAGCCCAATGGAAGAGATCAAAACCAACGGCGCATCGGCCGGCCACGCGAGGCTCGACCCTGAGCTGCTCATCGACTTCGGGCACCAGCTCCGCAACCAGCTGAACGCCATCGTCGGCGCGGCGGGCCTGCTCTCGGCGACCGCGACGTCCAGCGACCAGCGCGAGCTGGCCTCGGTCGTGCTCACCGGAGCGGAAGAGCTGGCGGGACTTGTGGACGAGGTGCTCGACTCGCCGGCAATCCACAGCGGCGACTTCGAGCTCGCTCTCCATCCTTTCAATCTGCGTGCCAGCGTCGAGTCATGCCTGGCCCGGGTGGCCAGCTCGGCGATGACCAGGGGAGTGAACCTCTCCTTCAGCGCCGGCGCCGACGTTCCGAATGTGATCGTCGGCGACTCACGCCGCCTGGAGCAGATCCTCCACAGCCTGCTGCGCCTGGCGGCGGAGCGAACGCGGCAGGGCGCGATCCACGTCGAGCTTTCGTGCGAGCCCAACGAAGGACCGCTCAAGCTGCGCTTCAAGGTCAGCGACTCAGGCGAGGCCGTGCCGCAGCGCGTGCTCGACGCGGCCTGGTCCGACGGCATGGGCTCCGCCGGCCTCGAGCCTGGCGAGAGGCTTGCCGCGCTCAGCCTGCAAACCACGCGGCGCCTGGTCGAGATGATGGACGGCGACCTCTCGATTCGTCGCGGAGGCGACGGCACGGCGCTGACGGAGGTTGACTTCGCGTTTCTCGCGGAGGCATCCGACGCAGAGCCCGACCAGCACGCGACGCTCTCAGGCATGCAGGTGCTGGTGGTCGCCGCCGACGCGACCGAGCGCCGCGTGCTTGCGATGCAGGCGGAGCTGTGGGGCGCGCCGTCGACGGCCGCCGAGGCCGGCGAGGCCGCCCGGCTGGTCGGCGCGGGCCAGCCTTTCGACCTGGCGCTGATCGAGCACCGCAAGCCTGTGATCGACGGACTCGCGGTGGCGACCGAGCTCCGCAGCCGGCGCGGCAGGCATGAGCTGCCGATCGTCCTCATCGTCGCCGGCACGCTCGGTCCTGAGGAGGTGATGGCCGCGGACAGCGGCATGGTGCAGGCGACGCTCGCCAAGCCGGTGCCGCCGCAGAAGCTGCGAGACGTCATGGCCCAGGTTGGCGTGCGCCACGCCGCGCCGCCGGTCGCGCCTGCCGTCGACGTGGTCGCGGTAGTGAGCCTCAAGGTGCTCGTCGCGGACGACAACACGCTGAACCAGAACATGCTGCGCCGCCAGATCACCAAGCTTGGCCACACGGTCGACGTCGTCTCCAACGGCCGTGAAGCGGTCAGCGCGGTTGAGCAGCAGCCGTACGACGCGCTTCTGATGGACGTGCTGATGCCTGGCATGGACGGCCTGCAGGCGGCCGAGGAGATCTGCCGCCGGTGGAGCCGAGGCACTCGCCCACGGCTGATCGCCCTCACCGCGATGGCGGGGCCCGGCGACGAGGAGCGCTGCCTCAAGGCGGGATTCGACGACTACATGAGCAAGCCCGTGCACATGGACGAGCTCGGCGAGGCGCTGAAGGCCGCGGCGGGATTCCGCGCCGCGCCCAAGACAATGGGCTGAAGCACGCGGCTGTATACAGACGCGGCTTTCTGACGGGATTTAGCGTGCGTTTGTATACAAACGCGGGTACGGCGCTGGGCTAGATTGCGCTCCGGCGCGACGCCCGCGCCTCCAGCAGTACGACCACGATCACGATCACGCCGCCCAGGACCATCAACCCACCCAGCGCCTCCGCCTCGATGCCAGTCGGTTGCGTGACGATCTGGATCATCGCCGAACCGAAGACGAGCATGTAGCTCAAGCCGAGCAGGCGGACGCGCGGAGCAACCCTCTGCTGTTCCTCTCCGCGCCATGGCCGTTTGCCGATCACCAGCAGATAAGCGCCCATCAAAAGAGCGAGCGCGGCCAGGATGAGTGATACGAGCTGCACGATGCCGGTGGTCACCATCGACCCGAGATACTAACCAACCGTTTCTTACAATCGACCTCTCTTATGCCTCGAACCGAGCCGATCAAGGCCGTCCGCGGTGTCCGCGACATTCTTCCCGAGGAGCGCGCCCTGTGGCGCGTGGCCGAGCGCGCGGCGGCGAGGGTGGCGCATCGGTTCGGCTATCGCGAGATCCAGACGCCGGTGATCGAGCACCTGGAGCTGATCGAGCGCGTGGGCGAGGACACAGACGCCGTCGCCAAGGAGCTCTACCGGTTTGAGGACCGGGGCGGCAGGCAGCTCGCCTTGCGGCCCGAGGCCACGGCGGGCGTCGTGCGCGCCTACTTCGAAGGCGGTCTCAACCAGGGTCCGCAGCCCGCGCGCCTCTATCTCATCGGCCCGATGTTCCGCTACGACCGGCCGCAAAAAGGGCGCTACCGGCAGTTCTTCCAGTTCAACGTCGAGGCGATCGGCGGGGCGAGCCCTGCAGTGGACGTGGAGGTCATCGAGCTTGCCCGCGCGTGGCTGATCGAGGTTGGGCTCGACAAGCTCACGCTCGAGCTCAACACCATCGGCGACGACCAGTGCCGGCCCGCGTACCTGGACCTGCTCCGCGCTTACTATCGGCCCCTCAGGGACAAGCTGCACAAGGAGTGCCAGCGCCGCCTCGAGATCAACCCGCTGCGCCTGCTCGACTGCAAGGTGCCTCAGTGCCAGCCCTTCAAGGCTGGTGCCCCAAAGATGACCGAGCACCTGTGCGAACCGTGCGTGAGCGCCTGGGCCGTGGTGCGTAAGCTGCTGGACGCTGCGGGCATCGAATACAACCTGAACCCGTACCTGGTCCGCGGCCTCGACTACTACACGCGCACCGTCTTCGAGTTTTATCCCTCGGGTGCGTCTGGCCAGCAGGATGCGCTCGCGTCGGGCGGCCGATACGACGGGCTGGCCGCCGCCGAGAGCTGGCCGTCGACGCCGGGCGTGGGTTTCGCCGGCGGCCTTGACCGCGTGACCGAGCTCATGGCGTCTGAAGGCGAGGAGGTAGTGCCCGAGCCCGCAGCTGACGTGATCGTCCTACCGGATGGCGACCTGGTCGCCGAGGCGGCTGAGATCGCGCGGTTGATCCGCGTCGTGCGCTCGGCCTCGGTCGACTACGAGCCACGCAGCCTACGAGCGAAGATGCGTGCGGCCGACAAGGTGGATGCACTCTGGGCGGTGCTGTTCAACGCGGACGAGGCGAAGCGGCGCGTCGCGCAGCTGCGCGACATGAGGTCGGGCGAGCAGCGCGAGGTGATGTGGTCTGATCTGCCGGAACTGCTCGCATGAAATCCCCACGAACTCAGAGCCTGCGGCGTGAGTTCGCGGGGACCCCTTTGAGATGAGCGGATTCACGGCTCCGCATTGTGGTTCGCTTCGTGCGTCGGATGCAGGCACAGAGGTCGAGCTCTACGGCTGGGTCGCGCGCCGGCGCGACCACGGCGGGGTGACGTTCCTGGATCTGCGCGACCGATGGGGAATCGTGCAGGTCGTGGTTCGAACTGCGTCGGTCGCTGCGGATGTGCGCGGCGAGTACGTGGTTCGCGCCCGCGGCACGGTAAGGCGCCGGCCGGCGGGATCTGAGAACCCGAAGCTAGCAACCGGGGATGTGGAGGTCGACCTCGAGGAGCTCGAGGTCATCTCGAAATCCAAGACTCCGCCGTTCGAGATCGAGGACGATGTGTCGGCCGACGAGGCAACGCGACTCAAGTACCGCTACCTGGACCTCCGCAGGCCGAAGATGGCGCGCACGCTGGAGCTGCGGCATCGCGTGGTGCAGGCGATCCATCGCTACATGTCGTCACGCGAGTTCATCGAGATCGAGACGCCCATGCTGCTCAAGGGCACGCCCGAAGGCTCGCGCGACTTCATCGTTCCGTCGCGCCTGCATCCGGGCGAGTTCTTCGCGCTGCCTCAGTCCCCGCAGCAGCTGAAGCAGCTTCTGATGGTGGCGGGCATCGGCCGCTACTACCAGATCGCAAGGTGCTTGCGCGACGAGGACCTTCGCGCGGATCGCGTCGTCGAGATCACGCAGCTCGATGTCGAGATGTCGTTCTGCACTGAGGAGGACGTGCTTGCCCTCATCGAGGGCCTGTGGGCGAGCGTGTGGAAGGACGTGCTCGGCATCGAGATCAAGACTCCGTTCCCGCGCATCGACATGCAGGAGGCGCTGCTGAAGTACGGCAGCGACAAGCCGGATCTTCGCTACGACCTCGTGATAGCGGATGTGAGCGACGCGCTGCGCGGGACATCGGCCATGGTGTTCCGCAGCGCACTCGATGCGGGCGGCGTGGTGCGCTGCTTTGCGGTGCCGGGTGGGAAGGACATGTCACGGCGCGAGCTCGACGAGCTGGCCCTGATGGCGAAGGGCGCCGGCGCCAAGGGCCTCGCGTGGATCCCCGGCCCGCTGGACCGCCACCTCGCCGAAGGAGAGCTGTCGGCGATCATGGCCGCGGCCGGCGCGGGCGCTGAGGACCTCGTGCTCCTTGTCGCCGACCGGCGGCGCAAGGCTGAGACCGTGATGGGCCTGCTGCGCCGCGAGATCGCGCGCCGGCGCAAGCTGGCGCGCCAGGGTGAGTGGCAGTTCCTCTGGGTCTACCCGATGTACCTGTTCGAGGAGGACGACCAGGGCAACCTCACCTACGGGCATCATCCGTTCACGTCGCCGTGGCCTCAGGACATGGACCTGCTGGGGACGAGGCCGTATGACGTCCGCGCTCGCGCTTATGACTGCGTGCTGAACGGCGTCGAGGTTTCGGGCGGAAGCATCCGCATCCACGACCGCGAGCTGCAAGAGCGCGTTTTCGAGATTCTCGGCATGAGCCGCGAGAAGATCCGCGCGCAGTTCGGCCACCTGCTCGACGCTTTCGAGTACGGCGTCCCGCCGCATGGTGGGATCGCGGCCGGCATCGACCGGCTGATGATGGCGATTCTCGGCACTGAGAACATCCGTGACGTCGTCGCATTTCCGAAGACGCAGAGCCACCAGGACCTCATGCTCGGCGCCCCCAGCGCTGTGGATCAAGCGCTGCTCGACGAGCTCCACATCAAGGTCGTTCCCCCGACGAAGCCCTCGTAACATTGGTGGCGCTCCCGAGGGGCCTGCGGGTAACGTGCGCGTTGCCCAACAGCCAATTGATCGGGACCCCGGAGTCCGGACGGCCGACCAAATGCCCGCCGGGACGGGACTTGGAGAAGCCCCGGCAGGGGACCCACCTGAGCATGCTCAGGACAACCCACCCCCGCGGTCCTGAGGGAGCACCTTCGTGAACATGATCCCGCCGGGCGTGGTGGTGGCGGTCCTGCTCGTTCTCATCACGTCGCAGGTCTTCTATGCGGCGCTGCGCTACCGCCGGCGTGCTTACCTTCCAGTGCTTCTCACCACCGCGCTCGGTTTCGGGCTGGGCCAGCTGTGGGACTACCTCGGGCTGCCGTCCCTCAACCTCGGCCAGGCGAACGTGCTGCCGGCTGTCGTCTTCGCACTCCTGCTCCAGCCGCTGGCCCGCTTTGTGCCGCGCGCCGGCCAGGAGCCGAAGGAGACCGTCGAGCAGCCGCCTGCCACCTAGCGCCATATGATTCAGCGTGTTTGTCGTATCTCGCTAAGGGGTATTTGCACCAATGGAGTTCATGTGGATCGCGTTTGGGATCAGCGCCCTCATCGTGGCGCTGGCACTGGTCGCGGTGCTGTTCAGGCTCCGCGGAACACTGGGTGCGATGCAAGAGCTTCTTGACACGACTAGCGACGAGATGAAAGAGACGTTGCCGGAGGTTCGTGAGACCATCGGTAACGTAAACGACATCGCGATGGGGGTGAACGTCGGCCTGCGGACTGCTGGCAGAGGCGCTCAGGCGATCGGCCGCACGGTGAGCGCGGCGGCTCACGGCGCGAAGGTCGCGAGCCAGAGCCTGGTCCGCTCATTCCTCGGAGGTTAGGAGCGATGGCAGAAGACAAAGGCGGCGGCGGTTTTGGTTGGTTTCTGCTCGGCGGAGTGCTCGGGCTGATCGCGGGCGCATACATCGCGTCGGGTCCTGGTCGCGGCCAGGTCGACAATCTTCGCAGCAAGACCATCGAGCTCTCGACGAGCGAGCCTGTGCAGAAGGCGAAGGAAGCCGCGCAGCGGGCGCGGACGATCATGTCCGACCCGGACCACCCGGTCGGCAAGGCGATCCAGGATGGCGTGGCGGCGGCGAAGAGGCGGCGCGAGGAGCTCGAGTCCGCGGCGCGCACGAAGATCCAGCAGGCGACTAACGGCGGCGCCGACAAGGAGTAAGTCTCGAAGTGGCCAAGCGCGACCTTGCTGAGCTGAGGATCCCCGCGAATTCCACTTTCATTCCGGTGGCCAAGCGGGTCGCGAGCACGCTCGGCAGCCAGCTCGGCCTCAGCCTCACGGACCTCGACGAGCTCAGCATCGCGCTGACGCAGGCGTGTGACAGCGCCATCGACGCGGCCGACGATTTCGGCGGCGACCACGACCTGAAGCTCACCTACTTCGCCACCAATCGAGCGCTGGTGGTGGACGTGGATCTGCTGCCCGCGCTGCATCAGGCGTCGCGACACTCTGCCGAGGCGGTGGCCAAGCATCGCGAGCTGGTCGACGTCGAGATGCAGAGGCTGGCCTACGAGATGATCCGCTGCTTTGTCGACGACTTCCGGACGCAGATCGAACCCAGGACCGGCCAGGTCCGCTTCCGGATGGTCAAGCACCTGGCCGGTTAACGGTCTCACCGCGCGCGCAAACTGAAATAGGGTGAGCAACACGGGGCGGTTGTCCCGCGAGGAGCTGCGGGCTCTCCACCGGCGTTACCGGGACAGCCAGGATCCGGCTGAACGCGACCGCATCCGCGCGCAGCTGGTCGACGCGTACCACGACTTCGTGTACTTCCTCGCGCGCAAGTTTCAGAACCGCGGCGAGCCGCTCGACGACATCGTCCAGGTTGGCTACCTCGGCCTGATCAAGGCGATCGAGCGATTCGACCCTGACCTCGGCTACGAGTTCACCACGTTCGCCACGCTCACCGTCGCAGGCGAGATCAAGCGACACTTCCGCGACAAGGGCACAGCCATTCGCTTTCCGCGACGGCTGCAGGAGCTGCATCAATCGGTGGTGCGCGTGAACGAGCAGATGAAGAACGAGCTTGGCCGCGAGCCGACGGTGCAGGAGCTGGCGGAGCGTCTCGGCGTCACGCCCGAGGACGTGACGGAGGCGATGGAAATGGGGCCGGCGCAGACGCCGATATCGCTGGACCAGACGATCGGCTCAACCGATGGCGAGGCGGGTCGGTCGATTGCCGAGTCGATCGGCACAGAGGACGCTGAGCTGGATCGCGTGGAGATGCGCGACCTTCTCAACCGAGCCATGGAGCACCTGACCCCGCGCGAGCGCGCGATCATGGCGATGCGCTTCTACGAGCAGATGTCTCAGTCCGAGATCGCGAGGCGGTTGGGGATCAGTCAGATGCACGTGTCGCGCCTGCAGCGCGCAGCGCTGGAGCAGCTGCGCAAGCACGTGCCGCAAGAAAGCGCCAGCTCCTGAATGCCGCTGCTCGAGTCGGAGGCACCGAAGGATCCATTTGTTCTTTTCAATCGCTGGTTTCGCGACGCGAGCGAGGCCGGCGCGCTGCAGCCCGACGCCGTGACACTCGCCACGGCGACCAGCAGCGGCGCGCCATCGGCGCGAATGGTTCTGTTCAAGGGCGTCGAGGAAGAATCGTTCGTCTTCTACTCCAACTACGGGAGTCGCAAGGGTCGCGAGCTCGCGCAGAACAACCGCGCTGCGCTCGTCTTCTTCTGGAGCATCAAGCGCCACCAGGTGCGGGTGTCCGGCACCGTGCGCAGGCTCACACGCGAGGCGTCGGCCGAGTACTTCCACAGCAGGCCGCGCGGAGCGCAGCTGTCGGCGCTGGCGTCGCGGCAGAGCCGCGTCGTCGCGTCGCGCGGCGTGCTGGAGAAGGCAGTGCTGGAGCTGGCGACGCGCTACCCGAATGAGGTGCCTCTGCCGCGCGATTGGGGAGGTTATGCGCTGACGCCGCGGTGGATCGAGTTCTGGGAAAACCGCGAGGACCGCCTGCACGACCGGCTGCGCTATGTCAGGCAGAAGGGAGGTCGTTGGCGGCTCGAGCGCCTCGCGCCATAGACTAGTTCAGCCCCGTCATGACCGGGAACGAGATCCGCAAACGTTTTCTAGAGCATTTCGCTAGCCGGGAGCACAAGGTCCTCCCCAGTGCGCCGCTGGTGCCCAAGGACGACCCGAGCACCTTGTTCATCTCGGCCGGAATGCAACCTCTCCAGCCCTACTACCTGGGCTTGAGCGATCCTCCCGCGCCCAGGCTGGCGAGTGCGCAGAAGTGCTTGCGCACCGGAGACATCGATGAAGTGGGTAGGACCGACCGCCACAACACGTTCTTCGAGATGCTCGGCAACTTCACGCCGACCGGCGCCTATTTCAAGGAGACCGCGATCCCTCTCGCGTGGGAGCTCGTGACCGGCGGATTCCAGATGCCCGTCGAGCGGCTGCGCGTGACGATCCACCCGTCGGACGACCAGGCCCTCGACATCTGGGTGCAGACCGGCGTCGCAAGAGATCGCGTCACGCGTCTCGGGGACAACTGGTGGGGGCTCGGTCGCGGACCTTGTGGACCCGACTCCGAGATCTGGTGGGACCGCGGCAAGGATGTGGGCTGCGGCCGCGACGACTGCGTGCCCGACCACTGCGAGCGATTCACCGAGTTCTGGAACCTGGTCTTCCCGCAGTACGACCAGCGCGGCGACCTTTCGGGACCGCCGTCGACCGCGGAGGCGATCCATCGCGGCATCGCCGACGGGGCGCTTGTGCCGCTCGCGCGACCCGCAATTGACACGGGCATGGGCCTCGAGCGCATCTCGTACATCCTGCAGGGCAAGACGAACCTTTTCGAAACTGACCTGTTCGAGCCACTGCTCGAGCTGATCAGGGATCAGAGCCAGAAGCCGACGACGCTTTCCGAAAGGATCATCGCGGACCACATTCGGGCGGCGACTTTCGTCATCGCCGATGGAGTGCTGCCCTCAAACGAGGGTCGTGGGTATGTGCTGCGTCGCTTGATTCGGCGGGCGGCCATCCACGCTCGACGTGTCGGACTCAACCGGCCGCTTACCGACGTGGTGATCAAGGTCGGCGCCGTCATGCATGACGCATATCCAGAGGTGCAGCGGCGCATGCCCCAGATTCAAAGCGCGGTGTCTGACGAAATCGGGCGCTTCAGCCGAACTCTCGAGCAGGGCATCGACCAGTTCGAGCGCGTGGTCGCGAAGAACCCGAAACGCATCCCGGGCGATGAGGCGTTCAAGCTGCACGACACGTTCGGCTTCCAGCTCGAGCTCACCCGTGAGCTTGCGGATGAACGCGGCATTGAGGTCGACGATGAGGGCTTCAAGGCGGCGATGTCCGCGCAGCGTGAGCGGTCGCGAGGCGCCATCAAGCAGATGTGGACGTCGGTCGAGAATCTTCCACGGTCGGAGTTCACCGGCTATCGCGAGCTCTCGACCGACAGCAAGATCGCCGCGCTGCGCAAGGACGGCAAGCCTGTCGAGAGTGCAACGGAGGGCGATGCGGTCGAGGTGTTCGTCGAGCGCAGTCCTTTCTACGCAGAGTCGGGTGGGCAGATCGGCGACACCGGAACCATCGCCACGGCCTCCGGGCGCGTGCGCGTCGAGGACACCCAGAAGCCCGCGGATCGTGTGATCGCGCACCTCGGAACGGTCGTCACCGGTGAGATCCGAGTCGGCGACACGGCCAGCGCGGCGGTCGACTCGGCGCGCCGGTCGGAGATTGCGCGACACCACTCGGCCACGCACCTGCTGCACAAGGCGCTGCGCGAGACCCTCGGCGACCAGGTCGTCCAGAAAGGTTCGTGGGTCGGCCCGGACCACACGACATTCGACATCCCGCTGAGCCGCGCGATGACCAGAGAAGAGATCTCGAATGTGAACCGGCGAGTGATGGAGAAGGTGCGCGAGGCGTTGCCGTTCCAGGAAGAGATCAAGCCTTATCGCGAGGCTGTCGCGCAGGGCGCGATGCATCTCTTCGACGAGAAGTACGGCGACACCGTTCGTGTCGTGTGCTTCGGCGATTGGACGTGCGAGCTGTGCGGAGGCACGCACGTCAAGAACAGTGCCGACGTCGGCACCGCGCTGATCCTCTCGGAGTCGAGCATCGGTTCCGGCCTGCGAAGGATCGACATGGTCGTGGGCACGGCGGCGGATGAGCTGGTGCGCCGCGATCGCGACCTGCTGACCGAGCTGGCAAGGTCGTTCAACGTGAGCCCCGACCAGCTGCCATCGCGCATCGAGGCGGTGCGCGGCCAGCTGAAAGAGGCCGAGCGAGAGCGCGAGAGGCTGCGCCGCGATCGAATCGGCGGGGACGGGCTGTCGGTCAAGCACGGCCGCGTGGACTATGTGACCGAGACCGTTGACGCCTCTAACGTGGACGAATTGAAGTCGTACGCGGACCGCTACCTGGAGAAGATGAAGTCCGGCATCGTAACCGTTACCGCCGGCGACAAGTTTGTCATCAAGGTGTCCAAGGACCTGACCGGCCAGTACGATGCCAACCGCCTGAAGGACCTTTTTGGCAAAGGCGGCGGCCCAGCCCACCTCGTAACCGGTACGCTGACTGTGCCTGCCCACGAAGCATTCCAACGCCTTGCAGACATCCTGAAATGACCAAGTTCAAGTTCCTTCGCAAGCGCAGCGAGTACTACCGGCACTTCACCGTGCTGGACATCGGCACCGATCTCATCAAGGTGCTGGTGGTCCGGCGCGACGGTCCGGACGGCGAGATCCTCGGCGTCGGCCGCGAGCCTCAAGCGCCGGCGGCGATGTCGGGCGGCGCGATCGCCGACCTCGAGGCCGTGATCCAGGCGTGCAACCGCGCGCTCGAGGCCGCGGAGGACATGGCCAGCACCGTGCCCGGCCAGGTGGTTGTTGGCATCGCGGGCGAGCTCATCAAGGGCTTCTCGTCGACCATCGCCTACCCTCGCGAGAACTCGAAATCGCGCGTCCGGGCGAGCGAGATCTCGTCCATGCTCCAGATGGTCCAGCGCCGCGCGCTGCGCGAGGCCCAGCACCTGCTGGAGCTCGAGCGCAGCTACGGGCAGCTCGAAGCGCGCCTTGTGCACTCGGCCATCACCAATGTGCGAGTCGACGGTTACCCGGTCACGAACCCCGTCGGTTTCACTGGCAAGAACCTCGAGGTCACGGTCTTCAACACGTTCGCGCCGATGACCCACATCGACGCCGTCGAGACCGTCGTGCGCGAGCTCGACCTCGAGCTGGCGTCAGCCGTAGCGCAGCCTTACGCGCTGGCGCGTGCTTGCGCCAGTGAGGAGGTGTGGTCGGAAGGCGGCATCTTCGTCGATGTCGGCGGCGGCACCACCGACGTCGCCCTGGTGCGTGACGGCGGGGTGGAGGGGACTCGCATGTTCAACCTCGGCGGGCGCGCCTTCACGCGCCGGCTGGCCCTGGCGTTCGGCTTGAGCTACGAAGAGGCGGAGGCGCGCAAGCTCCGCCATTCCGAGGGTCTGCTCTCGGCCGAGCAGCATCGCCAGGTCTCGGAGCTCCTCAGCGCCGACGCCGAGGTGCTCCTCCAGGGCCTTGCCTTGAGCCTCAAAGAGCTCGCCCGCGGGGACCGCCTGCCCTCGAACATCTTCCTGTGCGGGGGCGGGAGCCTGCTCCCAGAGCTCACCCTCGAGATGGGCAAGAACAACTGGACCTCAGGTCTTCCGTTCCCCAGATCGCCTAAAATCCGCCACTTGGTCCCGCCGGACGTTCGCAACCTGACCGACTCCTCAGGCCAGCTCTCCAGCCCCCAGGACATCGCTCCGATGGGCCTCGCCAACCATGCGCTTCGTACTGAGACGGAGGAGAGGGACACCGTGAACTCGGTCATGAGACGGGTCCTAAGCGCTATAAAGGCTTGAGACAGAACCTTCCAGGAGACTTGTAGACGCCATGGCAGCCGATCCTATCTATGTCGAGACCGAGGAGGAGATCCCCGAGGTCGTCGAGCGCATGCGGCGCACGACCAGCCAGGACACCATGCTGGTCCTGCCTGCCCGGTCGCGCGTCGGCCAGAGCCGGTTCAACTTCCAGCTGCTCAAGAACTACGCCTCGCGGATGGGCAAGAAGGTCACCGTCGTGTGCGACGACCCGGCCGTGCAGAAGATGGCGTCCGAAACGGGCTTTGCGGTTTTCGGGACGGTCGGACCCGCCGGGGAGGGGATCGCCGCCAAGGAGCCGCCGCCCCCCGCGCCGCGGAAGTGGTGGCAGCGCAAGGGCCCGTTGGTTGCGCCGCACATCGGCGTGATCGCGCCGACCAAGCTCATCACCAAGACCGCCACCGAGCTGAAGCCCGGGCGCTTCCTGCTCTACATGGCGATGCTGATGATCCTCCTGCTCGGGCTGTCGGCGATGGCGGTCTTCGTCCCTAGCGCGTCGGTGACCCTGATCGCGCAGGCCGCCCCTTTCTCGCAGCGTGACGTCGAGATCCAGGCGGAGCCCGGCAAGGCGCCCATCCGGGTGCGGGTCAGCCAGATCTCCCGTACTGACTCGCAGGGCTTCAAGACCACCGGCGTCAAGGCCGTGCCCCTGGCGCCGGCCATGGCGCAGGTCGTCTACACCAACGGTCTCTCCCAGCCGCGGTGCCCGAGCCCAGACTGCGGGTCGCCCGGCCTCGTCTTCCCGAGGGGCCAGCGCCTGAAGGACAACAAGGACGGCCTCGAGTTCGCCCAGATCTCGCCGAACACGCTCGTGCGATGGAACAGCACCGCGACCGTCACCGTCCAGGCGGTCATCCCCGGCCCTGTTGGGAACGTGGGCGACAACGTGATCACCACCATCGAGGACCTGGTCTACGCGAAGGTAACCGCCACCAACCCTCAGGCGGCCGGCGGTGGCACTGACCCGTCGAACACGCCGCTGATGCAAGAGTCCGACTTCGACGCCGGGCGGGCGCAGCTCGAGCAGTCACTCCACCAGGAGATCGCGCAGCAACTGGCGGCCGGGGTGCAGAAGGGCGAGAAGCTCAGCTCGACGATCGTGTTCGGCGCGCCGCAGTTCAACACCGACCACAAGCCAGGTGACGCGGTGCCCAGCTTCAGCGGCACCATGACGGTGCAGGGCGAGGGCGATTTCTACGTGGACGCTGACGTGGCCAAGGCCTACACCACCCACCTGGAGCAGCTCGTGCCCACCAACCAGCAGCTGCTGACCGACTCCGGCGTGAAGGTCGACTATCGCATCCTCAGCGCGACGTCTGGCGGGCACCTGACGTTCATCGGCAATGCGACAGCCTTCGTGGCGCCCAAGCTGGACGAGAACAAGATCCTTGCCTCCATCGTCGGCCGGCCGCTGCAGGGCGCAAAGTTCTATCTGCAGACCCTGCCCATCAAATCTTCGACGATCGAGGAGCAGCCGATTCCGCTGCCGCTGATGCCGCTGCTGGCGCGGCGCATCACGATCCGCTACATCGTCGAGCCAGGCCAGGCCGGGAAACTCACCTCCACAGCGTCGCCGTCACCGTAGCCCGGGCGGGCATGCGCATCCTCGCCGTCGATCCCGGTTCGAAGCAGGTCGGCCTGGCGCTCAGCGACCCGACGGAAACGATCGCGACGGCTCTATCGACGCTGCCGGCGACACCGGCGGACACGCTGGCCGAGCGCATTGCCTCCGTCGCCGCGGCGCAGTCGGCCGAGCGCATCATCATCGGCCTGCCCCTTCGACTCGACGGTTCGCGCGGACCCGAGGCCGCCGCCGCCGAGCGACTCGCGGCCGGCGTCCGACAAGCTTCGGGCCTGCCTGTACAGATGGTGGACGAGCGGCTTACGACCGCCGCCGCCGAACGATCGCTCATCGAGGGAGGCGTGCGCCGCGAAAAGCGTCGCGCGTCGATCGACCGCGTCGCCGCGGTGATCCTTCTCCAGGGCCACCTTGACGGCTTACGGAGGTCGAAGCATGCCGGCTGAGGAACGCAACGGTGGCGAAGTGCCGCAGCCGATCACGCTCATCGACGAGTCGGGCAAGGAGCGTACGTTTCGCATGCATGACGCATTCGAGTTGAAAGGCGTCACGTACTACCTGGTCGAGAGTGCTGACGAACCGTCGGAGGTGCTGCTGCTTCGAGAGGTAGGTGGAGCGCTCGAGACGGTCGACGGAGCCGAGTTCCAGCGCGTGATGGCCGCGCTGGAACATGATGAAGTCGATTGAAGCGACTCGTAGCGATCATCGTCATCCTGGCGGTGCTTGGCTTCGGCGCGTCGCGCGCCTACGACTGGTGGAACTACCAGCTCACCACGCCGGTCAGCACGACGAGCCAGCCCGTCGTCTTCCACGTCGAGGTCGGCTCGCTGCCCGCCGACGTGGCCGGGGACCTCGACCGCCAGCACCTGTTGCGCAACAGGACTGTGTTCGAGTGGTACGTGCGCGTCTCGGGCACCGGCTCGCAGTTTCAGGCAGGGTCGTTCCTGCTCAACCGCAACATGAACATGGTGCAGATCGCCAACGCGCTCGAGCGCGGCGGCGCCGATCAGAAGGTCATCCGGATCCCCGAGGGCTATCCGCTGAAGTTCCAGGCCAACTTCGTGGAGAAGGACTGGCCCGGAATGGGCGCGGAATACCTGAAGGCTGCCGCCAATCCCGACTGGGGCAAGGACTATGACTTCCTGAGCACGCGGCCGGCCAACGCCGATCCGCCGCTCGAGGGCTACCTGTTCCCGGACACGTACTCTGTCGACCCGAGCGCAGGGGTGAAGGGGCTCATCAAGGAGCAGCTCGACCAGTTCGGCATCGTTTTCTCACCCGATCTTCGCGCGCAGATCGCGAAGCCCGCGACCGCGCGGCCGGCGGAGTCAGTCGAGAACATCGTCATCCTCGCGTCGATGGTGGAGAGGGAGGCGAACAAGGACTCCGACCGCGGCAACGTCTGCAGCGTTTACTACAACCGCCTCGCCAGCAACACCCCGCTCGGCGTCGACGCCACGCTGCTTTATTACCTGGGGCGCCTCACACCCGAGCCAACGTACCCGGAGCTCCAGCTCAACGTGCCCTTCAACACGCGCAAGCACCCAGGATTGCCGCCGGGCCCGATCAGCAACCCTGGCAAGGCCGCCCTGCTCGCGTGCATCAAGCCGCCGGAGACGGCTTTCCTCTTCTACTTCACCGACCGCAACGGCACGACGCACTTCGAGACCAACGAAACCGAATTCAATAAGGACATCCAGAAGTACGGCGTCAGCGGCTCCTGAAGGTCTATCTTCTCGGCCACGGAATCTCCTACTCGCGCAGCCCGGCGATGCAGTCCGCGGCCTTCCGTGCCGCCGGCCTCGACTGGACGTAC
>WNGJ01012971.1_pt1 | contig 18189 bp, 13 predicted proteins | sample 5400611 | NCBI WGS metagenome assembly WNGJ01 (sample SAMN13153375, study PRJNA577476) | soil metagenome | isolation source: 40 cm soil or saprolite under Garry oak tree replicate 1 | place: USA:California | collected 2016-06-15 | reverse complement strand
GTTACCTTCACTGCGGTCCGAACGGCGCCGGCCACTTCGTCAAAATGGTCCACAACGGCATCGAGTACGGCGTCATGGCCGCCTATGCTGAGGGTCTGGGGATTCTGCGCGGCGCCAATATCGGGAAGCAGACGAATGCCATCGATGCCGAGACCACACCGCTGCGCGATCCCGAACACTACCAATACGACCTGAACCTGCGCGATATCGCTGAGGTTTGGCGACGAGGCAGCGTTATCGCTTCGTGGCTGCTCGATCTGACGGCGTCGGCGCTGGTCGAAGATCCCGAACTCCAGAAATTCGCCGGCCGTGTCTCAGACTCCGGCGAAGGCCGGTGGACCATTAAGGCTGCTATCGACGAGGCTGTCCCAGCCCCTGTTCTCACCACCGCGCTCTATGAACGTTTCACCTCGCGCGGTGACGCCGATTATCAGGACATTCGGTGCGACAGGTGATCTCGCGTACAAGAAAATCTTTCCGGCTTTGCAGGCGATGGTCCAGCGCGGCCATCTCGACATTCCGGTGATCGGTGTGGCCAGGCAGGGATGGAACCTCGACCAGTTGCGTGCCCGAGCCAAAGACAGTGTGGAGAAGCACGGCGGGCTTGATCCCGCCGCATTTGCAAAATTAAGCGGTCTGCTGAAATACGTCTCAGGTGACTACGGGGACCGCTCCACTTTCAATTCGCTCCGAAAAGAACTCGGTGCGGCTCAGCATCCGGCACACTATCTGGCCATTCCACCGGTCCTGTTCGGCCCAGTCGTCAAGCACATCGAAGAGTCCGGTTGTGCCAAAGGCGCGCGCGTCGTGATCGAGAAGCCTTTCGGCCGCGCCCTCGAATCGGCCCGCGCCCTTAACAAAATCGTACTCGGCGCTTTCGACGAATCGCAGGTCTTTCGGATTGATCACTACCTTGGGAAAAGTCCGGTTCACAACATGTTGATCTTCAGGTTTGCGAACGCATTCATGGAGCCCTTTTGGAACCGTACCTACATCGAGAGCGTGCAAATCACCATGGCCGAGGACTTTGGAGTCCAGGGTCGAGGCGCATTCTATGATGAGACGGGAACGGTGCGGGACGTGATCCAGAACCATATGTTCCAGGTGCTCAGTAACCTCTGTATGGAACCGCCGGTCAGGGACGACAGTGAGACGATTCGCGACGAAAAGGCCAAAGTCCTGAAGGCCATTCCAGCGCTCACAGCGGATGACATCGTTCGGGGGCAATTCCGCGGTTATCGCAAAGAACCAGGCGTGAATCCCAATTCGCAAACCGAGACGTTTGCGATTATCAAACTCGAGGTTGACTCCTGGCGTTGGAAAGGCGTCCCTTTCTACATCCGAGGGGGAAAAAACCTGCCTGTCACGGCTACTGAGGTGTTCGCTCGTTTCCGAAAACCTCCCACAATAATTCGCGAAAGTAAGATGACGCCGAATCATCTCCGTTTCCGCATCAGTCCCGAGGTAGCTATCGCCCTTGGTGTGACGACGATGGCGCAGGTTGATAAACCAACCTGGCAGTCTGTTGAGATGTTGTTCGCCCGTCACCCCGCCCCCAGCGAGATGGCCGCCTACGAACGCGTCCTCGGAGATGCCATAACGGGCGACCGGACGCTGTTCGCTCGCGAAGACTACGTCGAGGAAGCATGGCGCATTGTCGATCCGGCGCTTAAGGCAGGAACACCGATATACGAATACGAACCGCACACCTGGGGTCCGGCCGAAGCGGACCGGCTCAAACCTGCCGGAGGTTGGCACAATCCGGCGGCGACGGAGGAAACATCTTCGGTTCCATATTCACCTGCCGCGTGAGAAGACCAGGAACGTAAAGGAGAGGAATCATGCGAATTGAAGTGCTTGCCGACGCCGATGCAGTAGCTAAGGAAGCGGCCGCGGTGATCGCCACGGAGGCGCGCCAGGCCGTTGCCGCCCGCGGCCGTTTCGTTACGGCTGTCAGCGGAGGCCACACGCCATGGATGATGCTTCGTGCTCTTGCCGGCGAAGACGTTCCCTGGGCAAGCGTACACATGTTCCAGGTCGATGAGCGTGTTGCTCCTGAGGGCCACGCGGACCGAAACCTGACGCACTTGCGTGCGTCTCTGCTCGAGCATGCCCCGCTGCCCCCCGCGCAGCTCTACGCCATGCCGGTTGAGATTCCCGATCTCCAAAGCGCGGCCGCGAAATACGCCGCCGAACTCGAGAGGATCGCCGGCGCACCGCCCGTGCTTGATCTCGTTCATCTCGGTTTGGGACCTGACGGTCACACCGCATCGCTGGTGCCGGGAGATCCGGTGCTGGATGTCACCGGCCGCGATGTTGCGGTGACCGGCGTGTATCAGGGACGAAATCGATTGACACTTACTTATCCAGTCATCAACCGTGCACGTCTCATCCTTTGGCTGGTGACGGGCAGGGAGAAGGTGCCGATGTACAAGCGCCTACTGGCCGGCGATCAGACGATACCGGCTGGGCGTGTGCTGCAAAACAATGCGGTGCTGCTCGCCGACAGTGCGGCGGCCGAGAGGAAGATCGCATGAGGGTTGGAATTGCTACCGATCATGGTGGCTTCGCTCTTAAAGAAGAACTCATGGCCAAACTTAATGCGGCGGGGTACAAGGTGGTGGACTTCGGGGCCTATAGCTTGAACCCGCATGACGATTATCCCGACTTCGTGGTGCCTCTCGCGGAGGCCGTGGCGTCCGGCAAGGTGGATCGAGGCTTGGCCATTTGCGGCAGTGGGGTCGGCGCGTCCGTTTGTGCCAACAAAGTTCCGGGCATTCGCGCCGGCCTCATCCATGATCATTTCTCCGCCCGTCAGGGTGTCGAAGATGATCACATGAACATACTCTGCATGGGTGGCCGGACCGTGGGCCCAGCAGTGGCATGGGACCTTGTCCAGACGTACCTGGCTGCGGACTATAGCCAGGCGGACCGGCATCTGCGCCGACTTGCCAAAGTCGCTTCCCTTGAAACACAGCGATTGAAAACTCAGAACGCTAGTGAGGAAAAACCTATGATTGACGAACAAGCCGCCCAGTTATCTATCAACACCATCCGCACGCTCTCGATCGATGCTGTCCAGCAAGCGAAGTCGGGCCATCCCGGTACGCCGATGGCGCTGGCGCCGCTGGTTTACACCATCTGGAACCGGGTGATGAATTTCGATCCGCAGGACCCGATCTGGCCGAACCGCGATCGGTTCGTGCTTTCGAACGGGCACGCCTCCATGCTGTTATGGTCGATTCTGCACCTCACCCAGGTGCAGGCCGTCAACGCCGAATACGAGCGACTCGGACAGCCTTCGGTGACGCTCGACGACATCCGCCGTTTTCGCCAATTGGACAGCAAGGCTCCGGGACATCCGGAATACCACTGGGTCTCCGGCGTCGAAACCACTACTGGTCCCCTCGGCCAGGGCGTTGCCACCAGCGTCGGGATGGCGTTGGCGCAGAAGTGGCTCGCCAGCCGCTACAATCGTCCAGACTTTAACATTTTCGATTACAAGGTCTACACGGTATGCGGCGACGGTTGCATGATGGAAGGTATCGGCTCGGAATCGGCATCGCTCGCCGCTCATCTGGGACTCGACAACCTCTGCTGGGTTTGGGACAACAACCACATCACAATCGAAGGCAACACGAGCATGACTTTTACAGAGGATGTCGCTGCTCGCTTTCTCGCCTATGGGTGGAACGTGTTGCGAGTCGGCGACGCGAACGATATGGACCGCATCGAGCATGCGCTAGAGGTTTTCCGGCAGACCAAAGGCAGACCAACATTCATTGTGCTCGACAGCCACATCGGGTACGGTTCACCCCACAAACAGGACACGTCGGCGGCGCATGGCGAACCACTCGGCGATGATGAAGTCCGCCTGGTCAAGCGCGCCTACGGATGGCCTGAGGACGCGAAGTTCCTCGTCCCTGATGGCGTGTACGAGCACTTCGCAGCCGGAATCGGCAAGCGCGGCCGTGATGCTCGGCAGAAGTGGACGGAACTCTTCACCGCGTATCGCGAAAAATATTCCGAGCTGGCGACAGAGATCGAGCAGATGCAAAAGCGAGAGCTGCCGGCTGGCTGGAACCGCAACCTTCCAGTCTTTCCCGCCGACCCAAAGGGCATCGCTGGTCGAGAGGCATCGGGCAAAGTGCTCAACGTCCTTGCGCAAAATATTCCGTGGTTCTTTGGGGGATCGGCGGACCTCGGGCCGTCCAATAAGACCACGCTCACCTACGAGGGCGCCGGAACCTTCCAGGCTGCCACGCCCGGGGGCAAGAACCTGCACTTTGGCATACGCGAACATGCAATGGGCGCAATTGTGAATGGGATGTCTCTGTCTAAGCTGCGCTCTTTTGGTGCAACGTTCTTCATCTTTAGCGACTACGCGCGCCCGGCCATCCGGCTTGCGGCATTAATGGAACTGCCAGTGTTCTTCGCCTTCACGCACGACGCGATGGGGGATGGCGAAGATGGCCCGACGCACCAACCTGTCGAGCACTTGGCTTCATTGCGTGCAATTCCAGGTCTAGTAACGCTGCGCCCGGCCGACGCAAACGAAGTGGTCGAGGCGTATCGCTATATCGTGCAACTCCGACATCAGCCTGCTGTGTTGGCGTTGTCGCGCCAAGCCCTCCCGACTTTGGACCGCAGCAAATATGCGCCCGCCTCTGGTGTTTCGAAGGGTGCTTACGTACTCGCCGACACGCCAGGCGGGAAACCCGATGTCATTCTCATTGCGTCCGGAAGTGAGGTTAGTCTTGCCGTGGAAGCCCACGAGAAACTCCGTGCTGATGGAATCCGGTCGAGGGTGGTTTCAATGCCGTCGTGGGATATCTTCGAGCATCAGACGCAAGAATACAGGGACAGCGTCCTGCCTCCCGATGTGACGGCGCGCGTTGCGATCGAACAGGCCTCGACATTAGGGTGGGAACGCTACGTCGGGTTGACCGGTCGAGTGATCGGAATGCATACCTTCGGGGCGTCGGCGCCTCTCAAAGAATTGCAAAGGAAATTTGGGTTTGAGCCGTCCGAGATTATAGCGGCAGCAAAGAAGCAAATCGGCCGCCGAGCGGCGTGATGAAAGAGACATCGTGATGAGAGCGATCACTGTAGAACCTCTCTTTGGTTCTCTTCGTGGCTGCTGTTTTTATCGACTTGAGTTTGATGAAACCTGGCATTGCCTCTGGCCGGAGGATTTCCGATTCGCGACTGAATCCTCGTCTGCGGACATGGAAGTCACGGCATCTCGCGTCTGTCGAAGTGACGTCGTCAACGAATTTCTCGAGAGCCGATTAACGACCGGAGAGACGAGCCATCGAAGCGAAGAGGGGATCTCGCGGGTCAGAGCGACTGCTTCCAGTTCCAGATATACTCCGCCATCGCTCTGTTCATACCTGGCAATACTATGCAGCCGCCAAATGAACCCGTTGCCGGTATCCGGTGGCAGAAGTCTTTGATTGGAACGTCCGTAGTTTTCGATTTCCTGCAACTGCACCGTATCGGCGACGTTGTATCCCCGGTGCGAGTCTATTCGAACTTCATGAGCTGCGTACTCAACCTGCATTGCGACGTCTACGAATAGCACTTTGCGGTGCCACAGCATGGAGAACCGTTGTCCGGTTGCGGTGCAGGCCAGCAGCTTCGACTCGACAACGACAGGGCTGTAGAAATCCTTGTACCTGCTGTAATCCAGCGCTATGGCAGACAAGCTGTCGATCGTTGCACCAGGAATGAATATTCCTCCAATCCAATGGTGGATGATCCCATTTGGTACTCTCTGAATGCCGTACGCAATGACAGGCGCGACTAGAATCTCACCACGCACGATACGTTGCCGGCGTTCCGCCGACTCATCTATCCATAGAAATGGCTTCTCTCCATTCAGACGTTCTTGTATGCGCAAGTTAGCGCCTTGGATGTATGCGTCCCAGGCGTTTACCGTTTCGATCCGGAGCTCGTGAGCATTTACCCGACCCGCTGTCGCAAATAAGACTATTCCTAAGAAGAATGCCGTTGCGCCGACTAGTCTCTTGCTCATTTTTAATACAAAACCTGAAGGGGCTCATAAAGCAAAACGTCCAGTTAGCGTATGCCAAGCGCTGGACCCTGATCCGTGAGGCGGCCCTTCCTTTTATGAGCGCCCAGACTCGATCGCCATAAGAATTTTTGTCGGAAGAGTGGCGTGTGCTTCTTCTTTACGGGTGTTCGCCCCACGAGAAAGTCAGGCCGGCGGACACTTCCGGCCAGTTGAACGACTTGCTGAAGAAGTTCGGGATCGTCCGGCCGCGAAAGTCACCAAAAATGCCCATTGGTCCCCATAGCCGCTCTGCCTTGAGGCCGCCGCCATAGCTGACAGCGAAAAAGGTGTCGTTGCTGCGTAGTACGTCGTTGGCAACAAGTGCCGTCGTACCTGACGGCGCCGTGGCGAGCCGCGTGTTGAGAACGAATGTTCCATCGGAACCCACGCGGGTCGTCAGCCCGCCCGCACCGGCCACGAGGTACGGTTTTACGGAATAACCAGACACGCTGCGCTTCGCGAAATTGTAAGAGAATTCGGCTTCCCAGATATTGGCACGAACGGTACCTTGCGTGAAACCTGCTGCTCCCGCGAAACTTGATGCAACGTCGGTACTTTTGGGTTGGAAATGATTGCTCCAACCGTAATTCCCGCCGATTTCGAAACCTGAAGTGACATAGTATCCGCCCCGTACACCCAACAACTGATTGTTTTGAAAATCACCCACAGAGTTGGGGGTAAGTGCTGGGCTGCCCGGCCAATAGAAACCGGCGTAAGGGTTGACCTCTGCAACTTGTGCGAATAGTGAAACCGGCAGTGCAGCCGCGCTCAGCAGGACAACGAAAATAAACAGCTTGGCTCTCATCGTTCTTTGTACCTCCGTTTAGCGCCCGGACTCCTTGATCGACACGGTTCCGGACACTTTATCAAGTCGAGCAGCTAGATCTCCGTTGAGCGGTTCAAAACTTCGACTAAAGCGACAAAAATCTACTGGATAAAAAGAACCACTTGGTTTCACGTGCGGAAGTTGCCGGTGCTGTGTTCAAACCTCTCGTTTTCCGAGCAGTGCGGCAACAGCACAGACGGCGGAAAGTGTTGCTACGGCAAGAGGCAAAGCGAGCGAGCGCTTCAATAGCAGCGCGCCTGCGGCTGCTCCAGCGAACATGAAGACAATAGAGAGGAATCGTCTTTGCCATCGCGGATTGCTGCCTCCCGCCAGAGAGGAATCAGCAGCGAGGCCGGTAATGGTCAGCGTCAAGACTGTCGTCGTCAAATCCTGCACACCAATCTTCCGCACAGTAGCGTTTCTGACACCCATTGCAAGCGCTGTCAGGACGATAAGTGTGTATAGAAGGGTTGAGTCGGCAGATGATGGGCGATAGTTCATCGAAGCCAATGTTGCTCCCAGCAGCAGGATTGCCTCCGTCCCAAACGCTGCCGTCGTCCACCCATGACTAGAGATTGGCGCCAGCGCTGCCGCTATCCGGCCGCCAATTATCGCGCCGAGGAAAAACGCAGCAAGGCTCGCCAGGGAACGCGGCACGGAAAGACCTGGTGTACCCGCGAAACCAAAGCCTAGAAAGACGACATTGCCGGTCATGTTGGCGGTGAAGACATGGCCCAGGCCGATGTAACTGACAGCATCGACCAGCCCTGTGACAGCCGTGAACAGATATAGCAGACAAAGCAGCATGCGGTCTGCACGCGGTTGTTGTGCCAAACTACTCCCTTCAGACCCTAGAATTTGTAACCGGCCCACAGAGCCCAGTAATTCAGATTGCGTCCAGGTTTTGTTTCCTTCAGAAAACGTCCCGCATAAAAGATTCCGAAATCTCCCTGAAACCAAAGGTGTGTATTCACCTGCCATCGCACCTCGGTGCCCGGCCTGTATCCAACGAACCGTGCTCGACTACCATCTGCTGCTCTGATCAGAAACCCCGGTACCGAGTACACGCCATCCTCCAGACTCTGGCGCCAATAAAAAATCCAATCAAATGAAGCGGCAATGTCGTGGGGGAACGTTCCCTCGATACGAGGATGGATGTCGATGAAGTTGAGGGGGCCTGGACCTACTGTGGCTAAGACGCCAAAGTAATTGCCTTTCGGGAACAACGGATAAAATGTCCCTAAAACGTTCGCACCGGCATGATCGCCGGAGGAGATATCAGCCTTTACGCTGACACGCGGTTTAAGCGATCTCGTCGGAAACCGGTAGCCCGTTTCAGATGCAACCGTCCACGCCCGAATATTAGCAGAGCCAAATGTCCCGAATTGCGAAAGTGCCTCATAATCAAAGTCCGGCGGTGCCGCGCTGAAACGTTGCGTTTTTGCGGCTTAGTCCGAGGTAATAGGAATCCAGACTGACGCTCTCGGAAAGTGGCCGCGTCGCATACATACCCCAGAAACCGATCTGGCTGTTAGGCTCATTGTCGAAGAATCCAAAGTTATCCACGTCGGGACGCACTGCAAACCCATCGATTTGCCAGGCGTTGATCTTGCTCTTCACCCTGAAACCGTCAAAGCTGAGTCGGACGTTAGGGCCTTCGCGGATGTCGATCAACCGGCCGGAGCCGTATTCCAGTTCCAGCCTGCCAGCCTGAACTTTGGTCCAGTTGCAACTTCCAGCGGTGCCGAGTTCCAGAAAACGCCGGGGACCGGGGACACGAAACGAGTTCACCCCACTCTTGAATTCGAAAAACGTGCGAAAGTGACTGCCGTAATGAAGATCAAAGTAAGGCATGTACCTCTCGTTGAAGTACCCATTCATGAACGGCTGTTGTCCCCAATTGTCATTGCCTACCTGCTCCCACACGTATCGGACTTCGCCACCCATTGTCATGTACGAATCTTCAGCGTTGCTGCGCAAAGGAATGTATTTGATCGGATCCCAGAAATCCTGACGAAGGCTCGGATCACGCAAAAAGCTCCAGTCCTCATCTTCCCTCAGCAATTTGTAAGTGCGATCCGGCGTCTTCTGTTGCGTAGCACACTGCGACTTTGCTTGTGGGGTTGGTATGGCGAGAAGGGAAACGAGTCCCCAAACTGCAAGGGGTCGCTTAAAGACATTCCCCAGGCGCAACATTCCGCTCACTTACCGTACTCGCTCCGGACGAACTCTACTTCTTAACCGCCGAATGGATCTCGGCGATATAGCCTCCGGGAAATTCCACGATGGCGGCTTCCCGCTGATCGGACTGATATGGAGCAAGGAGGATTGTCACGCCCGCACCTTTGTCACGCCCGCACCTTTCGCTTTTGCGAGCGTGACCTGGAGGTTTGCCACCTCATATCCGGTCATTTCCCGTCCATATGGATAGGGTAGATGACCATTTGTGACGAGGGCCGTGAGGTTTCCAAAATTTGATGCGATCCGCACCCTCCGATACGTGTCTCCAGGGCGGCCGAGTTCAACCCCTGGAGCATGTTCATCATTGGAGACAACTTTGCCGTGCGAGAACGCAAGAAAGCTGCGAATAAACGCATCTGCCCTATCGGCTGAGACATAGACGCGATTTTCTGGGACCGTTTCTAAAGGTTTATACGATGGTGGGGTTGGGTGCCAGTAAAGCTGCATGTTCACGCCGCCTGGCCATTGAATGATCGCGTCTCGCCCGGCCAGGTCATCAAACGGAGCGACCAGCACATCCGCGCCTGTCGCCCGAGCGGCGCGTACCGCCGTGTCCATGTCGCTCACTAGATACCCACTTCGCTCCACTCCGAATGGATACGGAATTGGTGTTTTGAAGCCGAAAACGGAAATGGTACCCACGGGAGTCAATATCAATTGCGAGATTGTGCTGCTGGGCGTTGGTGTGACAGTTATGACGGCCTGTTTGGAGGTAGTGCCGCCGAAAGTTGCCAAGATGCTGGCAACGAGGCGGTCGAAGTCTTTTGGCGCGACGTAGACATGCGTTGTGTCATATTGGGGCCCAACGGCAACGTTGGGGTTTGCGGCAACGTCGTGAGTCGTTATCGCGGCCGTCTGCTGACAGACTGAGATACGGACAGTTGCAAAGGTCAAAAACACTGTGAAAGCAGCCGCCGAGAATGCTCGGGGTAATCGCATCGCAGTCTCCTTTCGTCCTCTTCCGTCCTAAGCAGCCTCGCGATGGCGGTCCTCAAGTGGCCGCCCGTCCGGTTGCGTCCCGCACAGCCGGTGCGTAAGCACCTGACGTCGTTTCTGAAAAGCGTGGAGGAGTCGTGCTGCCAGTTCGGCCCCTACCATCGGAGCTACCAAAAACACCCACAGTTCCGCCGTGTGCTTTGAAATAACTGCCGGCCCAAACTGGCGCGCAGGGTTCAAGCTGCCGCCAGTTTCGGTGCCGAGCAGTGCAATCCCGAGCCCGATCAGAATACCAACCAGCCAGGGCACGAGGGGGGCGAGCCGCGGGATAGACAGAAAATATCCAACCGCGAAGACAATCACACCCATTCCAATGAGCTCAGCAGCAAACAGAGGTGCCGCTGACCAACCGGAGGCAGGCTGGATGACGGCATACAACACCGGCGGCCGTTCGACGATTGCACCCCAGGCTGCCCGGGCCGCAAGGACGCCAAGTACGGACCCGACCAACTGAGCTGTGACGTAAGGAACTACTCCAGCTCCGGGGAACACACCGAAGCGCCACATGGCAAGCGATATGGCAGGATTCATGTGTCCGCCGCTGATTCTGCCCGGCCGACTGATGATCAGACCGGCAAGTAGTGCTGCGACCACCGCTCCGACGATAACTAACTCGACATGGATCTGCGGGAGCGCCCGGGAAATTAGCGAGGGACCTACGACAAATCTGACGATCGTCGTCACGCCGAAAAGCAAAACGCAAGTGAGAATCAGCTCGAGTATGCTATGGAAGATCAACGGACCAGCCTGCAGTTGTGCTGCTGTACTCATATGGCGCTTATCAGAATGCGAAACAATCGCATCCGAGACTCCACATCCCGGCTTCACTTAGAACCCAGCGACTCGCACTGTGGCCGCCGCTGTGCTCGATTGCCGAGCATGCGACCCGCTTCGGCTTCGGTTCGCCGGCTGTCCCATCCTCCGGTTGTTGGTACCCGCCGTAATACTTCACAGGCGACCAGTCGGGACTGACGGAAAGCGGAGGCGGTGCGAGCTTTGAGAACTCTGCACTCGCATAAACAACCTTGCCGCCGACGATGGTTAGTACCGACTCGAGTCGCTTGATATCTTCTTCAGGAATCGAAAAGTAGTCGGCCGAAAGCACCGCAAGATCGGCCAATTGTCCCGGAGTGAGTGCGCCTTTACGACTCTCCTCGCTTGAGAACCAGGCACTTCCTTCCGTGTACAGCCGAAGCGCTTCACTGCGGTCGAACCGATTCTCTTCGGGATAGAGTTGTGCTCCTCCCAGTGTCTTGCCTGTGACCAGCCAGTAGAGCGAAAGATATGGGTTGTAGCTGGACACTCGTGTCGCATCGGTACCCGCACCGACTGGAATACCGAATTCAAGCATTCGCCGGATGGGCGGTGTGCGCTGGGTCTGCTTTTCACCATAGCGACCAAGGAAGTACTCTCCCTGGAAAGCCATGCGATTTTGTACGGCGATTCCGCCTCCCAGCGCCTTTACGCGTTCGAGGTTCTCATCGGAGATAGTCTCGCAGTGATCGAAAAACCAGTGCAGGCCTTGAAACGGAACTTCCCGATTGACCTCTTCGTAAACGGAAAGTGCGCGTGAGATTGTCTCGTTAAACGTGGCATGCAGGCGGAATGGCCAACGGTTCTCCACCAGGTGCCGGATCACGGCCTTCAGTTCACTTTCCATAACCGGTGGCATGTCCGGCCGCGGCTGGAGAAAGTCTTCGAAATCCGCGGCTGAATAGACGAGCATTTCTCCCGCGCCATTCACGCGATAGAAGTCGTCGCCGTCTCCTGGTTTTGTGATCTTCGTCCATCGTTGGAAGTCGGCGAGCTCGCCCTTGGGATGTTGGGTGAACAGGTTGTACGCGAATCGAAGCGTGAGCGCGCCTTTTCGGTGGAGATCGTCAATGACTGCGTAGTCGTCCGGGTAATTCTGGAAGCCGCCGCCTGCATCAATGACACTAGTGATCCCGAACCGATTCAGCTCGCGCATGAACAGTCGTGTTGAGTTTGCTTGATCCTCCCGGGATAGCCTGGGGCCCTTTGCTAATGTCGCGTACAACACATTTGCATTGGGTTTTGCAATCAGAGCACCGGTTGGGTTGCCTTTCTTGTCGCGTACAATCTCACCGGCTGGCGGGTCGGGAGTGTCCTTCGTGTAGCCCACGGCCCGAAGAGCCGCCCCGTTGAGGAGTGCTCGGTCGTACAGGTGGAGAACAAAGACCGGCGTGTCAGGGGCAACCGCGTTGATCTCGTCCAGGGTGGGCATCCGGCGCTCTGCGAACTGAAATTCCGTCCAGCCACCCACTACCCGCACCCATTGAGGTGGCGGGGTTCGCTGCGCCTGATCTTTCAGCATCCGCAAGGCATCCGCCAGAGATGGTACTCCGTCCCATCGAAGCTCCATGGTGTAATTGAGGCCCTCACGGATCGGGTGCATGTGGGAATCATTGAGCCCCGGGATGACGGTGCGTCCATTTGCGTCAATCACTCTTGTCGCTGGTCCCTGCTCTTGCCGTAGGATTTTGTCGCTTGTTCCGGTCGCACTGATTTTGCCGGCTGTGATCGCGATTGCCTCAACAAATGATGGAGTCGCATTGGTTGCGATCTTGGCATTATGGATGATCGTATCTGCTGCCATTTGTGTTCTCCTTCCGATCGCTGGTAATCACAAATGTGGTTGGCCCTAGGCGGCTGGTTTACTTGCTTGAGGTGCCACGATGGCGTACTCCAGGTAGCGCGTAGGCGGGGCCCCGTGCACCATCGTGTAGGCATATTCGACGCCCATGCCATATGCACCGAAGTGTTGCTTCACGATCTCCATGACGGCGTCATATGTATCTTGGGCTGCCCAGTCGCGTTGCCACTCCAGCATCGTAGAAAGAGCAGTGACCGGCTTTGCGCCTGCTTGAATCATCCGCTTCATGGCATTGTCATGGTTGAGCTGGCTTACGTCACCACAGCAATCTTCAACGACGTACACTTCATATCCGTCGTGAATGGCCTGAATTGTTAGCAATGCCACACACGTTTCCGTCCATAGCCCTGTAAGAACAATCTTTTTGCGGCCGGTGTTTTCGATTGCTGTGACGAAGTTCTTGTCGTCCCACGAATTCATCGTGGTCCGCTCGATCGGTTTTTGGCTGGGGAATACCGCCTGAAACTGCGGCCAAATGTTACCGCTGAAGCTCCTGGTCTCGACGGTAGAGAGAACTGCGGGGACGTCGAATACTCTCGTCCCTTTCGCCAGCGCGATGTTGTTATTGATAATCCCCTGCCGGTCGAAATTCGAAACTCCAAACAGCATCTGGGGCTGCAAGTCGATAAATGCGACTACACAGTTGTCCGGCGTGAGCAGACCTTTTTCACTCAGCTTCCGGCGACCGTTCTTAGATGGCATGGTTCCTCCTAGTTCATGTTTCCGATCTCACGAATCGGTTGCACTCGGATTGCCGCAGGATGGTGTGAGAGATTCTTCTGCCCTAAGCTAAGGCTGAGCGAATGGATAGACACAGTACTGCTGATCTGTGGTCCGTATATTTTCCGGTTCATTTAATCTGCGTGAGTGGCAGAGCAGGTTCGAGAAAGGGCAAGAGGTGGAAGGCACCGCACTAAAAGGTCAGGAAACCAACTACACTTCAGATTTCTTTATTCAGCGACATCGTCAAGGATTCAATGTTGCGAGAGAGGGCGAGAACCGTCTGCAATTCAGTTTTGAACGATTCTTGCCCCTCTTCCGAACAGCGACTCCGAATCGTCTGTTCCAGATTTTCGAATGACTTCTCGAAGTGATCTTTCTGCTGCGATGCTTTACCCGCGAGGCGATTTGCCATACTGTCGAGTATTCCCGCTAATTGATCTTCGAACTCCTGCTGGGCGACGCGTACGTCTTCTGGTAGTTCGAAAGCAGGGAATTCCAGGGGACGCTTCATCAATGCGAGTTGCGTTACGAGAAGCGTATGCAGGCGCGGTTGCCACTGCCGGATTCGATTACGTAATTCGAGATTCTGTTGCCGTGAAGGGCCGAACTCGAACACGACCGCGTCGGCCATGCTTCTTACCTTGTCGAAGTTGGCGCTTATCGTCTCCCGGAAGGTGTCGATGCGTCGACTCTTGTCTTTGGCGAGAAGCGATTCCCTCGCAAGTTGAGCGATCAGCCGGAGATTCGAAACAAACGTCATCCTCATTTCTTCGGCAGCAGGGGCGCCCCATAGCTGATCAAATACCAGCCACATAACGCACAGCCCAAGCAGGATGCCGACGACGCGGTCTCTTGCTATCGATAGCGATGTCTGCATTGCAAACTCCTGCAGGTTGATGAGGTAGAAAGCGACAGCGACTTGCAAGCCGAAGTATGACAATCGAGGACTACATGTCATGAACCAGGAAGCGAAAGCCGTGACGAATATAAAAAGGACGGTGAATCCCGCGATCGAGTCGAGGTAGGGAAGGACGAATACCTGCGAGCCCATTCCCAGAGTGAAGCCACCCACTACGGCACCGGCGAAACGCAGGATTTGTTTCTGTCGAGAGGCCCCGACGGTAGAAAGGCCCGTCAGCAGGCATGTCGTCACTGCAGTACTGATTCCCGGCCAGGCCATGGAGTTGTAGATCATGTAACAAATGGCGGCCGCAAAGCAGCCTTTCAGTGCGAACGTGAGGTGTTCGGGATTGTCGAATGCGTCCGCGACGAACAACCTCAATTGCCGCCTGTCATCTGGATCCGACATGTATTCGTCCAATGATCGAGAGCCCGCAAACACTTGAGCAATGAGCGTGACTGTGTTTTCAACGTCGCCGAGCAGCGGGTCAGGAGTGACGTGTTCTTTGTCGGGGCTGAACTGAATCGAGCGTGGAATTCGCCGGTTCATTAGATCGGTGCGAATGGCTTCGATAGCCGAGTTCACCTTTCGCAATTGTTTCCGATCGCTCTCTGAAGGATCGAAGTTGAGCTGCGGCAGGGTTGCGCTAATATCCAGGAGTCTGCCAACCAGAGCTACGACACCGCCCATCTGAGTCCTGTAGTGTGGCGAATAGGCAGAGCGGCGCAAGGCACGTCGCATTGTTGATGTTCCGAGTATGCTGAAGTCAGTGACTTTCTTTTGAGCTGCCTCATCAGGCGGGCGCTTCTCTGCGTAACAATCTAACAAGTTGTGGACAGCTGCCAGTCGTTCGGCGATGGGAAGGACAATGTCGTCTCCCGGCCTGAAACGCGCAACTGCCAGTTCCGCCGCGGTGGTAACCGCGATTCCTATCGATATTGACCAGACGAGCCAAAGCGTGTCCTCAACATTCGTTTCGGCTGGTAAATGGCGGTCTAGAAAGGGAACCACGACCGCGATCATAATGACGAATGTAGAGGCGACAGCATTGCTGATGGTGCTGAGCGCATAGAAAGCTAGAAAAAAGGTGCCAATGATCCAGAGGAAATGGATCACTGGAAAATTGATAACAAGCCTTGCAGACGTCAAAACGTAGGCGGCGCTGATGCAGGTAAGGAGAAATATCGTTCCCGCAGACTCGAGCGTGGCTCGCGGAGTCTCACGGGAAATCAGAAGCACATAGATCGCACCCTGAAACGCATAAGGAATACGGAAGGCCATGCAGATAATCATCACGAGCGTCGCCGCAATCACCATCCGTGCGACTGTTTCTGCACGGCGCGGATATGGAGCAAGTTCTTTTTTAAGGAAGTCCAGCAACCACTCAGGTGTGGGTTTTGCGAGAACGGTTTCTGTAAGCATCGACCTGCTCAATACCCGCGTATCACGACCACAGCGGACTCGCTGATGCGAAACAGATCTGCAGGGGGATCTTTCACGCGGACACGCACCGGGTATCGTGATGCCAGGCGGACCCAGTTGAGACTTCGCTGTACATCAGGTAAACCTGGACTCAGCCGGCCAAACACGTCCGGATCTGGAGTCACGCCGAAAGCTACACTGTCCACGACTGCCGTGAATAGCTCCGTTGGTCGAGACAGAACATAGACATCAGCCCGCATGCCGGGCTTAATCTGCTTCAGCTGGGTCTCGCGAAAATTACCGACCGCCCACCACGTCCGCGTATCGATGAGCGTGAATATCTCCGCACCTTTGTGCGCGTACATGCCTTCCGAAATGGTCAGATTGGTAACCACGGCATCGAACGGAGAGTACACCTTGCAATTGTCGAGATCGTATTGCGCTGTCTGGATTGCCGACAGTCTTGCGCCGCGCTGAGTGGTCAAAGGCTCGAGTGTCGTCACGGCGTGCTGTGCCTGTGCGATCTGGGCTTTGCTTTGTTCGACGACGGCCGTCGCGCGATCTAGCTGTGCCAACGTCGATGCCAACGCCGCTTTTGAAGCTTCCCATTCCGATCTGGCCTGCTTCAGCGCCTCCGCTTTTGCCACTTCCAGCGTTTTCGCCTGATCCACCTGATCCACGGTCACGAACTGCCTGGCCAGCAGTGGCTCAATCCGATGAAAGTTGTTATTTGCATACGTCCATTCGGCTGCGGCCCGATTCACGCCCTGTGCCGCCGTTGCGACATCGGCCTTCGCGCCTTCAACTGCGGCTTGCGAACGAAGGATGTCCGCCTCAGCGCTCTTGCCATTCGCCTCTGCCACCAGCACGGCGCTCTGTTGTGCGGCAATTGTTCTGCGCTCGTCTGCTATTTGACCTTCGAGGGCTGCCTGCTCGGACTGTGCTCTTTCGAGTGCATAGCGATAGGGCCGATCGTCGATCTCGAAAAGAAGTTCGCCTTTTTTAACGAACTGATTGTCTCGGACATTCAGCCGCACGATCGGACCTTCGACTTGCGGAGCAATACCGATGAAATTGGCTAGAACTTCCGCATCATCGGTGCGCGGCTGTCGATTTGTCTGGAAAACTACAATCAGACCGAGAGCAATGGCGGCCGATATGATGGCAATGCGAAGGGTACGGATTGTTTTAGTAGCGGTGTCCGGCTGTTCGACTTCCATAAGGCCTCTTCACTCAAAGAAAATGAGCCAGAGTGCGAATGTGAACACTACCGTGAGGCAGGGATACATCACGATTGGCGGAGAGAGCGCTTTTTCAAGGTGAACGGTTGACAACAGGAAGCGAGATCCAGCCGTCAAAAGGATCCCCACGATCAGACAGACGAGCCATGCGGGGAAAAAGGATCCCAGGACGTTGAAGGATGGAGCCTGTTGACAACCCGCAAGAGGAGACAAGGCAAGCAGGAGAAGCCCTCGCGAAGCAGTCCGTTCTGTCCATCTCACGGCCGACCCTTGGAGCGGACGATTCGCAGCAGGTCTCCTGTTTGAAAGGCCAGTTCAGCCAGTCTGTCAAGCACCTCGGTACGTGCCGCGACATCCGCGCTTCGAGCCTGTGCCAGCGCCCGTTGCGCCGCCGTAACATCGAGCAAGCTGCGAACGCCGTAGCCGTACGCCTCGGTGGCCGCGGCGAAGGATTGGCCGGCGGCGTCGAGAAGCGCGGTGGCGGCTTGCCTGCGCCGGAATGCTGTTTTTACGTTGGAATAACTTCGCCACACATGCTCTGCAATCTCATCCATGCTGACTCTGGCCTGAGCCGTGGCCGCATCGCGAAGTTCTTCGGCCCGCAGCAGATTGTTCTTTCGAGCTCCTCCATCAAAAATGTTCCAATCAACGCGCACGCCCGCTGTGAACGGCAGGCCGGTTCTGTGAGCCGCCGGAAACTGCTGCTGCCATCCAAATTGATACTGGCTACCGACGGCACTCTCGAACTTGACCGAAGGGTAGTAAGCCGCGCGCGCTTCTCGGATTCTGGTCTCGGCTGCATTGACTTCCGCCAACTGTTGCAAGAGGTCGGGGCGTAGTTCCAATGCTCGATCCATTAACTCGTCGATTGACTCCAGGTCGATCTCGGGAGCCGGCAATTCGTCGATTGACTGGACGCCGATGCTAATGGTTGGCGCAATCCCCAGCACCGTCGCTAAGTCGCCGTGAGCGATTTCCTCCGCCCCGCGAGCCGATTGCAGATCATATTCCGCCTGAGCCGTGGCGCTTTTTGCCTCGAGGACGTCTGGAAGCGTGGCAAGTCCATGCGTCAACCGCGCTTCCGCTGCT
>WNGJ01005025.1_pt1 | contig 18191 bp, 18 predicted proteins | sample 5400611 | NCBI WGS metagenome assembly WNGJ01 (sample SAMN13153375, study PRJNA577476) | soil metagenome | isolation source: 40 cm soil or saprolite under Garry oak tree replicate 1 | place: USA:California | collected 2016-06-15 | reverse complement strand
TCGAGCTCGAGGCTGCGCTGATAGCTCTGCTCGACGCCTTTCTCGAAGCCGCGGTCGAGCCCGGTGAAGACGACCTCGACCGCATCGTCGAGCGGCTCGGTCTCCTCGAGGATCGCCCTCAGTGACACACCCGTCCAGCGTGCGTTTCCGACGGCCTCGAGCAGCCACGGCTGGCTGACGACGTGCGGGGCAAGCAGCGCCCGGCCGTTACCGGCGCACTCCATCGTCGCCGTCAGTTCCTGCGCGGGTCGCTCGCGGAGATCTCCGAGCAACAGCTTCAGCGGCTTCGCCACCCGCCCGCCGACGCTCAGAGCCCACTGGTCGGCATCCACGTCCGGGATGTCGTAGTGGATCAGGAGGTAGTGGAGACCTGCCGGCGTGATCGGATAACGCAGGGCCTCGAGCGGCAGGCCGTGATTACGGGCCGCGAGCTGCAGCTCGTCCTGACTAATCGCCGCGTCCAACGCGCGGCCAGATTACCCCGCTACTGCAGGACCTGGCGCGCTTGTTGGTGCTGGAGCACCTTTCGCTTGACCCGCTGCAGCGCGTTGTCGATCGTCTTGGTGTCGCAGCCGAGTTCCTCCGCCATCTCCTCGTAGGAGGAGCCCTCGAGGTAGAGCTTCAGGGCATCGGCCTCGAGCTTCGAGAGGCCGGTGCCGAGCGAGAACACGAGGCTCTGCAGCTCCTCGGTCGAGATCACGCAGATCGAGGGGTCGTCGACGGTCGGGCCGGGGAGCGCATCGCCGAGGGTCACGTCCGAATCGGAGTCCTGGCCCGCCGGCGTGTTCGAGAAGGAGATGTACGTGTTCAGCGGCGAGTGCTTGAAGCGCGTAGCGGTCTTGATCGCCGTGATGATCTGGCGCGTCACGCAGAGCTCGGCGAAGCTTCGGAACGAGGTCTCCTTGTCGTGCCGGAAGTCGCGCACCGCCTTGTAGAGGCCGATCAGGCCCTCCTGGATCAGGTCCTCGGAATCGCCACCGGCGAGGAAGTACGAGCTCGCCTTCAGACGGACGAAGCCCGTGTAGCGGCGGATCAGCGCGTCGAGGGCAACCTGGTCGCCGTTACGGGCCCGGACGACGAGCTGGAGATCCGCAAGCTCGCGCTGCTGTCGCTGAGCCGAATACGCTGGGGCTGAACGGGCCGGCATTCGCTTCCCCTCTCTCACGGGTAAGAAACGGCGTCAGGACCGAATCTCATGTTGAGGTTGAGGTGACGGTAGCAAGGTCCCAACGAAAACACAAGACCTTGCGTTTATATCGAATTAACCGGACCGATTGCGTCTCAATCGCTCCAACCGGTCCCTTGTCGCGCGATCGAGTCGCTCGGCCAATCTATGCGGCCGTTCCTCTTGCTGGCCCGCCGGCTCGAGGTCGCGGACGAAGGTGGCCGAGCTGAGCTTCATCACCTCCTGGCCCGAGGTGCCGCGCACGGCGAAGTCGGAGGAAACAAGGCAGACGCGTTCCCGGCCCCGATACTCGGCCGCGAGCTGCTCGAGCACGGTGTCTGCATGCGGCGCATAGCGAACTTCCAGCGGGCCGTGCGTCCGTTCTTCGCCGACACCGTCGAAGACGACCACCCCACGCGCGCCCTTGAGGGCGACGAAGCTCGCGAGCTGGTCGACCAGCTCGCGCGGATGCGAGAACGAGCCGGCGTGGAGGACGTTGTAACCGTCGAAGAGGTAGAGGGTCGGCTCAGCCACCGTTGCGCTGCCTGCGGGCCTCGTAGAGGAGAACGCCCGCTGCGACGCTGACGTTCAGCGATTCGACCTCGCCGGCCACTGGGATCGAGACCGCCGCGTCGCAGGTGCGGCGGACGAGCGGCCGGACGCCCTTGCCTTCTGCGCCGAGGACGAGCGCGATGCCGCCCGTTAGGTCGGCCTGCCACAGTTGCGTCTCGGCGTCCCCGGCGGCGGCCCAGGCCCAGAGCCGCGGGCCTTTCACCTCCGAGAGGTAGCGGGCCATGTTCTTGACGACAGCGACGGGAAGGTGCTCGATCGCGCCGGCCGAGGCGCGGACGACGGCCGGCGTCACTCGCGCTGCGTTGTGCGCCGGGACGACGATTCCGGTCGCTCCCGCGGCCTCTCCCGTGCGGGCGACCGCGCCGAGGTTGTGCGGATCGGTGACCTGGTCGAGGCAGACGAGCAGCGGCGACTCGCCCGCGGCTAATTCGTACGCGTCCGCATAGCGGTAGGGCTCGGCCCAGGCGAGGACTCCCTGGTGGTCTCGCGTCCCCGCCGCCTCGGTCAGGTCCCGCTCGGGCTTGACCCGGGACCTGGTCCCGAGGCCTGGCTCGCGGAGCCACGGCTCCGCCTTCAGCGCCCGCTCGGTCACCCACAGCTCGAGCACCTCGCGCGGCCCGCGCAAGGCCTCACGTACAGGCCGGCGGCCGTAGATCTGCTCGCGGGTCATTTGGGAACGAGCTCGAAACCGTCGGCGACATCTCGGACCTCCCAGCCCTGGCCCTCGATCTCGCCGCGCAGGCGGTCCGCCTCGTCGAAATCGCGACTTGCCCTTGCTTCTTGGCGCTTCTCCGCGAGCGCGACGAGGCCGTCGGGCGCCGAGACCGCCTGTGCGAGGTCGCCGAGCCCGAAGAGCTCCAGCCCCCACCGCAACGAGGCGGTTTGGCCGCGTGCCCGCCAGTCGTGGAAGAGCGCGAGGGCGCCCGCGGTGTTGAAGTCGTCGTCGAGCACACGGGCAAGAGAGTCGCGATCGATCTCCCCCGGCTCGGAATCGAGACCGACGAAGTAGTTGCGGAAGGTCTCGGCCTGTGCGCTCGCCTGCGCCATCACCTCGTCGCTGAAGTCGATCGGCTTGCGCCAGGCCGAGTTCATGAAGAAGAGCAGGATCGCCTCGCGCCCCCATTCTTGGACGGCCTCGCGAAGGGAGACGATGTTGCCGAGCGACTTCGACATCTTCTCGCCGGTCAGCTCGAGGAGCCCGTTGTGCATCCACATGCGCGCGAACTCGCTGCCAGCGCCGCGCGACTGCGCGAGCTCGTTCTCGTGGTGCGGGAAGATCAGGTCGATCCCGCCGCCGTGGATCTCGAAGACCGGACCGAGAAACTTCTCGGCCATCGCCGAGCACTCGATGTGCCAGCCCGGGCGGCCCGGCCCCCACGGCGACTCCCAGACGGTGTCCTCGCCCTCCTTGTGCGCCTTCCAGAGCGCAAAGTCGCGCGGGTCCTCCTTCAGCTCCTCGCGTTCCGCTTCCTCCGACGGGTTGTGCAGAGCCTCGTGGTCGCCCTCGCGGCCCGAGAGCCGGCCGTACTCGGGAAATGCGGCGACCCTGAAGTAGACGTCCCCACCGGCCGGGTAGGCGAGCCCGCGGTCGACGAGCCTGCCGATCAGGTCGACGATCTCGGGGACGGTCTCGGTCGCCTTCGGCTCGTGGTCGGGCCGGCCGAGCCCGAGCAGATCAGTGTCGTCGACGTACCAGCGCGAAGCCTCCGCTGCGAGCTCGGCGCTGTGGCCCGGCGCAGCCAGGTAGATCTTGTCGTTGATGTCCGTGATGTTCTCGGCGAGCCGGACGTCGTAGCCGGACTCCTCGAGCCAGCGCTTCAGCCACATCGAGAGCACGAACGGCCGCGCATTGCCGATGTGGATCCGCTGGTAGACGGTCGGCCCGCAGAAGTACATGCGGATCGGGCCTGGAGGCGGCGGCAGCTCGAAGAGGCCGCGCGTGTAGGTGTCAAAGAGCCGCATCGGCCCTCCGCAGCGCCTCGTCCTTCGGCAGCGCTTCGAGCAGGGCGGCCAGCTCAGGCCCGCGGTCTCGGCCGGTGAGCGCCAGCCGCAGAGTCTTCAGGTCGCCGCCGACAGCCTTCAGCTCGCGGACGAGCTCGCGGGCCGCGTCGTGGTCCAGCCCGTTACTCGCACCTTCGCGGAGCTCCTTGAAGCGCTCCAGCGTCGGACGGGCCTCGGCCGGCAGCTGAACGGGCTCGGGCTCGAGCACCTGCCGTGCGAGCTCGCGCGCCTCGTTCAGGTCGCGGGCGCCGCGCAGCACCGGCACGAGCCCGACCGGCGCTTCGGCGGCCTCCGCAAGTTCAGCGTCCGGCATCTCCGCGATCGCCTCGATCGCCAGCCGCCTGATCCGGGGCAGGTCGTAGTGGACGTCGTGCTTCGGCAGCCCGAGCTCTTCGAGGTAGCGACGAACGGCGGCGGCCGGGATCCCCTGCTCGCGCAACGAGGCGACCGTCGCGCCCGGCGTCCGTTTGGACAGCTTGCGGCCGTCCTCGCCGAGGATCAGGCCGTGGTGGATGAACTCGGGCGGGGTCGCGCCGAGCGCTTGCGCTAGCCGTCGGTGGAGCTGCTCGTTCGGCCTATGGTCGTTGCCGCGGATGACGTGCGTGATCCCGAAATCGACGTCGTCCACGACGCTGGCGAGGTGGTAGGTGGCGCTTCCGTCCTCCCGTAGGAGCGTGATCCCGTCGAAGCGGTCGCCCAGCTCCCTCCCGGCCTCCGTGTAGCGAGCGGAGCGCTCGCTCTGCCGGACTGGCCCCTCGTCCCATTCGACGCCGAGCCAGGCGAGATCCGCGAGGATCGCGTCCTCGCCGCCCGGCACGTTGCGCTCCGGGTCGGTGTCGTCGATCCGCAGGAGCATCCAGTCCCCGAAGGCACGGTTGGCAACCGCACTGAGGGCGTTGCCGACGTGGAGCGAGCCGGTGGGGCTGGGGGCAAAGCGGACTCTTTTCATTCCGAGCCGAAAGTTACTGTCCCGGCGATGCGTAAGTCGTTGCTCGCCTGGTTCGAGGCCAACGGACGCGACCTGCCGTGGCGCAGGACGCGCGATCCCTACGCGGTCCTGGTCTCGGAGGTGATGCTCCAGCAGACACAGGTCGACCGGGTGGTGCCGCGGTACCTGGCCTGGCTCGAGCGCTGGCCGACCGTCAACGCGCTCGCCGCCGCGCCGGCGGCGGACGTGATTCGCGAGTGGCAGGGACTCGGCTACTACCGCCGCGCGCTCAACCTGCACCGCGCGGCCGGGCAGATCGCTGCCGGCGGCTGGCCCGAGGACCTGACGGTGCTACCGGGTGTGGGCCGCTACACCGCCGACGCAGTGGGCCGCTTCGCCCTCGGCCGCGACGTCCTGCCGGTCGATACGAACGTCGCGCGCGTACGCGAACGCACCGGCGAAGCGTTCGACGCACGCTGTTCGCAGGCGCTGATGGACCTCGGCGCGACGGTCTGCCTTGCCCGCGTCCCGCGCTGCGGCGTGTGCCCGCTGGCCGCGGACTGCCCCTCACGAGACCGCCGCTACGAGCCGTTGCGCAAGCAGAGCCGCTTCGAAGGCTCGTTCCGCCAGCGCCGCGCGGCGACGCTGCGCCTCGTTGCCGCCTCGGCGCGACGAGTCGCCGATCTCGACTCCGACGCCGTGGCCGCGCTGGAGCGCGACGGTCTCGTCACGGTCGAGGCCGGGCTCGTCAGTCTGCCGGCTTGACGAGGGCGACGGCCTGAGCGGCGAGTCCCTGGCCGCGGCCGGTGAAGCCGAGCTTGTCGGTCGTCGTCGCGCGGACGTTGATCCGCTCTGCGTCTGCTCCGACCGCTTCCGCCAGGCGCTCGCGCATCTGCTCGCGAAGCGGCGCGATCCGCGGCTCCTCGCCGATCAGGACGCAGTCTGCGTTGACGAGCTCCCACCCGGCCTCGTGTACCTGCGCGGCGGCGCGCCGCAGCAGCTCGAGCGACGAAGCTCCCTCCCACTCCGGCTCCCCAGGCGGAAACAGCGAACCGATGTCGCCGAGCCCCGCGCCGCCGAGCAGGGCGTCGATCAGGGCATGCGCGATCACGTCGCCGTCCGAATGGCCCGCGAGGCCCCGCGGCGACTCGATCGCGACCCCGCCGAGCACGAGCGGAACGCCGTCCGAGAACGCGTGCGCGTCGACCCCCAACCCGATCCGCAGCTCGCTCATCCGAGCGGCTCCTGCCGGCGCTCCCGGCGATCGAAGACCGTGACCGTCTCGTAATCCGCCGCGCGAGCAAGACCGACTGCGTGATCTAGATCACGACCGACGTTCTGCGGTGCGTGCGCATCCGAGGCAAGCGTGATCGGCACCCCCCGAGCGTGACAGGCCTCGAGCAGCGGTGGATCGGGGTAGAGCTCGCCGACGGGCTTATGTAGGCCGGCGGAGGAGACCTCGATGCAGACACGCGCGGCTTCGATCGCGTCGGCCGTCTCCTCGTGCAGCCATTGGACCGTCTCCGTGTCCGGCCGCGGCCCGTGGTGCTTGACGAGGTCGGGATGAGAGAGCGAGTCGAACAGTCCGCTCCGCGCCGCGTTCCGCAGCCAGACGAAGTAGCGCCGCCAGGCTTCGTGCGGGCCGAGCTTCTCGACCAGCCCTGGCTCCTGGTCGACCGGGAAGCCGTCGACGAAGTGGACCGAGCCGAGCAGATAGTCCCACGGATAGGGCGCGAGGACGTCCGCGGTCTCACGCTCGCGGCCGGCGAGGTAGTCGACCTCGAGCCCGAGCTTGACCGGGAGCCCTCGCTCCTTCGCATCGATGATCGCGCCCACATAGCGGTCGAGGTCGTGGACGCAGCGCTCGAGCATGTACTGCTGGTCCCAGAGCCGGCGGGTCTGCACAAAGTAGTAGACATGCTCGGTGAAGCAGATCTCGTCGACCCCGCGCTCGGCGGCCGCCTCGACGAATATCTCCACCGCTTCGAGCGAATGGTCGACCCGCTCCTCGGGATCGCGAAGGTGCATGTGGTAGTCGACGATCAAAGCAACGAGGCCACGAACTCGAGATCGGCGGCATCCGTGACCTTCACGAGTCTCGAGTCGCCGGGCACCGTGGTCACCCGGCCTCCGCGGGCTTCCACGAGTGAGGCGCAGTCGGTCGCACCCGCGAGCTCGCCGGCGACCGCGTCGCGGAGCACAGGTGCAAGGAACGCCTGCGGGGTCTGGACCGCGACGAGCTCATCGCGCGGCAGCGTCTCCACGATTTGTCCGCCGCGGACGCGCTTGACCGTGTCCGCGAGCGGCAATGCGGGCACGGCACCGTCCCAGCCCTCGTTCAGCGCCGTCAGCACCCGCCCGATCACCTCGTCGGGAAGCACGGGGCGGGCCGCGTCGTGGACGACGATCACCGCCGCGTCGCCTCCCACCTCGGCGACGCCCGCGCGCACGGACTCGGCGCGCGTCTCGCCGCCGCCTACACAGGCGCTGACCTTCGCACAACCGAGCTCCTCGGCGACGAGGATCGAGGGCTCCTCCCAGCCGGGCGGAGCCACGATCACGATCTCGTCGATCCAGTCCGAGGCCTCGAGGCGCTCGAGGCTCTCGGCAAGGAGCGGCCGTTCGCGAAGCTTCGCGAACGCCTTCGGACGGTCCGAGCCGAGCCGCTCGCCGCGGCCCGCGGCGGCCAGAACCGCCCAAACGCTCAATGGCCGGCCGATGGTAGCTCCACCCTTGGATTCTCCCTCAGCCGGGTTGCTACGGCCGCAGCGGCAAAGCCGCCACGGCCTCTATCGGCATCGCAAGCGACGCCGCGTGTATCTACGCGGTCGCCGCGACCTTTGTCGTCGTCTTCTTCTTCGGGCCGCCGTTGGCGAGAACGCCGTCTAGCCACTCGGCCGCCTCGTCCTCGTCCATGTCCTTCGCGTACATCAATTCGCTGGCGAGGATCTTCTTCGCCTTGACGAACATCTGCTTCTCGCCGGTCGAGAGACCCTTCTCGTGGTCACGAAGCGAGAGGTTCCGGACTACCTCGGCGAGCTCGAAGATGTCGCCCGTCTTCATCTTGTCGCGGTTGTGCTTGAAGCGCCGGTTCCAGTTCTTCGGCATCTGAGTGCCGCCGCCGGTGAGGGCCTTCAGAACCTTGTTGACCATCTGCTCGTCGATCACCTTGCGCAGACCGACGGCATCGGCGTTCTCGGTCGGGACGTTCACCGTCATGTCGTTGTGGAGGATCTTGATCGTCATGTATTCCCGCTTCTGTCCGAGGACTGTGCGGGATTCCTTCTTTACAACGGTGCCTGCACCGTGGTGCGGATACACCACCTTGTCGCCGACCTTGTACAAGCCGACCCTCCCCTTTCGTCGCTTACATCGCCAGAACGCCGACGGAGTCGAGCCCGTCGGCGACGCCAGCCAGTATACCTAAAGCTGCTCGAAAAGGCCACTATTTCCAGGGATTTTCGGCCTCTGACCCAAAAAGCCCTGCTCAGAGCGAACTACTTCAGCGCTAAAGCTGGAGATACCGATCGACGAGGTTGTGCTCCTGGAGTCGGCGCAGACCCTCGCGGATCTCGCGCGCCCGGACCGTCCCCACCCCGTCCACTGCCTCCAGGTCCCGCTGCGAAGCCCGGATGATCCCCTCGAGCCCGGAGAGCTCGCCGACGAGGCGGTGGATCACGTTCTCGGGCAGTCGCGGGATATGCGTGAGCACGCGGTAGCCGCGCGGCGCGACGGAGTAGTCGAGCGGATTCGTCGTCGCTGGATACCCGAGCACCGCGAGCAACTCAAACTCGAGCAGATCCTGGTAGGGCAGCTGCGCAAGCGCCTCCAGCCCCTCCGCAACGCGGTCCGCGCCGCCGTCTGCGTGGTAGTCGTAGACGATCGCGGCCTTCTCCGCGGGCACCTCACTGACGTGCTCCTCCAGCTGCATGCGAATCAGCCGCCCCTCGGAGCCGAGCTCCGTGCAGGCGCGCTCGATGTAGTCCGCCATCCGGGTCGTCAGCTCCGCCCGCTGCAGAACGACGAGGACGTCGTCGAGCATGACGGCGTTCTGAAACTCGAGCGCGGTCAGCCGCGTCAGCACCTGGTCGAGCCGCTGACGGTAGGTCTCGAGGGTGGCGAGCGCCTGGTTCGTCTTTGCGAGCACAACCGCGATCGGGTCGAGCTGGTAGCGGCTCTCGCCGATGAAGACCGTCACCGTCTCGCGCTGCTGCGAGATCGAGACCACGAGCGCCTTCGTCTGCCTTGCGACGCGCTCAGCGGTGCGGTGCCGTGTGCCCGTCTCGTTGGACGGGATCGTCGGATCAGGCATCAGCTGGACATTGGCCTGAGCGATCTTGGCGATCGCGGTGTTGACGATGATTGCGCCGTCCATCTTCGCCAGCTCGTAAAGGAGCTGCGGCGTGAAGGCCTGGTCGAGCCGGATCCCGCCCGAGAACATGAACGAGAGCTCGGAGGGCTCGCCGATCACGATCAGCGCGCCTTCCCGGGCGCGGATGATGTCGTCGATCCCCTGTCTCAGCTGCGTGCCGGGCGCGATTCGCGAGATCGCGGTCAGCACGTTCGGGTCGACGCGCGGGTCGAGCTCTGCCGCACTGCGAGGAAAGCCCAGCGGCGCGACGGGCCGTCGATCCTGCCTATCTGCCCTCGGATCCGTCGACATCGAGCCCCGCCCTTATCGCCCTGCCCAGAGTCTCCGCTTCGAGCATGCTTAGTTTGCCATTAGGCGTTCCGGCGGGGGCGACAACCTGCCGGAGGCCGAACTTCGCGCACTCTTCGAGCCGACGCTCGGCCTGGGTCGCGGCCCGCAGCCGGCCCGTGAGCCCGATCTCCCCGAACGCCGCCGTGGCCTCCTTGACAGCGGCGCCCCGTGCAGCAGACGCGATCGCAAGCGCTACGGGGAGGTCGGCGCCCGGCTCATCGATGCGAACGCCGCCGGCGACGTTGACGAACACGTCGGCGCTGCCGAGAGCGACGCGCGCGTGCCGAGAGAGGACGGCGACGATCATCGCCAGGCGCTTCGGGTCGACGCCGGTCGCGACCCGCCGCGGCATCGCGAGGTCGGTCGGCGCAACGAGGGCCTGGATCTCGAGCAGGATCGGCCGGGTTCCCTCCAGGGCGCAGGCCACGGCGGCACCGACCTCGCCTTCCGCGCCGCGTCCGAACAGCTCCGAGGGCTCTGGGACGCCGACGAGCCCGGTACCGGTCATCTCGAACACTCCGAGCTCGTTCGTCGACCCGAAGCGGTTCTTCACCGCACGGAGAACCCGGTGCGCGTGGTAGCGGTCGCCCTCGAACTGGAGCACGCAGTCGACGAGATGCTCGAGCACGCGCGGACCGGCGACGGTGCCGTCCTTGGTCACATGGCCGACGAGGAAGGTGGCGACGTGAGCTTGCTTCGCAACCCGCAGGAGTCGCGCCGCCGCCTCACGAACCTGCGCGACCGAGCCGGGAGCGGAGCCGATCTCCGACGAGTAGAGCGTCTGCACCGAGTCGATCACGCAGACCTCGGGCCGCTCGCGCTCCAGCGTCGCGCAGACGGTCTCGAGCTCCGTCTCCGCGAGGATCTCGACGTTCCCGGCGCCGCCGAGACGGGCGGCGCGTAGCTTCACTTGTGCCGTCGACTCCTCGCCGGTGACGAGCAAGGCCCGCCGCTCCTTCGAGATGGCGGCGAGCGCCGAGAGCAGGAGCGTCGACTTACCGACACCCGGCTCACCGCCGACGAGCACGAGCGAGGCCGGTACGAGCCCGCCCCCGAGCACTCGGTCGAGCTCCGCGACCCCGGTCGGGATGCGCTTGGCCTCGTCGGCCTCGACATCGACGAGACGCAGCAGCGGTTTGGCAGAAGCCGTAGCCGCCGGCCCCGCGAGCTCCTCGACGAGCGTCCCGAACGCTCCACAACCGGGGCACTTGCCGAACCAGCGCCCGGCGCTGTACCCGCATTCCGTGCACGCGTGCTGAACGGCCGCTTTCGCCACGAGGCCGAGTCTACGGACGCGGTCCGACGCCGAAGGTGACGGGACTGCGACAACTCTGATTCGTTGTCGCAACAGACAACTGACGCGACTCCCATCGAACCGTACGGTCGGGGGAGTCGACAAAGGAGGGACGCATGAAACGAGTTTTCGGAACGCAGGCGATCGCCGCGGCGGTGACGATCGTCACCGGAGCAGCAGCCGCGCTTGCGATCTTTGGCGTGTTCGGAGCACACGGCGCCCTGCCGAAAACGGGGCCGCTCAACGTCCGTGCAGGGCTGGAGAACCCGCCCGGGGCCGTCGTGCGCGGAGACGGCCTCTTCACCGGCCGAGGGGTTCGGCGCCAGCTCGGCGCGGCCGTGTCTGGCGCGATGATCGGGCCGCTCTCGCCCGTGGCCGTCCGGTCGAGCGACGGCCGGCGCGTCGCCTACAACACGTGGCAGCAGCTGAGGACGGTCGACAACGACCAGTCCTTCTCGCAGCAGGCGATCGCCGACGGCACCGCCCTCGGAACGCCTTCGCTGCGCGTGCACGACGACACCGGCAAGGACTTCCTGCTCGCCCGCGGCGCCTACTCGGCCGCGTGGCGTCACGACGGCGCGATCGCGTTCGTCAAAGGCAACGACCCGGACTTTCGAGCCGGTCGCTCGTACACGGGCCAGGCGGTCGTTCGGTCCGACATCCACGGCCGCGATGCCGCCTGGACGAGCGAGCCTGCTCATTACGTCGTCTACGCGTGGGCGGGAGACCGGCTGCTCTTCTATCGAGTGGGTCTCGGCGAGAAGCTGGAGCTACTCGTCGCAGACGGACCTGGCCGCATTCGCCCGCTCGCCGAAGGCAGCGCGATCGCGATCAGTCCGGATGCGACTCGCGTGGCCGTTCTCAGCCAGGACGGCACCAGCGTGCGCGTGCTCGACATCGCCACCGGCAGCGAGTTGGCGTGGCTCGATGTGACGACGGCGACGCCATCGGTCGCCTGGCTTGCCTACTCGGGCTCATGGGTGGGAGACCACATCGTCGCGCCCGCGAGCTCCGGTCTAGCGGTGTTCCACGTCGGCTCAAGCGCGCTGGAGCTCGAGCAGGTGCTCAGCCTCGACCACTCGCAGTTCCCGGTGGGCGTGCAGCAGCCGCGCTTCGTCGACGCCGCCGGCAACGAGATCGCCGCGGCGGCCGACATCCCGCCGGCGAAGAGCAGCGGGGGAGTCTCGTTCCTGCTGCTGTGCGACCGCATCGCCAGGACTTGCGAGCGCGGAGAGCCCGCACCGGCCCGGGAGTGGCTCCGCCTGGTCGATGACACAGCCCTCGCCGAAGGAGGCCACTGATGAAAGTCCGAGCCGCAATTGCCGCGGCGGTACTGGCCGTCACGCTGGCGATCCCCGCGAACGCTCTCGCGTACCGGACCTGGTTCGAGTTCGCGCGCCAGTCGAATATCGCCTCGACGCTGACGATGGTCTGGCAGTACGGGACCGGCTACAACGGCACGCAGACCTGGCGCGCGGGGTCCGGTGTCTCGACCGACGCGTGCTGGATCGGCCACGGCTGGCTGCCGACCGGCTACTACGACCTCTGGGGTCACTGGGACAATTTCAGCGGAAAGATCGCCGGCCGCGTCTTCTACCTCCAGAACAAGCCGTGCTGGAACGGGACCTGGCGGACGGAGCTCTTCGTCCACTCGGAGGAGACCGCCGGCCAAGGCCAGTATTGCCCGACCGCCGGCGACGATCCCTACTGCTGGGAGGGCGTATACGACTACCAGTCAAACGGCTGCATCAAGGTCTCCCGGGCGGGCTATCCGAGCGACCTACGGCTCGTTCACGACGGCTGGCACGGCAAGAGCGCCGACTACCGCCACGGTTACTTCACGATCAACAACTGGCTCTACGTCCGGGACGGCTGAGCCAACGCAGGTCCCTCTCCCCAGGGAAAGGCGAAACGGCGGCTCGAGGCCGCCGTTTCGCTAGTCCTCTTGAGAGTGGTCTTCTTCGTCCGCCGAGTCGCTGGGCTCCTCGGGCGGGACGGTGACCTTTTCCGGCGTGATCTCGCCGGGGATGACCGTGATGTCGACCTCGTCCTCGTCCTTTCGCTCGACGAGGATCGTCGAGCCGGGCTCGAGTGAGCGGCCGAGGACGAAGTCCGCGAGCGGGTCCTCGATGAACCGCTGGATCGCGCGGCGCAGCGGCCGGGCGCCCATCGCCGGGTCGTAGCCCTTCTCGACCAGCAGCTCCTTCGCCTCGTTGGTGAGCTCGATCGCCACCTCGTGCTCGCCCATCTGTTCGCGCAGGCGGCGTAGCACCAGATCGACGATGGTCGTGATCTCTTCCTTCGTCAGCTTGTGGAAGACGATCACCTCGTCGATGCGGTTGAGCAGCTCGGGCCGGAAGACCTTCTTGAGCTCGCCGAGGACGCGCTCCTTCATGTCCTCGTAGGAGAGACCGCTCTCGTCGCCGATCGAGAAACCGAGCGTCTGGTTCTTCGAGATCGTGCCGGCGCCGATGTTCGAGGTCATGATCACGATCGTGTTCCGGAAATCGACCTTGCGGCCCTGGGCGTCGGTCAGCCTCCCGTCCTCCAGGATCTGGAGCAGGATGTTGAAGACGTCGGGGTGCGCCTTCTCGATCTCGTCGAGCAGGACGACCGAGTAGGGCTTGCGGCGCACGGCCTCGGTGAGCTGGCCACCTTCGTCGTAGCCGATGTAGCCGGGCGGGGAGCCGACGAGCCGGGACACGGAGTGCTTCTCCATGTACTCGGACATGTCGACCTGGATCATCGCGTCCTCATCGCCGAACAGGAACTCGGCGAGCGTGCGGGCGAGCTCGGTCTTGCCGACGCCTGAGGGGCCGAGGAAGATGAACGACCCGGTCGGCCGCTTCGGGTCCTTGATGCCGGCCCGGGCGCGGCGGATCGGAGTTGCGCCAGTCCTCTTCGAGCTCGCGCTTCTTCTGCGTCAGCTTGCGCTCCTTGTCGCGCAGCGACGCGGCCTTCTCGAACTCCTGGGCCTCGATCGACTCTTCCTTGTCCTTGCGCACCTTCTCGATCTCGTCCTCGAGCTCGCGGTAGCGCGGCGGAGCGCTCATCGTCTTGATCCGCATTCGAGAGGCCGCCTCGTCGATCAGGTCGATCGCCTTGTCCGGTAGATGGCGGTCCTGGATGTACCGGTCGGCCAGCATCGCCGAGGCCCGCAGCGCCTCGTCCGTGATCTTGCAGCGGTGGTGCGCCTCGTAGCGGTCGCGCAGGCCGCGCAGGATCTGGACGGTGTCGTCGACCGACGGCTCGTCGACGCGGATCTGCTGGAAACGCCGCTCGAGTGCGGCGTCGCGCTCCAGGTACTTGCGGTACTCGTCGAGCGTGGTGGCGCCGATCGTCTGCAGCTCGCCGCGCGCGAGCGCCGGCTTCAGGATCGAAGCGGCGTCGATCGCACCTTCGGCGGCGCCGGCGCCAACGAGGTTATGGAGCTCGTCGATGAACAGGATGATGTCGCCGCGCTGGGTGATCTCCTTCATCACCTTCTTGAGGCGCTCCTCGAACTCGCCGCGGTACTTGGAACCGGCGACCAGCGCCGCGAGGTCGAGCGTGTAGATCTGCTTGCCCTTCAGGAGCTCGGGCACCTCGTTGCCGGAGATCCGGGCGGCGAGGCCCTCGACGACGGCGGTCTTGCCGACGCCGGGCTCGCCGATCAGGACGGGGTTGTTCTTCGTGCGGCGCGAGAGGATCTGCATCACGCGCTCGATCTCGGTCTGGCGGCCGACGACCGGGTCGAGCTTCGCCTCTGCGGCGAGCTTCGTCAGGTTGCGGCCGAACTGGTCGAGGAGCTTGGAGCTCTTCGACTTCTCGCCGGGGGCGCCGCCTGGGCCGCCCTGCTGGCGCCGGCCGGGGCCGGAAAGCATGCGGATGATCTCGTTGCGAATCTTCTCGGCGTCGGCGTCGAAGTCGAGCAGGATCCGTGCCGCGACTCCTTCGTTCTCGCGGACGAGACCGAGCAGGATGTGCTCGGTGCCGATGTAGTTGTGGCCGAGCGAGAGCGCCTCACGAAGCGCCAGCTCCAAGACCTTCTTCGCGCGCGGAGTGAACGGGATCTGGCCGGTCGTGACCTCGTCGCCCTGGCCGACAATCCGTGCGACCTGTGCACGGACTTCCTCGACCGTGATGTCGAGCGACTCGAGGACACGGGCAGCGAGCCCCTCCTCCTCGCGCAGCAGGCCGAGCAGGATGTGCTCGGTGCCGATGTAGTTGTGTTTCAGCGCGCGCGCCTCGTCCTGAGCCAGAACGACTACTTGGCGGGCTCTCTCGGTGAAACGTTCGAACACGTATTCCCTCTCTCGGCTTCCGGGACCCTACGCCTTAGCGTCCGCCCACTGTAGCGAACGGTTCGGGGGGCACCGTTGGGTGTGCCGAAGGGCTTTACCGATCCGTTACCAGCGTCTGTAGGGCGGCTCGGAATTGGCGTCCAAAACGCCTGAAAATGTACGCTTCTGAGCGCTTTGCGCCCCCGTGACGCGGCCCAGCCGAAAGCCCTCGTCACCGGCGGCGCCGGCTTCATCGGCTCGCACCTCTCAGAACTGCTGCTCGACGCCGGCTGGGAGGTCTTCGTGCTCGACGACCTCTCGACCGGGGCGCGCTCGAATATCGCCCACCTCGAGGAGAGACGCGACTTCCATCTCGTCGTCGAGTCGATCCTCTCGCCGTCCGTCGTCAGCGAGCTCGTTCACAAGTGTGACGTCGTCTATCACCTCGCAGCCGCGGTCGGCGTCCGGCTCATCGTCGAGCAACCCGGGCACGCGCTGCTCACCAACGTCCAGGGCACCGAGAACGTGCTCGAGTACTGCGCTCGGTTCGGCAAGCGCGTGCTGATCGCGTCGTCGTCCGAGGTCTACGGCGACCACCGCGAGGAGAAGCCGTTGGCCGAGGACGCGCGTCGAATCTACGGACCAACCACGGCGCGCCGCTGGGCCTACGCCGACTCGAAGGCGATGGACGAGTTCCTCGCGCTGGCGCTGCACGAGGAGCGCGGCCTGGACTGCGTGATCGTCCGGCTGTTCAACACGGTCGGATCGAGGCAGAGCGGCCAGTATGGGATGGTGATTCCGCGGATGGTCGAGCGCGCGCTGGCGGGCGAGCCGATCGAGATCCACGGCGACGGCACCCAGACGCGCTGCTTCTGCCACGTGGCCGACGCGATCCGCGCGCTGCACGGCTTGCTGGAGGACGGCTCGACGACCGGCGAGATCTTCAACGTCGGCTCGACCGAAAGCATCCGCATCCGCGAGCTCGCCGACCGAATCAGGGCCGCGGCGGGCAGCGACTCCGAGCTCGTCTTCGTGCCGTACGACGAGATCTACCGGCACGGGATCGTCGAGGAGATGCTCCATCGCATTCCTTCGATCGACAAGGTCGGCGCTGCAATCGGCTGGGCCCCCACGCTCGCGCTCGACGACATCCTCGCCGACGTGATCGAGTCCTCCAGGCGCGCCGCCGGTCCCGTCGACCTAGGCGCGGTCTAGCGCTCGCGGAGCGCGGGAAAGAGCACCACGTCGCGGATGTTGTCGCGACCCGCCAGGACCATCGTCAGCCGGTCGATGCCGAGCCCGACCCCACCCGTCGGCGGCATCCCGTAGGCGAGCGCCTCGACGTAATCGGGGTCGCCCGGCTCGCCCCCCACTTCGGCGGCCTGCTGCTCGAAGCGGGCGGCCTGCTCGGCGGGGTCGTTGAGCTCGGAGAACGCGTTGCCGAGCTCGGGCGAAGGGCGAGAGCTCGACGGGGTAGTCGTGCAGGAACGTCGGTTCGATCAGGGCCGGCTCGACGAAGTGGCTGAGCGCGTGGTCGACGAGTTGAGCCCAGCTCGTGTCGTGCGAGGTGTCGACCCCGCGCTCGTTCAGGCGCGAGCGCAGCTCATCGGGATCGCGCGTCCAGACCCCCTGCTCCGCAAGCGCGTCGACGAGCTCGATGCGGCGCCATGGGGCCTTCAGGTCGACCTCGTGCCCGCGGTAGGTGACCTTCGTGCCGCCCATCGTTTCCCGGGCCACGCCCTCGATCAGCTGCTCGACCCGCTCCATCTGGTCGCGGTAGTCGGTGTAGGCCTCGTACCACTCGAGCATCGTGAACTCGGGCACGTGCTTGTAGGACAGGCCTTCGTTGCGGAAGTCCTTGCCGAGCTCATAGACCTTCTCCAGCCCGCCGACGATCAGCCGCTTGAGGTAGAGCTCGGTCGCGATCCGCAGGTAGTAGTCGGCGTCGAGCGCGTTGTAGTGGGTCACGAAGGGCTCCGCGAAGCCTCCGCCGTAGCGCGGCTGCAGGACCGGCGTCTCGACCTCGAGGAAGCCCTGGTCGTCGAGGTGGCGCCGGACGGCCGCCACGATGCGGGTCCGCAACTCGAAGTCCGCACGAGTCTCCTCGTTCATCAGCAGGTCGAGGTAGCGCTGGCGGTAGCGCGTCTCGACGTCCGTGACGCCGTGAAAGGTGTCCGGCAGGGGCCGCTGAATCTTCGCGAGCAGCTCGAGCTCGTCGACAGCGATCGAGGGCTCGCCTCTCTTCGCCCGCGCCGGCGAGCCGGTGACGCCGACGATGTCGCCCAGGTCGACGTCGATCGGGCCGGTGCGACTCGTGTCGCAGAGCAGCTGGATGCGCCCGGAGCGGTCGACGAGGTCGAGGAAGGCCAGCTTCCCCATCTCCCGGCGGCCGACCACTCGCCCGGAGACCCGTCGTTTGTCGTCGGCCTCGGCGCCCGGCTCGAGCAGCTCGGCCTCGGCGCGGACCGAGGCGATCTCGTCCCGGTCCGGAAAACGCTTGGGCAAGCTCATCGCCGGGCGAGCCTAACGAGCCTGCCGTTGCGACGGTTTTGGCTCGAACCCGTGGCACACCCGTCGTGCTTTCCGAAATAGGATCGAACGTGGGCGGGTGTGGTGGGAACCCTAGTTCTCGCGCGTGAACCTTTAGCGTCACACGGCGATGGGCCCGAAGCCGGTTCCGTTCATCGACGGTCACAACGACGTCCTGCTGAGGCTCCACCTCGCGGGTGAGGGAGCTATGCCGTTCCTCACGAGACGCTCGGACGGCCATCTCGATCTCGAGCGTGCACGCGAAGGTGGGTTCGCGGCCGGCTTCTTCGCCGTCTTTGTCCTACCCGAGACTGAGGAGGAGCGCGCCGCAACGCAGATCCCGGATCGCAAGCCGCCGTACGCGCTGCCGCTTGCGGCGTCGATCCGGACCGATTACGCCATCCGCGAAGCCGAAACGATGATCGACCTGCTCGACGAGCTCGCCAGGAGCGGCGAGGTGTGCCTGGCACGCTCGGCCGCCGATGTCCAGGTGGCGCTTGACGGCGGCTCGCTCGCCGCGATCCTCCATCTCGAGGGGGCCGAGCCGATCGAGCCGGAGCTCGGGAACCTTGCAGAGCTCTACGAGTGCGGGCTGCGTTCCATCGGCCTCGTCTGGAGCCGGCCGAACGCGTTCGCAGAGGGCGTCGCCTTCCGCTTTCCCTCCACGCCCGACATCGGCGACGGACTGACGGAGGCCGGCCGCCGTCTCGTGGCCGAGTGCAACAGGCTCGGGATCC
>WNGJ01002893.1_pt1 | contig 18194 bp, 13 predicted proteins | sample 5400611 | NCBI WGS metagenome assembly WNGJ01 (sample SAMN13153375, study PRJNA577476) | soil metagenome | isolation source: 40 cm soil or saprolite under Garry oak tree replicate 1 | place: USA:California | collected 2016-06-15 | reverse complement strand
TTGTGGTTAACCCATAATGCGAGGTATTCCGATGAAAAGGCTGCTTCTGATCCCGACCACGGTCGTGACGGCCTTTCTGGCCTTCGCATTCCTGCAACCCGGAACGGCCGGAGGCGTGCTCCGCGCCGTGGCGCCGACCGTGCTGTCCGCGCTCCCTTCGGCGGTTTTAGCCGACGGATCGGCGCAGAGCGCGTCCGCCAATGGTCGGGCCGGATCCTCGGCGCAAGGGAGCGCTCAGTCGTCCAGGTCTACCGGTGCATTGAGCAACCCGTCGGACGCCCTGGTCAATCCGGAGACCAAAGACACGACACAGCACGGGGTTTCGACCGCCGCCCATACGAACTGCGGCCGCTTCGGCGGTGGCTTCCACGGTGGCAAACACCTGTTTGTCCGTCCAAACCACCCGTTTCCTCCCCCGGCGAATCAATAACGACGGCGATTAACAAATAACCGCTGGGCAGCGCTCTTCCAGCCCGGCCTGCGGTTAACGACCTTGCCATCTCGCAGCTTGGCGAGAAAGTCATAGGCACCATCAAAGGCTTCCATCTCGACAAAGACGCTGCCGATCTCAGCGAGCGTGTGGGCATCGGACCCCGCGCCCGCCGGAACCCCGAGCGTTGCTCGCAGCTCCTCGGGCGACCGTCCGTTGAAGACCTCGACGATGTCGATCTGTCCGGCAATCCGCTCGATCGCGTCTTCGCGGAGGTTGCGCCGGCCGCTGTCGTAGGGGTGTTCCAGATAGACCAACCCTCCCTGGTCCTTGATGGCGGCGACTGTCTCTTCTGCAGACAGCTGGCTCGAAACCAGCTTCTTAAGAAAGAGCCCGATCAACTCGCCCTCGTTGGTCAGGATCTCCTGGCCGATGACGGCTGGTTCGCCGGCCTCGATGAGCGACCGAGCGCCATCGATGCCTTCATGGTCCGTCAGGAAGATGGGGGAGAGGCCCAGCTGACCGCAGCGGCGAGCGACCTCGAGAGGCGGAACCCGGCAATCAAACGAAGCGGAGCTGTGCAGGTGCAGATCCACCCGGACCCGGGTGGCAATTGCGCCTCCGGCCACGTTCGGTACTATAGGCGGGGAGAGGGCTCCGGGAAGGGTCAACACCAGTGAGGGGTGGCTATTGACTGGTAAAGAACGCCTAAGTTTACGCAATAAATCAGCGCCATGGAGCTGATCCGTTACTGGCGCGTAGTCCGCCGGTGGGCCTGGCTCATCATCCTATGCCCGCTGATGGCCGCCCTTGCGGCGGGGATCATCAGCCTTCAGTTGCCAAAGATCTATGAAGCTCAGGTCCTGCTCTATGTTCAGACGCCGCAGGTCTTTACTCCAAGCCAGGGTGTCGTAACTACGAGCGGTGAACTCCTTCGCAGCTACGCGGTAATCATGACCTCGCATGACCAGTTGCAAAAGGTCATTTCCGATGAGAGCCTAGGTACCGATCCTAAAAGCCTTTCGAAACGTATAACCGTCACTCCCGAACCCGGCACCGTCATATTGGACGTCGCCGTCCGCGATACCGACCCAGCCCGCGCCGAGAGGACTGCGAATACCCTGGTCAACAACTTCGCCGCGTACGTTAATGCCTTTCCGACGACGACCGGAAGCTCTCAGCAGGGCGCTGTCAAGGTCGTTTCACAGGCTGCGCTGCCAACGGACCCGGTCGAGCCGCGGCCGCTGCTCAATGTTGCCCTGGCCCTCGTTGCTGGGCTCGCGGTCGGAGTTGGACTGGCGTTTCTCCTGGACTACATGGACCAGTCCGTTCGCAGTGACGAGATCCTGCGCGAGCGGGTCGGCCTTGTGCCTCTCGGCCATATCTCCTTCGTCCCGGCGAAATCTGATCGACGAGGCGAACTCCTCACACTGGAAGGCGACTCGCCGGTAGTCGAGGCCTACAAGGCCCTACGAACCAACCTCGTGTTTTCGAGCGTTGACAAAGATGTCAAAACGATTGTGGTCACATCCGCCGGACCTAACGAGGGAAAGTCACGGACGGCAGCCAACTTGGCGATCGTGCTCGCGCAGGCTGGCCACCCGACGCTCCTTGTCGATGCTGACTTCCGGCGGCCATCGCAACACCGGATGTTCGGAAGGGTCCGCAACATTGGCTTATCGAATCTATTCGTCCAAGACATGCCCGAGGCCGCCATCTTCGTGCCGGACGATCAAGTCAAGGACCTCGTAATCTTGGCGTCGGGGCCCACGCCGCCAAATCCGTCGGAGCTGTTGGGCTCCGCGCAGATGACCGCGTTGCTCGCGAGATTTCGAAAAAACTTCGACTACGTTGTGATCGATACGCCGCCAGTCAATGCCGTCACGGATCCTTCAGTGCTCGCGGCCAACACTGATGCAGCGATCCTCGTGGTTGACACTAACAAGGCGACCTACACCGCAGTGCAGCACGCAAAGCAGGCGCTCGATCGCGTCGGCGCAAAGGTGCTTGGTTCGGTGATGAACAAAATGAAGGCTGCTGGAGGCAGGTATTACTACTCGGAGTATGGATACGGATACGGCTCCAGCGTTCCAAACGGAAAGGTTCATCCAGAGGAGCGACGGACCGAAGGCAAGGCGGAAACACCGGTTGGCGCTGAAAAGAAGGAGTAGCACTGCCGAGTGGTAAAGAGAGCGTTCGACTTCGTTGCCGCCGCCATTGGGCTGGTTGTACTCGCTCCAGCATTCCTAGCAATTGCCCTGCTGATAAAGCGTGATTCGGCGGGCCCGGTCTTTTACCGTGGCGAGCGGGTAGGGCGCAACGGTATCCGGTTTCGCATCTACAAGTTTCGGACGATGGTGGCCGACGCGGATCGGTACGGCTCCGGCATCACAGCCCATGATGACCACAGGAGCACCCGCCTCGGTAGGCGCCTTCGCCGATCTAGATTGGATGGTCTGCCTCAGCTGATAAATGTCCTCCGCGGGGAAATGAGCCTCGTTGGACCACGTCCTGAGATCCCAGAAATCGCCGATCGCTATCCGCCGCTATTCCGTCGCCTTTTAGTGCTTCGACCCGGAATAACAAGCCCGGCGGCTCTTGAACACAGGAACAAGGAAAAGGTCATTGGGACCGACGCCTCGCGGTATGCGGCTCTCGTCCTCCCTGAGAAGCTAGCCATCGATATCCGGTACATGGTTCGTCACAGCTTCTGGGGCGATTTGCGGATCATCGTGGAGACCCTTGGCGTCGTCTTTGGCCTAGATTCGATTGCGTTCCGCTGGCTTTCCCGCTCCGTTAGGCGCGTTGTCCCGTGGCTGTTACTAGACGCGCCGGTCATCACCCTGGCTTTTTACGCCGCGCTATTCTTGCGACTCCTCGATTTCCCGACGTCAGCCGTCAGTAGCTATCTCGGGGCAATGACGCGATCGATTCTGCCGCTGCTGCTGCTGTACCTATTAATGACCGCGCTATGGGGCGTCCACCGCCGTGTCTGGCGGTTCGCCACGGCCGCCGACGTGCGTCCTATCTTCGGCGCGACGGCGAGTGCAACCTTTATCGCGTTGGGATTCGACTTCCTGAGCAGCGGCACCGGTCGCCGATTGCTTCCACTGGGTGTCATCCTCCTCGGCGGCTTTTTCTCAGCCTGCGGAATGGTGCTTGTCCGATACCGGTCTCGCCTGCTTCGGGGGCTATCACCCGCCGGTCGGAGCGTTGGCGAAGGGACGCGAGCGATCATCTATGGAGCCGGGGACGCGGGCCAGCATCTGGCCCTACGCCTTCTCACTCACCAGTCTGGCGAGGTGTACGACCTGGTCGGCTTCGTGGATGATGATCCTCGCAAACGAGGGCAGCGCATTCACGGGCTCGCTGTGCTCGGTGGACGCCAAGACTTGGCCCACGTCGTCGACCGTCGCCGCATCGACTTGATTATCATCGCGATCAACAACGTTCGCGGCGAAGACCTCCGTCAGATACTGACAGCGGCCCAGCAAACTCCCGCTCAGATACGCATCATCCCCAGCGTATTTGAAGTTGTCAGCGTCGCAAACACGGCGCCGTTTCTCCGCGAAGTGCGTGTGGAGGATCTGTTGGGTCGACAAGCCATTCAGCTTCAGCATGACGCCTGCGAGGGTGTCCTGCGCGATAGGGTCGTCTTGGTCACTGGGGGATGCGGCTCCGTGGGCAGCGAACTTTGCCGTCAAGTCGCTCAGTTCGAACCCAAGCAACTGGTTATTCTCGACAACAATGAGACAGGGCTTTATGACTTGGAGATCGCGTTGCGGACCCGGTTCCGAGCGCTGGCCGTGGGCATTGTGATTGCTGATGTCACCGATGCCTCGCGAATGGATGCCGTTTTCGCAGAAGTCAAACCGCACATCATCTTCCACGCGGCTGCGTACAAACATGTGCCACTGATGGAGCGGTTTCCGCAGGAAGCTATTAAAGTCAACGTCGGTGGGACAGCCGTGGTCCTCGAAATGGCACGCCGGTTCCACGCCCAGCACTTCGTATTTGTGTCGACGGATAAAGCTGTGCAGCCTCATTCTGTTATGGGCGCGACCAAACGGATTGCCGAGCTACTGGTCATCGGCGCAAATCATCACGGGGAGGCTCCCGGGAGCACCCGGTGTACCGCCGTTCGTTTTGGAAATGTGCTCGGCAGCCGGGGCAGCGTCGTCCCAACGTTCGCCAGACAGATTGACCTTGGAGGCCCAGTCACCGTCACGCACCCCGATATGACCCGTTATTTCATGGACGTTTCTGAGGCCGCCGGACTCATCATCCAAGCCGCTAGCCTTACCCAGGGCGGCGACATCTTCATGCTCGAGATGGGCGAACGTATTCGCGTTGATGACCTTGCGCGCAAAATGATCCGCATGCGGGGTCTTCGTCCGGAAATTGATATCCCAATCATTTACACGGGCGTCCGCCCCGGGGAAAAGCTGCATGAGGAGCTGGCGTTTGCGGAAGAAGGTCGAGAGCCAACGGAGCATCCTCTAGTGCACCGGCTGAGGACGCCGATGGCAGGGAGTTTTAATGGTGAACTGCAGCCCGCCGTCGAGCGCCTTCTCAGGCTATCCAGGAGTTGCAATGAGCGTTCACTGATCGATGAGGCAATGAAGTTGGCGCATGGCTCGGACAGAAGATATGCTGAAACCGTCTTGGAGAGCGAACCGCGAACCGCGGCGGCAGTCGATTAGGTCGGGAGGCTCAACGAGCCCAATAGCCTCTGGGAATACCCCTAAGGCGCCCAAGATTTGAATTATTAACCGCTCCGAGTATGAGATTTGCGCAGCCGGCGATGACGGACAATTTGGATGATCCTAAAGTCAGTCCGTTCCTTGTTCTAGCGACCGCTGCCGGATTCGAACCTGGTTTCCGTGCGGGAGGACCGGTTCGATCCGTCGCCGCGATCGTTGATACCATTTCCGACAAGGTTGACCTGCGCCTTATCACTCGTGATCGCGACATCGGATCTTCGAGCCCTTATCCGCACTATTCCGGCCGATGGATAAGCCGCGGGCGTTCCTGGATCTTCTACCTAAACACTCGAAGGCCCGGACAGTGGATGCGCCTCTGGCGAGAGTTGTCCGCGTTGAAGTTCGACCTACTCTACGTCAACAGTCTTTGGAATCCCATCTTCACGGTGGCCCCGATTGTCGCCACCAGCCTCGGAATCATTCGTGTAAAGACCATCCTTATTGCACCCCGCGGAGAACTAACGCTTGGCGCGCTGTCGTTGAAGAATAGTAAGAAGCGGCTCTTCTTGAAGTGGTGGGGACCCTTCCTCAGCCGAATGGATGTCCGCTGGCACGCTTCTTCTGATGCTGAGGCGTCGCAGATTTGCTCCCTCATCCCATGGGCCCGTGTCGAAGTCAACAGCAATCAGGTCTCGCTCCCAGACGAACCGCTGCAGGCGAGGGCAGTGAGCGAGGGACGCCCCCGTCTCATCTTCGTCGGTCGAATCTCCCCGATGAAGAACCTTGACTTGATCCTAGCAAGTCTCCTGAACCTTACGAAGCCAGTCGACTTTGACATTTACGGCCCAATAGAGGACAGGGAGTACTGGTCGAAATGCGAGCGGTACCTACGTCAAGTGCCATCGTTCATACGGGTCAAATACGAAGGGGAGCTCGAGCCCTCGGAGGTTCGTCGTACCTTCGGCGCCTACGACGCATTTATCTTCCCAACTCTGGGAGAGAATTTCGGCCATGCAATCGCCGAGAGTCTGTCAGCCTCCTGCCCCGTGGTTTGTTCCGACAGAACCCCATGGACCTCCGTTTTAGAAGGAGGTGGTGGCGCCATCTTGCGAAATCTAACGAGGGCCAACGTCGCCAAAGAACTCGAGCGAATCGCTGCGATGACACCCAGCGAGCGATTAGCTGCAAAACAAGCTGCGGGCATCGCCTATCGGTCATGGCGAAAAAGGACGGGGGGACTGAACATCCTCGAGCAGGTTCGTGTTGCCGGGTGGTCATCTCGCCAATGACGCAATGGGTACGGTCGACGCCCCCAAGGATCGCCCTTGTTACGGCGGGTTTTGACTTTGGTGGCGGCGTGCCAACGGTTGCGCGGTGGCTACGCGACGGCTTACGGTCCCTCGCTGGCTATACGGTTGACGTCCACGACTTGGCCACTTCCAGTCGCGATCCCCACAGTCGGCGCCTGGTTGTTCCGAGATCCTGGCTAAGGTCCACTCTGCGCAACGCGTCTGACGAGGAGGATGGAGTCTTCCGCTGGGGCGCGAATGCCGTCGAGATTGAAGCTATGCGATATCGACCACGCCGCGAACTGCGAAACGCGCTTCGGCGTTACGACCTGATCCAGGTGGTTGCAGGGATCCCGGCATGGGGATCCGCGGTCATCGGCACGGGCGTCCCGATTGTGCTTCTCGTCGCCACGACGGTCGTCTGGGAGAGGCCGTGGCAACTTGCCGAGCAGACTGGACCTAGCCGCATTTTGCGCGAAATCATGACGTTACTAACCGCGCGAATCGAACGGCAAGCCCTGCGCAAGGTCGACATGGTCGTGGTGCTCAACTCCACGATGCTGGAGCATGTTCGCTCGACGGTTCACGAACGCGTTATCAAGGCTCCGCCGGGCGTCGACACGGCCTTTTTCGCTCCGGCAGCTGTCGGCTGGCAACGCGGAGGTTATCTGCTGTCCGTATGCCGCCTGAACGACCCCCGGAAGGGGCTCGATCGACTGATCAATGCCTACGCGAACATGCTGCAGCAAGATCGATCAATTCCACCGCTCGTCCTCGCCGGCAAAGGCTATCTCCCAGCTAATCTGCTGGGTCTGTTGACGAATCTTGGGATCTCCTCGCGGGTATCGGTGCGTTCAGATGTCGACGGTACCCAACTGCCCGAACTATATCGCGGCGCCTCGGTCTTCTTGCAAAGCTCGTACGAGGAGGGGCTAGGAATGTCGGTTTTGGAAGCAATGGCATGCGGACTACCCGTCGTTTCCACCGATAGCGCTGGTGCTCGCGAAACAGTGGTCCATGGGTTGACCGGATGGTTGGTGCCGCAAACCCACGCCTCTCAGGTAGCGACGTCGATCGCGGACCGTGTACTGCAAGTGCTGCGGAGTGATGCAGGAGAAATGGGTCGCCGTGCTCGGCAGCATTGTGAGAAGACCTTTTCGAGCGGGGTAGCCCTGCGGCCATTTACGAACGTCTATGAGGGTCTGCTCGCAGAGCGCAAAGCATCCAACGACCGGCACATGAGCCGCGCTACCCAACGACCTTGATGTCCGCAGGGACGTCGCTCTGGTGCGCGGCCTTCCATTGGTACAATGCCGCTACCACCCAGACGCCCGACCAGTGGAGATGTCCAGCCTCGAAATCAGTCAGTAGGCCAACGGTTTGGGCCGGGTCACTGAAGGAGTGCGATCTAGGAAGATCCTGGAGAGCTTCGAGAATCGTTCCGCGTAGGGCAGTGCGAAGCCATGAATCCCAAGGCAAGGAAAAGCTGCGTTTTGGCTGGTCGAACAAACCGGCCGGAAGGTCAGCGCGAAATGCGTCCTTCAGAATCCTTTTGCCTCGTAGGCTCTTCTGGTTAGGCATAGCTCCAGCCAGGGCTATGATTTTCGGACTCAGCAAGGGCGCCCGAACTTCTAATGAAGACGCCATTGCGAAGACATCAAGATCGCGCAACAGCTGGTTACGCATATAGCCTCTGGTCTCCAATAGGCTTGTGGCCTGATCGCCCTCCGTTCCAGTTGTATCCAAGTCGAGGCGGCTCAAGATGCGGTCCCAGTCGATCGGCGGCCCGCCAAGCAGCCGTTCTGTGCGTTTCAAGCCGAGTACTCCCCGAACAGCCACGTATGCCTCACGGTCATTCCGTGCATGCAAGAGGTCGGTCATCCTTTCCGCGCGAAATCGGTTTGCCTTCGCGCCTAGATAAAACAAGGCTTCCCTGCCAGGGACACGTCGTAGCCACCGGGCCCGTTGCATGTTGGCAAACGTCTTGTATCCACGAAACAGTTCATCACCACCGACTCCAGAAAGTGCGACGACTAGGCCGGCCGAGTGCGCCGCCTTGCAAACCAAGTATGAATTGAATCCATCGACCGTAGGTTGATCCATCGCGCCGAAGAATGCAGGCAGGTGGCCAAGCGCTTCGTCAGCAGTAACTGTTACGACCTCATGGCGCATGCCTAACTTCCGGGCAGTGGACGACGCATCAGTGGATTCGTCATCTGAGCCACGGGACGCGGTTACAGTAAAGGCCGTCAGGTCGCAACCAGCAGCCCGGGCGGACGCCGCGACGATCGAGGAGTCCACGCCTCCGCTCAAAAAGATCCCAGAAGGAACATCGGACACGGTCGATTTTCCTACCGCCTTGACGACTACTTCGCGGACAACCTCAGGCGATATCATCGCTTCATCCACCGCCGGTTGTGGCCACCACGAGTGGATCGCTTCATGACCGTCGGCATGGATTTCAAGAATGGTTCCGGCGCTGAGCAGCTGCGCTCCCTGATAGATGCACAATGGCTCGGGTACGTGGCCCAGCCGCAAAAGCATCGCAAGGGCATCACGGTCGATTTCCGCCGCAAGAAGGCCGGCTATCACAAGTGCACGCAATTCGGACGCAAATGCAAGCCAACGCCCTTTGCGCACAACGTACAGCGGTTTTTCGCCCGTGGGGTCGCGTGCAAGCACTAACGAACGTCCGGCTGCCCGCCACGTTGCCACCGCGTACATTCCAGAGACCTCGGTGAGCAAGATTGGATCGGTGCACGTAAGCTGGTGGATGATTTCTGTGTCGCCCTGCGTTCGCGGCTTGGAAGCAAGCGAGCCTTTCGGCCACTCGTAGAGCTCGCCGTTATAGACGGTGGCGCCACTTTCTGACAAAAAGGGCTGGTCGGCCACGTGTCGCAGATCTCGGATAGCCAACCGAGTGGCGGCTAGCGCAGCGCGCCTGTCTGGCGCCACCCACGTACCTGTAGCGTCCGGCCCGCGGTGCCGAAGGGCCGGCGGTACTCGGTTTAGTGCGTCCAGTACGGCTCGTGGCAATTCACCGTCGAGAGCGTACACGCCAGCGATTCCGCACATTAGTTAGGCGCAGATTGTAGCGGAATCGGGGAGGTTACATGAGGACAGCGTAAGAGAGAAGGTCTGATTCCATCGTCGCTACGGGGCCGGTCTATTCACGCCGCCCCCTTGCCTCGAATGCCCTAGTCTCGCTAGCCCTCCGGTCGGCATCACAAGGTGTACCAGTTGGGCAGGTGCTGTCCCCGGATCGACCCCCGAGTGTCGAGAACCGCCTGAGCATGCGCCCGCAGCAGTGCCCAGTCGAAGGCTGAATGAGCTGTCGTGATTACAACGAGATCCTGCTCACTAACGAGTGCCGGGGACATGTCGACTGCACAGAGCCGTTGACCATCCAAGTCCACTGGGCCGGGCACGAGCGGGTCTACGTAGCAGACGTCCGCCCCGCGCTGGCGTAGCAGTTGCAGCACGTCGAGGGCGGGTGACTCGCGTAGATCGCCAACGTCGGGCTTATAGGCGATCCCTAGCACCAAGATCTTTGAGCCCCGAACGCTCTTGGACCGCTCGTTAAGAATGTCGGTCGCCCTGGTTACGACGAAGTCCGGCATGTGCTTGTTGATATCATCCGCCAGTGCAATGAATCGGGCATTGTAGTTGAGGCGCCGCAACTTCCAGGAGAGGTAACTCGGGTCAACCGGTATGCAATGGCCACCGAGTCCCGGACCGGGAGAGAAGGGCATGAATCCATACGGCTTCGTCGCCGCCGCGCCAATCACCTCCCACACATCCAGGCCGAGGTGGTAGCAGATGATGGCGACCTCGTTCGCGAGGGCGATATTGACGCTGCGGAACGTATTCTCTAGAAGCTTTGTCATCTCCGCGGCAGTCGGGCTCGAAACCGGAACGACGTCGTCGACGATTGTTTCTAGGAGCTGCTTGGCAACAGCCGTGCAGGTGGGGGTGACTCCGCCCACGACCCTTGGCGTGTTACGTATTCCAAATTTCTTGTTGCCCGGGTCAATTCGCTCGGGGGCAAAGGCCACAAAGACGTCCTCTCCGACTGTCAACCCGGCTGCCTCGACGGCTGGCTGAAGGAGCTCCACGGTCGTCCCCGGATATGTGGTGCTGGTGAGAAGCAGCAGCTGTCCCGCTCGGACGGCCGCGCGCACGGCCTCGATGGCAGCCAGCATCGCTGACACATCAGGGTCTCGGCTTTTGTCCAGCGGAGTGGGCACGCAGATATCAAGCACGTCCAGGTCGCCCGCGCCAGCGATGCTAGTCACCGCCCGTAAGCGCCCGGCTCGGACCAGTCGATCCACCACCGTGCCGTCGACGTCCTCGACATGACTGCGGCCGGCGTTGACGCCGTGGCTCCGCCTCTCATTTATGTCAATGCCGACTACATCAAACCCAGACTCAGCGAGTGCCACAGCTGTGGGAAGACCCACATACCCGAGTCCCACGATGCCAAGTCGGGCCGTCCGGTCCGCAATCCGGCTACGCAAGGTTTCGGAGGCATCCTTCATCCTGTCAGGGTTGCGTGCTTCGGGCATGGGAATATTCACCCTTCATGCATCCGTCTCCCGTCGCGCATCCCGCCAGCAGGCCAGCGGGAAGTGGCCGGGCACACGGCCAGGTGCTGGGTAGTTGCCCTCCCGGCGCAATGTATGGGAAATTCTACTCAAACAAGAACCTGTTCGAAGATACGCTAGGAGATTGGTATTTTGGGACAATCGAACAGCTTGCAGATTCAGGTGCTGCCCTCACTTCGAATGCTAGTCGGTGCATGACCGACCTCTTATATCGGAACGATGGCAACCGGCCGCTGTTGGCGATGCTCACCGGCCCGCCGGGTCGCGTACTAGACTGCGGTTGCGGCCCAGGGGATAATGCTAGATTGCTCAAAGAGCGGGGCTGGCGCGTCACGGCGGTAACCAATGACGTTCGCGAGCGAGACGCCGCCTTACCATTCTGCGACAACATAGTCCTGGCCGACTTGGAGAACGGCCTGCCCGATACGCTATCCGACAGCTTCGATGTCGTGATCATGTCGCATGTCCTCGAGCATCTGGCAAGGCCCGCCCGGCTTCTCGCCGACGTGCGGGAGCGGCTGAGTTCTGAGGGCGCCGCGGCGATTGCACTTCCTAACGTGCTCCATTACCAACAGCGTATTCGTTTCCTCCGCGGCGATTTCACTTATACCGACACTGGGGTCCTGGACCGTACGCACCTTCGCTTCTACACATACAGTACCGGGCGGCAACTCCTAGAGAGGCATGGATTCGTCATCGTTCACGCTGTGCCGGACGGATTCCTACCCTGGTGGAGGCTGCGTCGCGTGATCCCGCAGCAATCCCGTCGCCCGTTGGATCGTTGGGCGAGCATTCGTTGGCCCAATCTACTCGCCGTCCAGAGTCTATTCCTAGCCAAAGTCGCCGGTTCGGCAATGCCTCCTCGGACAGGAAAGCAGCACCTGCGTTCCTGGTCCTAGTAGTCAACTTCGCGCGATTGGCCTGAGGAGTTCCGGGACGTGACAACGACAACCACCCTCCCTATCCTGGCGAGTAAGTTCTCGTCAGTTACGCCGTCGTAACCATCTCGCGGGCCGCGGTTCGCCGAGTAGCGCGGAATCTGCCCGGGGCATCGTCATTAGACCGTCAGCCAGTGCGTGCAGAACCGAACGGGTGTGGTTAAGGCTTCTGCGTTTGAAGCAGTCGGCGAGGAGGATCCTCGGAGTTATCATCGCGGCAATCCATAACCACACGAGGCAAGCCTCTGCCGGCGAGCCCCATCGGCGACTGAACCAGATGCGGTTGCGCGCGCCGTAGTAGTAGGCGATGGCGCCGGCTGCGGGAAGGGTCGCACCTCCCTCATGCCATGCCTGCGCCCGACTAGCGATTGCAACGCGCCATCCCTTTTCCCGCACTCTGTAGCAGAAGTCGGTATCCTCCCAGCGGAGAAAGTAGCTCAGGTTAAACCCGGTCTCCTCGTAACAGCTCGCCCGGATAAACATAACTGCCCCCGTGACCCACCGCGCGTCGCAAACAGGCTCGTATCTGGGGTAGTTGTGTACGTCCGTCACGAAGAGGGGGCGTTTCAGCCGTCCTACGCCTGATTGCAGACCGGCGGAGTTAATTAGGACTGGAGCGACGATTCCGATACTCGCATCCAAGAGCACGCGTTGACACTCAGCGATGCATGCGTCATCAAGATCGACGTCATTGTTAAGCAAGAGATAGTAGTCCGCCCCCGGACTGCTGCGGTATCCATAGTCAAAACCACCGGCGAATCCGAGGTTGCGAGGCGGAACGAGCCAGTCGACCGACTCAACCAACTCATTAGGACGGGATTGTAGGTCGTTCGCGACCACAACCACATCGTCAATGCCGGCTCTCGTAGAGAGTCGCCCAATCAGGCTCATGGTCGGAGCCGGATCTCCCCAATGCACGATCACGGCTGTTGTCAAAGATCCTACCGGCGCGCGCTCTGTGCTGTCCGGGCGCTCCGCCATGACATTAAGCTGACACACGCGTTTGCGCGGCAATTGTCATTCGGACACTACGAAACGGCCGCTCTGGCCTGCGGCCGGTTGGTGCCACGCATCGCCAAGGTGAATAGCAAAGCCGCCGAGATTGAATAAACAGCGAGCGAGACCAGGGCGACCAATACGAGGCGCCCAGTTGACGTGGACGCAGCGAGTAACCCGATGGTAAGCAGACCTGCAACCAGCTGGACGCGGAAGGCTCTGCGTGCCGCGCCGAGGCTCAGCAGGGCATGGAGCAGTAGGTAATCTGCCGATAGCGGGATTGCGGCCAAGATGAGGATTCGTGCCGCCTCAACAGCTGGCACGAAGGCGGAGCCGTACACGATCCGAATCGCGATTGGCGCGATCCAAGCCAAGGGTAGGGATACGGCAGACGTTAGCCCGAGTGCCAGCGCCGTGCCTCGCCGGATAATGGCCTTCTGGTGGCTTGGCTCCCTAATATTGCGCAGTCGGCTGAAAGTGACCATGCCGACGGCCTGCCCTATCGCCGCGCATGCCGTCCCGGCTCCCACCGCGACCGCGTAGAAGGCCACTTTCGCAGTTGGCAGCCAGATGGCGACGAAGAGGCTGTCGAGCCGGTAAATCACTTGTGACCCGAGGACAGTGACGAAGGAGCCTGCTGCCTCCCGTACAAGTTCACGGGCCGGCGGGCGGATGGGAAACCTGGTGAGCGCCCCAAGACTATCGAGCAGCCCAACCATAAGCAGGGCTGAGGGCACAAATATTCCCAACCCAATTACAAGCAGCCAAATGTCGGAGTTGCGGACGCCTGCTGCCCAGAGCAGGACCGCTGCCAGAACGCCCACGGCCTGCGGGAGCAGCCGGACCCACTGGAACTCCCGGGTCATCTTGCCCCGCCGCTGGGCCAAGCCCGCAGAGTTTGATGCCAGAAGGGTTCCGGCCGTCAGAGCTGCACCCCCGGCCACGCCGATGGGATTCAACCATAACTGCGTACCGAGGACCGCTAGTGCAGTGAAGAGGCCCGTGCCAAGTACAATGGCCAACCCAGCCTGGAGCAGCAGTGGGGCCGCGAGGTCCACGTCATCGCCACGGTATGTGACTACCGCCTGAGTCATCCCCAAAGTCAGGGCGACAGCGGCCATCGCTGCCAAGGTCTGGGTGGCCACAAATTCGCCGCGGAGAGCCGGCCCTAGTGCCCTGGCCGAGACTACACCGGAGACGAGCCCGAGTGCCAGCGCCACGACGCTGCCACTCCCGACCGCCAATATGGCAGGAAGCGGCTGTCGCTCCTTAGGGCGAACGGCGTTAGGTGGGTTTTGCATTTAGGCGAACGAAGGGAGGTCCGGCTTTCGCCGCAATTCTGACAAACCGAATGATGGCGGCACGTGTTCACAAACATGGTGATATTCAGTCACAGCTCTTTCCGCCTTCGGCGGCCCAGCACGGCCTGGACACCAGCTTCCGGTACGCTCTCAATTCAAACTCGGATGGGTTGAGTCATTGAAGCCTCGCTGGTGCGCAACCCGCAGCACCTCTTCGGCCGAAGCGTCGGGGTTTCACGGAGAGGTATCTGAACGGTTAGTCTGCCGACCGATGTCAAGGGCCTTGGGACAGCCAAAGGGCATTATCGAACCCAGCGGAGGTTCTAAGGCACCAAGTGGCGGCGAACAACGCGATAAACTGCCTGGCTTGCCGCCCACAAGATAGCCGCAACCAGGAGATTTCGAACGACGCCGGCAACCGTCAGGATGAGCGGCGCCTCCTGCCCCACGACTGCATATGACAATCCTGCCGCCAAGACAAGTGATTGCAGGCCCGCCCCCGTTCGGATGCGCCGCTCCGCGAGACTCAATGCGAGCCCTAAACCTAAGGAAACGATGACCAGCCCGGGGATCTTGAAGTTCACGAGAGTGTCGCCCACGGTCGAGATAGTAGAACTGGACTGTCCGTACTGGAGTCCGTATGCCGTTGCTGAAACCTGCTGGCCGTAGTCGATGATGGGTTTATCCGGCCACAGGAATCTAGGGATAAACGCCTGGATCTGGGAAGTCCAGGACACCGCCCCCTTCAAAGATGGATCATCTTGATATTGGATGGCTGTCTGCAGAGGCGCCCCAAGATCCAGTCGCGAGGCGATAATAGGTAGCGCCTGATCCAGACTGAAAAGTTGAGTGCCCTGCGATGAGGCTCCCAATTCGGTGGCGACACCGCTCCTCACGTTCGCACCTACGATGAACCCCACCACAACCACGATCGTCAGCACGGTCGCAAAGATGATCGCGCGATACTTGCGGCGCCAAGGCGAGTCTTGCGGCAGAGTTAGCGCCGCTGCGATAACGGCCCCAACGACGAATACAGCCGCACCTGCGCGGAAGCCAGACAGCGACAAGACCACCGCCTCAAGGCCGGCTAGGACTGCGGCAACGTAGACTAGGTGCTGCGACCGCGACGCTGTGATGAGCAACATTAGCGACAGTACCGGGGCCGCAGCCGCTAGGATGCCAAGAACACCGGTCGGCGTGCTCAGTCCGAGAGTCAACTGGGCTCCGAACCCCAAACGTCCGGACAAAACCAAGCCCGCCTGCATGGTGACAAGCCCTGCTATCAAAACAAATTGAGGCCACCTCGGTCGGGACCACTCCGTGACATGCGGTGCTGGTATGTTGGTTCGACCTGCGAATCCTCCAATAGTTAGGCCGACGGCCCAAATGGCGACGATTCCGATCAAAATAGGAGGACGATCTTCCACTAGCACAAGGCTTGTCAAGCCGAAGTAAACCGCCATCTGGGTCAGGTAGAACGTCACGAGGAGGGATGCCCGCCTCACGGCCCACGCCGCTAGGCCCGGAATAACTAGAAGGAGGATCGCGCCCCAGTGAGTCCACCCACTCAAAGCCAGAGCGACACAGATTATTGCGATCGCCCAAGCTGCTGCGGTCACACGCAGCATCGCCAACTCGTCGGCGCCCACAGGTAGGCGCCTCGTCGGGACGGCGTTGGTTCGTTGGTGTACCTGTTCCATCATCCCGAACTACCAGCGTCGATATCGGCTATGGGTACTCATTCGTACCCGACGAAGATGTGATTTCCTGGGGTGACTTTCGCCATTGAACATATCCTCTGTCCTCAGCGAAAGTATGCGCCTGTCGACTGAAACCTGGGTCGGTCCGACGGCGGGGTGCTGAAACTGCGTGCATTACTTTGGTTCATGTGAGTGTCCGAATGCCGCCGAGCAGCTTGTTCCTTTGGCTGCGCAGCCCAGCAAAATGACTAGCCTCGGTCGGTTGAGGATCGGCGGGCTGTGTCAATTGCTCAATAACGAGCTTCTAAGATCATGCGAAACGGCAGGATCCCGCGGTAGCGTACGGAGCTACGCCAGCCGCTGAGGACCAAACCGTAGCTTGGCGACCAGGGAAAGGGTTCCTTCAGAACGAATTCGGTTAGTGATGGGAGGTAGATCCGAATTTGTATACCCTCAACCGAGAACAGGCTTCGGAAAATGCCGTCGAACGTGTCACTCTGATCGGCCGTCGGCTCACTGCCCCAATGCCACCTCGCTTCGATCAGCCGCGAACGTCCGCTGGTACTTCTTTCCGTCACCTCGTCTACTAAGGCCAATCGTCGAGCGACCCGATCCAGATACACAGTTCGCACATGCTTCGGCTGGCCGGGAAGCCGCCTAAAACCGTCGTGCGTCGTCGTAACCGCACTGCTACCGGTGTCGTGAAGCCAATAGCATCGACGGCCCTGTGTTAAGGGAGGCATGAAGAAGATGTCGGCGTGGTCGAAGTCGTTGGTCTGGCAGCCATCGACGGTTACGGTGGTGTGCGCGCCGCTCTCTCGTAATTGATTCCGGAGGTCGGGGTGGCCTAGATAGATTCCGGTCCCCGGGTCACGGAGAACGTGCTTTCCGAGGATCCAGGCATCGACCGAGTTGTGGTCGGCGTGTGCGTGTGCGACCATCGCAGGCGGCCGTGGATTCCGGCTCCAGAGCACCACGTGGCAGTTCAAGTCATCGACGAGCACATGAACGCCCGTCGATTCGAAGCTCTGGCTGCTCCTGCGAGGGCTCACAAGGTTGCTCAGGCTTGCGAGACGACGTGAGCCTCGACTTCCACAGAGCCAACTCACCGCGGCGGAAGCGCCGCTCGCCGTGCGGGCGAGACCGGGGTCATCGAAGAGAACTGCCGCAAGGGCACAAATCTCACGCACCGTAGGATCCGCGCCCCACCGGTGAAGGCGTCCAGAGTCATCGTCACCCAGCAGAGGAACGGAGCCATCGGGCCTGGCGAGCGCGGAAGCAAAATGCGCTGCTTCGAAAATACGCTCCCTTATTGCCGCCGCCCACCCGCCCCCCTGCCCGATCAGCAGGAGGGTCGTCCCTAGCACGACCTCGAGACTGAAGAGATGGTAGCCAGATGACTGTTCGTAGCTGCCACCGTCCACCCGAAATTGCCGCAGGACCTCGCGGGCAAGGATCGCGTAGCCTCGCCGCGCCCATCGGTCCGTGGCTCGGGTGCCCGGAAGGAGCCGACCTAGATATAAGAGTCCGGCCGCGTGCGTTAGGTAGTGGTTTCCCCCAAGCGGCACTTCGTAGAGCCTGCGCTCGATGAAATCGCCGACTTGGAGGAAACGCTGAGTCACCTGCTTGAGCAGCGGCGGCGATAGGAGACCGGCCGAAACAAAGAACCGTGTGCTCTCGAGCCATGCGATACACCGAAGAGCCGCTTCCATCGCGTTGGCCGACGGAGTATTCAAAAAGCGTGCCAGGCGTTCCTCCACCACAGCACGGATAGACTCTTGGGCTCCCCTAAGACGTACCGACATGGCGAGCCAGCTGAGATCCTGATCTCGGGCGGCTTCCCAACTCAGCCGGGGATCCCGGCCAGGGAATTTGGGTTCACGAGCTGCGGTCTTGAGGTCCCAGGCCTTCGAAGCCGTGCCAGCCTCGTGTCCGAAGCCGGTGTGGTACAGCACTGGTGCGTTTGGGCCGAACCATCGGTCGATGTCACTCTCTGTAACCACGTGCGGCAGCGGGAAAGTACGGCCGATAGCGAGCTTCGTATGGAGCGTGAGGGCCACAGTTTGTGCCGCCTGCTGCGGCGATAAGTGACGCAGCCGACCAAGGGCCTTGTTCACCGACTGCCGCTTCACGCCAGCTAGTATGATCCCGAGGTCCCGGTGGTTATTGAAGGGAGGCAGTTCTGATGTGCGGTCTCGCCGGGCGCCTGTCACGGTCGCCAAACGTCCACCTT
>WNGJ01002654.1_pt1 | contig 18195 bp, 6 predicted proteins | sample 5400611 | NCBI WGS metagenome assembly WNGJ01 (sample SAMN13153375, study PRJNA577476) | soil metagenome | isolation source: 40 cm soil or saprolite under Garry oak tree replicate 1 | place: USA:California | collected 2016-06-15 | reverse complement strand
GACGGTGTGAAGGTCACGCTGACAGTGCACTGAGCCCCAGGCGCAAGGCTCCCCGTGCACGTGTCGGTGGCCTTGACGAAATCGGGACTGTTCGTCCCGGTGATGGTTATGCTGGTGAAGTTCACCGTGACGTTGTTATTGTTGGTCACCGCAACGGTCTGCGGCACGGACGTGGCGCCGACCGGCTGCACGCCGAAGTCCAGGCTTGCTGGCACGACTGCCAGAGTCGGGATCAACGTCAGCTTCGCAACATACGCGTCGACAGCCGCGCCATTTAAGGTCGTCTGAAAAGCGCCGACAGAAACCGGCAAATCCGTAGAGGCCGTTTCGCCAGTGATATACGCATTGGGAGGCGTGGCGGAGTCGATGGCAATTCCCAATCCCTGGTCGGGAGACATGCCGTCGCTCCCCCCAAAGTAAGTGGCGTACAAGAGGTCGCCTTGGCCACTCCCGGCGGGATTCAGTTTGGCGATGAACGCATCACCACCGACTGTATTCAAGAGAGTCGGTTGAAACGCCCCCAAAGCTTGCAGAGTTCCGGCTCCGGCAAAATCCGTCGAGGCTGTGTTCCCGACCACATAGGCATTTCCCGAGCCGTCCACCTTGATGTCAAGACCGGCATCACACGGAGGCATTCCGCAACCTCCCGATCCTCCCAAATAGGTAGAATACGGAACGGAGCTCAAGCCCGACTTGGTGGTATCCACCAGAGTCATGAAGGCCTTTCCTGAACCTGATCCCGTTCTATCGAAAGCTCCCGTTGTTGCGCCGGGAAAAGGGTAGTCGGTCGAGTACGTGGTCCCCGTCACGTAAGCGACGTTATTCGGTCCCAAGGCGATGGCGAAACCTTGGTCTTCGCTTGAGCCTGCCAGGTAGGTCGAATAAATCAGCGATCCGGCTCCCGCTTTCGTGGTGTCAATTCTGGAAACGAATACACTCGAATTTGTGTTTATCGCAGGAGGAGCCGACTGGTAGGCGGTAGCGCCCGTGATGAACGAAGAATCCGTGGAGCTCGTCGTTCCTACCAGGTAGGCATTCCCGGAAGAATCGGCCGCAACTCCCCATGCTTCATCGCCACAGAAACCCGCATTTGCGCCGTTTCCGCCCAGGTAGGTGGAATAAATAAGCGAGGCAGCTTGTGACTTGGTCGTGTCGATTCTCGAAAGGAAGGCGTTTCCGGAGGTGTTGCTGGGAGCGCTCTGAAAGGCATTCGTCGTAGTAGGAAAGTCAGTTGAGCGGGTCAGTCCCACAACATAGGCATTCCCCGCAGCGTCGGCGGCAACGCTGTTCGCAAAATCGCCTCCCGATCCAGCTATGTACGTGGAGTAGATCAAAGAGCTTGGCCCGGTAACGGTCGGATCGAGTTTGGTCAGGTATACCGTACCGTTGTCGTTGGAAGTTAGTGGACCAGCGTTGAAAGCGTTCGCCGAAGTCGTGGGAAAATCAGTGGCATACGTGACTCCTGTCACATAGACTGTCCCGGAAGGATCGAGCGCAATGCCGAACGCGCCTTCCAATGAACCGCCTGTTGAACCAGCCAGATACGTTGCGTAGAGCAGATTCGTCCCGGTGGGGTCCAACTCTGCAACGAACGAGGCCTCATTGGTCGCTGGAGGAACCACTGCTCCGTTGGCTCCTGCAGGAAAATCTGCGGACAGTGTTTGGCCTGCCACAAAGGCGTTGCCCGCGCCGTCCACCGCGATTGCATAACCGGTATCTTCCCCGCTACCGCCAAGGTAAGTCGAGTAATTCAGCACCGGATCAAGAACCAGCGGCTTGCTGCGGTCATATTCGGCAACCGAGAACCTCACCCGGTGATCGGCGGCGACCACATACTTGCCTTCAATCAAGCGCCGCTTGCCGTCGATCATCTGGTAGATGAGCGGCTTTTGCAGCTCGACTTCGCCGGCCGCGACACTCAACACCACATCGCCGCTCGCGTTGACGTGCATCTTGCGCGCGCCGGCGATTCTCAGTTGGACTGTTTCCGGGTCTGCTCCCGGTGCGACAAGGAAGTCATATTCCAATTTGCGTTGATTGCCGTAGAAGACCAAATCCACACCCGGATAGACGCCTTCGTATTTCACGCGGGCGTAAGAAGGCACGTCCGTGTGCCACATCTTCGGATCATTCCCTAGGAAATAATTCGTTCTGCCCGGCAAGCGGCCCATTCCATTCACTGCGGGATGGGGATTTGCTCCCTCGAACTGTATGTGCACCGCGGTGAGCTGCTCCGCCTTGCGGGCTTTACGCAGGGCCCGAAGGGAGGCGGCTCGATGAAGAGGGGACAGGTCATCGTGACGACGCGAACGAAGAGCGAGCACGGCCTCTTTGGAGGTGAGAAATAGTTCGTAACCGGTGCCATGAGCAAGGTAACGGACTTCCTTTGCCGTTTGTCCCTGGTTCTCCTCAAAGCTCAACGGAAGCTTGCCGTAAGCTTCCTTCCAGCCTTGGGCTCCCTTCGAGGCTGCCGCTTTCCCGGCCGCAAACTGACTTCCGGCGCTTTGGGCGAGAAGGGCATCCCGAGTACCTCCCAAAACAAGCCAGAAAAGGACACCAAAAAACAGCGCAGCCGCAGCTACGAAGTTTGCCACACTTCCCCACGCACCCAACTTTTTCATCACAACTATCCTCCGGGATCGGGCGTGATCATGCCCCGTCAAAATCGCGTATGGATTGCTATCTGTTCCAATGTGAGGCGTCGACTGGTTGAGTACAGACGCCTGCTTGACGAATCATCCCCGTTTAGCCGCGATTTCTTAATAGCCCTTCAGTTCAGTCGGACTGGTACTTTTGTCCGGGTCATAGTTCATGACTTCCGTTCCAGTCCTACGCCACCCCATATTCAGGACATTGCCGTGTTTGCCCCTGAATACTGGGTTGCGAATCGGCGGGATTCTTGCACTCAAGTGGGAAAGTGTGAAATTGGAAAACGGGCTCTTGTCTGTCTTTGCCGCGAACACACACAAGACTCGGCCAGTCCCCATCAATTCAGAGGCTCGCCGGGTTTGGAATTTGGCTGTTGGCCGAAAGAACGAGTTCGTTTCCTATAACCGTGAAACCGGGAAGCCTTTCGTTGATCTCACAGCGGGTTTTGCGCTGGCGTGCCGACGGACCGGAATCGTGGGTGACGCATAGGCTGCGCAACGCTTTCGTCTCTCGGTTATTGGATCGAGGCGTGGGATAATCACTGGTCCAGACGGCTCAGACCGGTATTCGGGAAGTAGTGGTTGATGATTTCGCGGAAACCGGCGCCGCTTTCCGCCATTGCTCTAGCGCCACGCTGGCAGAGTCCGATGCCATGGCCTTGACCGGCCCCTTCCAAATTTACCGCCCCTTCTTCCTCTCGCGCCGTAAAGTTGTTGCTTGGCACGGCATTCCAGCCGAGGCGCCGGTCGACAGCGAGCCGTCCAGCCTCGCCTTTGCCGATGAGGCGCGCCGCGTCTTGCTCGGAAATTCGACTGGCCCAACGTGTCGGAGACGTGTAACAGGCGTCGCAGACTACCGAATAATAAGGATAGCTGCCGGAAGAAACGCCCACCTCTGCGGGAGTTCGCGTCTGACCGCCGCAACTTCGGGTGAACATCGCGGCAAACGGTTTGCCTTCATAGGTAAGGACCAGACCGCGCGTCGCCAACGTGGCCACCGCGGCGAGGCTGTCTGCACTTGGCAGCTCGCGAAGAAATTGACAATGCGTGGCATCACAAAAGTCAAAATCATGGTGACGGCGTTTTCCTGCCGTGAAGTACGAGCGGGTCACGATCGCTTGGGCTTTCAGGGATTCCAGCGGAGTGTCCTTTGTTGATTCCGCGGCAACGACGGAGGCCACTGCCGTTTCCAAATCCATAGTGACCGTGGGCACAATTTCACCGCTGACCACTCTGAGGCTCAGCGTTCCCAGATATTGTCTGCTGATTTTTCCCGGAATTCCGAGAAGAAAACTGGCCCCATGCCGGCTGCGCCCCGAGGCATGTATCTCTGCGGTGCGGGCAAATTCTCCTCTGAATTCCAGGAGCAAGCTGGCGTCCGAAACTTCGATTCGCGCGATGTCCCCGTGTGGTCCCGGTTCGAGGACAACCGCTTTGCCCCCCGCTGTGACGACAATCGCTTCTCCCTTGGCCGCACTCAGTGTGATTTCGCGGGGATGAAAAAGGCCAAGCACTCCCACTCGGACTTGCTCTGCGAACGCGCCGGGACCGCCGAGAAGGAACAGCAAGCCGCACAATAGCGTTCTTCCCCGCACGCTGCTACTCCTGCATGCGCTTCAGCATGCGGCCCGCGGTGACCGCCGCTTTTGCTCCGGCGACTCCGTGCACCCGAATCATGAGCAGAATTTCCGGCTGATCCGCCGGCACCAAGGCGACCACGAATCCGTCCGCAGGCGCGGGATGAAGATGTGTACACGGCGCTGTTCCGGTTTTCACCAAAGCCTCTGTTGGTTTCAAAGCGTGGCCCACGCCTGCGCCGGTGCCGCGTCGCGCCGATTGCGCCATGCCGCTGAGAAGATCCCGCACGCCGGGTTGTTCGCGCCAGCGATAGAGTTCCAAGTAAGCGCGCGCCATGTGCAAAGGAGCAACCCGCCACTGCTCGCCGAGTCCCATCAAACTGTCACCCGCTAACTCTGAATTGGGGGGATCCAAGCCGAAGGTATTGGCTGTAGCGAGCATTTGTTCGCCTTTCAGGTCCGCGGCCAGCGCGCGAAAATACGAATTGCACGACACGGCCATCGCCGACACAATGTCCAGCTGTCCGTGTGGGTGGATTTGCCAGCAGCCGCTGGCTTCCCCCCTGCAAACGTGCGTTGGATATTCAAAATTGTGCGCTTCCGCGTACGCGAGCGCCGTGAACGGCTTCACCAGAGACCCCAGCGCGATGGGCCGCGCCCGATCTTGCCACCGGGAAGAAAGCAAGACTTGCGTCCTCGCGTCAAACAAGAGATAGGAAATTCCGGGATCTTGGAATTCAGTGTCCAAGATACGAATCGCCGACTGCGAAAAGAGAGTCTTGGGAGCCGAAGCTTGTTCCGGCGGCTGATTGGACGGAATCTCCGCGCACACCCACAGCTGGAGGGACAACAAACTACCGAGGAGACCGAGCGTGGCGAAGCTTTTCAGTGAATCCATAGATCCCCGACCGTGCCGCGAGAAGCCGTCGGCTTTCACGCGACGGAGTGATCACTCGTAGGTAACCGTTTGGAGCACCTTGTCTCCGGCGTCGCGAACCACGATTTTTTCGGAAGCCACATCGGCCAGCGTAGAACTCAAACTCTGGAGATTCTCGGAAAAGAACTCCGGCCTGTGCGGCATCCCGGGGACCCCGCCGGCTCCGTTGCCGGACCGGTCCAGCAAGCCGGTCAAGCGCGCAAAATTTTCGCGCTCGCGGCTGTGGTCAAATCCGCCGACAAACAAAGCCGGCTTCGCGGCCACCTTCTGGTTCATGCCCGCGAGCATTGCATCCAACAACCCGGGCTGGTCGGACAGTAACAAATATTTTCCACGGACCGCGGTGAGCAGGCTCCAGAGACCATTGAGCTCCCACGCACCGGATCGCGCCTGCCATTCCACTCCCAGTTGTCCGGCAGTCAGGCCTGGCTTCGCGAAGTCAGCGAGCGATGCGCGCACGGCAGCTTCATTCCAGTCCGATTCGCCCAACAAACCGAATGCGGAGTGGAAGCGGACGAAGACTCCGTCCTTGTCGCGTTCCGTCGACTGAACCCGCAGCAGGGCGCGGACATGATTTGTCTGAAGCAGGTCTTTTAACGGCGCTCCGCTGTCGCTCAGGACGGCTTGCGGCACGGCGGCCTCATCGATGCGGGTTTCCAGGTCGGAGCCACTCCCGGCCTCTGCGTTCGTGAGCGCCAGTTGCGGTGCGAGTTTTTCGGCAGCGGGAGGGCCAAGATGGGGCGCCCGTATCTTCGTCTCGAGGTACGCAAAGCACTCCGCTGGAGAAGGATTGGCTTTTACCTCGTAAACGCCCGCAGAAGCGGGAACAAGGCGAGCCAATTCGGCGACCCGCGCGGCTCCGTCGTTCTCGGCAGTTCCTCCTGCGGATGTAACTTTTTTCATCAGCACCCGCTCCTCCCGATATTCCTTGCCGGCACGGAACAAGTCGGAGACGGCCGAAGAGTACTCTTTCATGGCCGCGATGTTCCGCTGAACCCAGTACGACCGGAAATAAGGACTTGGCACAATCTTTTCGAGGTTCAAAACCATGCGTAGATCACCGGCCGGACCGGCCGCTGCGACCGATTGGGCCCACCACTGCTCCTCCTCGATCGAGCGATCTTTGCTTCCAGCCATGAGTTCGAGAGCGCCGGCCAGCAGATCTTCTCGCGTGGCGAGAAGCAAGTGATCTCCATTCACGGCGAAAGCGACCTCTGCTCGGGATTCCGGGTCACGCCGAAAGAAAAACGGGGTCCCTGCGGCATTGCGCGTTTCAAATTTGCTGCGCGACTGCCATAGCCCTGATTCCATGGAGTTTCCCGAAGAAAACTGCGTTATATAAAGGAACTGCAGTTTGCCGAAGTCATAGATCGCGAGCGCGCTCTGCCTCCCTGCTACCTGCTTTAGAAAGTCAGCATCGGGCGGCAGACCGGCTGCCGCAGTGAATTGATCGCTCGCTGCTTTCAGCCGCAGCAAAAGCCGCGAGTTCGAAAATACTTCGTAGTTCGCGCTTTTCACCCACTGCTTTTTCTCCGGTGAATCATTCCACTCGGAGAGCAGTGGAGAAAAATCTCTTGCCTGCACGTATAGGAGCGCCCCCTCCGGACAGTACCGCGAAAAGGGCAGCTCGTCGGGAGGCGTGCTTTGGAGAGCCGCCCAACTCGCGCCCAGGCAGATTACGCCGATCAGCAGGAAGAGCAGTCCGTGCTTCATGGTTTTTCGCTCGCTTTCGAATGGGCCTTGGCCGCCGGAGCTGCTTGAGCGACCAGTCGCGGCCGCACCAGCCGGTCCTGTTCCAACTCCGCGTGCAGTATCGGTTGCCTCGCGGCGTTGAGATGCTGGCGACGCAAACGCATTCTCAAATGAGCGATTTCCGACCGGATTTCTTTCTCTCGTGCGGGAGCTTTTTCCAGTTTTTGGGCCAGCTGCAGATACCGAATCGCTTCGTCAAGCCGGTTAAGCTCGGTCATCACTCCTCCCACCGTACGCGCAAGCTGTGCTTGTTCCCGAGGCGAGAGGTTGCCTGAAGCAATCACCGGTCGCGGGGATTCCGCCTCGTTGTTCCCGTCATCGGTCTGTGTCTGGTCGGCCCTGATGATTTCCTCTTCTTCATTGGTTTCCCGGACCTGGGCGCGCAGCAGATGTTGTTGACGCAAGAGCTGCTCGATGACGGCGAGCGCGTACTCATTCTGATTCAATGCTGCCGCCACATAGAATGCCGGTATGCGGGCGTCTTCACGCGTGGAAATGTCCGCAAGGGCGCTGCCAAGCAATTGCAGCTTCCGATGCGGATCCGCGGTAGCCTCGGCGGCCCTGAGTCGAGCGTCATAGAAAAACAACTGGTCGGCTTCGTCAACGGTTATTCCGCGAGAACCACCCACCAGCAATTTTAGCTCTCCGCTCCCGAAATCGGAGTCTGCTCGCGTCCCTGCCAGGGCCTCGGCCGCCTCCACCCTGGTGGCATAAGGCGCTTGTCTGCTCGCCGCAATGTTCACCAAAGACTCTTGCCCAGAGGCTTCGTCCTGGCCGACAGTAATTTTTGCTTTCGCAAGCCGCAACTCGAAAGAAGGCTCCCAGGGAGTTGCCTTGTTCAAGGGCTCGAGAAACTCCACCGCTTCCTTGTTGTGGCCCGTTTTTTCCAGCAGGGCCGCGGCGGAATCTAGATTTGCGAATGGATTTTCCATTGCTACGACAAGGCGCCGGAGCAATTCCAACGCACCCGGCGTGTCGCCGGCAGCAATGCGAATCTCGGCCAGAGCAAGAAAATTGGGAGCCGCCAATTGGTGTTCCTCTAGTTCACGCGCAAACACAAACTCCAGAATTTCTCGCGCAGACTGTTTATCGCCCGCTTCAAAGAGTTTTCTAGCCGATGTGCGGAGGATTTCCGCAGATGGTGCGGTCTGTGGCTTGGCGCGGTACCCCGCAATCTTCTCGTCCAGGGTGCCGAGCTGTGCTCGAATCTGTAGTTCCAGGGTAACGAATTCACCTACGTGCTCCTTCTGCGTTTCTGGAGAAAGAGGGAGAAGGAATTCCGCCGCTTGCGTCCACTGCTTGGTCTGAATCAGAAAGTTTGCCCAGTTGAGCTGCCACCGGCTCCATTCGCTCAGGGCGTTCTCTTTTTCCAGCCCTTCCGCTTTCTCGAACGCTTTCTGCTTGGCCGCAAGGACGTACTGATAAATCGGCCCGCGCCGCTCAACCGGAATCCAGCGCGCGAACGCCACCTCCGACAAAACTTGTACTGGATCCGGAGCCGCAGCCGACAAATCCATGATCCACGTGACTCCGGCGGCAGCATCGCCCGCGGCGAGGAACGCACTTTGCAGCACGGCGTTCGAGCGGTAGTTGCCGTCGCGGCGCAAGTAAGCCCTTAGCAGCACATCCATGTCCGGCTTGAGTTCTGCAAAGATGCGCCGCGTTCGAACGTGGTCGCAAGCGCCCGCGAACTCCGTCCAGAAGCTTTCGGGTACATGCCCGCGACTCACTTGCTGGAGCAGCGCGCCGAAAAATAGCTTCCATTGCGCAACCGCCTGGGCGCGCGCGCCCTGCTTGAAATACACGACCGCAAGACGGTCGTGGATATCGGCGCGGCCCGGCTGCAACTCCAGCGTGTGGTTGTACTCGGCGATGGCCGATCGCGGGTCACCGGCATCCGCATAATGGTCGCCTAGCTCGAGATAGCCGTTCGCCGATGCAGGGCTTTGCTCCAGCGCGGCCGGCAGGAAGTCCTCCGCATCATTTTGCTTGGTCGCCGCCAAATATTCACCGTAGCGGCCTCCGTAGTAAAACCAGATGTCACCGGCCAGTTGCTCATTGCGACTCACCTGCTTCCCCAGGCGTTCCCCAATCGTCTGATCGCCCAAAGCTCCAAGAAAAGCCGTTTTGATTTCCGGTGTTGCTTCCCCAAAATAAACTCCGGCAAGCGCGGTATAGGCTTTCGACCAAACGGCCGGGCGCAACTGTGCGCGTGCCCTGACCACGGCATGAGTGAGCCGAGCGTCGCCGTTCGCAACCACGAAATCGGCCGCCTTTTGGCCCACAGGCGTCCAATTCGAGGCCATCTGAACCAGTTGCTGCGGATACCAAACCAGCAGTAGCTCGAGGTACCGTTCGAGATGCTCGCTGCCGAGATAGGGCGCTGGCACGCGCGAGAGCAAACGCAGCTCGTCTCCGGCGTCGCCGGCGGAGCGGAAGGCATCCGCTGCTGCCAGCAGCACGGCCGTTCGCTGCTGTGGATTGACCCGCGGCGAGAACTTCTCCAGCTGCGGTCCAAGCTCGGCAAATTTTAGGCGGCGCCGTTCGAGGTCAACGAACGCGGACATCTGTGTGAGCAGGGCGGGCGCAGGCTCCGAAGCCGTCATCATCAGCTCGTACCGCCAGCGCGCTTCCACTTCTGCGAGCCCGGCACTGTGCACCAGTGGGTAGGCAAACAAGTTGACATCGGCGAAATTCATCGGGGCGCGAATCGATTGCGCGAATTGCGCAAAGATCGCTTTTTCCTCGGGCGTATAGTAGCGTGCAACCGTACTTCCCATTTCCGCCAAAGCGTCTCGCATTCCGTTGCGCGCAGTCTCGCTGCGTATTTGCTGCGTTCGCCGGCGCCATTCCCGATCGGCGACCGCGGCGATGCCCTGTCTGGCAACCTGCTCTTTAATGACGGGAAGCGGAGAGTAAGCTGCCGACAGCGCCGCTTGAAGCGTGGCATAGGCCCTCGCCTGTTGCCTCAGGCGCGTCAGGATCCGCGCGTACAGCTTTGCTCCTTCGAGGTGATCGGCGGAAGCAAACAAATCTCCGCCCGCAAGGCTTACTCCCTTTTCCGCGAACTCTCGAGCCTGCGGCAGCATTCCCCAACTCTCGAGACGCCTGGCCACCTCAAAGTAGCTTCGTGCCCGCTCCGGGCCAACGTCGATCAGCGCGGTTTTCAGCGCGGCCACTGCATCGTCTGTTTTGCCTTGCCTCGCGCGCACCTCGGCGCTCTTTTCCATCCACTTGGGATCCTTGTACGCCAGTTGATAGATGCGCTCGTAATCGCTCACCGCATCGTCAAAGCGCACTAAACGCTCCGCGAGGCTCGCTCGGGCAATCCGCAGGTCCGCGCGGTCCGGCCGGATGGCGATCGATTTTCCATACGTGTCGATGGCCGCGGGAAAATCTTCAAGACTGGTTTGGATGTGCGCCAGAACCATGGACCAGCGGTAATCCCTCGGGGATTGCTGCACGGTCTTGCGGTAGAAATCCACAAGCTGCGGCTGGCGTTTGTAGCGCAGGGCATACAGCGCTGCCTCGTTCACGAGCGCCTCATCCTCTGGATAGACATTGATCAATTCGATGTATTGATCGAGGGCGCCCGGAAAATCCTTCAAGTGCGTCAGCGCAGGGATCAATCCGCGCCGCATCGCCGCAATTCTCGTCTTGCCATCTTCCGTCGAGAGCGGCGCATTACCGAACAGTGCAATTTCGTCCACATAAAACTGCTTCAATCCCCGTTGGTCTCCGGCTTGCCCATACGTATCGGCCATTGCCGCAAGATATTGGCTGTCGTACGGGGATTCCTTGAGGAGCTTCGCGAGCAACCCGCGCGCCTGCTCGAACCGTCGCGCCTCCGTCGACTTTCTTGCCGCTTCAAACAAGAATTGCGTGCTCAGTGCGGGATAAGCGTCCTTGGCGGCTTCGAGCAGCACCGCGATGGCTTGCGGATATTGTTTCGCGCGCCAGTAGAAATCCACCGTCGAGCGGACCACGCCGAGTATTCTCGGGTTTTCGCGGTACAGCGTTTCTATGTTTCTTTGCGCCGAAGCAAAATCTTTGCGCGCCTCGTAAAGATGGACGACCGCATAGCGTAGTTGCAGCTTGGTCGCCGGATTATTGGCCATGGCCGCCTGCTTTTCCAGGGCGTGCTCGCGCACCGACTCGAGCGATTTCTGCTGCGCCAGCCCCTCGATTTCGGCGGCCTGTTCGATGGTAGTTGCATCATGGAGAACGGTTTCAAGAAAGCTCGAGAGTTCGGGCTTGCGGTCCTGCGCTTCGAGCACGCGAACGCGCAAATGGACCGCCGGCATGGCGAATTGTGATGCCGTCGTCAGCTTTTCGGACTCCTCATCCGCCAGTTCCCGGAACTTCGGCCTGCGAGCCAAATCCAACAGCCGGTTTGCCGCAGCAGACTCGGGGCCTGCATCCAGCGCGGCTCTCGCGTATTCGCGAATCGCTCGTGGGTAATCGCGCTTGTTTTCGAAGATCGCGCCCGCCTCGTACCCGTAGAGCGTGTCCTGGCCGAGCTTCTTGCGGCCTTCTTCGAGTAAGCGCAGCGCATTCTCGAAGTCAAAGTAATCCCAGTAAATCGTTGCCGCTTCCAGATAGCCGCCGGATTCTCCGGGTGCGGCTTTCGGAATTCGCTCCCAGTATGGCGCGGCTTCTCGAAACAATTCGCGGTCCGAATAGATATCGCCGATGCGCGTCAGGATTTCCGTGCTGCCTGGGCTTGCGGCCAGCAGGTTCGATTCAATCTTCACCGCGACCTCCGTCTTCGCCGCTTCGAAATACGCGAGCGACCGGTACACGGAGGAAGCCTTGCGGTCCAACTCCTGATTCGCGGGATATTCCTCCGCGAGCGCCTTGAGCACTGGCGCGCTCTCCTCAAAATGCGAGCGCCAGAGATTTGCTTCGGCAAGGAACTCCCCCGCAGCCGGGTTCCCGCGAACGAATTCCTCCCAGCCGCCTTTCTGGTCCGCGGGCGCGGTTTGTTGCAGCGCGCGCAGTTCGGCTTCGAGTTTCCCGGAGCTGGAAAGAAACTCAAAGAATTGGCTGCGCAAGGACTCTTCTTCGAACCAGTGCTGGCGCACGAGCGCCTCCCAGGCCGCCGGATTCCACGTGGCAGGGTTGCGGTAAGCGCCAAGCAGGTTTTGCACAAAAACCGGATTGTGCGGGAATCGCGCATTGGCGTATCGGTTCACGCGGAGATAGAGTGCGGGACTCCCGCCAACCACGTTTTGAAAGTAGGCTTCCAGTTCTGTGCCCCTGAAGACTCTCACAGCGTCTTGGGTGAGTTTCTCGTATTCCGCGTCTCGGCGTTCGCGGAGGTAATAGCGCGCGAGCTGGTGATACCAAGTGCGGTCAGAGAAGCGCGCCATCGCCCGGCGGTATACTTCCTCGAGCTCCGTTCCCAAACGGTTCTGATCCAGAAAAGCGGCCAGCCGTTCATACAGCCCGGGGTCGTCGGGATTGTGTTCGATCTCCCGGCGCAGCACATCCAAGGCTGCGGGAATTTGCTTCACTTCCACCAGCCGGGCGAGATAGCGTTCCAGGACGCGAGCGTATTCCGGCGACCGCGCCCCGGTCTCGGTCGTTACGGCGGCGGCCTTCACTTGAAATGCCCTTCGCTGAGAGGCCAGCCGCTGCAGTTGCAACTCCCGGATGCGGGCCGCCGTTCTCACCCCGGGGTCCTCGGGATTCTCTTCTTCTCCTTGCCCTTCCGGCTCGTTTGTAGATGCGAGCGAATCATCCTCGGTCCCCGACGTGCGCTCGCCGAGCGGCATCCGATCCGCCTTGGCCGCTAATTCCTGAAGAACGGAGTCGTAGATCGCAAATTCATCTTGGGTTCGGCGCATGCGGGCGTAGGCATCCGCCATCAGCAGTGCCATGTCCGTGCGCTGCGGAGCCTTTGGAAAGGCCGCAAGAAATTCCTGCCCGCCTTTGAGCACCGCCTCGCTTTCGCCGCTGCTCGAGTAAAACTCCAGCAGTTTTGCGTGCAAGTCTGCCCGATGTGGCGAATTGGGGAATCTTGCATCCAGCAGGGCCAGCAGCTCGGCGGCTCGGGAACGGTGAAAATAGGAAACCGCTCGCTGTTCTTCCTGCGGATATTCGTAAGCCGGCGCGGTCGAATTCAAAATCAGCGAGAGGATCCCGTTGAGGTAACCGGGCCCTTGGTCGAGGGTAGCGATGTCTTTGTACATCGAGAGCTCGCCGCTGCCGATTCGAATGGGCGTCTCCGGCGCGGTTAACAACAGATCCGCCAGCCCGCTGATAGCGCGCTCTTGCGCATCAGTCATGCCTTTGCTGTTGTACAGCGCGAAATAGTAGCGAGCGGCTTCCGGATAGTTATGCATTTCCTCGAGCAGTCTCGCGCAGACATAGAGTTCCTGCGCGGTCCACGCCGATTTCACCGCATCCTTGTGCAGGCGGAAGTTGGCGATGGCCTGCTCGGCCGCGTCGAGCTTTCCTTGCTGCTGGTAGTAGTAAAAAATGCGCGCGGTAGCTTTCAAATCTTCCGGATTTGCGTTGACCGCGGCGCGCGCTTGATCCAGAAAGTTTCTTAGCCCATGTGTTTGCGCCAGTAGGTCAAAGTAGCTTTTGACCAGTTCCGGGGCCCACAGGGGCTGAAAACTCTTTTCATAGACCGACAATCCCTGCTCGAGCGATCCTTGCCGGTATTCCACGAGTGCCTCGGCCTTCACCGGAAAGATGTCGTCACGAGGAAACTGTTTGTGGTATTCGGCGGTCAGCTGGTTAGCCGCGTCAAAATCCTTCTGTGCAATCAGGTACTCCAGAAAGCGTCCATAGAGCGCTTCTTCATGCGGATAGCGCGCGATCCACGCCCGGTATTGCGCGATCGAGACTTCCTTGGGCAAAGCTTGCGCGTGGATGATGCGGAAGATGCGCTCGAAAGCCTGCCACGAGCGTTGCTCGTTGGGAGGAGCGAACTTTTCGTTTGCCTGGGCCGGTGCAGTCGCTACTGCCGACAGCGCCTTGATTTCATCGTCGGGTCTGAGGCGGCGGTGGTAGAAATCCGCCAGGGCAAGCTCGGCCACCGTCTTGCTTGAAGAATTCTCCACATAGAGCTTCCAGTCTGCTTCGGCAGCGGCGAAATCAAGCTGCTGCTCGTCTTCGAGCGCTCGTAGCGAATACAATTCCTCACTTTTCGGCTCCTTCTTGATGAGTTCTGCCAACGCCGGCCGCGTTTCGCGCGGCGGACGGCGGAATAACACGTCTCCGCCCGGGAGCGACATCAGCCGGAAAAACACCGACTCGATTTCCGTGCCGGCTTCGGTGTTACGAATCCAATCCGGCAGCGCACCGCTAGCCGTCAGGGCCCAGCCGACAGCAACGATCCCGAGGCCGAAGGCGCTTAGGTGCAACAGGGTCTTGCGCGAGAACTTACGGAACGATTTCAATGTCCATCTCCTGCGACCCTGTGTTATGGGCAAAGTCTTCGGCCGTAACCGTGAGCTTGTAAATTCCGGGGATCGCCTGTTCGGGAACGAGCAGTTGGCCCGTGTTTGCCCCGGCACGAGCGTCCCACTTCAGCCCGACCGGCACGGCGCCGTCCAGGCGCGCTACCAGTGTGCGCGTGCTTTGCGACGCGGTTACTTTCAAGTCCAGAAGCTGGCCACGCCGGCACCTTTTCGAATCCAGCTTGATTTGCACGATGGGAGGTTTGCTCGCGATCACAAACGTTTTTGACTCCCTATAGGTGTGCCCCAGCCGGTCACGCAATACCAGCCGCACCGAGTAGGTTCCGTCTTGCATGTCGCTGGGCGCGAAGAAGCGCGTCTGCCAAGTGTCCTCGTCGGGGAGATACCGAAGCGTCTGCACCAGTCCGAACGGAAACAGGGCCACCACGGAAACAATCGACTCATCGGTTTTCACGCGCAGCACCGGATCTCCGGGCCGGATCACCCTTGGCCTTAGCAGCGCGCGCGGGACGGCGAGGAACGATGTGTACGGCGTCACAAACTTGTATTGCCGTGCCAGGCGGATGATTTCGTCAACGCTCGACTGATCTTCTCCTTCGCGCTGGATTTTCTCGAGTAGTGCAGCCACGCGTGCGCGTGCCCAAATCCTCGGCAACTGAGGATGCTCCGTCGACTCCTTTGGCAGGTTGGCCTTCCCGCTCATTTCCAGAGGCGTGCCGTCTCTCACCCCGCGCACGGTGAACGCGACATCCTGCTGCGGCTTCTGGTAGCGTCCCACCCACGTTGCCAGGGACCCGGAAAACACTCCGTCCTGCAGCGGATAAACCAGGTCAACGGCGTTTTCCGGCGAAACGTCCAGACGTAGCCGGCCAACGGGGCTTCTGCCAATCTTCGAGAGAAAAGTGGTGAGCTTGAAGTCCAGCGGTTCGGTCGAAACAACGTTTTCAAGCAAACCGTCCTGCCGCGCCAGCATTTTCAGCAAGGGAAGGTTGGCGTCATCTCCCACGCCGAAAATGTAGGTCCTGGGGCGTCGCGCCTCCGGCAAACGCTTCCAACTCGTTTCGTACCATCCGGCCAACCTGCCGTTTTGAATTGTTCCACGTGTTGCGCCGCCGTCGCTGAACAGCACCAAATAAGGATTTCCACTCGCGCTTCCCGAACATTGCTGGAGAGCTGCGTCCAAAGCATGCTGCAGGTCCGTTCCGCCGCGAAGGCGGCTTGCCCGCACGAAGTCCAACGCCCGCTGGATTCCCCGACCGTCGGCAACAATCGGCGCGGGCTGGAAAAGCTGAGTCTGGTTGTTAAACAAGAGCAGATTGAAGCTGTCCGTCGGGTGAAGCGCACGCAGCAAGGTTTCTAGCGCCTGGTAACTGCGCTCCAGCTTCTCCCACTGCATGGACAACGAAGTGTCGAACAAAATGACGACTGTCTTCGCAGGCCCGCTGTTTGGGCCTCCGCCAGTTTCTGCAGCGGACGCTCGTTGTCCCGTTCCGAGCAAAGCCTCCGCCGCAAAGAATCCCGGCTCGTTCATGCTTCGGACCGGAGCGGTTTCTGTAGGCGACGGCTGCCCGCGAACCGGAATCCGGTGGACGAACACTTGGAGCGTGTCGCTGGCCGCCCGGTCCATTTTGTAGGTGGCCACAAAGTCTTCCGTTAGATTGACGCCCTGCCCTTCGAAATGCCCTCGCACCAGGTGCGCCCCCTTCTCATCGAGGGTCAGCGGAAACGTTTTCGCCGTAGCCTGAAAATTCGCAATCGCATGCTCCGAGCGGAGCTCAAAATTAATCCACAGGCGCCGCGCGGCTTGCGCCTGATACGCATCCGGCCGCAGCGGTATCGCAAAATAGGATTTCAAGTTCTCCACGGGAATGGCTTCGTGATATTCAAATTCCAGCCGCTTTGTTCCATACGCCGGAATCGGCACAATCTTTGCGCTGAAGACCGCGCTTCTCTTTGCTTCTTCCGCGCCGCGCTCGCCCATTTGAAGCAGTCCTGGATCGATCGGCTGTCGCTTCAACTCGTTGTAAATCTCCTCGGCTCGCTTGCGTTCCAGAATGGCCGCGGGAATTCGTGTCGGTCCGTCCCATACGGCAAAATCTGAGACCGTCGCGCGCGCGGGCAGCGCGAAAACGTAATTTCCTTCTTCAATCCTCGGGGTGTGATTTGCAAAGACCTGCCGCACGTAAACGCGCGCGTCGCCGTCGTCGATCCGAATCGTAATTTCCATCTCTTCCAGAGACAGAATCGCCGGGTCGGGCTGCGCCTTATCGCGCGGGATCAAGACGCCCCCGTCACCGAGCAGAATCGCCGGTGCGGCAAGCAACCACAGGAATGCGCCCAGTGTCTTGTTCATGGATGTAGGTTCTGTTCCTGAATTCGAACCAACCCGTTGTCTGTTCCGACGTAAACCGTGTCGCCTTTGCGTGTCAGGGCCGTCACATTGAGTGAAGGCAGTCCGTCCTTTACTTCCGTCCATCGCTGCGTCTCCCGGTCATACAGGTACAATCCTTCACCGAGAGTCCCCGCCAACACGTGTCGCGGCGTCACCAGCATGGCGTTGGGATTCACTACGATCTCGCCCGAGGCTTTGTCGAAACTGCGGAAATGGCCCGCGCGGTCCAGCCCTAGGATTCCTGCCCCGTAGGTGCCCACCATCCACTCCTCGCCTACCGGCACTACTGCGGTGATCCAGTTATGCTGCAATCCCGACGTTCCAGAGGTATAGTTGACGGGAATTTCTCCCTGGCCCAGCATGGACAAGCCTCCGAGCGTCCCCACCAGCAGTTGGTCTCCCGAAACGCCCAGCGCATAGACGTGGTTGTTCACCAATCCCTGAAATGCGTACATGCTTCGCGCGCCGTTCGCATCCAGAAACGTCAGCCCTGACGGCGTGGCAATGGCTAGACCGTCGCGATAGGCTACGACATCCGTCACATGGTCGGCGATTAGGCCGTCGCTTCGCGTCAACACCTGCTCCTGCCTACCGGTTTCTCCAAAGCGAACTAACCCGTTCGCCGTGGCCACTGCGATGGTTCCCGTCTTTGCATCCGGCCAGATTCGGTTTACACAGAAGACATGCTCGTCCTCGACGTGCGTGCTTCGCTGGGCATCCGCTTCCAGAAGATCCAGCCCTCGGTCGAAATAGCCAACCCACAAGTGCTCTCGGCCATCCATTGCCAGCGCTGACACATTGCGGTCACTCAGAATCGCCGGCCCGGGTTGCAATACCTGTTTCCAGCCAAACCCTCGCGCATTCATTTGAAACAGCGCGTTCCGCGTTAGCACGTACACGGAATCCCCGACATCCAGCAACTGCCGTACTTCCGTCAATTCCGGTGCGCCTCCCGAACGCGAAGTCAGACGACGGCCCGTCAAGGGCACGGAAATCACTCCTTGGTCTTCGGACCCCACAATCAGGTTGTCGCCACGCAGCAGCAAAGAAGTCACTAAGACCCCCGGCGCCAGCACTCGTGAGAATCGCCCGCGATGGAACTCTGCCACACCCAGCACCGTCCCAACGTACGTCTTCTCGTCTGAAGCAACGATGGCCTGTACCTGCGGGTCGGGCAGCCCCTCTCCTTCCCCGAATGCCTCCGTCGTTCCGGCATGCCAGTGCAGAACGCCTCGATCCAGGGTGCCCACCCACAAATCCGACTCGTTTCCTGCCAGCGCCTGCACATAAAGGCCGCTCAAGGTTGGGTGCAGTGCCGTGATTTGTTGCCCGTCGTACAACAGCACACCCCGTTTCTTGGTTCCGATAAGCAGATGTCCAGAAGCAACAGGGAGAATAGAAGTGATGCCGCGTGCTTCCGTATCCTGGGGATAAATCTGGCGGAAGCCACGACCTT
>WNGJ01002653.1_pt1 | contig 18197 bp, 18 predicted proteins | sample 5400611 | NCBI WGS metagenome assembly WNGJ01 (sample SAMN13153375, study PRJNA577476) | soil metagenome | isolation source: 40 cm soil or saprolite under Garry oak tree replicate 1 | place: USA:California | collected 2016-06-15 | reverse complement strand
CCACTTGCATAAAGCGGTGCGTAAGGCGGCGTGCGCGAGCAGAGTAGCGCTCGATGCTGTCAAAGACGATCAGGCATGGTTTTGGCGAAGTGCCAACGATCTCAGGAAACGGATGAGTGATGTCGATCCCGCGCTCGAAGGCGGCTTCGTTGTCGTAGTCCAGCGCCGCGTCGGCGAACCACACGCGGCGCCCGTACCGCGTCTCGGCGATCTGTTTGGCCAAGGCGGATTTTCCGCTGCCGGATTCTCCGACCAGAAAGCAGGCGCGATCCCGATCCAGAATCTCCTCAATTTCGGCGCGGTCGGTATCGCGCGCCAGCGGCGGAAGGTCGGCGATCTGCGTCCGAACATCGGCCATGGCGTCCTGGCTTGATCGGTGCAGAGCTTCCCAATCGCGCCGGTAGTCCGGATGATCGCGAAAATCGAATTGGTCGCGCAACTCGGCGAGCAGACCCGCAAGGTCAATCGAACCACCTGCCCGCCTGGCGTCGGCGATTTCGATGAGGCGCGACCAGAGCCTTGCGGCATCGTCGGCGTTGCTTGACCGGAGAATTTCCTGGCAGTTTCGCAGCGCCCGGCCATGGTCGTGCGAGGGTGTTGTCTCGAAGTCGAAAGACAGCAAGCGGATGTGGCAGAGGAGCCGAGCGGTCGCTTCGTGGCCCGTGTCGCCGTCACCCTTGAACCGGTCCGGGCAATGGAGGCTTGCAAAGAGCGCTCGCTGGATTGCCGAGGACTGAGGTCCCTCACCGGCTTCGGGTTCGGTGAGGCGAGCCACCATGCGATCCGGCGTCGTTCTGAGCGCGTCGCCCAGCATGTTCGACCATGCGTCCGCGACGTCATGCGCGAGACTCCCGGTCATAAGGACGAGGGCATCGTCGCGGTTCTGAAGCGCGCGATCGGTTTCGACACCGAACCATTGCGCCCACGCGATGCCGACGAAATTTGCAGGAAAGCCGCCACTCGTGACCTGCTGCGCGCTTTTGATTGAGATGCCGGCCGACCGGTCTCCGCCCGAGCTAGAGCAGGCAACAACGAGGTCGTCGGCGAGCCAGCCCAGGTCGCGCCCTTGCCAATGGACGCGCCTGACCCTGCCGAAGTCAGAGCCGAGCGTGTTGGTCCCGGCCAAAAGATCGAGAAGGAAGCGGGCTGCAATAGAGTTTTCGTTGCGGAAACCCATTCCCGCAGTGAGCTGGACAGAGGCCTTTTTCGGTACGACTGGCTTTTTCATATATCGAAGACCTCACCCGCCGGCGCCCGCGTTCGATTGTGCCTCGATCAGCTTCTTGGCCACGTCGCGCGCGATTTCGATGGTTTCCTGGATCGTGCGGCCTTGCGCCACCAACCCCTGCACCTCGACGCCCTCGGGCAGCTTCTCGATATGCAACTGGATCACGCGCTCCACGGCGGTCACTCCTGACGGGCCGCAGCTCGCTACTTGATCGGCGCCCGCTTGACCCCGCGATGGCGCCGGTCCCCGATTGCATGGATCACTGCGTTGAGCAGTCCGATTTGCGCATGTCATTGCGCCGCCGGAGCCCGATTACTATAAGTGCTTGAAATATTGGTCGGAGTGGCAGGATTCGAACCTGCGACCCCTGCGTCCCGAACGCAGTGCTCTACCGGGCTGAGCCACACTCCGACTGAGACCGCGGCTTATAGCCTTGGGTTTCGCGCACCGCAAGGAGCCGAAGTTGAGGATTTTGACCCCAGGGCAAACAGCCCTGGAAACGCGAATTTTGCCCTCCGGCGAGGCTGCCGTGGCCACGGCGGCCTGTTGTCTGGCCGAAGGCGGCCTGGTGGCGTTCCCGACCGAGACCGTCTATGGGCTCGGCGCGGATGCGGCCGATCCGGCCGCGATCGCCAGGCTCTATCAGGCCAAGGGCCGCCCCTCGTTCAATCCGCTGATCGCCCATGTCAGCGATCTCGCCGCCGCCCAGCGGCTCGGCCGCTTCAGCGCGCAGGCGATCGCGCTGGCGCAAGCCTTCTGGCCGGGGCCGTTGACCCTGGTGCTGCCCAAGACGGCCGATTGCACGGTGGCGGAGCTTGCCACCGCGGGCCTCGACACGGTCGCGATCCGCGTTCCCGCGCATCCCGTCGCGCGCGCAATCCTGCGGGCCTTCCGCGGGCCGGTGGTGGCTCCATCGGCCAATCTGTCGGGCCACGTCTCGCCGACCACCGCTGCGCATGTCGAGGGTGATCTCGCCGGGCGGATCGACCTGATCGTCGATGGCGGCGCGGTCGAGGTCGGCGTCGAATCCACGATTGTGGGGTGCTTCGATGCCCCCATGTTGCTCAGGCCGGGTGGCGTGTCGCGCGACGCGATCGAACGCGTGCTCGGGCACGCGCTGGCCCAACCGCCCGCGGACGCCGCCAGCGAGACCGCGCAGCCGCTGGCGCCGGGCATGCTGGCCTCGCACTACGCGCCGCGCACCGCGGTGCGGCTCAACGCCGACCGGATCGAGGCCGGCGAGGCCTTGCTCGGATTCGGCTCTCCCCTGCCCCCGGGAGCCGATCGCGCCACGGCGACAATGAATTTGTCCGCGCGTGGCGACCTGGATGAAGCCGCGGCGCATCTTTTCGGCTATCTTCGCGCGCTCGATGCCAAGGAGGCCAAGGCCATCGCGGTGATGCCGATCCCGAACGAAGGATTGGGCGAAGCCATCAACGATCGGCTGCGCCGCGCGGCGATCGGGCGGGAATGACCGGAATACAAGACGCAACAAGAAGCAAAATGAACATCGTGCAACCATCCGCGCCGCCGCTTCCGCCAGACCTGATCGCAAAATTCCGCAAGATCGTCGGCGACAAATACGCGATCACCGACGCGGCCGATATCGCCCCCTATGTCACCGAGGAGCGCGACCTGTTCCACGGGCGCTCGCCGCTGGTGCTGCGGCCGGGCTCGACCGCGGACGTCGCCGCCATCTGCAAGCTTGCGAATGAATACAGGATCGCGCTGGTGCCACAGGGCGGCAACACCGGCCTCGTCGGCGGGCAAACTCCGCACAATGGCGAGGTCGTGGTGTCGCTGCGGCGGCTGGACAAGATCCGCGACGTCGATACCGCCTCCAACACCATGACCTGCGAGGCCGGCGTGATCCTGCAGGTCGCGCAGCAGCGCGCCGCCGAAGTGGACCGCCTGTTCCCGCTGTCCTTAGGCGCCGAAGGAAGCTGCACCATCGGCGGCAACCTCTCCACCAATGCCGGCGGCACCACCGCGCTTGCCTATGGCGTGGCGCGCGAGATGGCGCTCGGGCTGGAGGTGGTGCTGGCTGACGGGCGGATCCTGAACCTGCTGTCCAAATTGAAGAAGGACAACACCGGCTACGACCTGCGCAATCTCTTCATCGGCGCCGAGGGCACGCTCGGCATCATCACCGCGGCGACGCTGAAGCTCCATCCGAAGCCGCGCGCGATCGAAACGGCTTATGTGGGCCTCAAATCGCCCGCGGACGCGCTGAAGCTGCTCGCGATCTCGCAAGCCGAGGCCGCCGGCACGTTGACCAGCTTCGAATTGCTGGCGGACATCGCGGTCGATTTCTCCATCCGTCACGGCATCGATGTCCGTGATCCCCTCGAAGGCAAGCACCGCTGGTATGTGCTGATGGAACTCTCCTCGCCGCGCGACGACGCCCGCGCCACGCTTGAGGCGATCCTGGCGAAGGGCCTGGACGACGGCATCGTCGATGACGCCGTGATCGCGACGAATCTGAGCCAGCGCCAGGCGTTCTGGAAACTGCGCGACGAGATGTCGGCGGCGCAGAAGCCGGAAGGCGGCTCGATCAAGCACGACATTTCGGTGCCCGTGGTCGCGGTGCCTGATTTCATCGAACAGGCCAATGCAGCGGTGGTCAAGCTGATCCCGGGCGCGCGGCCGGTGCCGTTCGGCCATCTCGGCGACGGCAACATTCATTACAATGTGAGCCAGCCGATCGGCGGCAATACCGTCGATTTCCTCGGCCGCTGGCACGAGGTCAACGCCGTCGTGTTCGACATCGTGCTCAAGATGGGCGGATCAATCTCGGCCGAGCACGGCATCGGCGTGCTCAAGCGCGACGAACTGCCCGAGGTGAAGGACAAGGTCGCGATCGAACTGATGCGGCAGGTCAAGGCGATGCTCGATCCGCAAGGCATCATGAATCCGGGGAAGGTGTTGTGAATATCCAAGCAAGCGGTCACCAACTGTCCATCACGGCCATTGACGACGATGACATCACCGACGTGACAGCGCTGTGGCAGCGTTGCGGGCTGACGCGCGCGTGGAATGATCCCACAGGCGACATCGCGCTGGCGCGCAAGGGCACCAACGCAACGATCCTGCTGGGCCGCCATGAGGGCGTCCCCGTCGCGTCAGTGCTGGTCGGCCATGATGGTCATCGCGGCTGGGTTTATTACGTTTCCGTCGATCCCGACCATCGCCACAAAGGCTATGGCCGCGCGATCATGGCGGCCGCGGAAGACTGGCTCCGGTCGCGCGGCATTATGAAGCTTCAGCTCATGGTGAGGGACGACAACGCGCAGGTCCATGCCTTCTACGAGCAGCTCGGCTACTACGACCAGAAGCGCGTGACATTCGCCAAATGGCTCGACGGCCGCGAACCGACGCCGTGACATCAGCGCGATCGTCCCGATCACGCTTGCAGGGATTTTCTCATGTCCATTGCCGACCGCATCCGCGTCAAGGACGTCCGCCTGCTGTCGGACAATCACTACACGCTGAAAACCACCACCTTCGAATGGCGGCGCGCCAATGGCGAGTGGCAGACGCAACATCGCGAGTCCTATGATCGCGGCAATGGCGCGACGCTGCTGCCGTATAGCCTCAAGCAGCGGACCGTGGTGCTGGTGCGCCAGTTCCGCTATCCGGCCTATGTCAATGGCTATGACGATCTGTTGATCGAGGCCGCTGCCGGACTTCTCGATAACGAAACCCCGGAAGCGCGGATCCGCGCCGAGGCGGAAGAGGAAACCGGCTACCGCCTGCGCGAGGTTCGCAAGGTGTTCGAGGCCTTCATGAGCCCGGGCGCGGTGACCGAAAAACTGTATTTCTTTGTCGCCGAATACGAGCCGGAGATGCGGGTCAGTAGCGGCGGCGGCATCGCCGACGAAGGCGAGGAGATCGAGGTTCTGGAGCTGCCGATCGACGAGGCTCTCGCGATGATCGGCGACGGCCGCATCGTGGATGCCAAGACCATCATGCTGTTGCAATACGCCGCGCTGAATATTTTTCGGTGAGGTCAAAACATTCGTCGTCCCTACGAACGCAGGGACCCATACCGCGTGATCTCGCGATAAGGCAGTCCGATTGACGACTTCATTTAAAACTAAGGCCTGTGGTTATGGGTCCCCGCCTTCGCGGGGACGACTCAAAGTTGAGCAAGTGTTCAAAACAACGACCCCTGCCCGTCGTCGGGTGCTGGGGGTGTTGGTTTGCGTGCGGGCTTCTTCAGAGGCTTCGGCGCTTGCTCGGCGGCGCGCTCTTCCGCCGTGATCGGCAACAGGAGTTGCGCATCGTCGTTGACAGCGTTGTTGACCCTGGTCGAGACCTCATGCCAGACGAACTCGCCTTCGAAAGGCCCGGTCAGCAGCGCCATCACCTCGTCCACATCGTGCGCGCGGCAGTCCAGCCAGCGCTCGAAATCGGCAGGGCTCATCGTCACCGGCACGCGATGATGCAGCACGGCGAGATCGGCGCTCGCCGGCGCCGTGACGATCGCCACGGTGTCGAGTTCCTCGCCGTTCGGACCGATCCAGGTTTCCGCGAGCGCAGCAAGCCCGAACGGGCTGCCATCGCGGCGATGGATGAAGAACGGCCGCTTCCGGCCGCCGGCCACCTGCCACTCATAATAGCCGTCCGCCGGGATCAGGCAGCGCCGCCGCTTCATGGCGTTCTTGAACGCGGGCTTGTCCTGAACCGTTTCCGACCGGGCATTGATCAATAACGTAATCTTACGGGGATCCTTGACCCAGGCGGGCACCAGCCCCCAGCGCATTAGCCTAAAATGCCTGGCATTGTTCTCGACGATGACCACTGGTATCGGTTGCGTCGGTGCGACATTATGCCGAGGCGGAAAATTCGGCTGCTCGGCATAGCCAAAAATTTGCCGCAGCGCCTCCGGAGGGGAAGTAATTACGAACCGTCCGCACATTCTGTCGCCAAAATAGGCATCCGTTCAGCACCTTTTAACCGCCATTGCTAACACTACGACCGATGAACACAAGCCCCTCGCCTTCCGCGCAACCCGAGTTCATAGCGGCGCGACACGCAGCCCTCGATGCGGCGCGCATGGCGGAGCTCAAGGCCGCCAATATCAATCCCCGGACCGGGCTTGCCACCGACTATTTGAATCACTTCAATGAAGCCGTCATGCTTCTTGAGATGATTCCCGACATTCCGGAATGCGCGGAAGATTTCCTGCAGTGGCGTCCCTTGTCCTACGCCGAGCACTTCACGGCCTCCAATTTTACCGCGCGCGACCTTGCGATCTCTGCCTACGAAGCCGCCGATGTTGGCCTTCGCGCCGAATTCGACAATATTACGGGCACGATGACTTCTATCCTGATCGCAGTCAGCGACGCGATGCGCGAAGCTCAGCAGGACTCGACGCGGGCCAAGCTCGCCCTGCAAGCCTCAGGCTGGGTCAAGCCGCTGGTGTCGGCGGCCGGCGGCATTATCAATGGCGGCTCCGAAGGCGACGTCGAATACATCATGACGCACTGATGGCGGAGGCATCTCCCATTCCACCCCCAAGTCTTCCACCCTCAAGTCCTCCACCTACAAGTCTTCCACCCTCACGTCCGCAGCTCGCGGTCAGCGCGGCCATCTTTCGCGACGACAATATTCTCTTGGTGCGGCGCGCACGATCGCCGGCCAAGGGCTTCTATTCGCTGCCCGGTGGCCGGGTCGAATTCGGCGAATCGCTACATGCCGCGCTGCTACGCGAGGTCGACGAAGAAACCGGCCTGAACATCGAGATCGCAGGCCTTGCCGGCTGGCGAGAGGTGTTGCCGGGGGCGACCGGCGGCGGCCATTATCTGATCATGTCGTTCGCGGCGCGCTGGGCGGAGGGCGAGGTCGTCCTGAACGAGGAACTCGACGACTTCAAATGGCTTGCGCCGGACGCATTGACGAACCTCAAACTTGGTGACCCCAGACTTGGTGACCCCAGACTTGGCGACCCCAGACTTGACGATCCCAGACTTGGCGACCTCAAACCTGACGATCTCAAAGCTGGCGACCTCAAATTGACCGGCGGCCTGATTGAGATCATCGAGGCGGCGCAGCGGCTGATCCGGGCGTAGGACGTCAAGGTTCCCGCGCCTTGCTTCGAGCGCATTGGAAGGGCATACCACGCGGGTTTCCGGGCTCATTCATGTCGAAACGTTTCCTGGCCGTTCTCATCCTTATCGCTGCGTGCATGTCAGTCCCCGCGCGGGCGCAGGACGCGGCTGCGCCGTTCGACGGCGACCTGCAGCGGCTGGCCGAGATTCTCGGCACGCTGCATTATTTGCGGGGCATCTGCGGCAGCAATGAAGGCGCGAAATGGCGCAACCAGATGCAGGCGCTGATCGACGCCGAAACACCGACCGGCGACCGCCGCGCGCGGATGATCGCAGGCTTCAATCGCGGCTATAACGGTTTCCAGCAGACCTACCGCACCTGCACGCCGGCGGCGCTGGTCGCGATCCGCCGCTACATCGACGAAGGCTCGAAGATCTCGCGCGACCTCACCGCGCGCTACGCGAATTAGCTCATTGTATTGAGCATGATCTCCGCGCAAACGCGTTCCGCGTTTGTCAGCTAAGGGAAAACCGGTACCACCCATCGGGTCGTAGCCCCAGGGCGTATTTTTGGGGCATGCTTTTCCGGATCATGCTCTGCAAAAATTTCATCCGATCTACCGATCTTTCTTCGTCGCCGTTAACCCTTTCTTAAGAACTGCTCTAGGCGAACACGCTTCGCATGCTAAACCTCCGCGCGTCGACGCGTTCCGCCCTGGAACTCGCAAAGTCCCGCCGGTTGAATTCTCATGCCCCATCCTGTGCCCCTCCGCTTCGCTGGCGAACCCATGCCCGACAACGAGCAGAAGCGAGCCGCGCTCGGCTATCTCAACGAGGCCTGGGCGGAGGCGCGCCATGATGGCGTCGATGGCGACTGTCTCGCCCAGGCGAGCCTGTTCGCGGCCATGGCCGAACTGGTCAGAACCTACGGCGAGGACGCGGTCGCGAAATTCGTCGAGGGCCTCCCCGTCCGCGTCCGTAACGGCGAGTTTTCGATCGCGCGGACGAGGCAGTAAGAGAAGGTACGACCGACCCCTATCGTCATCACCCGCGAAAGCGGGTGATCCAGCATTACAGAGCTATCGAGATATGCGGAGAGGCCGCGGCGTACTGGATCGCCCGCATTCGCGGGCGATGACGACTGGTGTTCAAGGCTTCAGCGTCTCCAGAAACCGCACCGGCTCACCCAGCGACGACGTCACCAGTTCGCCCTGCCACATCACACGACGGCCGCGAACGAAGGTGCCGACCGGCCAGCCGGTGACGCGCATTCCATCATAAGGCGTCCAGCCCGCGCGCGAGGCGACCCATTTGTCGGTGATGGTCTCGCTGCGCTTGAGATCGACCACCGTGAAGTCGGCATCGTAACCGGCGGCGATGCGGCCCTTGCAGGCGATGTTGTAGAGCCGCGCCGGCCCCGCGCTGGTCAGATCGACGAAGCGCGCAAGCGACAATCGTCCGGCATTGACGTGATCGAGCATCAAGGGCACCAGCGTCTGCACCCCGGTCATGCCCGAGGGCGAGGCCGGATAGGCCTTGGCCTTTTCGTCAAGCGTGTGCGGCGCGTGATCGGAGCCGAGCACGTCGATGATGCCCTGTTCGATGCCGCGCCAGATGCCGTCGCGGTGATCGGCGGAGCGCACCGGCGGGTTCATCTGCGCGCGGGTGCCGAGCCGCTCGTAGCACTCGGGCGCGACCAGCGTCAGGTGATGCGGCGTTGCCTCGCAGGAGGCGACGTCCTTGTGATCCCGTAGATACGCGATCTCCTGCATGGTCGAGATGTGCAGGACGTGGATGCGTTTTCCGGTCTCATGCGCGAGCTTGACGAGGCGCTCGGTGGCCATCAGCGCGGCGGCCTCGTCCCGCCACACCGGATGCGACCTTGGATCGCCCTCGACGCGCAGGGGCTTGCGTTCATTGAGGCGATATTCGTCCTCGGCATGGAAAGCGGCGCGACGGCGGATCACCTTGAAGATGCGCCTCAAGCTCTCGTCATCCTCGACCAGGAGGGCTCCGGTGGAGGACCCGACGAAGACCTTCACGCCGGCGCACCCAGGCGCGCGTTCGAGTTCAGGCAAATCCTGAACGTTGTCGCGGGTGCCGCCGATGAAGAAGGCAAAATCGCAATGCATGCGGTGACGGCCGCGCTTCACCTTCTCCGTGAAGGCCGCCTCGGTCACGGTCAGGGGATCGGTATTCGGCATTTCGAACACCGCCGTCACGCCGCCCATCACCGCGCTGCGCGACCCCGTCTCCAGATCCTCCTTCTGGGTGAGGCCAGGCTCGCGGAAATGCACCTGGGTATCGATCACGCCGGGAAGGATATGCAAACCCTTGCAATCGACCACCTCAGCGGCCGAGGCGTTAGGCAACCCTCCGATCTCGACGATGCGGCCATTGGCGATGGCGATGTCGCGGACACCCTCGCCGTCCTGATTGACCACGGTGCCGGATTTTAGAATGGTATCAAACGTTTGAGTCATCGTTCCTCAGCGGCTAGTTCAGGGAACTGGACGTCGCGCAGGCCTTGTTGGCCCGACCATAGCGCCTTACGTTCCGGTGTAGTATCGGCTAGCTCCGTTTCAACAAGAACTTCAAGAGAACCTTCGCATGAAAGCAGCGTTTCTCCCCGACCGGGGCGTGGTCAAGGTCTTTGGCGAGGACGCGCGCAACTTTCTCAATGGCCTGGTCACCACGGATGTCACGCAACTCGAGCCGGGCTCTGGCCGGTTCTGCGCGTTGCTGACCCCGCAGGGCAAGATCGTCGCGGACTTCCTCATCACCGAGGCGCCGGCCGGCCATGGCGGCGGCGTCCTGATCGATTGCCCGCGCGCGCTGGCCGAGGGGCTTGCCGCCAAGCTTGGTTTCTACAAATTGCGGGCCAAGGTCACAGTCGAGAACCTGTCGGACAGCCTCGGCGTGATCGCCGCCTGGGACGGCGATTTTGCGATGAAACCCGACCTTGCCTTCGCCGATCCGCGCGAGCCCAAGCTGGGCTGGCGCATTCTGGCACCGGAGGACTTGAAGCAGAAGGTCGCCGACCTGATCGGCGCCGATCTCGTCGACAGCGCTGACTATGAGGCCCACCGCATTGCCTTCGGCGTGCCGCGCGGCGGGCTCGACTTTATGTATGGCGACGCGTTCCCGCATGAGACCAACATGGACCGGCTTAACGGCGTCGATTTCGACAAGGGCTGCTATGTCGGCCAGGAGGTCGTGTCGCGGATGCAGCATCGCGGCACCGCGCGCACCCGTACCGTCCGCGTGACGCTCGACGGCCCCCGGCCGGAACCCGGCACGGCCATTCTGGCCGGCGACAAGCCGGTCGGTACGATGGGCTCGGCCGCAGACCAGAACGGGCTGGCGCTGATCCGGACCGACCGCGTCGCCGACGCGCTCGGCGCGGGCTTGGCGCTGACCGCTGGCGGCCTTGCCATCCGCCTCGCCCATCCGGATGAGCTGCGGCCGGTCGCCAAGCAGACTGTCAAGCAGACCGTCGCATGAGCAGGTCCGCGCGCCTGCACGCCGACGGTAAGACGCGATGCCCCTGGCCGGGGGAAGATCCGCTTTACGTCGCCTATCACGACACCGAATGGGGCGTACCGGAATATGACGATCGCGCGCTCTATGAAAAGCTGATCCTCGACGGCTTCCAGGCCGGGCTGTCCTGGATCACGATCCTGCGCAAGCGGGACAATTTCCGCAGCGCCTTCGATGATTTCCGTCCCGAAAAGATCGCGCGCTATGACGCGAAAAAAGTCCACGCGCTGATGAACGATGCCGGCATCGTCCGCAATCGCGCCAAGATCGAGGGCACGGTCTTGAGCGCGAAATCCTATCTGAAGATCATGGAACAAGGCCCTGGCTTCGCAAAATTCTTGTGGGACTTCGTGGACGGCCGGCCGAAGGTCAACCAGTTCAAGTCCACCGCGAGCGTGCCGGCATCGACCCCGCTCTCGATCAAGATCTCGAAGGAATTGGCCGCGCGCGGATTCAAGTTCGTCGGCCCGACCATCGTCTATGCCTTCATGCAGGCGACCGGCATGGTCAACGACCATCTCGTCAATTGCTTTTGCCACGAAAACTGCGCCGGAAAGCGCCGCGCGTCACGCCTTAAAGCCAAATGACGATTGCCAAACCCTCGGAGGTGAGCGGTCGCGCCTGGCAGCGGATGCTGTCGGGACGCCGACTCGATCTGCTCGACCCCTCGCCGCTCGACATCGAAATCGCCGATATCGCCCATGGGCTGGCGCGCGTCGCGCGCTGGAACGGTCAGACCAGCGGCACGCATATTTTCTCGGTGGCGCAGCATACGCTGTTGGTCGAAGCCGTGATGCGAGCGCTTGCCCCGCGGATCGACAGCCGCCTTCGGCTCGCCGCCCTGCTGCACGATGCGCCGGAATATGTCATCGGCGACATGATCTCGCCGTTCAAGGCGGTGCTCGGCGGCGACTACAAGGTGGTGGAAAAACGGCTGCTCGCCGCGATCCACGTCCGCTTCGGCCTGCCGCCCGAACTCGGCGACGAGGTCACCCGGCAGATCAAGAAGGCGGACCAGGGCGCGGCCTATCTTGAAGCCACCGAGCTTGCCGGCTTCGCCGGGGCCGAGGCCAAGCGGCTGTTCGGCCGCGATCCCGGCCTCCCGGAGGCCGTCAAGCAGGACTATTTGACGCCCTGGAGCGCGGCCAAGGCCGAGAAGCGGTTCCTGGCACGATTCAAGGCGTTACAGGCTTGAACGCAAGCTCCGAACCTGCTTTCACGGCCTTAGTCCCACGCCTCCTGTTCGGCTGGGACCCTCTTGTTTAAGCTGATCATTTCGGAAAGCAGGACCCACCCGCATCCAGTCGGGACAGGCCTTTTTGCGGATCACGCTCTGAAGGGACCGCCATGATTCACGTCTGCTCACTCGCTGCTCTGCCTGAAATCGTCAGACTAACCGGCGCCAGCCACGTGCTGACCGTGATGGGCAAGGTCGACCAGGTACAGCGGCCGGAATCGGTGCTCCCCGCCAATCACCTGAAGGTCGCGATGGACGACATCACCGAGCCGATGGACGGCTTTGTCGTACCGTCGGAGGCGCATATCGAGCAAGTGCTGAACTTCGTGCGCGCCTGGGACCGCGGTGCGCCGCTCGTCATCCACTGCTATGCCGGCGTCAGCCGCTCGACCGCGAGCGCCTTCGCGGCGGCCTGCGCGCTCAATCCGCGGCGCGACGAAATGACGATCGCGCGGCAGATCCGCGCCGCCTCCCCGATCGCCTCGCCGAATCGGCTGATCGTCAGCCTGGCGGACAAGGCGCTGGGCCGCGACGGACGCATGCTGCGCGCGCTCGATACGATCGGGCCGGCCTCCATGATGGTGGAAGGCAAGCCCTTCCGCGTCGACCTCGACTGAAGCCCGCCAGCGCGGGGATTTGACATTCGCGGGGATTGACCGCAACGGGATCGCGAATGTTGCAGCCGGGACACGCGTGAAATGAGCGAGAAGCTGCTGACGCCGATCGAAATCGGCCTGACCGCGGCGATCGTCGCGCTCGAAGGCAACGAGCCGTTGATCCTCACGGCGTCCGGTGGCGACGGCGACAGGCTTGCCGGGCTTCCGTTCGGGCCGTTCGACGCGGTCGCGCACCGCACCTTCGAGATCGGGCTGCGCGCCTGGGTGGAAGAACAGGCCGGGCTGCGGCTCGGCTATGTCGAGCAGCTCTACACCTTCGGCGACCGCGGCCGGCATACCGAGCCGGGCGACACCGATGCCCATGTGGTCTCGATCGGCTATCTCGCCTTGACGCGCGCGGTCGACAATTCGGCGCGGGCGCCGGGCGCAACCTTCGAACCCTGGTATCGCTTCTTCCCATGGGAGGACTGGCGGCAGGCTCGGCCCGAGATGATCGCACGCGACATCCTTCCCGAACTCACCACATGGGCCGAGCAAGGCGAGGCGGCGGAGACGGCGCGGGCATTGGGCCGCAAGGACCGGGTGCAGCTTTATTTCGGCACCGACGGCGCGCATTGGGACGAGGAGCGCGTGCTCGACCGCTACGAACTGCTCTACGAGGCGGGCCTCGTGGAGGAAGCGCGGCGGGACGAACGCCCGGCGGCCCTCGGGCGCAAAGAGACCCCTGCCCTCGGTGTTGCGATGCGCTTCGACCACCGGCGGATTCTTGCAACCGCGATCGCGCGGCTGCGCGCCAAGCTGAAATACCGCCCGGTCGTGTTTGAACTTTTGCCGCCGGAATTTACACTCACCGAATTGCAGCACACTGTCGAAGCGATCTCGGGCCGGCATCTGCACAAGCAGAATTTCCGCCGGCTGGTGGAGGCCGGCGCGCTGGTCGAACCAACCGGCGTGATGTCGACACAGACCGGTGGACGGCCCGCCGCGCTGTTCCGCTTCCGACGCGAAGTGCTGCAGGAACGGCCCGCGCCGGGGCTGCGCGTGCGCGGCCGGCGCTGAATGTCTCCCCCAGCATGGATGCCGGGGGATTTCGGAAAGCAGGCGTTAAGATGTTCGATTGGCCGCTCGACTTGTTTTCGCTGGTGATCGCGATCGGCGCGTTCATCCTGGCGCTCAAGGCGTTCAACCGGACCGACAACCTGCGCACGCGGCTCGACGCGTTGGAATCCGCGCAAGCAACCACGGCCGCAAGACCCTTGCCTGTGCCACCGCCGCTGCCCCCGCTTCAGGACCTCGAAGCCACCCTCGCCGCCGACCCAACCGTCGCGCCGCAAACCGCGACGGCCGGCGGTGCTCCACCCCGCTCTCCACCACCCTTGCAGCCGCCGAGGCCGCCGGCCGAGCCCGGCTTCGAGGAGCGCATCGGCACCCGCTGGGTGGTCTGGATCGGCGGCCTGACGCTTGCGCTCGGCGGCTTCTTCCTGGTGCGCTACTCGATCGACGCCGGGTTGCTTGGGCCCGGCGTCCGCACCATCCTCGGCGGCCTGTTCGCGCTGGCGCTGCTCGGTGCCGGCGAATGGACGCGGCGTAAGGAGAGCATCACCGACATCGAGGCGCTACCGATCGCCAACATCCCGGCGATCCTGACCGCCGCCGGCACCGCGGTTGGCTTTGCGACGGTCTATGCAGCTTATGCGCTCTACGACTTCCTCGCGCCTGCGACCGCCTTCGTCCTGTTGGGGCTGGTGGCGCTCGGCACGCTGGCCGCGGCCCTGCTGCACGGACCGGCGCTAGCAAGCCTCGGCGCCGCGGCAGCCTTCGTCACCCCGATCCTGGTCTCTTCCGAGCAGCCGGACTTCTGGGCGCTCTACATCTATCTCGCGATCGTCACCGCGGCGGCCTTCGCCCTGGCGCGTGCCCGCTTGTGGCGCTGGCTTGCGATCACCACGATCGTCTTCGCATTGCTCTGGACCCTGCCCTGCCTGGACTGCGGCCCGTCGATGATCGGACCGCATCTCTTCCATGTGATCGCAGGATTTGTCCTCGCCGCCTTGCTGGTGGTTTCCGGATTCGCGTTCGGACCATCCGCGGGCGAGGAACAGGCCGAGTTGATTTCGTCCGGCGCGCTCGCCGTCTATCTGTTCGGCGCAATGATCATCGTGCTGGCCAGTCATCACTCGGACAGCGCGATGATCGCGTTCGGCCTTCTGGTGGCGGGCGTATTGTTCGTGGCTTGGCGGGCGCCAGCGGCGGCCGGCGCCCTCGGTGCGGCCTCGATCTTCATCTTCGCGGTGTTCGTGGAATGGGTGGTCCGTGCCAACCCCGACCTGCTGGTGCTTCCCGGCGGACCGATGCCGGGCATCGGAGGCCCCGCCGCGACCGCTGGATCGGTCTCGTTGCACCTGGTCACCGCGGCGATCTTCGCGATCGGATTTGGCGTAGCCGGCTTCCTGGCGCAGGGGCGCTTCAGCGCAGCCCAAATCACCGTGCGCTGGGCGGCGGCGGGCGTCTTCACACCGCTCGCGCTCCTGGTCGCGCTGTACGCACGCATCGCACATCTCGACCGCTCGATCCCGTTCGCGATTCTGGCCGTGCTGCTCGCCGCGGCCTTTGCAGCCGCGACCGAAATGCTCACGCGCCGCGACGACCGGCCCGGCCTGCCGATTGCGATCGCACTGTTTGCGACCGGCACCTTGGGCGCGCTGGCGCTGGCGCTGACCTTCTCGCTCGAAAAGGGCTGGCTCTCAATCGCGCTGGCGCTGATGTCGATGGGCGCAGCCTGGATTTCGGTGCAGCGGCCGATTCCGTTCATGCGAACGCTCGCCGCGATCCTTGCCGCCATCGTGACGGCGCGGATCGCCTACGAGCCCCGCATCGCGGGCGACGCCATCGGCACCACGCCGATCTTCAACTGGCTGCTTTGGGGTTATGGCATTCCGGCGGCGTCGTTCTGGGCCGGCGGCCACATGCTGCGCGGCCACGGCGACGATGCGCCGCTGCGCGCGGTGGAGTCGGCCGCGATCCTGTTCACGATGCTGCTGGCGTTCATGGAAATCCGTCATGCCGTCAATAGCGGCGACGTCTATCGCGGCAATACCGGCCTCACCGAGATCGCGCTGCAGGTGTCGGTTGCGCTGGCCATGGCGATCGGCCTCGAGCGGCTGCGGGTCCGGACCAATAGCCTCGTCCACAACATCGGCGCCGTGCTGGTCACGGTGTACGCCGGCCTTGCCACTGTCTTCGGCCTCTTGTTCCTGGAGACGCCGTTGCTCTGGCCGATCGACGTTGGCGGCACATTCCTCAACGTGCTCCTGCTCGGCTATGCGCTGCCGGCGATCCTTGCCTTGCTGTTGTCCTACGCGGCCGCCGGCCGGCGCCATCCCTATTACGGCAACACCATCGCCGCCGGCGCGCTCATCCTGGCGCTGGCCTATGTGTCGTTCGAGATCCGCAGGCTCTATCATGGCCCGGTCATCAGCGGCGGCGAGACCACGGGCGCCGAACAATACAGCTATTCGATCGCGTGGCTGATCTTCGGCGTGGTGCTGCTCGGCATCGGTATCGTCGTCAATTCTGAACGTGCCCGGCTTGCAGCGGCGGCCGTCATCGCGCTGACCATCCTGAAAGCATTCCTGGTCGACATGTCGACGCTGACGGGCGTTTATCGCGCGCTGTCCTTCATCTGCCTCGGACTGGTGCTGGTCGCAATCGGCTGGCTATATCAGCGCGTCCTGTTCCGCCGGCGAGCGACGCCAGCGGCGCCCGCAGTGCAACCGGAGGCATAGCCCGTGTTGCTGGTTAGGATGCGGATTGCCCGATCTGCCGGGCTTCACGCGTCCAACGCGAATACTTCTGTCGAACCATGGCCTTAGCCTCGGTTCAACCCGGACATTTTATAACCACGGTCTAAAGTGCAAAAACAATGTGTCTTGCGGTGCTATCTTGAAACGGCTCAATCGATCGCTCCGGTCCGACAATGGCGCCGCAGCGCGCTTCGTGCAGGCAGGGAAAAACGATTATGAGAACGCTCGCTTTAACGACGACGTGCATAGCTATTTTCTTTTCATTTGTTGGCGTTGATGCTGCGCCAGCCCAAGAGGCCACGATGGGCTGCGCTTCGGAGCATCCGCCGAATGCGGCGCAAATTCTGCGCTGCCGCGGCGGCGTCACGATTGTCGCCGAGGACGGCGCCAGGTTCACGCTGCAGGATCGCGACAAGAACGGCGATGTCGATTCCGTCGGTCTGCAAAGCAAGGCGTTGCTGGTCGACGACAGCAAGCAGCGTGGCAAGACCCGCTTCGAGGTCACGACGCCGCAAGCCATCGCCGCCGTACGCGGCACGAAGTGGGCGGTGGACGCCCAGGAAACAAGGACGTCGGTTCTGGTGCTGCGAGGCCGAGTGGCGGTGCGAAGGCCGGCCGGCGCCGGCCAGGTCGTTCTCGGCCCGGGACAAGGTGTCGACGTCGATCCCGGGACAGATCCCCTCGTCGTCAAGACTTGGGCGCCGGCGCGTGTTACCGCACTGCTGGCACGTCTTGGACAATGATTTTGGACAATGATTTTGGACAATTGATTTTGACAATGATTTTGGGCAATGATCGTCAGTGACCGACCGGATCGTCCAGACGCTGGTTGCGCTTGTCCTGTCGGCGCTGTGGGCCATCGCGCTCGGGTTCGGTCACTGGCGTGGCGACGTCCAATTTCTTGACCGCGCCGAAGGCCCGTTGACCGATCTGCGGATGATCGCCCGCGGAGAACGACCCGCGCCCGACCTGATGACCATCGTGGCTATCGACGATGACACGGCGGCGCAGAAAGGCGGCTACCCGCTGCCGCGCGCCGATCTCGCGGCAATCGTCGATAGGGTTGCGCGGCTCGAGCCCCGAGTCATCGCGGTTGATTTCCTGCTGCTCGATCACGGCACTGACAGCGGCGATGCGGCCTTGGCGCAGGCGTTCGACAAGCGGCCAACCGCGATCGCGGCAGCCGCGGCTTTTCGCGAAGCAAAGCAATCGATCGCTACCGAGGAAAGCGGTCCGCTCGCACGCCTGCCCCGGGCCGATAAATTCCTGCTGCCTCTGAAGATATTCGCCGATCACGCTGGCGTCGGCGTGGTCAATCTGACCACGGACAAATCAGGGACACCCCGTGGCATTCCGATGCTGTTCAGGACCGCCGACAAGATTGAATTGTCGCTTCCTCTGCGCGTCGCGGCACTCGCGACCGGCGCCGAGCCGACCATCGAAACGGACAGCGTGACGCTGGCGCAACGACATGTCCCGACCGACGTCGGCCATATTCTGCCGCTGGACTTCTACGGCCGTCGTGGAACGGTGCAGACAATCAGCGCAGCTCGCGTATTGGATGGTGAAGTCGGCAAGGAATCAGTGCAAGACCGGATTGTGGTGATCGGAACGACGGTCACCGCCGTCGGCGACGTTTTTTCCACGCCGTTCGACCCGGTGATGCCGGGCGTCGAGGTCGTTGCCACAGCCATTGGTCATCTCCTGACCGGTGACGGT
>WNGJ01018222.1_pt1 | contig 18198 bp, 17 predicted proteins | sample 5400611 | NCBI WGS metagenome assembly WNGJ01 (sample SAMN13153375, study PRJNA577476) | soil metagenome | isolation source: 40 cm soil or saprolite under Garry oak tree replicate 1 | place: USA:California | collected 2016-06-15 | reverse complement strand
ACGTACATGGAAGGCATCAAGAATTACCTGTCAGATATGGATGGGGTTATCCTGCGGGGCACAACGCTTATTCCTGGAGCAGCAGAGTTCGTGCAAAATCTGCTGGCTAATGGAATACCGTTCTTGATTCTGACCAATGACTCGAAGTACACGCAACGCGATCTTCAGGTGCGGTTGTCCTTCATGGGATTGGACGTGCCACCAGAGGCAATTTTCACGTCCGCGCTGGCGACCGCGCAATTCCTTCATTACCAGCATCCGGGTGGCAGTGCATTCGTCATCGGGGAAGCAGGGCTGACGACAGCGCTCCATGACATTGGCTATGTGCTGACCGACCACAAGCCCGACTACGTGGTGCTTGGAGAGACAACCACGTATAGTATTGAACGCATTACCCGCGCCATCCGACTCGTAACGGATGGCGCGCGTTTCATCGCTACCAATCCAGATGTGATGGGCCCAGGTGAGGGAGGAATCGTTCCGGCGACCGGCGCCGTAGCAGCGTTGATCAGCGCAGCTACAGGTGTTAAGCCCTACTACATAGGTAAACCGAATCCACTGATGATGCGCTCCGCCCTGCGTACACTCGGCGCCCATTCCGAGAATTCCGTGATGATCGGGGATCGCATGGATACCGATATCATTTCGGGGATCGAGAGTGGCCTGCGAACAATCCTGGTGCTCACAGGAGTCACCTCGCGGGAGATGGTAGACCGTTTCCCCTATCGTCCAACATGGATATGCGAGTCCATTGCCCATGTTGAGGTGTGAGGAGGTCACAATGTCTCACAATCGAATGCGATCTTTTAATAGGAAGAAACTACACTATGGATGCGCAAGAACTACAGCAGCCTCAGAACCACCAAGTCGTCATGAACCGCTTTGTAGCAGCTTGCCAGGCAGATGAGCGTGTGGTGGCCGCTTTTCTCGGCGGCTCCTATGCCAGGGGAACGGCTGACGCCTTCTCCGACCTTGATCTCTACCTGATCACTACAGATGAGGCGTATGATGACTTCTTCGCCGGGCGCAAGGCTTTTCTCCGACTGCTGGGTGAGCCGATGTTCCTGGAAGCCTTTCATGATTACGGCTTTGATCTGGTCAACTTCATTTTTGCCGATGGGACAGAAGGTGAACTTGCATTTGGCCGAGAGAGCTACTTCCATCAGATGCACGGTGGACCGTACAGGGTCCTGCTTGATAAAAAAGGCATCCTGGCGGGAGCAGTGTTCTCCTGGTACGAAACTGCTCAGGCAGAGCAGACCGAGACATTACGCCGCCTGGTCTATTGGTTCTGGCATGATCTGTCCCACCACTTCATCACAGCCATGGCACGCGGGCAGCTCTGGTCGGCTTATGGAGCTTTAGAGGAACTGCGTCTCACCTGTGTAAACCTGGCCCGCCTGCGACAAAACTTCCAAGCTGTAGCAGAGGGATATGAGAAGGTGGAACAAGCTTTACCAGTCGAGCAGTTATTGCCTTTACAGACGACCTTTTGTCCAATGGAGCGAGGTGCCATGCTCCAGGCTGCCCTCGTCATTGTCCGATTCTACCAGGAACTGGCTCCTCCCCTGGCCCGGGCACACGGAATAACGTACTCGGTTGATCTCGAACGAGTGATGTATGACCGGCTGGAGAACTTGTACAATGCACGTAATTAAGTCAGAACAGCTTAATGGTACCTTTTCTTCTTAGAGTTTCTTCTACGACGGCGGGCTGAGGCCCCTTTGCTATGCGTCGATTTAGATGACGAAGATCGAAGACGCCGCTGAACGTCTGACCCCTGCACATCATTCTGTAGACCACTACTGTCAGGAATGCCCCCAATATGAGGCACCGCGAATAACGAGCCTCTGCCAGTCACAAAGTACTGCTGGATCATGTTGAGAAGCAGGGAAGTTGCCCGGTATAAAGCGAGACCAGCGGCAAGTTGCCATGCAATGAAAATGGTGATCAAGACCATGATTAGCGGCAGAATGAATTGCATGAGTTGTGTGAGTTGCATCGCGGCATCTTTGATTTCAGCGATAGCGTGCGGCTGTGACATGCGCATCTGTACAAAGGTCATGACTCCAGCCAGGATTGGCAGAATGTGAGTTGGATCGGGCACGCCCAGGGAGATATGCCAGGCTGAATTGAGAAAAGTAAACCAGTTCAGATCAATAATAGGAACGCTGCTCAACCGGGGTAAAAACGCATAAATGATGCTATTGAGATGGGCAATGCTGGCATGATTCAGGACGATGTTTAGAGCAGAATACAGACCAATGAAGATCGGTAGCTGAATTAGAAGTGGCAAGTATGAAGAGGCCGGCTTAATTCCGTACTGTTTATAGAGTTCCTGGGTGGCCTCTCGTTGCGCTCTCAGGTCTTGCGCATGCCTCTTGCGTATCTCTGCTAATTGTGGCTGCAGGGCGAGCATTGCTTTCATCGACTTGAGTTGCCGCAAGGTCAGGGGGAGCAGCATGAGGAAAGTAGCGACGGTTAAGGCGATGATTGAAAGCCCAAAATCACCGAAAAGGTGATAGAGCAGCATGAGGACATTAAAGATAGGGTAGGTGATGATGAGGTTGAAGAAATTACTTATCAGGCTCATGGGTCCCTCCTGATGCGACGTAGTTAAAAAAACCACTATGATTTCGCGTGTCTGCCATTCATTTTACGAATGAGGGAGGTGGGGTGTTGCAGGGGTGCGATGAGTCTGGTTAAGCGCTGTGGTATAGTTTGATATTATATTTATTGAAGATAACGAAAGAGCCTTAGTAACTAATCCAACTACTGAAGCTTTTCTTTTTCGAGCATTGGAGTGAGACAACATAGTAAACTATCGACAAAGATAGACATTAAAAAGCATGCTTCCTTACTCATAAAATAGCTAATAGACCTATCAATAGACTTAAGATCCTCTATAATGTAATCGCTTGGCCTACTTTAATCAAGTACCACCACATCCTACAGTCCTCTTTCAGGCTGACAGCAAGTCCCCACTGATTTCCACAAACAACGACGAACTTCAGCGAACAAACTACTGCGAACCAAACCCCGCCAAGCCGTTAGTAACGGTAATGAGACCTCTAAAAACCACTGTGCTATAATGTATCTCAATCTTACAGTCAGGGTTAGTGGAAGGAAAAGCGAAGCATGCCCGAAGAGGACAAAGAGCAGATGCCGATTGTCGTATGTGTGACCGTCGGCATCTTTCAAGAGAACTGTTACCTGTACGCCTGCCCCGAGACGCTTGAAGCGGTCATTATCGACCCGGGCGACGAGGCGGAGCGCATCATACGGAACATCGAGGAGTATAAGCTCGTTCCCAAATATATCATCAACACGCATGGGCATATCGACCACATCTGCGCCATTGACGCAGTCAGCGCCGTCTATCCTGTGCCGCTGGCAATCCACCCGGATGATGTGCCTATGTATACCAATGAGAACATGGCGCAGATGTTCAATCGTCCAGCACCACTTGTCAAGCGCAAACCGGATATTTTGCTGCATGAGGGAGATACCATCTCCTTTGGCACACTCACACTGGAAGTGCTACATACTCCCGGTCACACTCGCGGTGGTATCTGCCTGGTGAGTCGGCCCTATTGCGTATTCACAGGTGATACCCTTTTCAATCGTGGTATCGGACGCACAGACTTTGAGGGTGGAAGTTATGAGCAGCTTGAGAAATCGATTCGTGAGAAGCTGTATACGCTTGAAGACGACCTGGTGGTCCTCCCTGGACATGGCGCGCCAACCACCATTGGAGAAGAGAAATACGAAAATCCATTTGTGACTATCGAGGAGTAGTGTAGTGTCAACAATTTGTGTCATCGGTACAGGGTATGTAGGCCTGGTCACAGGCACCTGTTTCGCAGATATGGGCAATCAAGTCACCTGTGTCGACATTATCCAAGAGAAAATTGAACGACTCAAGCAGGGCATGCTGCCTATTTATGAGCCAGGGCTGGAAGAATTGGTCGAGCGCAACGTGCGCGCTGGGCGCCTGCATTTCACAACCAGCTATAGCGAGGGCTTAGATACTTGCGATTTTATTTTCATCGCCGTCAACACCCCCACCGGCTCTAGCCAGGGTGGAGCAGATATGCGCTATGTTGAGAGCGCGGCTCGCGGTATCGCCCAGGAACTCGATCACCATGCCGTGATTATTAATAAAAGTACCGTGCCTGTGGGCAGCGGAGACGTGGTATCGCGCATTATACGCAAGAACTTGAAGCGACCAGAGGTTCCTTTTGCTGTTGTCTCCAACCCGGAATTCCTGCGCGAAGGCTCGGCTGTACAGGATTTCCAGAATCCTGACCGCGTCGTATTGGGTTCGTCCGACCAGGAAGCGGCCCGCAAAGTCGCAACCCTCTATCTCCCGTTACGCGCACCCATTGTGATTACCGATCTATACACTGCCGAAATGATTAAGTATGCTTCTAACGCATTCCTGGCAACCAAGATATCTTTCATTAATGAAATTGCGCAAATTTGCGAACGCCTGGGAGCGGACGTAAAAGAGGTTGCGGCGGGTATGGGCTACGATAAGCGTATCGGGAGGGCCTTCCTGGATGCAGGACTGGGCTATGGGGGGAGTTGCTTTGAGGCTGATGAGACAGTCTTCACGCTCAATAGTCCCAGTGTGGCGGTGGAGCGCCTGGATACTCTATTCGCCAAAGGTGGCACGCCATTCCTGGGAGATGTAGTGGAGCTTGTGCGGCCCTCCGATCAGCGAGTGCTTTCGTTTGATCTAGAGGCGGGTCAGCCCATCCTTGCCGATGTAAAAGCCATCACCCGCCGACCATACAAAGGTACAATGGTGAACATCAACACGAGCATGGGGCGTACACTGCGTGTTACTGCCGACCATCCGGTCATCCTGCTCGAGGCACCTATCCATCCCGCCAGAGTTTACCCTGAGCGAAGCGAACGGGCTGCTGCGCTGGCACCTACCCGCCCGACCAACGACGCTGGCGCGTCTACTGCTGCGCAGTCAGGTCGGTCGAAAGGAGAGCTAGCTTACGCTCAGGCGGGATGTAAGGAGAAGGATCAGCGCTTCACGATCGTGCCGGCTGCGGCGGTTGTACCAGGTGACCAACTGATGGCCTTGTGCGAATTGCCCGCCGTCGAGCAGGCCCCAAACCTCAACTTGATCAATCTGCTCCGGGATACCGATCTCGAGGCCGATGTCTATGTGAAGCCCATCGATAACGCATTCAGCGAGCAGTATGAGCAATTTGCCGCTGTGATTCCAAAGGATATGCTCAAATACCCCCACGATATCAAGCGTTATAACCGCATGTCGCTGCGCCTGTTCCGCTATCTGAGCGAGTTAGATGTGCTCAATGTTCCTGCCGAGAAGCTTCTGTTGTATACGGCTAAAGGTGCGGCAACGATGATCAATGCCCTGATTCCGGTCGACGCAGATCTGCTGCGGCTGTGTGGCTATTATCTTGCCGAAGGCTATCTTGGCCAGGACACGGGGCGTGCTGGTGCGGTTCGTGAGCGAGTAGGTTTCTGCTTCCACGAGCAAGAGTCCGAATATATCGCAGATGTGCAGCGCATTTTACGCCGTTGGGGCCTCAAATTCATTGAGCGACGCGGCACCAGTGCCTTGACGACGATTGTCTCTTCACGCATCTTCTCCTGGCTTCTACGCGATGTCTTGCGCTGCGGTACTCGTTCAGAAGACAAGGCCCTGCCACGTCTGGTGTTTAATGTGTTACCTGAGTTACGCCTGGAATTAATCCGTGGTGCGTTTAGCGGCGATGGCGCAGTCACACCGGTATTTGCTGGCCAGAATCTGATGCTAGAATATGCGACCGTCAGCAAAGTACTGGCCGATGGTATGACACTCCTGATGCAAACGATTGGTGTTATCCCCTCTATCCGTACACGCAGGATGAACAAATCGACACGGCAGGCATACATCTTGCGTGTGAGCGGTTACGAACAGATAGCCGCGCTCAAGAATATCTTTGGCAACAAGCATCGTGCGCGCATTGAGAGGATACTGGCGGGCTATCAACGCCATATTCAGCCGCATGGTTATGAGCGGCACGGAGTTTTCTCGACGCTTGTTGTCCGCGAGGTTGTGCATGAAGATGTTGAAACAACAGTCTATAGCATGGAGACCAGCACGGGAACACTGATCGCGTCATCCGGGCTGATTAGCCATAATTGTTTCCCTAAGGATGTGCGCGCGCTTGCGCACATGGCAGATGAAGCCGGGCTACACCCGCAATTGTTACGCGCCGTGATGGAAATCAACCATGACCAGCGCCGCCTGGTCGTGACCAAGTTGACTTCAATCCTTGGATCGATGCGCGGCTGCACTATAGGCGTAGTAGGGTTAGCCTTCAAGCCCAACACTGACGACATGCGCGAAGCTGCCTCGGTCGATATCATTCGCTGGATGACAAACCAGGGGGCAACAGTGCGTGTTTACGATCCTGTCGCTACGGAAACCGGGCGCGAAGCGCTGGAACGCGAAGGTGTGCATATGGAAGCCGTCATTTTCTGCCAAAACGCCTATGAGGTAGCTGAGGACGCGGATGCCCTGGTGATTGTGACCGAGTGGAACGAGTTTAAGTCGCTCGATATGTTGCAGATTAAGAATGCTATGCGCCGTCCTGTACTTATCGATGGCCGCAATATCTATGAGGCGAGCGAAATGAAACGACTCGGTTTCACGTATCGCGGCATTGGGCGCGGTACAGGGCCAGATCCATCGGTATTGCCCTCAGGAGACAGCACAAGCACACAGCCGTTACTCAGCGGAAGAGAGGGCTAGGGTGCGAGGGCGGGGGCAAGCCCCGCCCCTACTATATGACGATTGTATTGGCTTCCCAGGCCCGTGGTATAGTAGGGGCGTACCCTTGCGATCGCCCTGTTGGAGCGTTACTCAGCGGAAGAGAGGGCTAGTAATGGATGACAACCTGCCATTGATTTTTACGCCACTGGTTCGCCAGCCGGGGGTGCCAATTCCCGACTGGCTCTTTGGGCCAGCAGGAGTGGCAGGTTTACCCGCACCTTTAAGCCTACCGCAGGGTGTGAATGTGGCTATCGGTATCGATATCATCGAAGTAGACCGGGTACGCAAGGTCTACGAGCATCATGGTGAGCGTTTCCTCAAACGCGTCTTCACTGAAATGGAGGTACGGCAGTGCCGTGACAAAGCTACCCGCCTCGCCGGGCGCTTTGCCGCCAAGGAAGCCATCAGTAAGGCGCTAGGTACGGGTATTCACGGTGTTGCCTGGCGTGAAATGGAGGTGGTGCAGTTGCGCAGCGGGCGTCCAACCGTAACGTTGCATGGGAACGCGAAGCGCCGCGCGGAATTGCTCGGTATCAGCGCCTTCGATGTCAGCATCGCCGATCTGAAAGAGTTTTCGATTGCCGTTGCTGTGGCGGTGCAGACATCTTTGACATCAAGCTAAATAGAGGAAGCTTTTCTTTTTTTCGCCCCTGTTTTCCTCCGATGACTATCATCACTCTGCCTCATATGAAATTTTATCAATGGCAAATGGGTCAAATGCCCCTCTTATGAAAGCCAGCAATGAATCCAAGAAAGGTCGAAAAATATGTTCAACATGAGAAAACAGAACCATGCAGCTTTCGCTCCCAGAATAACAGAGAGTTACACCAGTAAAACATCGGTCATGAGAGCCTGGCCAGGTGAGCTACTGCGCTGGATTGTGCTTTTCCCGCCCCTGTGGGCGCTCACCCGTCCCAGCATACACGGCGGCGAGCAGTTCACAGGGAACGGCCCTTACATCTTCGCCGCCAATCATACCAGCCACCTGGATACCCCTCTCCTGTTGGCGGCACTGCCACCCCGCCTGCGCTTACGCCTGCGCGCCGCTGCCGCTGCCGACTACTTCTTTACCAGTTGGTGGAAAGGCGCGTTCGTCAAACTGCTATTTAATGCCTTCTCGTTTGAGCGCAGGGGCTTCGCCGGCCTATCCTGTGCGCAGGGGCTTCTCAAGGATGGCTACAGCGTGCTGCTCTTCCCGGAGGGCACGCGCAGCAAGGATGGCCAGCTCCAACCGTTCAAGTGTGGCATAGGCAGGCTGGCGCTGGCTACGCACGTATGCGTTGTTCCGGTCTGGATCGAAGGCGCGCACGCCGCGATGCCTAAAGGGGCATGTCTCGCACACCCTCACCAGGTGGAGATCAGGTTTGGCGCTCCCTTGCAATTCGCACAGGGCCTCGACCAGGCGAGTGTTGTGACTGCTATCGAGCAGCAGGTACGAGCATTAGCTCCCCTGGCTGACAACAAGTGAAAGATGCTGGCGAATTCCTCCCCGGTTTCGGTGGCCTGCTGGACCGCGCCGACAGCTTTTTGATGGTTGTACCGCTCGTCTACTACACGGTGCAATTTTCATCTGCCTTGAAACTATGAAAAAATGCTGGGCAGTAAGCTTCTGCTACAGCTATCAGTACAGTATTTTGTTCCATTAGTATCTGTTGGGGTAAATATCACCGTGAAAGATAGCAAAATTGAGGACATGAGGCGATTGAGCAGATGGCTGATCTCATCGGCGGTCTGGCAACCCTCTCAGTGCATCAACCACCTGTAATGAAGCAGTTAGCCAGTGGGGACCATCGTGTTGAAGGCACAGCTCTGGAAACCATCCTTGGTATGGAAGGGGCAGGCAGTGTGGCCTACTTTCGCTGCTTTGGCAAACTTCTGAGCGACCCCAGGCAGTGGCCTTTCCCAGGGCGTGTGAAGCGTCCCCCTACTGATCCGGTAAACTCCTTGCTGAGCTTTGGATATTCCCTGCTCACCAACAAGGTGGCCAGCGCGGTGCAACAGTCAGACAACCTGTTACGTGATTGCCTATGATATCCCTGACGACAAAAGACGCACGAACGTCCACAAAATCCTGCTGGGATACGGCAAGTGGACGCAGTATTCCCTGTTTGAGTGTTTCTTGACCCGGAAGCAACTGCTACTTTTAGGCTCCAGGCTGGAGAAGCACCTGGTTGCCAGGCAGGACAGTGTGCGCTTCTATCCCCTGTGCGCGAATTGTGTGGGCAAGGTGGAAACAGTTGGAGGACCACCGCCAGCCGACGACGTGCTGTTTCTGATATAAACTGATGAGCTTTCCGAGAGTCGCAGTGATGGGGGTGCCTCCCATCGCAAATACTTGTCAACCCGCTTGAGTTTAGGTACACTTCAAAAAGAAAGTCGTGGAGCATTCCGGGGGACTCTGGAAGCAATACATTCCACGCACACATGAGGAATGGCCGTTGACAGAAGATTGGTCGTTTGCAGATTTGAAACGGGTAGAAACGTTGTGGGGGCCTCATGGCTATCACCGTTATCCTGCTAAATTTATCCCTCAACTTGTTCACCGTATTATAGATAGCTATTCTGCTCCTGGAGACCTGGTTGGTGACCCTTTTCTCGGTTCGGCCACCACTGGCATTGAAGCTTTACGCCTGGGAAGACATTTCTGCGGCTCAGATATCAGTCAAGTCGCACTTATGATTAGTCGCGCAAAATGTATTCCGATTTGTCCTCGTGAACTGAACGAGACGTGGAAACAGCTAGATCAGCAGCTTGATGCTGTTCGACGGGTTGGGAGGAGGCATGTGACCACAGAAGAACAAGAGGCTATCTCTGCTATTGATATTGCTCGAGCTACACTTGAGGAACGCTTTACTTACTGGTTTCCGGCCGCATATCGTATCAGTTTAGAAGATATCCTACAACAGATATTTTCTCATTCTGAAGGAACTACCCGGTCTTTCTTTTTGTGTGGGTTTTCCAATATCCTGAAACGTTGCTCTATCTGGCTGAGTGGCAGCACCAAGGCACAAAAGGACATAGGCAAAGTGCTGGGTGACCCCGTAGAGGAGTTTCGCAGGCAGATACGCGATATGATCAAGCGAAACAGTTTGTACTGGGATGATGTGGCACAACGTGGTCTCCATCCAGCGGAACTGATTGATCGATGTCATATTTCTTTAGAGGATGCTCGCCAGTTGACGCTCCCGAACGCTACTTTTGACCTACTAGTTACCAGTCCCCCATATGCTACCTGTTACGAGTACAAAGAAATACACCAACTTACCCAATTGTGGTTTGAGCGCTATGGTATTCTTTTGTCGAACAATGCACAGGAATGCTGGATTGGATCTAAGGGCATCTCTCACCGGACAATGTCCGAGGCTCCTTCCTCACCGCATACAGGCTCTCGTATTGCGGATACAGCTTTAGCTAAGCTAGCATCATTAGCAGAAGGTGCGATTGCTCAACGTGTAAAACGCGAGGTCCAGGCATTATGCTATTACTTTCAGGATATGGAAAGTGCTATCAGTGAGTTAGCGAGAGTAACGGCACCTGATAAACGCTTTGTCTTGATTATTGGGGATTCGTACAGGCGTGGTGTGACTATTCCGACCTCGGAAGCGCTCTGTGAAATGGCTCTTGGCAGCGGTTTTGAGCTAGAACGCAGAATCGCGCGTAAGATTCCGGCGCGGGTGCTGGTGAGTACTCGAAATAAAACGACGGGACGCTTTTCGTCAACTGCAATGAGTGATATGCAGGTGTATCCTGAGGAGTATGTGTTGGTGTTCAGGCGTCTTGTCAAATTTTGACTCTTTATTGGGAACATAGTATAGGATATGTATGTTAGCGTCTGAGGAGTCAGGATATAGATGAGAGCGACAGTACAGGAATATGACTTTCACCAACGTGTCCTTGCGCGGGATGATCCGATTGCTTTCGCCGCACTTGCTGAGTGGCTCTACAATCCGTTAGTGCAGGATGTCTGTAAACGGGCTGGGATCAACGCCGATCCTGTGCTCGTTGAGGAGGCAGTAGGACAGGCACTGCTGGATTATCACGATGCGCCTGAGAAGTATGATCCGAGCCGGATAAGCCTGAGAAGCTATCTGATTATGGCGGCCTATGGTGATTTTCAAAATGCGCGGAAAAAAGAAGATCGGCTGGCGAAACACCAGATATCTATCTTCGACCCTGCTTTTCAGGAAGGAGAAGTGGCAGGAAGTCAGGAGACGGTTGAGGCAATCGAACACGAATTGCGGGTGGAAGAACTGTGGAAACTTATCGATGAGATTTTCCCTGACCCTACTGAGCGACGCATTGTTACACTGATCCTCAACAAGGTCCGTTCCCCGGAACCGTATGCCCAGGCGCTGGGATTGGGCGATTTGTCGTATGACGAACAACTTAAACGGGTCAGGCTTGTAAAGTATCGCATTACGCGGCGACTACGTCGTAGAATGGCACAGCAATTAAACCGCACAGGAGAATACATTCAATGAACGACTATACGCCATCTCTTGATCGCCTTGCATCGCTCGCGCGAGAACGCCCAAATTTACTGGCCGGGCCGATTACACTCTATCAAGAGCAAGAGGGGCTGGATGACCGGCAGTTAGCGACGATGTTGGGATGTGAAGTTGAGGCGCTTTCCCGGCTTGCGCTGTGTGAGCGCCCGCGCGAGGCTCCCCATTTCCGTGAGGATGTTGAGCGCATCGCTCACTATATTCATGCTGATATAATGCAACTGGCACTGTTGATTCGCGCTGCCGAATCGCGGTATGCTTTACGCAAGCAGCCGGGTGCGACTTCGCCTACCTTGCTGGCTGCCCGTGATTACGAAGAAGCTGAAGAGGTCAGCACAGATGACGAGGGCAAGCCATCCGATGGATAGCACTGTTCTCATCGAGAATACGGCGCAGGAGTTCTGGGCTATGCTGTTCCACAATTGCGCCTCAACGACGTGCTTGCATGGACACAGCGTGTGCATATTACACTGCTGATACCTGGACACAATCGCCGACTGCATGGCTGCCTTGTTGCTTATAGAGGGAAAGGAACTATCTTTTTTGACGCTGAAGATGCTGAGGATGAACAGCGTTTCACTATAGCACACGAACTGGCCCATTTCCTTCTGGATTACCAGGCTCCCCGCCAACGCGCAGTGACCATACTCGGTGACTCTATTCTGCCTGTGCTGGATGGTGATCGCTCGCCTACACGCGAGGAACGATTGCATGCAGTGCTCAGCACTGTTCATCTCGGTGTGATGAGTCACGTAATGGAACGTCCTGACGAGGGACTTCCTACTAACGTTGTGATTGACTTGGAAGACCGGGCCAATCGACTTGCCCTGGAACTGCTCGCTCCTGCGCTTCCTTTATGTGAACTGGTGAGTCAAGCAATTGCACCGCGAGGATTCAATGCTCGACTGATATATTTGACACAGCATCTTGTTGCTGAATATGGTTTGCCTGAAGCTGTTGCGTTTTTGTATGCGCGTTATGTGCTTCGTCAGGTTGGTGAACCGACTTTTCGTGATTGGCTGTTTGATGATTTGTAGGAGACATTGTCAGTGTAGCGCAGAAAGAGTTCAGCCAGAAGTAGAGTACGATGGAAAGCGACCAACCTTCTGAACAGAGTCCAGGGGATTTTTCCAATGTGGATGACATGCTGGCATTGGAGGGGAACGAGTTTCAGGCGGCATTTGGGGAGCCGGTGGATAATGCGCTCAATCTCGACACGTGGCATGCTGGCGAAGACCTGGCGGCCATGTACCAGGCGCTTGAACAAGAGATTGCAGACGCGGTTGAACAAGGAGGGCGAATCCGCGAGCGCACACGTTCGGAACTGTTTCCCCTTGTCTTTAAACACCCACAAGCACCAGTGAATGCTGGATGTTACCAGGTTGACATTGCGACTCTTGAGCGGATTCATCGTGGATTGCTTTTCAACGGAGGGGTAGAAGCATGTGATGGCACGAGTTTGATGCATGATACACTGCCGATCACCATTGCACAAATAGGTGTTTCTCTGGTTTCGTATCAAGGTGATCAGGGTACGTGGGTACACCGGTTGTTTCGCCGCGATTTGCGTGTAGGTGGGCTTGACCCGATCGACGAAGCCATAGCATTACTTGAACGTCGTAGTAAGCGCGATAGCACTGATGTGCGCAGCACACGTGATAAACTCAGTGAATTTACACAGCGTGGAATCATGGCCTATGCAGAGCGTGCCATTCTGCTGCACAAATCGCAAGCGCTCTGGCGTATGGGCCACGGGCACCCAGTACCATATGAATTGCTCACCGGAGGGGGATTGGTGGTCGACAAGGATATGCCCCTGCTGCGTCAAAGTATGGAAATGTGGCGCGAGCTGCTTATCAACAATAAGCGCTGGGTGTTCGTGACGAGCGCGCCTTCAGATCGTGTGCTGCTCACGCTTGGTGATGCACTCTACCCGCTCGAATATGCCCTCGTTGGGACGCCGTTACAAATGATGCGTGATGTCGCCAGTGGTCATCTTCCGGAGGGAAAGCGATTGAAGGCCGATACTCAGGCATTTGTGGAAGAACTAGGGCCACAGATTGTAATCGGCCTCTATCGTGCATCGGCTCAAGCGCCCGTGCGCCTGTTCTACGCGCATCGCGATTGCGCTCACCTGGCGGCACTGATCGTTGTTGCGGACAGTGTGCTCCAGGAACATCGCGGCTTTCCCATGCTGATAGACCTGGCGGATGCCGTCTGCCGCACAACCTTTGGATCGGCTACCTTTAACACAATGATCCAGCAGGCATATGCCGAAGCGGGTACCCCGTTCCGCTATCTTGGTGAACGAGAGACAAGAAAATGAAGGAGGATGTTCAAATATGACTGAGCAAATTAACAGAGATGAGAGAGAGATGCTTCGCTCCGCTCAGCATGACAATTTCAGTCTGGGCCTGCCACTTCCGCAAGAGGTGTTTGAGCAGATTGAGCAAGAGAGTATCCAGGCAGGAGGTGAGTGGAGTGAGCCTCCTGAGTATAAAGACGCTGTGGAAAGGTCCTTTTGCTGAGCCGGATGGATTGCGTGGTGATGCGCCGATTATGATTACGACGGCGGTACGCGGTGGCATTTTCATGCCGCGCTATCATGGTCGCGTGCAGGTCGAGTTGCTAGGCGAAGAGTTAGATGGAGTGCTCATTCCGCCGAGGCTGCGACCATTACCTAACAGTCCTGTTTTTGTCCTGGATACCGATGAGACATCACGTACGCTGCGCTTAGAAGGGGACATTCCCCTGGGCGTGCCTGTTGGATATGAGGAGATCACGGCTGCTATTCCTTCGGATAAGAAATCGGTCTTACCGAGACACCTCGGCATCCTGGGAACGACCGGCGGTGGAAAATCAACGACGGTTTCGTCACTCATCAGCAGTTTTCAACAATCGGGCTTGGCTACGGTCGTGATCGATACGGAGGGCGAGTACACAGAAATCTATCAACCGACACAAGACCGTATTATGCGCACTGCGCTTGAGAAGCGCCACAGGGAAGCTCGTGGAGTTGAGCAGGTAGCCGTTTACCACCTTGTTGGGCGCGAAACGACCTGCCCTGAGAGGAGACGCACGAAGGCATTCTCACTGCAGTTCTCTCAATTGCCGCCTTACCTGGTGATGGGAATGCTCGACTTAAACGATGCTCAGCAGCAACGCTATCAGAAAGCCTATGACATTGCAAAGCGCCTACTCTGGGATCTGAGGATCTTTCCTTCAAACGATGCGGAAAAGCAGCAGGTGTTTGAACTGGACGAGATGGAAACTGGCTACCCGAAGATGACGGTGAAACATATGTATGACGTGGTGAGAGCATGTGCCGAACTTGCCGGGGGTGAGAAGAAAGTGGAAGATTTTGCAGATCCCGACTATCGTTTCTATAGCGAACATTTCAGGCAACATAAAGGGCAGGTTAGCGCTATCTTCAAAAGGGAAGCTGCTGAGCAGATTACACACCCAACGAGCTGGCGCGTGGTACAGGGAAAGCTGGGTCAACTGATCCGTTTGAAGATTTTTGACAATAGGGACGCGAGTTTCCTCAACTACAGGGAGCTCACACGACCAGGAAGCGTGAGCATTATAGACCTGAGTGATACCGACTCGCCTCAAGTGAACAACCTGGTCATTGCCGAATTTTTACGCGGGCTGCTGGAGGCACAGAATGAAAACTATCGCCAGGCCGAACGAGATGGCACTCCGCAGCACCGTACGATGATCATTATTGAGGAGGCGCACGAGTTTTTATCGTCTGAGCGTATAAAGCAGATGCCGATTCTCTACCAGCAAGTTGCGCGTATCGCGCGTCGTGGTCGCAAACGGTGGTTGGGTTTGACATTTGTGACGCAACTTCCGCAGCATTTGCCAGATGAGGTTCTGGGACTGGTCAATAACTACATTCTGCACAAGATTGGTGATGCCAATGTGATTAGCCGGCTCAAGCGCTCACTGGGCGTGGTTGATGATTCGCTGTGGCAAAGGCTGCCGAACCTGGCGCCCGGCCAGGCATTGGTTGCGATGAGTAGCTTTGCGCGTCCGTTGCTGATTAATATTGATCCGACGCCTTGCAAATTGAGAATGGTGGAGTAAGGGAGGAGATGCACACCGGGCGGGGGCAAGCCCCGCCCCTACATATCAACGAATGGAGGTTCCTATTTGATCAGCGTTACAACGCCAGAGACATTGCCGATTTCCTCGTTGAATGCATTGGAGTATTGCCCGCGTCGTTTTTATTACCAGTTTGTGCAGAGCGAGATGTTGATCAATGAATTTGTGCTGGAAGGGACGCTTGTTCACCAACGCGCACACCAGCATGGCAGGCAATCAACATCAGAGGGGGAGATTCAGACAACACGGGTATACCTGTATAGCGAGGAACTGCGCCTGTCTGGATTTGCTGATGTTGTCGAAGAACAAGCAGGTTTGCTTATACCTGTGGAATTCAAGCATGGACGACAAGGCGCCTGGCTTAACGATTATATCCAACTCTGTGCCCAGGCGCTTTGCCTGGAAGATATGCAACCAGAAAAGTCTCCTCTCCTATATGGGTACATTTACTATGTTGGTTCGCGGCGTAGAGTGCGAGTTGATTTCAACGAGGAATTGCGGGCGCAAACACGGGCTGCTATTGCCAGGGCGTTCCTGGTGGCTACACTCGAGAAGCCGCCACCACCACTCGATGGGAAACTGGTGGCCCGCTGTCCCAATTGTAGCTTGGTCTCACTGTGTTTGCCAGATGAGGTGAAACTGCTTCAATCCAAGAAAGGATAGTCCTGGGGATCGGGTGAGGCGTGACCGGGTGAGGTGGCCGGGCAAGGTGACCGGGCAGGGGCAAGCCCTGCCCCTACATTTCAGGTCGATGGGCAAAATTGCTTATGAGGAGAAAAGAGGTTTCTCATGCCAACATTATACTTGACTGAAGATCGTGCTCTGGTGCGTCGTGACAGCGAGGATTGTCTGCTAGTTCAGATTCCTGAAAGGCGCGGAAAGGATGGAATGGCACCATCGCCTGCTCGCCAGGAACGCATCCCGCTGGTGAAAATTGATGATGTGGTAGTTATTGGCGAGGTAACAATGACGGCCTCTGCTTTACATCTGCTCCTGGACCGTAATATTGAGATTAACTTCATGAGCTATTATGGCAAGTTCAAAGGGCGTCTGTCGCCACCATTCTCGAAAAATGCGATCTTGCGTATGGCGCAGTACCGGGCGCATGCTGATATGTCGAAGCGCTGTGAACTGGCGCGGCGGTTCGTGATCGGCAAGCTGTCGAATCAGCGCCAAAGATTACAGAGGTACAACCGCTCCCAATCTGACCTTGAAGTGAGTGAAATGATTAATCGGCTTGCAGAGTTGATTAAGAATCTGGAGACATTGCCCGTAGATAAGGCAAACGCCGCTCAGCTGCTGGCGAGCGGAGACAATCGAGTCGAGGGTACACCCCTGGAAATGATTCTTGGCATGGAAGGTGCAGGCAGCGCAGCCTACTTTAACTGCTTTGGCAGACTCATTACCGATCCAGAACAGTGGCCTTTTGCCAGGCGCATCAGGCGTCCTCCTACTGACCCAGTTAATTCCCTGCTCAGTTTTGGCTACTCGCTGCTCACCAACCAGGTTGCCAGCGCTGTGCAACTCGTGGGCCTGGATCACTATGTGGGCTACCTGCACAGTTCCGTGTATGGTCGTCCCGCCCTGGCCCTGGATGTCATGGAAGAATTCAGACCAGTCATCGTGGACTCGATGGTGTTGAACTTGCTCAACCACCGGATGCTCACGCCCAATGACTTCGTGGTTGAGCTGGGAGCATATCGTCTAAAGGATGAGCGGCGTAAAGTCTTTTTCACACAATTTGAGGAGCGACTCAACGAAGAGATTACCCACCCGATCTTCGGCTACACAGTGAAGTACCGGCGCTGTATCGAATTACAGGTTCGACTCGTGGCGAAGTTTTTAACAGAAGAAATTGACGTGTATCAGCCTTTTCTCGTCAGGTAGGGAGTAATGAGAAATAAAGCAAAGATCAACAGTCAGACAACCTGTTATGTGATTGCCTACGATATCCCCGAAGACAGGAGACGGACGAAAGTCCACAAAATCCTGCTGGGGTTTGGCAAGTGGACGCAATACTCGCTATTCGAGTGTTTCTTAACCAGGAAGCAGTTGGTGTTGTTACGGTCCAAGCTGGCAGAGCACCTGGTGGAGAAGCAGGATAGCGTGCGGTTTTATCAGTTGTGCGCGAACTGCGTGGAGCGCGTTGAAACGGTGGGCGGGCCACCACCAGTCGAGGAGCTGTTGTTTGTGGTGTAATATGTTATCTAATCAAACGCCATTTGGCCGTCATCGATCATGGTTGTCCTGATACGATCAGCCTGGCAAGCACAAGTCATTGAGGAACTCAATCCGATCATTGGATGGTGGGCAGCAACCTTAAGTCCATGCAACGACCTGCTGTGGCATCTGCTCATGAACTGGGCCAGCAAGCGCCATCCCAACAAGGAGAGTCACCTTCTCAACGACCGCTACTGGCATCGGATCGAAACAGAGGATAGTCGAGCATCAGGCACAGCCAGGTGGGTCTGATTTGAACTGATCAGTTTAGCGCGGATCGCAGTGCCGTATTTGCTGAGCAGGGATCCGCGCTCGTCTCCAGCAGAGGCTTGACAAGGAAACGACCCCAAAATGGCTGTCTGTTTTGGGCGGTTTTTTGGTCCAAAATAGAGACCCGCGCAAACGCTTGTCTTTTTTGGCTTCCTATGCTATACTAGGAGCACAGAGGTCGGAATGGCCTCTACAGCCCGTTGGGGATTGAAATAGACATACCCGCAGTGGTTCGACAGTGATGGTCGCGTGTCGGAATGGCCTCTACAGCCCGTTGGGGATTGAAAT
>WNGJ01002651.1_pt1 | contig 18199 bp, 13 predicted proteins | sample 5400611 | NCBI WGS metagenome assembly WNGJ01 (sample SAMN13153375, study PRJNA577476) | soil metagenome | isolation source: 40 cm soil or saprolite under Garry oak tree replicate 1 | place: USA:California | collected 2016-06-15 | reverse complement strand
TCACCGAGCTGCCCAAGGCGATACCGAAGCTGTTCGCCCACGACCGCGCCAGCACGGCCGGCGGCAAGGTGACCAGCATCGTCGGCGCCGGCAACGACACGGGCGCGGTCATCGGGGCGAACATCGGCTGGCAGCAGAAGGTCACCTTCGTCGTCCTCATCGTCGCGTCGCTGAACGTGTTCGTGGGCCTGTTCAACCTGCTGCCACTGCTCCCGCTCGACGGCGGCCACATCGCCGTGGTGCTCTACGAGCGGGCGCGGGCCTATGTTCTGCGGTTGCGGGGCAGGCCGGATCCCGGCCTCGTGGACATGCGTAAACTGCTTCCTGTCAGTCTCGGGATCTTCGCCGTCATCGTTGGCATCGGCGTGATGCTGATCATGGCGGACCTCGTCAACCCCGTGAGCATCATCCAGTAAGGGTGCCTAACCATGCCTGTTGATCTCGGCTTGCCGCAAGCCCGCCCGGCCCCGCTGGCGCCGCGACGCAAGTCACGCCAGGTGCTGGTGGGGAACGTCCCGGTGGGCGGCACCGCCCCGGTGTCGGTCCAGTCGATGACGACGACCGTGACCGCCGACGTGGACGCCACGCTGCAGCAGATCGCCGCGCTGACCGCGGCGGGCTGCCAGATCGTGCGGGTGGCGGTGCCGTCCGCGGACGACGCGGACGCCCTTCCGGTGATCGCGCGCAAGTCACAGATCCCGGTGATCGCCGACATTCACTTCCAGCCGAGATACGTCTTCGCGGCGATCGACGCCGGCTGCGCGGCCGTTCGGGTCAATCCGGGGAATATCAAGGCCTTCGACGGCAAGGTCGCCGAGATCGCGAAGGCGGCCAAGGCGGCCGGCATCCCGATCAGGATCGGCGTCAACGCCGGCTCCCTGGATCCGCGCCTGCTGGCCAAGTACGGCAAGGCGACGCCGCAGGCACTGGTGGAATCCGCGCTGTGGGAGTGCTCGCTGTTCGAAGAGCACGGTTTCGAGGACATCAAGATCTCCGTGAAGCACCACGACCCGGTGGTGATGATCGAGGCGTACCGGCAGCTCGCCGCGCGCTGTGACTATCCGCTGCACCTCGGTGTCACCGAGGCGGGCCCGGCCTTCCAGGGCACGGTCAAGTCCGCGACCGCGTTCGGTGCGCTGCTCGCCGAGGGAATCGGCGACACCATCCGGGTATCGCTTTCCGCGCCGCCCGTCGAGGAGGTCAAGGTCGGAATCGCGATCCTGGAGGCGCTCGGGCTGCGCGATCGTGGCCTGGAAATCGTGTCCTGCCCGTCGTGCGGGCGCGCTCAGGTGGACGTGTACACGCTGGCCGACCGGGTCACGGCGGGCCTGGAGGGCCTGGAGGTGCCGCTGCGCGTCGCGGTGATGGGCTGCGTCGTGAACGGCCCGGGCGAGGCACGCGAAGCCGATCTCGGCGTCGCCTCGGGCAACGGCAAGGGCCAGATCTTCGTCCGCGGCGAAGTCATCAAGACCGTGCCGGAGAGCCAGATCGTCGAAACCCTCATCGAGGAGGCCATGCGCCTGGCCGACGAGATCGGCCAGCCCGTGAATGGCGGCGGCGCCCCCGAGGTCGTCGTCAGCTAGGGCGTGTCCCGGCCCAGCCTCTATTGATCCCGGTCATTTTCCGAAAATGTTGCCCCCTGACAGCTCATTCGGCCACCGGAGCGAGACAGCCGGGACCGTGAATGTGCCATCGCGGGTCCTCCAGGACCCGCGATGGCACATTCATGTCATGTGGTCTTGAGGCGGACTCGACGGTGCGTGCTGACAGTCGTGCGACAGGACCCGCAATGCGGGTCCCGGAGCGCCCTGGCGGTGAGTCGGAGGTTAGCCAGGGGGATCAAGTGCTTCGAAAGGGTTGCCAGGGGTCATGGAGGCCTGCTTTCGGGGCGGGTTCACAGGTCCACGTTGGGCAGGCGGGTGAGGGCGGCGTCGATCCGGTCCTGCGAAAGCTCGTAATCGGCCATCTCGCCGGACAGGAACCGCTGGTAGGCGGACATGTCGAAATGGCCGTGCCCGCACAGCGCGGTGAGGATCACCTTCTCCTCGCCGGTCTGCGCGCACCGCCTGGCTTCTTCGATGGCCGCGGCGATCGCGTGGGTGGGCTCGGGCGCCGGGATGATCCCCTCGGTCTTCGCGAAGGCCACGCCCGCGGCGAAGCACTCCCGCTGCGGCTTGGCGACCGCCTCGAACATGCCGAGCTCGAACATGTGCGAAAGCAGCGGTGACATGCCGTGATAGCGAAGCCCGCCGGCGTGGATCGGATCGGGCACGAAGTCATGCCCGAGGGTGTGCATCTTCAGCAGCGGGGTGAACCCGGCGGTGTCGCCGAAGTCATACGCATAACGCCCGCGGGTGAACGACGGGCAGGCAGCGGGCTCGACCGCACGGACGACAGGCTGCATCCGCCCGGCCAGCTTCTCCCGCAGGAAAGGCAGGAACAGCCCGGCGAAGTTGGATCCGCCGCCGGTGCAGCCCACGATCAGGTCGGGCGTCTCGCCGGCGGCGGCGAGTTGCTTGAGCGCCTCTTCGCCGATCACGGTCTGATGCATCAGCACGTGGTTCAGCACGCTGCCGAGAGCGTACCTGGTGTCATCGCTGCCACCGGCGACCTCGACCGCCTCGCTGATGGCGATGCCCAGGCTGCCGGGTGAGCCGGGCTCGTCGGCGAGCACCTTCGCACCGGCCGTGGTCAGCGGGGACGGGCTCGCGTGGACTGTGGCGCCCCATACCTCCATCAGCGCCGTGCGGTAGGGCTTCTGGTCGTATGAGGCGCGCACCATCCACACCTCGCACTCCAGGCCGAACTGCGCGCAGCTGAACGCGAGCGCACTGCCCCACTGGCCGGCTCCGGTCTCGGTGGTGAGCCTGCGGATGCCCTGCCGTGCGTTGTAGTAGGCCTGCGGCACCGCCGTGTTCGGCTTGTGCGAGCCGGCCGGGGAGACACCCTCGTACTTGTAGTAGATCCGGGCCGGGGTGCCGAGCGCCCGCTCGAGCCGCCGGGCACGTATCAGCGGGGTCGGCCGCCACAGCCGGTACACGTCGAGCACGTCGTCGGGAATGCCGATGTAACGGTCGGCCGAGACCTCCTGTGCGATCAGGTCCATCGGGAAAAGCGGTGCGAGGTCGTCCGGCCCGACGGGCTGCAAGGTGCCGGGATGCAACGGAGGCGGCGGGGGTTCGGGCAGGTCGGCCACGACGTTGTACCACTGGCGGGGCAACTCGGACTCATCGAGAATGATCTTGGTGCGCTCGGCCATGACGCCCTCCCCGGCGTTGCGGTGGTCCTTCTCGCACCCTAGATCCTTATCCTTGTCTGGTGACACGACGTCGGCGGATCAAGGCAGCGAATCGTGGTGCGCTCCGGGTGGCTCATGTGCGCATGGTGCGCCCGGGTGTGCGCGTGGCGATACTGGGCGTTCCGCTCGCGGTGACGCTCGCGCTCACCTGTGCGGCGTGCGACACGGGTTCGGCCGCGGCCCCGTCGAGCTCGCCGAGTGCGAAGGGCGGCGGTGCGCACGGAGCGGTGTCCGCCCCGGTGGCCCGGGGCTCGCTGTCCTGGCATCCCTGCAGCGGCCCGCACCAGGCCATGCAGTGCTCGAGCCTGCAGGTGCCGCTCGACTACCGCAACCCGGGCGGCCGGAAGATCACGCTGGCGCTCTCCCGCGTGCCCGCGAGCGCCCCGCAGGGCCAGCATCAGGGCGTGCTGCTCGTCAACCCTGGCGGACCGGGCGGCAGCGGGCTCTCGCTGGCCGGTGTCGTGGCGAGCGGCCTGAACCCGAACGTCGCCGCCGGGTACGACATCATCGGCTTCGATCCGCGCGGCGTCGGTTCGAGCAAGCCGGCCCTGCACTGCGACCAGTCTTTCTTCGCCGGGGTACGGCCGGACTACATCCCCGCCAGCAGCCACGGCGAGCAGGTCCTCCAGGCACGCGCGAAGCTGTACGCGGCCGGCTGCGAGAAGAGCTACGGCTGGCTGCTGCCGTACATGACCACGGCGAACGCCGCCCGCGACATGGACGCCATCCGCATCGCGCTCGGCCAGCGGCAGATCAATTACTTCGCTTACTCCTACGGCACCTACCTGGGCGAGGTGTACGCCACGCTGTTTCCCGGCCACCTGCGCCGGATGGCGCTCGACAGCGTCGTCGATCCGACCGGCGTGTGGTACCAGGACAACATCGCGCAGGACTACGCGTTCCAGGGCCGGATGACAGCGTTCTTCACCTGGGTGGCCGGCCGCGACGGCGTCTACCATCTCGGCACCACGGTCGCGCAGGTGCGCCAGGCCTGGTACCGCGTCAGGGCGAAGCTGAAGGCGCATCCGGTCACCGGCGCGTCGGGCCCGCTGATCGGCCCCGACGAGTTCGACGACACGTTCCTGCAGGGCGGATACAGCGACAGCCTGTGGTCCGGCCTGGCCAACGCGCTGTCGGTGTACGACCAGACCGGCGGCACGGGCGCGCTGATCAGCCAGTACCAGGCGTACGGCACCCAGAACGAGAACGAGTTCGCCGTGTACAACGCCGTGCAGTGCGCCGACGTCAACTGGCCGCGCAACTGGGCGCGCTGGGATTCCGACACGCGAACCGTCTACCGCACCGCGCCGTTCCAGGCCTGGGACAACGCGTGGTTCAACGCGGCATGCGCCTACTGGCCGGTTCAGGGCCCGGCCGCGCCGATGCAGATCAGGGGGGCCAGCCTGCCCGGCATCCTCATGATCCAGGGCACGCTGGACGCGGCCACGCCATACCCCGGCGCGCAGCGGGCACACCGGCTGCTGCCGACGGCCCGGATGGTCGTCGTGGTGGCTGGCGGAAACCACGGCCAATCCCTCGGCGATCCGCCCAACACCTGCGTGAACGGATACCTGAACCGCTACCTGGCCACCGGCGCCCTCCCGGCGCGGCCGGGCCTGGTCAACGCGGCCTGCCCGGACCTTCCTGTCCCGTCCACCAGCGGCTGAATGGCGGACAAGCAACAGCCTGAACGGCTGCGCGAAGTGTCACCGCAGCAGAAGGTGTCACCCCGCACGGGGCCAGATCGCCTAGGCTAGGGGTGTGTTGCGCACGATGGCGCATCGGTCGCCCGCCGCGGTCCGCGTGCTTGACGATCGTGACGTGGGTGAGGTTCTCGCGCTCTGTGACCAGGACCCAGCGGCGAACGTGTTCGTGAGCTCCCGCGTGCGGTCCTGCGGCCTCGACCCCGGCGCGCTCGGCGCGCAGATGTGGGGCTACTACTCGGGCCGCCGGCTCGAATCCCTCTGTTACGCCGGCGCCAACCTGGTCCCCGTGGCGGCGACACCCGCCGCGGTCACCGCGTTCGCGGAGCGCGCGCGCAAGCAGGGCCGCCGCTGTTCGTCGTTGGTGGGACCAGCGGACGCCGTCAACAATCTGTGGGATCTGCTGCGGCCGTACTGGGGTCCGGCCAGGGCGATCCGTGCGGAGCAGCCGGTGATGGCCATCTCCACGCGGCCCCCGGTGCCCCCCGATCCCGCGGTGCGGCAGGTGCGGCTGAGCGAGCTTGGCATCCTGCTGCCCGCATGCGTCGCGATGTTCACCGAGGAGGTCGGCGTGTCGCCGGCCGGAGGCGACGGCGGCGCGCTGTACCGTGCGCGGGTCACCGAACTGATCGTCAGCGGCCGCGCGTTCGCCCGCATCGAGGCCGGGCGCGTCGTCTTCAAGGCCGAGATCGGCGCGGTGACGCCGCTCGCCTGCCAGGTGCAGGGCGTCTGGGTGAGTCCGCGGCAGCGCGGGCAGGGGATCGCCGCGCCCGGCATGGCCGCCGTGGTGGCCGCGGCCCAGCAGATGTTCGCGCCGCTGGTGACGCTCTATGTCAACGACTTCAACGAGCCGGCCCGCGCGGCCTACCGGCGGGCGGGCTTCAGCGAGGTCGGCACTTTCATGTCGGTGCTCTTCTAGCCTCCCGTGCGGGGTGGCCTGCACGGGTACGGTAGCAACGGGCGTTGCCCGCGCCACGTTCGCGCCGCCGTTTGGGGGGATGTCGAGAGTGAAGGGGTTCAAGAAGTTCCTGCTGCGCGGGAACCTCGTGGAGCTTGCCGTCGCGGTCGTGATCGGCGTCGCATTCAGCGCCCTGATCATGGCGCTCGTCAAGGATCTGATCACGCCGCTGATCGCGGCAATCGGGAGGAAGCCCAACTTCTCCCAGCTGTATTTCACGGTCAACAAGAGCAAATTCTTCTACGGCGACTTCCTCGACGCGGTGATATCGTTCCTGATCATCGCCGCCGTGGTGTACTTCCTCGTGCTCCTGCCGGTCGGCAAGCTTCTTGAGTTCACAGCCAGACACGAGGAAGCGACCGAGCGCGAATGCCCCGAGTGCCTGAGCGAGGTGCCGAAGGCCGCCCGGCGCTGCAGGTACTGCACCGCGCTGCTCAGCCCGGAACCAGGCTCAGCCCAGGCCGGCGCAGGGGCGCCATAGGCCACTGGGGCGTGTCCCGTGGATCTTGGTGGATGCAGGCGGAGGCAGGAAGGCGATGGGCAGATGGGGGAGCCGTTCCAGGTGCGAATCGCGGTGCGAGGGTACGAGCTCGACGTCAACGGGCATCTGACCGGCCGCGGGCGGTCAGGCGAGCGTGAGCAGGCAGGCCTGCAGCGCCGCCTGGGCACGTTCTGCCGATGCCGGCAGGTGCAGGCCGTGGAAGATCGGCAGGCACTCCTCGAGGTAGCCGATGGCCTGCCGGTGGTGCTGCAGGGCGAGATGGCTCTGTGCGAGCTTGAACAAGCCAACGGCGTGCGCGCAGTGCATCCCATGTTCCTTGAAGACCTGGACGGCCCGCGTCAGTGCCACGATGGCCTCGTCGTAACGGCCAAGGCTGTTGCAGGCATCGCCGAACAGGTCGAGGAAATACGCCTCACCCAGCCCGCGCGACATTGAACCCCGGCGGTCGTACATGCTGCGACCGGTCCCTCCCCTTAATCCGGTCTCGCCCCCCCGGCGAGGCCGACGACGTACAGTAACTCGCATATGTCGCAATAAGTTCGCACACCGGGTGGAACACGACAGTGAGCGGTTCAGAATCCGCGGCCACACGCTACGCTGCCACCGCCGCATATCTGCGTGAGCTGCTGCTGCAGCCTGGGCGTTACCGGCAGCGATGGGTCCAGTACGCAGAAAGAACCCGGCCGGGTGAGATCAACCAGCTTGCCGTGGCCGATGTGCTCGCCCATTATCTCTGGCGCAATCCACGGAACGCCGGCGACATCGATGTGCTGCCCCGCCAGCTTAAAGACACCGTCCTTCGCGCCCTCACCGGCAAGATGCTGAGCAAGGCGTCCCTGAGCCTTTTCATCGACGCCTTCGACCTGGCTGGCCACGACGCCGAACTGCTCTGGCGGCTGTGGGAGGGGTCGGGCCTCAGCCGGGTCAAGGAAGGCCCCCGCGCCATGCGGCCGGAGCGGTCGGCCGCGCTCGGCCCGCTACAGCACCAGACCCTCGCCCTGCACGATCATCATTACCTTGGCGACGACGGGATGCCGGACCGGCAGCGTACCTTGCACGTCATCGAGGCGATCGTCGCCGGCGTGGACCGCATCCCGTTCCGCTTCGACTCCGACGACCTGGCCCTGCAGGTCGGCCAGGGATGCCGTGGCATGAGCGGGCCCTTCAAGAAGATAGGCGAGGCCCTCTACTCGACCGACATCCTGCTGGCCAAGCCGCTCGCCCTCGGCGAGACGCTCACCCTCGAATATTGGATGATCTTCCATTTCACCGAGCGCCCGCCGGGTGACTACCGGCGCGCCTCCAGGTCACGCATGGAAAACGTCGATATCCGGGTGGAGTTTCACCCGGATATGCTGCCCCGCGCGATCTGGTGGGCGTCCTGGGATGGCATCGAAGGAGACATCGTCGAGCAGGATGCCGCGGCACCCGACAGCCAGCACTCCGTGCACCACTACCTCCGGACTCTGGAGAACGCCGTGGTCGGCTTCCACTGGGAATGGTGAACAGAGCGACCTGCGGCGGCTGCGGTGGCAGCCGTCCGCGCGCAGCCGTGCCGTCCGCGCGCAGCCGTGCCGTCCGCGCGCAGCCGTGCCGTCCGCGCGCAGCCGTGCCGTCCGCGCGCAGCCGTGCCGTCCGCGCGCAGCCGTGCCAGCCCGCGCAGCCGTGCCAGCCCGCGCAGCCGTTCGGGATCTTATTTGGCTTGCGCGGGATACGGCGGCGAGCCGTGCGCAGCCTGCGGCGGCGCGGGCGGTGCGGCGAGGCGGTTCAGCATGGCGGGCAGCGGTCCCTCGTGCACTACCGTGAGCCGCCTGGTCGCCCTGGTCATCGCCACATACAGGTCATGACCGCCCATGGGGGACGCCGAAATGATCTCGCTGGGCGCCACGACCACCACCGCGTCGAACTCCAGGCCCTTGCACTGCGGCACGGTCAGCACGGCCACGGGTTGCTCGAGCGCGTCGGCTGGCGCGGCCGGCGCGTCCGGCGCGGGCGCAGCCTCGGGCAGCAGTGCCGCGATCTGCGCGTGCCGTGCGTCCGGGACGATGACCGCGAGGCGGCCATCGCCGATCTCCGCGAGTTCCGATTTCACCAGCCTGACGAGGGCGTCGGGGAGTTCTTCGCCGGTCGTGAGCAGGGCACGCGGCGGGGCCTCGCCGCTGCGCACCGAACGTGGCGGCTCCTGCTCCGGCGCCACGGCTTTGAGCACGTCGGCCGCGACCTCCATGATCTCTGCAGATGTCCGGTAGTTGACGGTCAGGCGCTCGCAGCGCCAGCGTCCCTTGAGGTAGCGGTCGAGCATCTCGCCCCACGCCCGGGCACCGGCCGTGGAACTCCGCTGGGCGATGTCGCCGACCACCGTCAGCGACCGCGTCGGGACCCGGCGCATCACCGTCCGCCAGGCCATCGCCGGCAGTTCCTGCGCCTCGTCCACGATGACATGGCCATATGCCCACGTGCGGTCCTCGCCCGCCCGCTCGGCCGTGCTCGCCTGGCTGCCGCGGTGGCGCTGGCGCCGCGCAAGGCCGGCGGCGTCCATCATGCCGAGTTCGGCGAGACCGGTCAGTTCGAGCACACCATGGGCGTACTCCTCCTCCGCCTGGCGCTCCATCTCCGCTATCCGCTCCATCGCCCTGGCCGCCGTGTCGTCTTCGCCGAGGAGATCGGCGGCCTCGTCGAGCAGGGGGACGTCGCCGGTCGTCCACGGCGACCCGGCCGGCCGCAGGATCGCCCGCTGCTCGGCGGGAGAGATGCCTCCCGTGCCCGACGCCGCCGAGCGCAGCGCCCCCTCGCTCGACAGCAGCGCGGAGATCAGCCGCTGTGGCTCCAGGAAGGGCCACAGCGCGTCCAGCGCCGCGTGGACCGGACCCTGCTCCCACAGCGCCGCGCGCAGGTAGGGCAGATCATCGTCTTCCACCGGCCGGTCCAGATGCGCCGCCTGCGCCCGCACGAGCGCCGTGAGCATGTCCTGTACGAACAGCTTGCGCGACACGTTGTGCGGCCTGCGCAGCGATCGCGCACGGTCACGGGCGCGCACGCAGGTGTCGTGGCCGAGCCGCAGGGTCAGGTCCTCGGTCACGATCTCGAGGTCGCCGCGGGGCACCCGCTGCCGGTCGCGCACGGCGGCCTTGATGACCGCGGCCATCCGCAGGTCGCCCTTGACCACCGCGGCCGCGGGGTTATCGGCCGCGGTGGCGTGGACGCCAGGAAAGAGCTCACCGACGGTCCGGAGCACCACGTCGGTCTCGCCGAGGGACGGCAGCACCTGGCTGATGTAACGCAGGAACAGGGGGTTCGGCCCGATCACGAGCACGCCGCGCCGCTCCAGTGTGGTCCGGTGCGTGTACAGCAGGTAGGCCGCCCGGTGCAGCGCGGCAACGGTCTTGCCTGTGCCCGGGCCGCCCTGGACCACCAGCGCCCCCGGCAGGCCGGCGCGGATCACCCGGTCCTGTTCGGTCTGGATGGTCGCGACCACCTCGGTCATCCGGCCGGTGCGCCCGCGCCGCAGCGCCGCCATGAGCGCGGCCTCGCCGACCAGTGCGGCGCGGTCGCCCTCGCTCATCCGTTCCAGGTCGAACGCCTCGTCGTCGATGCCGGTCACCGTGCGGCCCCGGGTATGCAGGTGACGCCGCCGCACCAGGGTGGCTGGGTCGCCCGGCGTGGCCGTGTAGAAGGAGCGGGCGGCCGGCGCGCGCCAGTCGATCAGGACCAGCTCGCCGCGGGCATCCCGCAGCCCGATCCGGCCGATGTAGTAGGTGTCGCCGCTGGTGTCGTCGATCCGGCCGAAGCACAGGCCGCGCTCGACGCCCGAGAGCTGTGCGATCCGGCGTGTGTGCTCGGCGGCGGACACCTCGCGCTCGATGCGGGCCTGGTGGGTGCCGCCCGCGGCGCCCCGCCCGTGCGCCTCACGGAGCGCCGTCTCCGCGCGCTCTCGTGCCATGTCCAGGCGTGCATAGAGCATCGAGACATAGGCCTGCTCACGGCGCAGGGCCTCGGCGCGGGCGGATTCAGTTTGCCGACGGTCCATTTGTTTGATACAATCCTAGCGCGATTGTTGCGGACTATGTCTTTTTCTGCCAAGCAGGCAAGCATAGTCCATTTTTACTAGGGCACGGGCCCCTTAACAGCGCACGGAGCATAGGGCTTTTACTGGGACACGGAGCGCAGGCCGGACAGGTCGCGGCGCACCGTGTGGTTACGGTCCGCGATCGTACCGAGCGCATAGTGCGGGAAGATCCCGAAGTACTCCGCCCGCGTGCGCTGGCTCCAGCGCAGTGCGAGCTCGGCCCGTGTACGGCAAAAGCTCACCAGGTAGCCGCCGGTGTGCACGCGCAGCAGCGAATAGCCGCCCGGGTACTCCTTGACCGCGGAGACCTCCAGGAATTCGGCGCTGGCCGGCCCTGCCGCGGCGGTGGCCTTGTTCCTGTGCGTATGACCGGCCAGGTGGAAAAAGACCCCCGGCGCTCGCGCATACAGGTCCTCGAGCTCCCGCGCCTTCGCCTGATCGAGGTTGAAGCCGGGGCCCGCCGCGGTCGTGACGGCCGACTCGTAGGTCACCGGATGGTGCCCGAAGACCAGGGTCGGCCGATCCGGGTCGGCCGTCAGCGTCTCGCGCAGGCCACGCAGCTGGCTCTCGTCGATGGTGCCGCTGGCGGCGTCCAACGTCGTGGTGTCCAGCCCGATGATGCGCAGGCCGCCAAGCTCGTGCGCGCTGAGCTGCTGGCGCCGGCGGCCGAACACGTCACCCCAGCAGTCGCGGTGGTCGTTCGTCCCGGGCACGGGTGTGCCCGCGGCCCACGCGGCGCCGGTTCGCGGGCGGTCGTGGTTGCCGCGCACCACGAGGTAATCCGTGCCAAGGTGGCCCCATCCGTCCAGCAGCTCACGGGCCCGCGCCACCTGCTGCGGCAGGGCCTCCGCGGTCATGTCGCCCGCGACGACGAGCGCGGCCGGGCGGTGGCGCTGCGACAGCTCCGCAAGCATGCCGGTCAGCATTACCTCCGGATATGGCGGCCGGCCGGGGTCCTGGCGAAACGCCTGCGGCCAGCCACCCGCGACCACACCGCTCACCATCTCGCCGACGTGGGTGTCCGCCGCGAGCGCGATCGTGAACAGGTAACGGCCGGGCGGCGTGGGCAGGGTCGTGACCACTCCCGGTACGTCCAGCGAGCCACGCGACCCAGGGAACTGCAAAGACGTTTGGGCCGCGTCCTGGCCGGCCGAGCGCGCCACGTACGCGTAGGATCGGCCCGGCTGCAGGCCGGTCGCTTCCGCGTAGTGGTAGGGGGTTGGCGCCGGGTCCTGTACGACGGTGCGCAGCGTTCCCGGGCGGCCGGGCTCCCCGAGCAGCAGTTCGGTGTCCGCGGCGACGGGGGCTGGCTGGCCATACGGGTCGGGCTCAGTGGCCGATCCGGTGAACCACGTGATGATCACGCTCGTGTCGGTGACGGTGACGACTTCGAGATCGCGCGCAAGCAGGGCGCGGGCGGGCGGCGTGACCATATAGAACAACCCTAACCAGCCCGGCAGGCCACTCGGCCAAGCCCTGCCCGGGGCGCGGCCCGGTGCGGCCCGGCGGTGCCTGACGGTACGGCCTGGCGCGGCCCGGCGGTGCCTGACGGTGTGGCCTGGTGCGGGGCCCGGGTGCGGTGCCTGGCGGTGCGGCCCGGCGGTGCCTGACGGCGCGGCCCGGCGGTGCCCGATGGCGCCGCAGGCCGGCGCGGCCGGGGCGGCGCTGACGGCCCCCGGCCCCACCGATGCGTCAGGTGCCGCAGCGCGGCATGCTCGCCCGCGCGGACCTGACCCACGCGTCGCCCCGCCTGCCGCCGAAGTAGACGACGGCGTGCGCGACCCCGTAGAAGCGGCTGGCCGTCCGGTCTTTGCAGGCGACGTGCGTGGTGTAGCTGCCGAGGCGGCGGCCAGCCGCTGTCCGTGCGGTCGTCTGGGCCTGCTCATGATCGTAGAACAGCCCGGCCTTCCAGAGGGTGACCTGCAGGGACATGTGGCGGACGGTGAGCCTGCAGGAGACGTAGGCAGCCACGAAAGCGGCATCGGCCGGGCGCCCATGACCGCGGTAACCGGCCATGCGCACGTCATCGATGTGCACACGGCACCCGGGGCCGCCGGGGCGGCGCCGGGCGGGCTCCCCGGCCCCGGGCGCGCCCGGGGCGGGGACCTTGGCCGCGATGGCCGCGGGCCGGCCGCTGGCGGCCGCCGCAGGCGCGATCATCAGGCCAAGCGCGCCAAGCAGGGCCATGACGGTGCCAGGGGCCATGGCCGAGATCAGGCTCAGCGCCGCGCACGCCGCACGAATTACCCGCGTCATTTGTCCAGATCATCCCCTCAATTCCGGGCCATCCGTTAAACCGGCGAATTCCTGTATGCCGGATATGCAGGCTTATTCAAAAGTCTCCCCTACCAAGATCGACGATTAAGGACTACGCTGGTCAGGCTTGTGGAGCGGTGTCTGGCCGAGGACTTTTGAATAAGCCTCCAGGGCCAAGTGGGCACGGGAAAGCCACTGGTTGGTCTGCGCCCTGCGTATGGTGGCAGCGAGCGGCCTGACCTAGGCTAAGTATTTCATGCGGGGGGTCCCGGGGAGCCACCCCGGAGCGCCGCTGCCCGGTTCTCACGATGACGCCTTTTTCTGGGGGTGGCGTTTAGTGCGCGGTTACCCCATCTACAGCGCGGTCGTGTTCGGCGTCATCATTTTGCTCGGCGGATGGCAGGCGCGCGCCGTGCCGAGGCGTGCCGGCGCCGCCCTGTGGGTGGCCGTGGCCGCCGCCGTGGCATTCGCCGCCGGCGACTTCTTCGTCGCGCCGCGGGCACAGCCGAGCCTTCGAGCTGTCCAGCCGGGCGTGTCGGTGCTTTATCAGGTGGTCAGCGGGTTCCCGCCACCGAGCGGAGTGGCGGCCATGGCCGGAGCGGTGGCAGCCGGGTTGTTCCTCGTGCATTCCAGGGCGGCCGCCGCCGCCACCGTCGCGGCGGTGGCGGTGGCGGTCTTCCAGATCTGCGTCGTCGCCTATGCCTGGCAGGACGTCGTGGCCGGCATCGTTTTCGGTATCGCGATCATGGGCGGCGGATACGCGGTCCTGGCCGATCCGCTCGCCCGCGTGGCCGGCCCGTTTGCGCGCGGCTGGCCCGCTCGCCCGTTCGCCCGCGGCCGGCCGGTTCGGCGCGCAGCCTGCGGCCCTGGCATCCGAGGGCACCCGGACCGTGAGCGCCGGGACCAGCCGGCGCCGCCCGCATGAACGGCCAAGCGCAGCCAGGCCCGAGCCGGGGCGGGGGGCCTGCGGTCATCACGGGGGGCGGCGGTCGGCGGGAGCGGCAGTCCCAGGTCTAGTTGATATATGTCTCGAAATACGAGATTGATCTTATCGTATGCTGAGATTTCCTTGATCCAGGAGAGCCGTCAGCGATAATCGCTGAAAACCTTCCTGGATCAAGGAAACCGGGGCGAGCCGGGGGCGCAGCACCGCCACACATCAGCCTGGCCCATGCCGCACCAGCAACTTTCCCGATGCCGCCACAAGTGCAGGTAACTATGCTGCCAGCCCTGCTGGGCCATCCGGCTTGGCGGTCCCGCAAAATGACACCCGAACCGGAAGCAACGCCTTATTTCACGGCACGCCCGTACTCGAACTGGACGTCGTGGACCATGCCTGACACGCTGCGGCAGCCGTTAAGGTGCTGGGAGCTCCCGCATGGCTGCTGCGATGATCGGCCACGCCGCGGCTTTCGCCTGGTCAGCCGCTAAGGTAGCGCGGGCTGATGGCGACCTCGGGAACCTTGAGGCCGGTTCCGGCCACGCTGAAGAGCCATGCCGGGACGAGCACCGGCTCACCCCTGTTGTAGCTGAGGGCAAGACCATAGGTTGCGCCCGTCACCTCGACTACCCGGATCGGGCCCGGGTTGCACAGCGCGTCGGGATTGAGCGGGCACATGATCTCGGGCGGGTGGGCGCCGGCTACCGGGTGGGTGGACCGCTTGAGCCGGTTGAACGCCTGCTGCGCACCGATCAGCGGGTAGCTGGACCCGGCCGCGGGGTGGCTCAGCCAACCACTGGCCTGCGTGATCCGGCCGCCCGGGCCCACGCCGACCATGGTGGACAAGCCGGCGGTCGGCAGCCCGCCGGTGACCGGATCCGCCGACACGAACGTGAAGGAACCGATCGTGGTGATGCGCAGGGGGGATCCCGCGGCCCCGACGGCCTGCAGCACGGGCATCGCCGCGGCCCGCGCTGATGGCCCGGACGGCGGCGCGCCGCCGGCGGAGTGCGCCGGCACGGGATCGTACGGCTCGAGCTGGCCGGGCTTCATCGGGCAGACCCGCCCGATCGCCGCCGGCACGGCCGCGCGGGCGTTCGACCCGGCGGTGCCGCTGCCCGCGGGGCTCTGGGCGCCTGGTGACATCTGCGGACGGTCCGGGACCGGGCCGCACAACGAGATCAGCGGCGCGCCGAGGTAGGTCCACCGCAGGCCGGGACCGTCCGTGACCTGCAGCGTGCCAGGCCCGGTGACGCGCCACCCACCGGTCACGCGGTGCGGCGCACCGCTCAGGTGCAAGGCACTCGCGAGGCCCCGAACGGTTGCCCGCGGCGCCTCGCCGCCCGGCAGGCCGTATACCGAGCCGCTCGTGGGCCCGCTGGAAGGAAGCCGCCCGGTCAGTTCGACCTGCGCCCACCCGGGCACGCCCGGCGGCGCGGGCGGCGGCAGAATCGACGTGGCGGTGCCGGGTGCTGGCGTTACCGGCGGGCTCGCCGACGTGGTGAGATGAAGTTTCTGCGGCGCCGGCTGGCCGGCCGCGGTGCCGATGTGCGAGCCGCAGGCGGTCGCGCCGAGGCCGAGGAGCCCGGCCGCCGCGGCGGTGATCGCGAGCCGTGAGGGGGTCATGTCCCTTGGACGCCCGCATCCGCGGGCAGGTTCCGTTTTGCCCGTCTCCGCCAGTTGCCCGTCTCCGCCAGCACGCCCTGGCCCGCCCTGGCCCGCCGGGGGATGCCGTGGCGGGCGGGACGCTGCTCGCCGCGCGGGAGCCGGCCCGTGCGCGCCGTGCCGGGGGGCCGTAGGCTTTCGTCGTGGTCGATGCAGGCATGGAGGTAACGGCCCGTGGTGAGGCCGCGCGCCGGGGCGCGCGCAGCCTGGCGGCGGCTGGTGCAGCCACGATCGACGGCGCGCTGCGCCACATGGCGCGGCTGCTCGGCGCGAACGCCGGCCCGCTGCTCGCGGCGAACAAGGAGGACGTCGCCGCCGCGGCGGCCGCGGGCCTTGGCCGGGGCCTGCTCGACCGGCTGCGGCTCGATGAGGACCGGCTCGGGCAGATGGCCCGCCAGATCGAGTTGCTGGCGGACGCGGAATACCCAGCGGCAGCCGTTCGGCTGAAAGATCTTCCCGGCGGCCTGCGGCTGGAGGAACGGCGCAAGCCGATCGGGGTCGTCGGCGCCAACTTCGAGGCGCGCCCGAACGTCACCGTGGACGTCGCGTCGCAGTTGCTGAAATCACGCAACGCGGGCGTGCTGCGCACCGGTGCCGCGGCACTGCGGTCAGCCGCCGCCCTCTTCGATGAGGTGATCTCGCCCGCGCTCGGCGAATCCGGCCTCGACCGCGACGCCCTCCAGCTGGTCCGCACGCCGGACCGGGAAGCCGCCGCCGAGCTTGTCCGCCATCCCGGGCTGATCCCGCTGGTGATCCTGCGCGGCAGCGGCGAGGTGACCCGCATGCTCGCCGGCGAGGCGGCAAGCCGGGGCGTCCGCACGCTGGCACACGCCGACGGCGGCGGCGTGCTTTACGTCGATGGCTCGGCGCAGGCCGCCGATGTGCGGCGGATCATCGCCGCGAGCCTGGACCGGCTTGGCGTGTGCAACCGCCTCAACCTGCTCCTGGTCTGCTCCACGGTCTGGGAGCAGATGCTGCCCACCATCACGAAGGCGCTCGACGCCGCGGGCGTGCAGCCATCGCTGCCTCCGCACAGCCACCCGCGCGGCCACGAGTGGGCGCTCGACAGCGGCCGGGAGGCGACCGTGACCATCGACCAGGTGTCCGGGCCAGCCGAGGCTGCGCAGGTCGCGAACGCGGAAACATCGGGGCTCGCGGCCGGCATCGTGACCAGCGACCCGCGGGCGGCGGCGGAGTTCCTCGACGCGTATCACGGCACCGGGGCGTTCTGGAACGCGAGCACTCGCCTGCTCGACGGTTTCAAGCTGCGCGGCGTACCCGAGACCGGCATCAACGTGGACCACGTCCCCGGCCCGCGCGGCCCTGTCACATTCCAGGATCTCTACCTGCGCCAGTACGTCGTGGTGCCCACCGGCGGTGAAAGGTAGGCGTACAGGTGTGCCGACGCCCGGGCGAGCATCTTGGGCAGGGCGGGAACCCACGCGGCAAAGGTGTGCTGCACCCGCGGGCCAGGGCCTGCCGCCCGCCACCTGACCTGCGGGGCTAAACGTCGCTGGGCACGGCCTGGACCTGCCTGGCCTCCGGCGCCATCGGCAATGTGATCCGGAACGTCGCGCCCTGTCCTGGCCGGGAGTCCACGGCCACCGTGCCGCCGTGCGCCGCGGCGAGTGCCGCCACAATGGCCAGGCCCAGGCCGGTGCCGCCCGTCTTTCTCGTCCGGGCGGCGTCGGCACGGTAGAACCGCTCGAATACCCGCTCGGCCTGCTCCGGGGTAAGGCCGGGCCCACGGTCGGCCACTTCGAGCACGACCGAGGCAGCCGCGGCCGCCTGGGCGGCCGTGCCGCCGCGCCCGCCGGGTGCCGGGCGCTCGGCCGAGAAGGTGCGCAGGCGCAGTTCGACCGGCGCGCCGTCCGGGGTGTGGGTGAGTGCGTTGTTCACCAGGTTGCGAATGATCTGCCGCAGCCGCGGCTCGTCACCGAGGACGAGGAAGGGCCCGACGGAGCCGACACTGAGCTGGATGTCGCGGTTGGCTGCGAGCAGCCTGGCGTCCTGCGCGGCGTCGGCCGCGAGCGCCAGCAGGTCGACCGGCCCACGCTGCAGCGGCCGCTGCTGGTCCAGCCGCGCGAGCAGCAGCAGATCCTCGACGAGCACACCCATCCTGGCGGCCTCGTCCTCGACCCGCCTGATCATGCGGTCGAGCTCACCTTCCCGCAGCCCGCCGCGCTGCCTGTAGTACTCGGCGAAGCCGCGGATCACGCTGAGCGGCGTGCGCAGTTCGTGGCTCGCGTCGGCGACGAAACGGCGCATCCGTTCCTCGGATATGCGCGCCCTGGCCTCGGACTGTGAGCGTGCGCGGAACGCCTGCTCGATCTGGCTCAGCATCGTGTTCAGCGACCGTGCCAGGCGGCCCACCTCGGTGCGTGGATCGCGGTCAGGCACCCGGCGGGACAGGTCGCCCGCGGCGATGGCGCCGGCCGTCTGCTCGATCTCGGCGAGCGGCCGCAGGCTGGCGCGTATCAGCGCCACACCGACGCCGGCCAGGAGCACGATCACGGCGCCGCTCACCGCCAGGTCGATCAGGGTGAGCGTGCCGATGGTATGGCCGATGCTGCCCAGGTCGACGGCGGCGACGAGGGTGCCGGTCCGGGCGTCGGGGAAGGTCTGCGGGCTCAGGCTGTAGACGATGTAGCCAGGTATCCCGGGGGACGTCGGGCTCGCTGGCACGAACGACGTCCGCCCGATGACGTAGTAGGCGGGCTCCGTGAGGACCCGCCAGCTGCCGCCACCGGAGCTGGCGGGCAGGTTGACGATCTGGCCGGCATGGGCGGCGAGCCAGGCCGGTTTCGCGGG
>WNGJ01002650.1_pt1 | contig 18199 bp, 16 predicted proteins | sample 5400611 | NCBI WGS metagenome assembly WNGJ01 (sample SAMN13153375, study PRJNA577476) | soil metagenome | isolation source: 40 cm soil or saprolite under Garry oak tree replicate 1 | place: USA:California | collected 2016-06-15 | reverse complement strand
CCGCATCGCCTCGTCGAGATCGTGCGTGACGAGCACGATCGTCGCCTGCGACTGCCGCCACCTGGCCAGCAGGTAGCGCTGCATGATTCGGCGCGTCTGGTGATCGAGGCTGCCGAACGGCTCGTCCATCAGCAGCAGCCTTGGGGCAAGCACGAGTGCGCGTGCAAGCGCGACCCGCTGGCGCATCCCGCCGCTCAGCTCGCCAGGGACCCGGTCCACAAAAGCGGCGAGCCCAACATGTTCCAACTGCTCGTTCGCCCGACGCCTGGCTTCACGTTTGGAAAGGCCTCGGTTGCGAAGTCCGAAGGCGACGTTGTCCCGCACAGTCAGCCAGTCGAACAGGTTGTGCTGTTGAAAGATCAGGATGGTGTCGCGTCGTGGACCGACCACGTCTTCCCCGTCGACTGTGATCCTGCCGCGACTGGGGTTTTGCAGGCCTCCGATCAGCTCCAGCAACGTCGTCTTGCCACAGCCAGTGGGGCCGACCAGTGCCGTCAAGGAACCCGACTCGATGGTCAGGTCGACCTGATCGAGGGCCCGGTGCTGGCCGAAGTCTCGGCAGACGGCCGAAATGCAAATCTCAGGCATCCGCCGCCACCACGCGGGCGCCGCGTGACTCCCACCACAACAACCGCTGCCGGACCAATAGTAGAAATCGATCGAACCCAAAACCCAGGACTCCGATGGTCACGAGTCCCGCCATCACAAGCTTCATCTGAAATTCTTGCTGGCCAAGGATCACCAGCGAGCCAAGGCCGGAGTTGATTCCGGCCATCTCTCCCGCCAGGACCGACATCCAGGCCGCGAAAAAGCTGAGACGGATCGCGGTGGCGACGCCAGGCGCGGCGGCCGGCAGGATCACACGAAGCCACAGGCGCCAGCCTTTGCTGCCGAGACTGCGCGCGCTTTTGATGTATTCGCCGGGCACGCCGCCCAAAGCGGCGACCGTCGCCAGAGTCATCGACGCCGTGATGCCCATGAAGACGACGAAGACGGCCGCGCCGTCACCGGTGCCGAACAGGACGATCGCCAGCGGGATCCAGGCGATCGGCGCGATCGGGGCCAGGATCTGGGCGATCGGCACGCCGATCACCCGAGCCCAGGGAATCGCCGACAGCAGCGTCCCCACAATCAGCCCGCTGCCGACGCCGAATCCAAACCCGACCCCGACTCGAATCACTGTCTCGACGAGCGCCGCCGCGTAGCTGACCTTGTTCACCCCAAGGCCAACCGATCCTGATGTCTCGATCAGATACGGAATGAATTGCGACGGCGGAGGAAGGATTGCAGCGTTGAGGATGCCGATCCTTGCCCCCACCTCCCAGACGGTGCCGAGCACGATCCAAGCCACGACCACCCCTGCGAGTGACCGCCAGTGGCTCCGGCCGCGGCGGGCCGCGGCATCGGAGGCAACGGCCGCCGGCCCCCGCCAGATCTGGAGGTTCGATCTCAGACCCATCTCAGGCCACGCCGAGCTTGGCTCCCTCCTGAATCCGCGAATCGAAAACGCTGTCGATGACGTCGCCCTTCAGATATCCAAGATCGATCAGGTATCCGACGCCCTTGTGCAGGCCCTGGATGGCAGTGGGGTCGAGCACGGGTTGCGGTGTTTGCCTCTTCAGACCCTCGGAAAGAATCGCCGGCGGCACCTGGTAGATCGGCTGCAGCTGCGTCAGCGCCTTTTCGAAGTCGGCGTCTCGAAGCTTGGCCGCCTCGTCAAGCACGTGAAGGTAGGTCTCGAGCTTGCTCCTGTTCTTCTCGAGGTAGTCAGCCTTGACGTTGACCACGCAGTCAGACGCCTCAGGTCCCCAGACCTGGTTGGAGTCGTTGAGGTAGGTGCCGTTGGCCGACGACACGACCGTCGCGCCGTAAGGCTGGGCAAGCGACGCGACATCGACGCTCTTGTGGATCAGGGCGTCGCCCATTCCGACCATGCTGGGAAAGAAAGTCATCTTGTACTGCGAGTAGGTTCGACCCGCATCTCGCAGCGTTCCATACGTAACGAGCTCGAGCGTGTCCAGGCGCAGGGTGCCGACCTTGAGGCCCTGGTTTGCCGAAGAGGCCAGCTCGGCGATGCTCTTGACCGAGCCCTCGCGTGCGACAAGCTCGATGCCTCCCTTGCCCGAGCCACCGATGATGCGGAGGTCCTTCTGGCCGTCGTTGTAGGCGGCGATCACAGTCGTCCACGGGTTGTGCGAGACGTCGATCGCGCCCGCGACCAGGGATTGCAGGTTGGGTGGCGGACCGTCGAACTGCGTGAGGACGACGTTCAGCCCTGCCTTCTTGAACAGGCCGTTGATGGACGCCAGAAGCAGGTGCTGGATGCATCCGGCCGGCAGATGGCCGACCCGTAACGTGGTCGCGCTGGTCGCCGCCGACTCGGACCCGCAGGCGGCGAGGATCGCGGCGAGCGGACCGCTCGCGACGATGCCAAACCCTGTGGCACAGCACGCTCCAAGGAATTTCCGGCGCGTGACGTCAGAGGCAAGCACGCGGACTATTCCGTCACGCGGACCCGACGTGGGTGCGCAGCAGCCCAAGACCTCCGTGCCGCCGCTGCATCCGCACGCCGCGGGCAAGAGTGGAATTGGTTCAGAGCTCAATTTGAAATACCTCCGTGATTCAGATCGGAATGAGTCCCGCAGCACCGGCCGCCGCCGCACGCGCAGTCGTCGCGCTGGAGCAACAAGCTGGTGCTCGGAGGAATGGCGCAGCAGTTGACGCCGAGCCATGCGCGGCGCCCAGCGATCGTCGCGATCGCCGCCACTCCATAGGCGGCGAGGGGATCGGCCCACCACCATCCGAAGATGGCGTTCAAGCCGACGCCGGCAACAAGGCAGATCGACAGATAGGCGCACATCATGTTTTCCATTCCCTCGCGCTTCACCGCCGAGGAGCCGAGACGGTCGCCGACGCGGCCCTTGGCTCGGCGCAGCGGCGGCATGACGATGAGGGAAAGGACGGCGATGCCAAGCCCGAGTCCACTCGGGTCGGGGTGCTCGCCCGAGAGCAACATCTGGCTTGAGTCGTACGCAACGTACGCGGCGAGGAGGAAGTAAGAGAGTCCGATCAATTGTTGAGAGGTGCGCTCCGCCCGTTCGGAAAGGGCACGGACTCGACTGAACCGCCAGAGCACGATCAGTCCACCGATCGTCTCGACGGTGACGTCAGCCCCGAATCCGACCAGCGCGGAGGACGAAGCGGGAATCCCTGCGGCCAAGGTCGCGCCGGCTTCGATGGTGTGCCATACGAGCCCGAAGACGACCAGGGCCTTGGCCCTGAAGATGAGACGTTCGCGAGCCATCACGGGGCTCGCGAGTACGGCTGAAGAAACGCTCATTTGGTTGGTGTCTGCTCCTGATGGATTTCCGGTGGCGCGCAGGTGCGCGCGGCTGGTGGCGAGCTGTGGTGCGGCTGGTCAGGCCGCGATTCGCCTAGCTACAGGAGCAGGTGACGCGCAGGCAAAAGTCGACCGTGCGTCTGGTTGTCAGAAGCGCGTGGACGGGCAACCTCACCATGAGCGAAAAAGAATAGAGGATCGCGGAGCGGCGACGTTCGTGCCTCGGCCACTACTGAGCGCCTCGGCAACTATGGGCCGACGCCATGGAGCATCCGGTTGTCCACCCCCACCCGGCGGTGTCATCAGATTCGATACGTTTTGGCCGTTGGACATCAGGCCGTTCGCTCTCGTCATCACCGCGGTTGCCCAGACCTGTCTGCTCGCGGCGGTTGAGATTGGCTTTCGCCGCGGCCTCGGACCGGAGACAACGCGGCAGGTTGCGCACGTCGTCGGCGCCGCCTCGGTCGCAGTCCTGCCACTGTTTCTGCGCCTTTCAGAGCTCGTTCTGCTGGCTGCGTTCTTTACGGCGCTCCTGGGTTGGACCCGAGCGCGTCATCTCCTGAGCAGTGTCCACGGCATCCGTCGTGTGACTGTGGGCGCGCTTGTCTTTCCGGCCGGTCTCCTGCTTGCGGTTCTGCTCGGCTGGCAGCATCCGGGCGCGATCGCGTATGCCGCTCTTGTGCTCGCAACCGCAGACCCGGCGGCGGCGCTCGTCGGGAGGCGTTTCAAGAGTGTTGCCTGGCCGGTCATGGGCGGCCACAAAACCGTCGCCGGAAGTCTGGCTTTTGCATTGGTCGCCGTCGCGATCGGCTTGTTAATCGGCGCTGGAGCCGGTGACGTGCGGCTTCTCGCCGTTTTTGGGGCCGCTCTTGTGCTCGCCTTCATCGAAGGCAGCATTGGCTACGGTCTGGACAACGTCCCAGTGCCGGCTGTCGCCAGCCTGTTGGGGACCTCACTGCTGGGTCTGTAGGCGCGCCGCTTGATCCCCCACGCGCGCATGAGCTGATCGACCCCGATGTGGAGCGTCAGCCCGGTGGCGAACGCCAGTCCCGTTTCCATCCAGCTGGGCCTGTAGAAGAATCGGAGCGCGACAAGGCAGCCGGCGACGGAGTCTGATTGGTCGACGAGGTACTGGACCCAGGCCCATCGTTCAGTCGTGTCCGCGGGTGCGATGTCAAGGCGTCGCTTGACGAAGCTGTTCGGGAGCTCCGCGAGGCAGTAGCCGAGCCCCAGCGCGAGACCGAGAAACCAGGGGTTGATCCGCTTGTAATCAAAAGGGGAAAGAGCCCGCAGGCCTTCGCTTCGTCGAGCAGCCTCTGCTTGGGCGGAGGAAACCAGGGCCGAGAGCGTCGTCATGATGATCACTCCACGCCAGGTCTTTAGAGGCCCGAACAATGGCTTCCCTCGCCATTTCACTCCGCGGTCGAGTGGGGTCGCGAAGCCGGCCAGGAGTCCCGTCTTCAGTACCAAGACCTGACCAAGGCCGGCGAAGAGGACCGGGGTGATCATCCAACCCACACGGCCGGCGGTCTTGTTCAACGGCGATCGAGCGCGCGGCGGATGCCGAACACCGCGCCGACGAAAATGAGAAAAGCTACCCAGCCAATCAGCTCAACGCGAGCGGCGGGCACATCGCGGCCAGTCACCTTCCGAAGCTCGTTTGCGACCGTCGATAGAGCAGAAGCATGCCTAGCAGCTGGAGGGGAGCGACGATCGGGGTCGCCAGACGCAGCGCCAGGCGCGTGCCAGCCGCGCCGAATGGAGCCAAGGCCGCGGTGAACAGCGCCATCTGGGCAATCCCCAACGGCCGTGCCCACCCGGGTTCGTCCTTGAATATCCGCTCGTAAGGGACCCTCCGCATCGCGGCGAACAGGAGCGCGTAGCGCGCCACCGGCGCGGCCGTACAGTAACCAGGCAGTCCGCCCCAAGTCGCGGCGGACAAGGCGGTCGCCAGCGTGAGCCACGAGTCGCCCTCCAGGTCGAGCACAGCGCCCAGCTCACTCGTCGCGCCGAGGCGTCGGGCGACGGGGCCGTCGAGCCAGTCGCAGACGATCGACCCGTAGACCATTGATCCCCAGCCGAGCCAACCCGCCAGGCCGCTGCGATTTCGCAAACCAGAGACGAGAAGCCCGACCAGCACCGCGGCCGCGACCCCGCGGCTGAGGGTCATCGCATCCACTGCCGTCAGGCGCGCATTCCTCCGTGAAGCCGCCACTCCGACCAGAGCCTGTTGGGCCACGATGGCAAGAACTGAACCGATGGCGAAGCGCGCGGCCGGCCTCCTCCCATAGTGGCGGCGCAGGGCGAGCGTCGATGGGACCGATGCGGAAAAAAGCCCGAGGCTGATAACCGCCAGCCGGCCGATCATCGGCATCAGTATCGCCCCTCGAACGCACGGGGGGGTTGGCCGGCTCCCTGCCAGGGCCGGCTCGTTCCGACTAACTGAGCCTCAGGCCGATCCCGAACGTCGCGCGGTAGCCGGCAGCAGATTGGCTGACGTTCGCGACGAGGCTCGCGCCGCTGTTGTGATTCGACGCATACACCATGTCCGTCGCGTTCCGCGTGTCGCGAGCCCCCCGCGAGCTGTACGGCGATTGCTTGTAAACCTCATCCGATATCGCGTCGTCGAAAAATATCTGCGATGTGAACTCGAACGTTTTCTGTGAACCTGAGTAGGTCCTGATCTTGAAGTGAATGTGAACCGCGCGGCCGTGGTACCAGCCTGGAAAGATGGTTGAGAAAGTCACCGTGCCGGACGAGTCGGTCGTCTGATAGCCGCGCAGGTATCGCTTGCCCACGCTGCTCTCTGCGCTTACGTCTGAATAGACACCGGCCGCATCGCAGTGCCAGACATCGACCTGCGCGCCAGCGAGTGCTGTGCATGAAGTTCCAACCGCAGCCACGTTAAAAGTGAGGCTCAAGGGGACGCCGGGTCGCACCGAACCGTCGGATGGATCGAGCCGGATGTCAGCGCGGTTGAGCCTCTCATCGACGAAGTACGGGCCCTCGGTCTCAGCAGGCGTGACGATGCAGGTCGGTGTGGGCACGGGCAGGAGAGATGTGACCGTCGCGGTCGGAGTAGATGTCGGCGCCGATCCGGTCTGGGTGCCGCCCGAACAGGCGGCGACCATGGCTGAATAGACCGCGCCCAGACCGGCCAGCATCATTCGGCGCCGCGACATCGTCGCGGACAAGACCATGTCGAGGGGGCTCACCGGGCCCAGTCTCGGGTCCAAACCTTGGAATCGCCTGCGAGAACCCGCGATCAAACTGAGGTGCCGCTGACTCCGGACCGCAGTGGCTTGTCATTTCACAGCGCCCAAAGTGAGCCCGCGTACGAAATGGCGCTGGACTATCAACGCAAAGACGATGATTGGCAACGCGCCGACGACGCCTGCCGCCGCCATGGGTCCCCACTGGATCTGGATCTTTCCGATCAGGGTCGACACGCCGACCGGTATGGTCTGCGCGTCTGGGGTCGACGTCATCGTGAGGGCGATCAAGAAGTCGTTGTAGATGTTTATGACGCTGAAGATTGCCGTCGCCGCCAGGCCCGGTGCTGCCAGGGGCAACACGATTCGACGCAGCGCGCTGAGGCGCGAATCGCCATCTACCAGCGCAGCCTCCTCGATGTCGCGCGGAATCTCGGCCAGGAAGCTCTGCATCAACCAGATCACGAACCCGGTGTTGAGCCCGGTATAGACGAGGATCAGGCCCAGCCGGGTGTTCAGAAGCCCGTAGTTGGCCAGCACGATGTAGAACGGGATCACGAGCAGGATCGCGGGCAGCATGCGGACCAGGAGAACCACGATCAGGGCCTGCCTTTGCAGCCAGCTCTCGGTCGGAAGCTTGGTCAGCGCGTAAGCGGCCGGGGTGCCGAGCAGTAGGCTGCCCGCCACGGACAACGCGACCACAAGGAGGCTGTTGGCGAGGAAGGGTCCGAAGTTGTACTTGTCGAACAGGGCGGCAAAGTTGTCAAGCGTCGGAGCCTGCGGCAGGAATTCCAGACCCCCGAAGATCTCAACCTGGTGTTTGAGCGACGTGGTGATCATCCACCAGAACGGGAACAGTGCGAAGACCTCAGCGGCGACCAGCGCGAGGTAGATCAACGCACGGCGCGACCGGCGCTTCATCTCGTTCCTGGTCCCAGCCGGACCAGGCGGATGGCGATTCCAGCCAGGACCAGGACACCGGCCAGCAGCAGAACCACCATCGCCATCGCCCGACCTTCCTGCGTGAACAAGAAAGCGGTGTTGTAGGCATAGATGCTGAACAGCTGGGTCGAAACGCCCGGTCCTCCACGGGTCAGCACGTAGACCTGGTCGAAGGTGCCGATGGCGTCAATCGTGCGCAGCACGATGGCGACAAAGAGCACCGGCCTCAGCATGGGCAGCACATGGTCGAAGAAGACCCGCATTGCGCTCGCCCCATCGATCACGGCCGCCTCCAGCGGCTCCTGCGGGATGGTCTGCAGGCCCGCTAGCAGGATCAAGAACATGAGGGGGGTCCATTCCCAGACATCGAGCAGAACGACTCCAAGGAAGGCGCTCGACTCGCCGCCAAGCACGTGTACTCCATGGACGCCCAGCAGTCCAAGCACCGGGTCGGCGATACCGATGTCGGAGGCGTAGATCAGCCGCCACATAACTCCGACCACAACAGGAGCGACTGTCATCGGCAAGATGATTCCGATTCGCCAGAGGCTCGTGCCGACAAGCTGGCGATTCACCAGCAAGGCGAGACCGAGCCCGAGGAGAGTTTCGATGAGGACGCAGAGAACGACGTACTTTGCGGTGGTCCCCAGGGCGGTGAGGAAAGTCGCGTCCTGGAGGACGTTCAGGTAGTTGTCGGCGCCGGCAAATCCCAGGTCCAGCCCGTAGCGGAACTGGCGCAAGCTGGCGACGATTCCGTAAGCCAGCGGGTACACGCTCACCGCCGCGAGGGCAATGGCGGCCGGGACCAGCAGGACGTGGGAGCCGGCGATGAGCGCCGCCCGCCGACTCCGGGGCCGCGCTCGAGTCGCGCCCGCTGTGACCATGACGGCTACCTGCTGCTTGTGAGGCCCACGACTAGAAGTAGCCGCCCTGCTGCTTCAAGTAGGCAGTTATCTCGTTGGCGGCCTGGGTCAGCTTCTGGCTGGCGATGGATCTGTAGCCGCTCTTCTGACTCAGCGCTTGCACCAGGGCCTCGTTGAGGCGCGTGCCGAGAATGTCTTCAAACTTTGGTTCATCAGGCGTGTGCGGCTTCGCCACCGAGTTGTTGACGGCATCGGCAATGGCGGGCAGCCAGCGGTACTGAGAGCTGATCGTTTTGTCCGTCAGCGCCGAACCGGTCACCGCCGCCGACCCGTTCGTCTTCGCAAAGTCGATCTGAATAGGGCTGCTGGTGAACCATTCCAGAAACTTCTTGGCGCCCTGCGGATTCGGTGCGCCAGAGGCGATGCCGCAGATGAAGGTACCGATCGCCGGCCCGCTCTTTTCCTGGCTCGGAGTCGCTGCCATGTTGATCTGGCCAGCCACCTTGGAGGCGGCGGGGTCGTCGACTTGGTGGGTCAGGCCGGTGTATTCCGTGAGCGCCATGCACTGTCCCTGGAGCAGGACCTGGACTTCCTGGTCGGTGTCGAACTCGGCGCTACCGGAGGGCATGTAGGGGATGAAGCTGAACAGCCGTTCCAGCGCACCGATCCCTTCGGGTCCGGCAAAACCTGGCGACCAATCCTGATTGACGAAGTTACCGCCGTACGAATTCAGAAGAGGCAAGTAGGTCTGCACAATGGGGTTGCCTTTGACTCCGCGGGGCGACCACCCATAGAGGCTCGGAGGCTTGCTCTTGGACTGTGCCGCGCGCGCGATGTCGTCCCAGCTCTTGGGAGCGCCGTCGAAATACTGTTTGTTGTAATAGAGGATCTCGACGTCGTCGATGATGACGATCGCGTAAAGCTCGGGCTGTGCGTTGGCAAAAGCTTTCATCTTGGCGCCGGTCTTGGGCGGCCAATAGCCCTGGTTGAGCCCGTTGGCAAGAATGTCCGGATTCACTTTGAAGCCAAGCTTGTCGAGGCTTTGAATCACCTTCCCGGCTGCGAACTCAGGCACCCAGTTGTCGTCCATGACGTAGATGTCGTACGCGCCCGTCTTGTGCAAGCCATCGTTCTTCGAGTTTTGGTACCAGGCGTCGTAGTTGGTCTCGTTGTACTGGACCTTGATGCCCGTCTCCGACTGAAAGCGCTTGACGAAGACGTCCCGGAAGGGGACCATCGCGTTGTCCTGGAAGGTGCCGATCACGATCTTGTTCGTGCTTCCGCTGGAAGAAGGGGAGGTCGAGCATGCCTCGAGGATCGGCGCCACGCCGAAGCCGGCTGCTCCGACCAGGCCCGCCTTGAGCACTGATCGACGTGTCAGCTGCCGGGAAAAGATGGACTCGGACTTCACGTCTTCTTCCCTTCGCGCCATGTATCCCTCCTCGCGATTTGCCGCGCGCCGGCCAGTGAGCCGGTCATGCTGATTCACGGACGCTGCCCGTCCCTGGCTGTTTCGAAGCACCGTTCGTGCTGCCCTGTATTAGCTGACCGCTGTCGGTTTCGAAAAGCACCGTCCGGCTGGCATCGGGCCGAACGCCACACTGGTCGCCGATCTGGCCTTGAAAGTCCGACCAGACGCGAACGTTCACACGATCGGCGCCGACCTTGACCGAGACCAGCGTCTCGCTGCCCAAGGGCTCGACGACATAGATCTCGCCGGCGAAGGAATCCGGAGCGCCGCGCATGGTGATCTGCGCGTGCTCTGGCCGGAAGCCGAGAACAAGCTCGCTCGCAGGCCCGTTGTCAACCGGGATGCTGCCCTCAGCACGATGAAAACGACCGTTGGTCGCCGCCCCGTGGACCAGATTCATCGGTGGGGAGCCGCAGAAGCTGGCCACGAAGAGATTGGCGGGCCGGGCGTAGATCTCGGCCGGCGTCGCGAGCTGCTGGAGGCGACCGTTCGACAGCACGGCGATGAGATCGGCCATCGTCATCGCCTCGAGCTGATCGTGCGTCACGTAAACGGTTGTCACGGCTAGAGATTTCTGCAGGCGTTTCAGCTCGGCCCGCATCTGAAAGCGGAGCTGGGCATCAAGATTGGAAAGCGGCTCATCCATCAGGAAGGCCTGCGGCTGGCGGACGATGGCCCTTGCGAGCGCGACGCGCTGCCGCTGGCCTCCCGACAGCTGCCGGGGGTAACGCTCGAGGTAGGCATCGATGTTGAGCATCTTGGCGACCTGCTGGACCCGTTCCTGCCGGTCAGTTTGCGAGAGGCGGCGGATGCGCAAGGGGTATTCGATGTTTTCCGCAACCGTCTTGTGCGGATAGAGCGCGTAGCTCTGGAACACCATGGCGATATCGCGCTGGCGCGGCTGCAGCAGAGTGACGTCTCGAGGACCGATAAACATCCGCCCGCTCGTCGGCTCTTCGAGACCCGCGAGGAGGCGCAGCGCGGTTGTCTTGCCGCAACCTGAAGGCCCCAGCATGACCAGGAAGCAGCCGTCGGGCGCGTGCAGGTCGAGATCGATCAGCGCATCAGCGGCCCCGAAACGCTTGCAGACCTGTTCGTAGCGGAGTTCCATGCGTCAGCAGGCCGGGAGGGTGCCTGTCGTGAGCTCGGGCTGCAACCTCACCAGAGGAGGCTCATTCGCCTTTTGCAACGTTCCAATTCCGCTGCGACCTTGCCACGCCCATGGGCCGCTGTCAAGTTCGGTCGGGGGCCGGCTCGATCAGCGGTGCGGTCGACCTTCGCTTCACCAGCTCGACTCCGACCAGCCTGGTTTGCGGAGGTCCCGTCAGCTTGCCTTCGATCCGGGCGACGAGGGTCTCGATCCCGAGCCGAGCGAGCTGCTCGCGTGGCTGCGCGACAGTCGTCAGAGCGATTCGGGCCAGACCGGACATTGCGATGTCGTCAAAGCCGACGATCGAAAGATCGCCTGGGACACGCAGGTGGTAGCGGTCGGCGAACTCCTGTAGATAGATCCCGGCAAAGTCGTTCGAGGCGAAGACGCCGGTGACCCGTTCCGGACCGGTTAGCACATCCACCAGCTTTCGCGCCTCGCCGTCAACGACCCCCTGATCCGCCGGGGGCGACCAGCTGATGCGGATCGGAGGTCCCAACCCAGCCGCGCGCAGGGCGTCTTCGTATCCCTGTAGCCGCATCAGGTCGGATCGCTCTTCGAGCTCAGGCACCGACAGATAAGCGATGCGCCTGTGGCCGGCGGCGATCAGGTGCTCGGTGGCAAGCTTGCCACCCTGCACATCGTCGACCGAGACCACATCGCCCGCATCGCCCGAGCACGCCACGAAGATGACGGGAACCCGTTGCTCGACAGCTTCGCGCATGGCGCGCGATTCGCCGGAGAAGGCGAGAAAGACGATTCCCGCGACCCGGTGCTCGAGCAGCGACTCGACACCTTCGATCTCACTCTGGCTGTCGCCTTCGGTGTTGCAGAACATTGCGGTGTAGCCGCGCGACGCGGCGTGTCTTTCGATCATCTTGGCCATCTCGGCAAAGAACGGGTTGAAAAGATCGCCGACCACCACTCCCAGGATTTCAGTGCGCCGCTTGACCAGCTGTCTGGCGATCACATTCGGCCGGTAGCCGAGGCGTTCGATCGCTTCCCGCACCCGGCGACGAGTCGCCTCCGACACACCAGTCGCGTCGCGCACCACGTTCGAGACTGTCGACTTCGAGACGCCTGCTTCCAAGGCAACGTCGAGGATCGTGGGCGGTGTACGAAATAGCAGCGGGTTGTCGTCCGCGTGCATCGCGGCCAATGGTAGCTTCTCGTATGGACCGCGACCGGTCGGGGCTCCACGCTGCTTTCCGTCCGGCGAATCCACCACTTGCCGCCGGGCGGGCTCGTTTTCCGAGTTTGGGATCAGGAGCCCACCACCCAACTCTTGGGACGTTGCTACGCCTACCCAGCTGGCCCAATTCTTGACAGACTGCTAGCGTGCGTGGGTTCTTTCTCGGTTTGATCCTGGTCGTCGGAATCAGCGTGACGATCCTTTCCTTACGGCCGGGCGGTTTCAGGCGACAGCTGCGAATGGCAGGCCGGCGGCTGAGAATTTTCCTGTGGCTCGGCGCGATCTACGTCGCGGGCTCCACCGTTGTTCACGTGGCCTATCCCTCGGGGCCGGTGGCAGACTACGGACCTCCAGCGCTCGCAATCGCGCTCGCAGTCGTATTCATCGTCATTGCTCAGGATCCCGCTACAACAGCTCCAGGATCTTCGCCGCCTTCTCGAGCGCCGTAGGAGTTGTAATCGCTAGGTCACACCGAGCATGCGCGCGGGTGTGGGCCCGCGCGCAACGCTTGAATGAGATGCGCCCTATTCGACTTGAGTCATTTGTCTAGACGCATCACGACCTCACTGCCAAGGAAGTCGGCGTGCGCCAGTCCGGTCGACCGATCGACCCGGATGCTGAAGTTCGGGCTTTCTCCCGGGAGCAAGTTCGACTGCTCTCCGAGCTCGCCTGTGATCAAGACATGGTTCCCGGACTGCTGAACATCGGTGACGCGAACCGTCCGAGCAGTGCCTGGAAATACCACGCCGCTCATCGCGTCGGGTGCACCGGCGTGGATGCTCTTTGCAAGCTGCCCGGTGCGGGCGTGGAGATCGACCTGACCCTCGATCACGTACGAGGCATACTCGGGCAGAGGTGCTTTGGGCATACCCGCGACCGCGCGAAAGCGAAGGATGTCTTTGTTGGTCCAGCCGAAATAACCGGCCACCGGCATCGCCACGCCGGCGACAACCACCACACTGCCGGCGCCCGCCATCTTGAGAAAGTCTCGCCGATCGATTGTTTTCATACGCCCTCCTAATGCGGCTGACCGAGATACGGAAAGTCAGCGAGGTAGTCGGTGTGCGGTCCGACGCCATCGGTTTTCAGGCCGCCGTTGGTGACGAGGTTCAGTGAGATGTCGATCACGTCGTCCTGCAATCGCCTGCCGTTGAGATATCCGCTGGGTTTCAAAAAGTCGTAATCCAGCAGGTCCGGCAGGAGAACCGTCGCCAGGTTGGGGTCGCCGCCCAGCGCGGTCAGGGAGTCGCGAAAACTTTGCACAAATGTTTTGCCTTCGGCGGTTACGGCCGTCAGGTCCTGGTCCGGATCGATCGAGTTGAAGATGTTCTTGTCCTCGCCATGGTTGAAAACCGTGTTGATGGCCGCCCTGGCCATGCGATCGTCCCGGACCAGGGTGCCGTTCTTGGATAGAACGGTGCGTCCCCAGAGTCTGGTTGGGGACGTGCCAAGTGCACTGTTCGGGACTTCAAGAACGATGCCGAAGACGTTCTTGTCTGCAAAGAAGTCACTGCCCGTGAAGGTCAGATTGTTGATGAAACCGAGCAGATCGAAGAAGAAGGGATCGCTGCGAAGCCCGGCGAAGAATCTGTATTCGCCTCGCGTCGTGATGTGGGGCTGCGAACCGAAAGAGGCCGGCGCGCCCGCGATCACCGCCGGTCCTCCGTCGTTGAGCCGAGCAGCCAGGGCGCCCTTCGCCAGGTGAACGGTGGCCGTCTGGGCGCCATCCTCAACCTCGGAGAATCGGATCCGGAACGACCTGTCGGCGATCGCGTCGCCATCGGTGTCGACGTTGATCGTGTAGATGGCCTCGCTGTTGAAGAACGGGGCCAGTGCCGGCGCCAGGGGATTGACGTTCAACACCAGGATCGACTTGCTGGAATCGCCCGGCTTCCGGAACGCATAGACGTCCGTGATGTCGGTCCGGGGATCGCTCATCGGAGAGGTCAGTCCCGGCGCATCGAGATGGTCAGCCACAGTCCACTACCTCCTCTGCACCTTCGTGCAATCCACTCTGAAACGGTTGCGACTCCTGATCAGGATCGTTCCGCACCACGACACCTGTCCAATGTCGGGTTGCATTCCCCCATACGCAGCCGGGCGTCTGGTGGATCACTCGGGATCAAACGCGGTGATGAGAGCGAGTCGTGCCCTCACCACCGCGCCGTCACTCAGCCAGGGAAGAACGCTCCGTTGAACTCGTCCCCGACCTGGGCGAAATTAGCGCTCTGACCATCGTCGCTGGACTCGAAGACCAGCGTTCGGCCGTTGGAGTCGTGCCAGCTCACCTGCGTTCCCGTCAATACGAATGGACGAATGGACTGCTGATGTCGGGCAACCGCCAACGGTTTTGAAGACCGCAGGACCTGTGTATGCCACCGTCCATCGACGTCCGCCGTAACTCGAAGTTTGGGGTCAGGATTCCGCTGCCGACCGCCAGAATCCCCAATCGTCCGCCATGTTGGCTGTCGTCTTGGCTGTCTTGAAGCACCGCCATGTAGCGACGCGATCCACTTCGCGGGATCGAGCCTACCCGCTGCGCTTCATTTGCGCGAGCCAGATTTATCAGAGCGCGATGCACTGCACGGCGGGCCGACTAAGTCCCATCACATGAATCTCGCTCGTGGCGCGGGTGATCAACCGACTCGGGATCAGACGATGGACCGGCGGCGACTCGTCGCCATCAATCCGGCGAAACAGAAGCTTGGCAGCGGCCCGGCCTAATGCGACGGGATCTGGAGTTATGACCGTGACCCCATGCGCCATCAAATCGGCATCTAGTAGGTCGTCAAAACCAACAAGAGCGACCTGCCGATTGAGGTGCAGCCGCCGAAGTACGCGACAAGCGCCAAGAGTGATCAGACTCTCGCTAGCGAAGAGCGCCGTTGGGCGTCGCGCCTCTGACAAGAGTTCAGCGGCGGCTTTCTCAGCTGCGTCGGAGTCATGAACGTCAAGATGCACTAGCCGCTCGTCGACCGGCCAGCCTTGTGCGCTCAGTTCATGGACGTACCCCCGATATCGACGCGCAGTCCTGTCCGAGGCAAGACCTCCCAAGTACCCGATGTGGCGGTGGCCGTTCGCGATGAGGTGCCGTACGCCGAGTCGGGTGCCCTCGAAGTCATTCGTGCCTACATGATCCGAGTCGAAGGTGGATCCGAGCTGATCAACGCAAACGATTGATGTTCCCGCCCTAAGTTCGGTAAGAAGGAGATCAGTGTTCTGGGTAGTACCAACGACTATTAGGCCATCCACGCGGTGGCAGCTAAAAGCCCAAATCAAGTCGCGGTCGTGGTCCTTGTCATCATTCGAACTTCCGGTAAAAACCAGCACACCGCGTTTGAGGGCGATCGATTCGATTTCGTGGGATAGAGGCGAGGAAAGCGCATTGGCCACGTCTCGGAGAACCAAGCCAATGGTGGCGCTCCTACTGTCGGTTCGCCTTAGGCTGCTGGCTTGCCAATTGCGCGTGTAGCCGAGATGGTCAACTGACGCCTGCACACGTGAACGCAACGCGGGTGAGACGAAAGACTCGGCGTTGATCACTCTGGAAACAGTCTTTAGGCTCACGTGCGCGTGTGCTGCTACCTGTCGCATCGTAGATCGGCTGTTCATCCGCCCTGGCGGCTTCACAACACGCGCTAAATATTGAGTTCCCAACCGACAAGGACGTTGTCGTGTCGGGAATAGGTGCTGGCTGATGCCAGGAGGAATTCAAATCCATTGCCGATTGCTAGTTCGAACAAGCCTGCTTTCTAGTGCGTGCCAAGCGGAAAGGCGGTGAGCCAAGCACGTGCATTGGGAATGTGATCGGTCGCGAGCGTATCTGGATTGCGACCACGCACCACGCCCATGAAATAGCCGAGCAGTTGGAATGGCAGGGTGACCAAGACCGGCGCCACATACTCCCCGAGCTCTGCACGAAGCCGCCATGTCTCGTCGGCATGCGGCGCCAGTCCGCCCACAGCGCCATACTCCACCGCGAGGGTAGGGCTGAGGCCCTCCTTTGCGGCGCGAAGGACATCGACAATGCGCCTGTTCGCTACTCCGTCCGCCGCAATGGCCACCACCAGTCGGGTCGGCGATAGCAGCGACAGCGCATCATGGTGGAAGTCGCCCGCGCGATAGGCCTTGCCGACCATGAGGCTCTGTTCTTCAATCTTCAGGGTACCCTCCCGCGCCGAGAAATAGTTCGGTCCACTTCCAACTACGAACACCGAATCCACGTCGACGGTGCGGTTAGCAAAGTCTTCGATTCGTGGTGTGAATTCCTCCAAAAAGACATGGCCGGCCTCGGGCAGTGCAGCAAGTTCGCGCTCCAGTTGGCGACGATCGGCTGCCGAAGTTGCAAGCGACGCGGCCAGCAATGTCTGAAGCAAAAGACGCGTCGAAATTACTGAGATGCACGGTCCGCAATGCTGGCGAGTCAAATACACAACAGACCGATCTGATTCGTTGAGTATCGGGCTCATGTCTGTGTTCGATAGCGCCACGGTCAGCACATGTCTCGCTTTTGCCGCCCGGATCGCTTCTAACGTCTCGATGCTGCCCCCTGTCCCAGAGTGAGCGATAACCGCCGTCCTGGCTGCATCAACATGTGGGAAGTAGTGGGCTAGCTCGTATGACTCAATGGCATCGGTACTCAGATCGGTGAAACGTCTGAACAGTAGATTGCCGTGAATCGCGGTGAAAAAGGCCGAGCCGCATCCTGTGAAAATTACACGCCGGATGCCACGTTCGGTGAACTCTTTGGAAAGCTCCTCGACCTCGAGGCGCTTGGTGGCCAGGACGTCGGCCCACTGAGTCGGCTCGTTGAGAATTTCGTCATATACGACGAACGGATGCCCCTTACGAACGACTTCGGACTCCCGAATGATGTACCAGAGCGGCTTCTTCTTGACCTCATCCTCAAGCCAGGAAGGAATGGGAACCTCTCGAGTGGGCTCCTCGGCTCCTGGATGCTGTTCCAATAAGTTCTGCGCCCAGCGGGGAAGCATGTTCACACCTCCAGTAGTCGAACTTGATCGGCGACTGCCGCCTCGTGAATGCTGGCATCGGTGACGTCCACACTGAGCCGATCAGTTGCACTTAACACAGCTCGCGCGATCTGGTTAGCGAATGCCACTGCGACAGCGACGCTTTTGGCGTTAGCCAGCGCGTACAGGAGGCCCGCGTTGAAACTATCACCGGCGCCGACCGAGCCTGTTGCCGGCTCGGTCGTCTCGACGGGAACGAGGTGCAGATGGTTATCGTCGGATGTCGAGAACACCGCCCCGTTCGCCCCGTCCTTGATTACGAGTGTTGGAATGCCCAGTTTGTGAATGACCTGCACTCCGCGCCGCAGCGAGCTCGTGCCACTAAGCTGGCGTAGCTCCGCACGGTTGCAGGTAACGAGATCGAGCGCATCGGCTAGCCGCGCTAGATCGTCGAATCTGAACGGCCACGGAATCGATGGCCCAATGTCGATGACCGTGGTGGCACCAGCATTGCGATACGGCCGGACGTAGCTCGCAATTAGCTCCGCAGTTGGATGCGGACATCCTCCGAGAAACATGACACGGGTGTCCGGCAACGGCGCTGCAACTGCGTATTGCGCCTCTAGGGCATGGAAGAATGACAGGCGATTTCCACTACCGTCGGTGGCGACGATATTGGTGGAGCTCTCCTCGTCGGTGCTGTCCGAAGCCAGTTCAACGCCAGCCACCTCGAGCTGGGTACGTAGCCAGTTGCCCCAGAAGTCTCGCCCGAGCCGCGTGTGCAAGCGGGCCGGCTGGCCAAGCCTGCCAAGGATGTATCCCGCAAGCCCGCCGTTGCCACCGACGCTCAAACTGGCGGCGCGGCCGCAGAGGGCCAACGTGGAGCGCCCGAACTCTGCGCCAGTTCCAGGCGGAAAGCGGGACACCGACACGTAGATGTCGACGGTTGTCCCTCCGATGATGTCGACTATTCCAGTCATTGGACCGACCGCCTGATCAACATTGCCAGAGTGGGATGGCAAGCCACGTCGACACAGGGACGGGCCTTCAAAGCCA
>WNGJ01013651.1_pt1 | contig 18201 bp, 14 predicted proteins | sample 5400611 | NCBI WGS metagenome assembly WNGJ01 (sample SAMN13153375, study PRJNA577476) | soil metagenome | isolation source: 40 cm soil or saprolite under Garry oak tree replicate 1 | place: USA:California | collected 2016-06-15 | reverse complement strand
GTTGCCATTCAGGACCAGCCTGTCGGACTGGTAGGCCTGGATGCCGAGCTGTCCCTGGCGGCGGACCGTGGTGTGGTCGACCGTCACTCCGGTGCCTCTGATCCCGATGCCCACGGTGGCGCTGTCCTCCACCACCAGGTCCTGCAGCCGCACGCCGTCGCCGAAGGCCTTCACCGTTCCGTAGCGGAGAATCGGCGTGGCGTACCGGCGCACGCCGAGCCCCCGCACCACCGAGCCGGCTGCGTGGTTGAGGTAGATCGCCTCGGCCAGGTCGGAGGCGCGCACCGACCGTCCTTGTGGCGAAGTGCCAAGGAACAGCCGCTGCGCCCCCTCATCGACGTAGAAGGTGCCGGGCACGACCTGTGCGCGCGAGCCGACCTGTCGCTGGGCGACCCCGTCGACCCACACCTGGTCCGGGTGGGCGGCCATCGGATGCGCTGAGTCGAGCATGTTGAAGTCCGACGAGCTGTAGCCGGGGATCGAGGAGTCGAACTTCGCCGTCCAGCCGTCTCGGCGCCAGGCGTTGCCGTCCTGGATCCAGCCGCCGACCGCGGCGCTCCCGTCCAGCCAAACCGCTTCACCGGGCCAGTTCTGCAAGGCGATCCGCCGGCCGTAAGGGACGACGACGCTCTCGTGGTACGTCCCGGCGCGTACCACGACCGTGCTGCCGCTCGGTGCGGCACCGACGGCATGACCGATCGTCCGCCACGGGGTGGCCGCCGTTCCGGTGGCGCTGTCGTCACCGGTAGGCGCCACAACCCGCGCGTCGGCCGGTACCGAATAGCGGGTCGTGCCGACCGGCGGAGCGCCAGCCTGCTGGGCCGGCCGGCCCGGCCCGGCAGGCGAAGGCGGGGAGGAGCTGATCGAGCCGATCGGCGAGGGAGCCGGTGTTGTCACGGTTCTCGTCGGGGTCGCCGTGGCCGAGACGGTGCCGGACGGGGTGGACGGTACGACCGACGGCGACCCGGGTGCCAGGGCGGTGCCGCTGGCGTGGAAGCCGGTCACTGACACGGTGCTGCCCGGCTGCCCGGCGCCAGCGTAGAACCACATTCCTACACCCCCTGGGTCCGGGAGTGGAGAGACGTCCTCGTAGCGGGCCTGCGCACGGTCCGGCTCGGCGGTTCCGGCGGGCCAGGCGGCGGCGAGCAGGGTGGCTCCCTCGACCGCTCCGCGGAGAGCCATCGACGGCGTCCGCCGGACGTTGCCGACCGGGACCTCGCCGCTCAGCAGGCGCTCGACCCCGCCCGAGACCTCCGAGAAGGACAGCCGGAGCGAGCCGTCGCCGGCCGCGCGAAGCCGGGCCCGGTATTCCTGCTGGCGGCCCACCTTCCGCATGGTCACGGCAGCGATCTGGCCGAAGCCGGCGGAGGGTGTGCGGAATCTGACCTGGGCTCGCACGACCGTGTCTCGCGCGGTCACCTGGGGCAGCCATACCGAGCGACCGGTGCGCTCAGCTGCCAGCCGCACCGCCGCCGCCGACCCGTCCACCGTCAACCCGGTGAGCGGCGCCGTCGCCGACCATGGACCGCCCACGGGCGCGATGCCCCACCCGCTGGCAAGCTGCCGATCGAAGCCGTCGTCGGCGAGCGTGGTCTGAGTCGGTGTGCTGCCCGCGACGCTGACGATCCCGATGGTGGCAGCGGCCGCTGCGGCCACCGCGGCCACCGCGGCCCAACGCCGAACCCGGGTGCGAGAAGCCTTGGCCCGGCGGTGCGCCTGCGCGGGGCTCCCCGGCGTGGCCGGAAGGGCCTGGAGACCGATGTCGTCGAGGGTGGCGTGTCGTCCCTGGCTCATAGTGGGCGGGGACTGTACGGGGCTAACACCGTTGAATGCCAACCGCAGCGCCGACTTCTGACCTGGATGTCACCCGATGTGATGCATTCTTCGCCTGATCGGGCTAACGCCCGCGCCGCGGTCGACCGATTTTCACCACCCGTACTGCTGTGCGCCGTACACGCCTACTCTTGGCTCGGTGCGGCCTCGTCGGTCGCGGGGTTTCCGTTGGGGGTGGGCGTTGGAAGACCGGTCGGCTCCGGGCGTGCTCGAGGCCCTGTGGCGCTACAAGTGGAGCTCGCTCGCGCTCGCCCTGCTGCTCGCCTTTTCGAGTGCCGGCGTCGCCCTCTTGCTGCACCACCAGGACGTGACGGCGCAGGCCCGGATGGCTCTCGCCACGCCACGCAGTGGCAACGTGATCGGCGTCTCCATCACCAGCGAACCCAGCTTCGTCCGGTACACCAAGCAGCGGGCTCTCTACGCGACCTCGGATCGGGTGCTCGCACGGGCGGCCGAGGAAGTCGGCGGCACCACGACGGCCAATGACCTCCGCGGCCGGGTGCAGGCTGCCGCCAGCAGCGACGGCGACGCCGTGGTCGTAACGGCGACCGCCCCCACCGCGCCGCGCGCGGTCGACATCTGCAACGCCGTGGTGCGGGCGTACCAGGCGGAGACGTTGAGCGACGTCTCGTCGGCGACCCAGGCGGTGCTGAACGCGATCACGCTGACCCGCGAGCAGCTCAAGAAGTCGCTGCCCGCGCGCGTGCAACCCGGACAGGGTGCCGCCCAGGCCGAGATCAGTTCCGCCACCGAGACGCTGTCGCAGCTCGCGGTCAGGGCGAGCGACGTGCGCCTCGAGGCGACCGTCTTCGGTAGCGGCGTGTCGTTCATCGACCCCGCCACCGCCGCCACCGCACAGCAGGGTCGGCTGCCTTTCCGGGAGGCCGCGCTCGGACTGGTGTTCGGCGCGTTGCTGGCGGGGACCATCGCCTGGCTGCGGGCGGATCGGGATCGCCGGGTGCGCGACCCGGAGAGTGCCGCCGACCTGCTTCAGGCGCCGTTGCTGGGCGAGGTCGCCCGGGACGAGCAGGGTGCGCTCGAGGATCTCACCGCGATGCCCGCCGTCGCGTACCAGTTCGTCGCATCCAACCTGCAGGCGGCTATCAAGGACGGCGTCGTCCTGGTGACCAGCGCCCAGCGAGGCGAGGGCCGGACGACGGCCGCCGCCCAGGTCGCCACGGCCGCGGCGCGTGACGGCGTGCGGGTGCTGATCATCGACGCCGACGGGAGCAGCCGGCGCCTGTCCAGGCTGTTCGGCCTCGAGCAGGAGCACCTGGGTCTCACGGTGCTGGCGGCTGGGCAGACGAGCCTCGACGAGTGCACCTATTCGGCGACGCTCACCGAGGACCAGACGCTCTGGGTGGTCCCGGCCGGAGCGTTGACTCAGAGCGGACCGAGCCTCTTCCGCTCGTCCGCGATGGCGAACGCGGCGCTGGAGATGCGCAGCAAGTATGACCTCGTGGTGGTCGACGCCCCGCCGCTGACAACCTCCGCGGAAGCGGCCGCGCTGGCGCGGCACGTCGATGGGATCCTCGTCGTGGTCCGCCGCGGCGCGGCCGTACGCGTGCTGCGCCGGCTGGCCCAGCAGCTGTCGCTTTACTCTGCTCCGATCGTCGGTTACGTGTTCAGCTTCGGCCTGGGCAATCGAGCGCGGGCGGCGTCTGTGCCGAACCCGGCCTCGGCCCAACCGTCCTGACATGCCGACGCTCGACCTGCAGACGCGCGCCCGGGTGGGCGCCCGAGTCGCCGTCACGACCGCCCTGAGCGCCTTTCCGGACGCCTGGTCCACCAGCGCACGCGACCGCTTCTGGGCCGCGAGCGGCCGGCGGCGGGCGGCATGGGCGAAGGTGGCGGCGGCGCTCCGGCACAAGCCCATCGCCGGGCTCGGCACGTTCACCCTCGCCGACCGGCCTGACGTGCAGCTGGTTGCCGTAGACAACCAGATCGCGCGCCTCCTGTACTGGTACGGCGAGTCCGGCTACGAGCCCGGCGAGGTCCGCGTCTGGCGGCGGTTCTGCTCGCGCTCGGCAACGATCCTCGAGGTAGGCGCGAACATCGGCTACTACACGGTGCAGGGTGCCATGGCAGCACCTGACGCCGCCCACACCGCGGTCGAAGCGCAACCCGACTCGGCCGAGATCATCCGACAAAACGTGGAGCTGAACGGTCTCAGCAACGTCAAGGTCGTGCATGCCGCTGCGGTGGGCGAGAAGACGAGCGACACGGTGGAGCTCGCTCTGCCCGACGCGGAGCGGTACGTCGCGCCGACCGGTGCATTCCTCGCGGCCGGCACGGAGGGAGTCGGCCTGGTGCGAGCCGCCCGCCGGCTGATCACGGTTCCGGCGGTGGGCTTTGCCGAGCTCGTCGACGGGGTGACCTTGCTCAAGCTCGACATCGAGGGCATGGAGCACGCCGCTCTCGAGGTCGCGCTGCCGCTGCTGCTGCTGCAGCGGGCGACCCTGTTCGTCGAGGTCCTCCGAGACACCCCCCGGTTGCGGGCACATCTCGTCGAGATGCTCGGTCACGACTACGAGATGCACGTGCTCACTCCGACGGGCCCCGTACGGGTCGGTGCCAGTCAGGTGCCGACCGCCGACTTCAGTAGCGAGTACGGGGGCCGCGACGTCGTCGTCGTTCCAGCCGAGCATCGCGATTGGCTGGCGTCTTGAGCTCCGGCGCGACGTACTGGCCGTGAACGCGGGCGGGCGGGTGCGACCGACGCCACCCGATTGTGACGCGGCTGAACATGCGGTCAGTGCGGCGTGACGGCAGAGAGGTTGCGGAACGTCGCAGTCAGCGGTACGGCGGTGTTGCTCGACGAGACGGTGACCGCCAGGCCGATCGCGCCCTGACCCTGTTGCGCGTTCGTCGAGACGGTGACCGACTTCTGCCAGGTGCTCGGCTCGGTGCCACCGGCGGCCCAGACCTTGGCTTCGATGGTGGTAGGCGAACTGCCGACGGCCTGGAGCCGCATCCTGATCGCACTGCCCGGCGCCAGCGTCAACCCGCTGATCACACTCTCGGTCCCGAGGATCGTGTCGGTTGTCGTGCCGGACCCGACCGCGAGCACACAGCCTGCGACTCCGTCCGGACAGGCCCAATAGCGCGACCGGCCGTATGTCAGTGGCAACGACTGGAAACCAGCGGGAAGATCGTACAGAACGGTCGCCAGGCCGCTGGTGGGTTTCCCGAACTCGGGACCCCGGCCTGGGCCGGGTTCGCGGCGGAGAGGGTGTCGCCCGATCGACCGAGCGCAGCACGTGCCCCCGCGGCCGTTGACTGACGGCGTGGGTCGTCGGGGGGCCGACCGCCGATCAGGAGGCGGGTCACGGGGTAAGACACGGTACGTGCCCCGTCACACGCCGCTCGGGCTCGGCACGATGCTGGAGCCGGACGTTCGTCCGAACACCCGCAGAACCGGTGGTAGACGAGGCATGCTAGGACCGAGCCGACTCGAGGGTTGGGTGGTACCTCTCATGCGATCTTCGTTCTCGTTGACTCGTAACGCCAAGCCCATGTCCGCCGCCGCCGCGCTCTCTGTCGTTGCGCTTGCCGCGAGTGTCCCGCTCGGTGCATCCAGGGCCGTGGCGGACACGGCTCCGGCGGCCGGCACGCCGGCGACGGTGAGTGCCGACCCGCTGCCGACGTGGCAGATCAACGGCGTCGTCTGGAGCCAGGTCACGGTCGGCACCACCGTCTACGCGACGGGCAGCTTCTCCAAGGCGAGGCCGCCCGGCACCGCGGCGGGCAGCGCGAGTGAGGTCGCGGCCGCGAACATCTTCGCCTTCGACATCACAACCGGTAATCGCGTGAGCACCTTCAATCACTCACTCAACGCCCAGGGCCTGGTGATCTCCGCGTCGCCCGACGGCTCACGGGTGTACGTCGGCGGCGACTTCACCACCGTCGACGGCGCGACCCGCAACCACATCGCCGCCTTCGACACCGCCAGCGGCGGGCTCAGCACCACCTTCCGGCCATCGATCTCCGGCCAGGTGCGCGGCATCGCAGCGACGAACGGCACCGTCTATGCCGGCGGCAACTTCTCCAGCGTCAACGGGGTCGGCCGCATCCGACTGGCGGCCGCGGCCGCCTCGAACGGAGCGCTGCTGTCCTGGGCCCCGACCGCCGACAACGTGGTGCGCACCATGACGCTGTCGCCGGATGGCACGCGGGTCATCGCGGGTGGGCACTTCACCACCCTCAGCGGGCAGGCGGCGTACGGCATGGGCTCGCTGGACGCGGCGACTGGGGCGGTCCTGCCGTGGGCCGCGAACCAGACGATCCGGGACGCCGGCAGCAACGGGGCGATCATGAGCCTGCGCGCCGACGGCACCACTATCTACGGCTCCGGCTACGCGTACGGCGCGGGTGCGAGCTTCGAGGGCACGTTCGCGGCTGAGCCAAGCACCGGAAGGATCGTCTGGCTCAACGACTGCCACGGCGATACCTACGACGTGTTCCCGATCGGGCAGGTTCTGTACAGCGTCGGTCACGCTCACGACTGCTCCGCGGTCGGCCAGTTCCCCGAGACGAATCCGCGGACATGGCACCAGGCGCTGGCCTGGACCACCTATCCGACTGGTACGAACAGCGGTCCGGACTCATACGGCTGGAACTACAAGGGCGTTGCCGACTCCTCGCTCCTGCACTGGTATCCGACGCTCGCGATCGGCTCCTACACCGGCCAGTACCAGGCCGCGTGGTCACTCACCGGCAACGCCAGCTATGCCGTGCTGGGCGGCGAGTTCCCGAGCGTTAACGGCATCGCGCAACAGGGCCTGGTGCGATTCGCAGTCAGGGCGATCGCCCCGAACAAGGTCGGCCCGCAGGCGAGCTCGAGCCTCACGCCGACCGCAACCTCGCTCGGCGGCGGCTCGGTCCGCGTCGCCTGGCGGGCGACCTGGGACATGGACAACCGGGCACTGACCTACAGCGTCCTGCGCGACGGCGGCACCACGCCGATCTACACGACGACTCAGTGGTCGAGCTTCTGGCAGCTGCCCAGCCTGACGTTCACCGACAGTGGCCTGACACCGGGATCCACCCACACGTACCGGGTGCAGGTCGTCGACCCGCTCGGCAACAGGAGAACCAGCTCGACATCGAACACGGTCACCGCCTGACCGCCGAGTCACCGCTGGCTGGCAGGGCCGTGGCCGGCGAGTTTGCGCACGGTCCCGGTCCCGCCGTGGTCAGCGTCGTGCTCGCCTGCCGCGACGCCGAGCAGTACCTCGCGGCTCAGCTCGAGGCGCTGGCGCGGCAGGAGTGCCCGGTCCCGTGGGAGCTCGTCGTGTCCGACAACGGCTCCACGGACGACAGCGTCGCCCTCGTCGAGCAGTACCGCTCCCGGCTGCCGCGGCTCGTCGTCATCGACTCCTCGAGGCGCCGGGGACCCGCGGCGGCGCGGAACGACGGCGTCCAGGCGGCGAGGGGCTCGATCGTGGTCTTCTGCGACGCGGACGACGAGGTGGCGCCGGGCTGGCTCACCGCGATGGCGCGCGCCCTCGGCGAGCACGATCTGGTCGCCGCGCGGCTCGAGCACGAGCGGCTGAACGAGCCGTGGGCGGTCCCGGTCCGGAACCCGCAACCGGGCCTGCTCGACACCGACCCGCCGTTCCTGCCGTACTCGTTCTGCGCGGCCCTCGGCGTACGGCGCGCCCTGCACGAGGCGCTGGGTGGCTTCGACGAGACGTTCGTCGACGGCGGTGAGGACCGCGACTACTGCTACCGGGCCCAGTTGTCGGGCGTGCGGCTCGTCCTCGCGCCCGACGCGGTCGTCCACTACCGGCACCGCCACGGGGCGCTTTCGATGTACCGGCAGGCCCGCGGGTATGCCTGCGGGCAGGTCCGGCTCTACCACGCCTACCGCCACCTGGGTCTGCGCCGTCCGCCCCTCCCGCACGCGGTCGCGAGCTGGCTGCTGACTCCGCTCAAGCTCGTCCCCGCCCTGCGCAGCCGGCGGACCTTCGCGCTGTGGATGGCCCGGCTGGGGTGGCGGGTCGGTCGGTTGAAGGCGAGCGCCCGCTATCGGGTATGGGCGCTGTGAGGCAGGACCGCGGGGTGCGGCTCACCCGGTCACGACGACGGGGTTGTCTGCGCCGCCCGGACGCGCGGACGCCGCCGCGGCCCGCCACCGTCGAGTCGCTCGGACGGAACGTAGTCGGACCACGTCGACGCCGTCCGCGCGCAGCCGGTCGAGGACCGGCGGCAGCACGCGGCGCAGGTGGGTTGCCTGCCGCCAGCTTCTGCGGGACTTGCGGGCCAGGTAGGACAGGTATGCCCGCCCGCGAGGGTCGTCGGGTCCGCAGCGATGCCGCCATCCGGAGTCGGCGACCATGCGGACGGCGACGCCGGCCCGGCTGTGATCGAGCCAGACGATGCTGTCCGCCCGGCTCCACGCCGAGCGCACCGGCGGTGAGTCCTCGGCGCCCTCCAGCACCCATCGAGAGCCTCGGGTGGCCTCCGCCAGCCCCGCGGCGAACTGCTCGTCGGTAGCCGTCCGACCACCGCTCCACCGAAGGTCGTCCAGCCTGACGTGCGGCAGGTCGAGCGCGACCGCCAGCGCGGCCGCCAGGTCGGTCTTGCCGGTGGCGGAGCCACCGACGATCGCGACGCGCTCGGTGGCCGGCCTCCGGGCAGGCGAGGCCGGGCCGACGCCGCCGCGGCGTCCTCGGCGCACGGCCGTGATGGCGTGGACGGCCGGGAGAGCGCGCGCGGCGCGCCGGAGCGCCGGCCGCAGCGGCGGGAGCCGGCCGGCCAGCGTGACCTCGGTTCGGCTCCCCGGGCGGGACGAGCCCAGGCGTGACGGTGAACGCAGCGCGGAATCCGGCCGCGTCCACGTGCCGCCGCACCCGCTCGTCGTGCTCGCCATGCGGGTAGGCGAACACCCTCGGCCGGGAGAGGCCGAGCGCGGTGAGCGCCGCGGCGGCGCCCGCGGTCTCCTCGGCCAGCTCATCATCGCGGAGCGTGGTCAGCGGTCGGTGGGTCCGGCCGTGCGCCCCGATCTCGAGGCCGGCGCGTTCGAGGGCGCGCAGCCCGTCGACGTCCAGGAGCCGCAACGGAGGCGCGCCGATGGCCCTGTCCCAGTCGTTGGTACCCCCGACCAGGCCGGCGACGGCGAAGGCGACGGCCGGCACCTGCTCGTCGCGCAGGATGGGCACGCCGGCTGCCAGCAGGTCTTCGTAGCAGTCGTCGAAGGTCACCAGCAGCGGTCGCCGCGGCAGTCCTCCCTTTCCCTCGACGCTGCGCAGCACCTCGTCGAGCGTCACGAAGTGGAACCCGGCCCGCCGCAGCGCGCGCAGCTGGCGGCGGAGCTGGGCGGGTGGCACTCCGTACTCCTCGATCACCTGGCTGCCGGCCAGGTCGGTGAGCGAGTGGAAGCAGAGCACCCGTAGCGGGCGCGGCACCGGGACGCCGCCAGCCCGCCGCACGCCGCGCCAGTACTCGAGGTCGCGAACCTTGAAGAAGACCCGGCGGACGCGGCGGCCGTCCGGATATCGCGCCGCCAGGGCGAGCACCACCCGCCGTCCCGCTGCCGCGCCGAGGCTCGACAGCCCTGGAACCCGGACCAGCGGCCGCCAGAGGTATCGGTTCACTCGTGACCCGGGCCGGTGCGACCGGTAGACCCGGTCCACCTCGCCCGGGTGCTTTCGCATGTACATGACGTCGGCACGGCCAGCCTGGTGCCACTGCCGCAGGTAGGCCGGTGCCGAGACGACGTAGTACTGCCAGCTCACGGCCGCAGGACAGAAGACGGCGCGGTAGCCGTCGGCAAGCAGCCGCCGGCCGAAGTCGGTGTCCTCCCCGCCGAACGACCCGCCGCGGGTGAAGTCCTCGTCGAAGCCGCCCAGCGCGAGGAAGACCTCGCGTCGGACCGAGAGCTGCCCGGTCAACAGATCCGGCAGCGTCAGCTCGCCACCGCTGTCCGCGAGCCGGCGGACCCGGCTCTCGGCCCACTCGGCCAGTCCGCGGGACAGGAACGTCGGCGGCGTGTCCGGGTGTACGGGGACGTGCCCGATGACGGCGTCCGCACCCGCGGCGTACGCGTCGTCGTGGGCACGAAGGAGGTCCGGGGCGGCCTGCATGTCGTCATCGAGGAAGAGGACGACGCTGCCTGCGGCGAGCCGAGCCCCGCGGTTGCGCGCGTGTGCGGCGCCCGAGTTGGCTTGCTCGACCACTCTGAGCCGGAACGGCACGTCGAGCGCCCGAAGAGCGTCCGCCGTGCCGTCGGTGGACCCGTCGACGACGACGATCACCTCGAAGGCCGGCCCCTCCTGGGCGGCCAGCACGGTCACGGATGCAGCGACCAGGTCACGTCGCTGGTACGTCGGAATGACGATCGAATAGCGGGGCCGGACCTCGCCCGGCTGCACGGGGCCCGCCGGCGTCCGTTCGACGCTGGTCACGCGGGAGACGCTACCGTCCGCTTGCCCCGCCGGGACGTGCTTGACGCCGACCCTGCGCTGCTCGCTCCCGACCCGTCGGCATCGGTGCCGCCCTCGCGACGTCCGTCCTTCTCGGTCGTCATCGCCGCCTGGCAGGCCGCCCCGACGGTGGGCGAAGCGATCCGGTCGGCGTTGGCGCAGACCGAGCCTCCGGTCGAGGTGATCGTGTGCGACGACGGGTCGACCGACACCACGGCCGAGGTGCTCGCCGGGTTCGGCGACCGGATCCGGGTGCTCCGGCAGCCGAACCTCGGCGAGTCGGCGGCCAAGAACGCGGCTGTCCGTGCCGCCGGCGGCGACTTCGTGGTCATCCTGGACGCCGACGACAGGTGGGACCCTCGTCGGCTGCGGCGGCTCGGCGACCTGGCCGCTGCCCGTCCGGACCTGGACCTGCTCACGACGGACGCCTGGTTCCTGGTCGACGGCGAGCGGCGGGGCCGCTTCTACGCCGCCGCCGGCGCCTTCCCGGTGCGGGACCAGAGCACGGAGATACTGCGCCGGAACTTCTTCTTCTCGCACGTCGCGGTGCGCCGGACCGCCTGGCTGGCGTCCGGCGGCTTCGACCGGGAGGTGGCACGAGCCGCGGACTGGGACTTCTGGCTGCGCCTGCTGTTCGCCGGCCACCTGGCCGGATGCGTCGCGGAACCGCTCGCCGACTACCGGATCCACCCCGCCAGCCTGTCGGCGGAGCGAGCCAGCTCGCTCATGGCCCGGGTGGATGTCCTGGACCGGGCGGGGGCAACGCAGCGGCTTGGGCCGGCACAACGCGAGGTGCTTTCCCGGGCGCGTGCGACCTATCTGCGGCGCGCTCGAGCGGCGCGCGCCGAGCGGGCGCTGCTCGACGGCGCCCCCGGCCGGCGCCGGGCTTGCCTCGACCTGCTCGTCGCTCCCGGGGGCTCCGTCCGCAGCCGGGTGCTTGCGGCGGCGGCGGTGCTGGCTCCGGGCCTGGCCGCTGGCAGGCTGCGCCGTGACCGTGAGCGCGGGGGACGCGCCCGGTCGGACCGCGCGATCTCCTAGCGTCGGCGAGCGGCGCGGCGAGCGCCTTCGCCCGTCGCGCGACGCTAGCGCTTGACGGCGACGACGAACAGAGCGCGGGCCGGTCCCCAGGTCACGCCGGCCCGCTCGAGCCGCACCGCGGACGCCATGAGTGGCAGCAGCAGCAGCTGAACGGGGCGCCGGCGTCGCTTGAGTCGGTCCCGGACATCCTGGGCCAGCGCGACGGTCCGTCGGAACGACGGCCGTATCGCACGGACGTCGAGCCCCATCCCGGTGAGCGTGGCGGCGAGCTCGCCCGCGTCGTAGCCATGGCGCACCTCTCGGCGCCAGGTCCGCTCCGCGCCCGGCAGCACCGGGGTCCAGCTCGCGGTCGGCACGTGCGCCACGAAGAGCCCGCCCGGGCGCAGCGCCCGCACCATCGCGCGCAGCGCAGCCTCGTCGTCGGGAACCTCGACGAGGCACTCCAGCGAGACCACCGCGTCGTAGCGCCCCGCGCCCAGCCACCGGGTCAGGTCGAGCCGCACGAAGGAGACCGCCAACCCCTCCTCGCCCGCCCAGCGCCGTCCTCGCTGCAGGGGTGCCGCCGAGAGGTCCGCGGCGACGAGCGTCCAGCCGGGGTGGCGGCGCGCGAGCTCCAGGCAGAGCAGGCCCTCCTCGCTGCCGGCGTCGAGCAGCCGGAGCTGCTCGACGCTTCGGCGCTCGGCCGCGTACGCCTCGATCGCCGCGAGGGCGAGCCGCAGCCGCAGCCGGCGGCCGGGCGGCAGGTCACGCAGCCGGCGGTCCACGGCCGTCGCCAACCGGTGCCGGGTCCCGGCCGTCACCATGCCGGCGTGGTGGGTGGGTGTCGACTGCACACGTGGTCACCTTGGCAGCCGGGGCCGGATCGGCGGTGCACCCTGCCTAGAGTCGTCGACGTGTCGGAACCCGCCGCAGCCTCGCCCCGGTTCGCCATCCGGGACCGGGGAATGGCCGATGGCGCCGTCACCCTGCACGGCCTCGCCGGGGAGCCGGGTACGCCGCTGGGCGCCTGGCTCTCGCGCGGCGACCACCTCATGGGCCGGCTCCGGCCGCTCGTCGGCCCCCTCCCGAGCATCGTCGTCGAGGTTCGAGGTCCCGCGGATCTGCTGGAGCGGGCGGGCGCGGGCCTCGGCGAGGGCCCGGCGACGGCCGAGGCGGTCGCGGTCCGGCTTCGCCGCGCCGGCATCGCTCTCCAGCCGGGCCCGCCCGTACGGCAGGTGGACTCGCGAAACCTCGGGGAGCTGTGCCGCGCGCGGGGACGCGACGCGGTCCGGGTCCTTCGCCGCGACCCGTCACTCCTTCCCGAGGTGCAGGCGGGTAGCTGGTGGGTCGGCGGCTGGCGCGCCCGACTGACCCGCCGCGCCGGCCTCGTCGCGCGAGTGGGGACCGGCTGGCTTCCGCCGCGCCCGCTCGCCGACCTGGCCTTCTGGTCCGGCGTCCGTGAGGCCGCGTCGGCGGCCGAGTGGCGGCGGCTGACCGCCAGCTCGTACGTCGCGCTCTGCTACCACCGGCTGGCCGGTGCGGCGAAGCCGGGCCAGGAGCGCCTGGACGTGGCCCCCCGAGCGCTCGAGCGACAACTCGCGCTGCTCCGCCTGCTCGGCTGGCGCAGCTTGTCGCCCGAGGAGATGGTCGCATTCCACACTCGGCCGGACGCGGCGTTGCCGCGGCGGCGGTACGTGGTGACCGCCGACGACGGTTACGCCGAGACCGTCGACGAGTTGACCTCGCACGCCGAGCACCGGCCGCAGCTGTTCGCCGTGACGAGCAGCGTCGGCAGGCGCGCGAGCTGGCTGGCGGACGAGCCACTGGCCGGGTGGGACCAGCTCCGGCGATTGCGAGCCGCCGGTGGCGAGGTCGGCAGCCACGCCCGCCGGCACGTTCCGCTCGACACGCTGGCCCAGGACGAGATCGAGGCGGAGGTCACCGGGTCGCTGGACGACCTGCGGGCGATGCTGCGGGTCGACGTCCCGCTGATTGCCTACCCGCACGGGCGGCACGACGAGCGGGTGCGTGCCGCGACCCGGCGGGCGGGATACGCGGCGGCCTTCACGACGGCGCAGGGCCGCAACGGCGCGGGCACCGACCGCTGGTGCCTGCGGCGGGTGGAGCCGAAGACATGGGATACGACGCTGTCGTTCGCCTGGAAAGTGGTCACCGCGCAGTCCCCACCTGCCCGGTGGGAGCGACGACTGGAGCGGCGGTGGGCCCGCCGGCGGGATACGACGGGCGCCGGTGGCGCTGGTTGACCCGCGCTGGTCGCGGTCAGCCGGCCTCGTCGTCCTGCGGCACCTCGGGGGCAGCCAGCCGCAGGCCGCTGCCGATCTCGGTCGTACCGCTCCGCTTCATCCGGCGGCGCGCCACCATCCGCGGGGACACGATGGCGGCGAGCGCGCCGGCGCGGGTCCGGGCGCCGAACCCCCGGCCCAAGACCAGGGCGACCGATCGTCTGCGCGCCTCCCAGCCGCCACCGTCCAGCGCCGCCCGCGCGAGTCGCACGGCGAGGTCCCGCCGCTCCCGCTCGATCGCGGCCGCGACCACCGCTCGCTCGTGCGGCGTGAGGTCCGAACGCCTGGCCCCGCGGCGGAGGACCGTCAGCCGAGCCTGGACGAGCCCTGTCCGGTCGGCACTCAGCGTGCCGGCGGCCAGCCGGTACCGCGCCAGCGGCGCGTCGACGAGACCGACACGGGAGCCGGACAGCACCAGCCGCTGCCAGAACTCCCAGTCGGCGGTGCGCGCCAGATCCTCGTCGAAGCCGCCGGCCGCCAGCCAGCGCTCCCGGCGCACGGCCGCGAGGCCGAACACGAAGTTGCGGTCGAGGATCGCCGCGCGCTGGTCGGCGACCGGGAACTGCCAGCCGGGGTGGTATGCCCGGCGGACCGGCCGGCCATCGGCCTCGACCGTGGCGTCGGTGGTCAGCACGTCGAGGTCGGGCCGGCGGGTCGCGACCCACGCGAGCGCCTCCAGCCGGCGGGGCAGGAACACGTCGTCGGCGTCGAGGACGACGACGTAGTCGCCACGCGCCGCACGCACCGTCGCGTTCTTGGCGGCGGCCTCGCCGCGGTTCGGCTGCCGGAACCCGTTGACCCGGTCACCGAACCGGGCGAGCACGTCCCCGGTGCCGTCCGTCGACCCGTCGTCGCAGACGACGACCTCCAGCGCCGGGTAGGTCTGGTGGAGCGCGGACTCGACTGCCTCTTCCAGCGTCGACACAGCCTGGTACGCGGCGATCACGACCGAGAACGTCGGTGGCGCACCCGGCTCGACCGGGCTCGGCGCGTCAGGGGCGAGCACCGGCCACCAACCGTCCGCAGGCCCGGGTACCGCCCCGCCGGCAGGGCCCGTCGCATCGCCGACAGCCACCAGATCCCTCGTCAATCCCCGTCGCCCGCCGCCCGACCGACACCATCCTCCCGCATGCCCGGCGCAGGGTCCGCCGCCGACGCCGGGTCCATGGGTCGAACGGAGTTCGCCGGACCCGGGCGGCCGTTACGCTTCATCCGTGCCCCGCCCACGCTCCGTCGTACCGCGGCCATTCCGGCCGGCGCGATGAGCCTGCAGGTGCTGCGCGGCCAGGCGGCCGGCCCCGAGTCGGCCCCGCTTCCGCGCTCAGTCACCCGCCTCGAACCCAGCCGGGGCTGGGTCGCGCTCCGGCTTGACGATGTGTGGGGTTACCGCGAGCTGCTGTGGTTCCTTGCGCTGCGCGACATCAAGGTCCGGTACAAGCAGACCGTTCTCGGGCTCAGCTGGGCGGTGCTCCAACCGGTCGGGACCGCGCTCGTCTTCACCGTCGTGTTCGGCCGGCTCGCCCACATCCCCTCCGACGGCGTGCCGTACGCGGTGTTCGCGCTCGCCGGGCTGGTGCCGTGGACCTTCTTCGCCAGCGCCGTCAGCACCACCGCGCTCAGCCTCGTCGGCAACACCAACCTGATCAGCAAGGTCTACTTCCCGCGGCTGTGCGTGCCGATCGCCACGGTGCTCGCCAGCTTCGTCGACCTGCTCGTGGCCTCGGTCGTGCTGTTCGCGGCGATGGCGGTGTACGGCGTGGGGGCGGGGGCGCGAATCCTGCTGGTGCTGCCGTTCATGCTGCTGGCGTTCGCGGCGGCGCTCGGCGCCGGCCTGTGGCTGTCCGCCATCGCCGCACGCTACCGGGACGTGCGCCATGCGGTGCCGTTCCTGCTGCAGTTCTGGCTGTTCGCGACACCGGTCGCATACCCGAGCAGCCTGCTGGCGGAGCGGTGGCACATGCTCTACGCGATCAACCCGATGGTCGGCGTCGTCGAGGGGTTCCGCTGGTCGCTGCTCGGCAGCCATGTCGGCATCGGCTCGCTCGCGCTCACCTCGGCGACGTCCGCCGCCGTACTCCTGGTCACGGGCGCCCTTTATTTTCGGCGCATGGAGCGTTCGTTCGCCGATGTCATCTGATCCCTCCGGTGCCGACGAGTACGGACGGCACGGGTGAGCGCGTTCGCGGTCCGCACCGAGAGGCTGTCGAAGGACTACGTCCTGGGCGAGGGCAGCGGTTACGGCTATGACTCGCTGCGCGAGCGGCTGACCGAGCTCGCGACCGCGCCGGTCCGCGCCGTCTCCCGACGCCGGCGGTCGGAACGGGCCGAACAGCGGCGGCTGCACGCTCTCGTCGAGCTGTCACTGACGATCGACGAAGGAGAGATCGTCGGGATCATCGGAAGCAACGGAGCGGGCAAGAGCACGCTGCTCAAGGTCCTGTCCCGGATCACGGAACCCACCTCGGGATGGGTCGAGATCGCCGGCCGGGTCGGCTCGCTGCTCGAGGTCGGCACGGGCTTCCATCCCGAGCTCACCGGACGGGAGAACATCTACCTGAACGGGGCGATCCTGGGGATGCGGCAAGCGGAGATCCGCCGGCAGTTCGACCAGATCGTGACCTTCGCCGGCATCGAGCGCTTCCTCGAGACCCCCGTCAAGCGCTACTCCAGCGGCATGTACGTGCGGCTCGCGTTCTCCGTTGCGGCGCACCTGCAGACCGAGGTGTTGCTCGTCGACGAGGTTCTCGCAGTGGGGGACGCCGAGTTCCAGCGCAAGTGCCTCGGCCGGATGGACGCCGTGGCCCGCGAGGGCCGTACGGTGCTGTTCGTCAGCCACAACATGGCGGTCATCCAGGCGCTGTGTCAGCGGGGCATCCTGCTGCAGTCCGGCCGGCTGGCGACCGACGGTCCGGTGGACGTGGCGGTCGCGCACTACCTGCGCAGTCTCGAGCAAGCGACGGCGGTCGACCTGCTGGAGCGGACCGACCGCAGCGGATGGCACGACATCCGGGTGTCCGCCCTGGAGGTCACGGGGGACAACGGGGCCGCGCTGGCGAGCGGGAGCCCCGCACGGTTCGTCGTCACCCTCACGGGCCTGCAGCCGGGCACGACGTGCACGCTGACCATCCTGAACAACCTGGGCCAGCCGGTGTGCCAGTTCGCCAGCGGCAACAGCTCCGCACTGGACAGTTCGGTGCTGCGGCCCGCACCCGAGGGCGCTTCGGCGCGGTTCGCCTGCGAGGTCGACGAGCTGCCGCTCCTGCCCGGCCGTTACCGCATCGACGTCCTGGTGCGCGGCACACATCACACGGAGGACCGGATCGCCTCGGCCGCGATGTTCGACGTGGAGCCAGGCATTCTCGCGGGCCGCCCGGTTCCCCGAGCCGGCAGCGGCGACGTTGCGGTAGCCCACCGCTGGATCGTTCCGGTGGCCTGAGTGCCCGGGCAGTCACCGGTGCCGGAGGATCTCCTCGTAGACCTTCTCGTAGGCCGCCGCCATCGCCCGCGGCGTGAACCGCCGGGAGACAAGGTCCCGGGCCGCCGCGCCGAGCCGGATCCGCAACCCGGCGTCGTTCCGCAGCCTCCGCAGCGCCGCGGCCATGGCCTCCGGGGCATCCACGGGCACGATCAGCCCCGTCTTCCCGTCCACGACCGCGTCGGACACGCTGCCGACATCGGTCGCGACCACGGCGCGGCCGGCCAGCATGGCCTCCAGCAGAGCCAGTGGGAGTCCTTCGAGACGCGAGGGCAGCGCGACGACGTCGAACGAGGGCAGGTATGTCCTCGGTTCGTCCGTCCAGCCCGTGACGGTCAACCGGGCCCGCATGTCCAGCGCATCGGCGAGCCGTTCCAGGGCACCCCGCTCCGGGCCGTCGCCGACCAGGACCAGCCGCACGTCCGGCAGCTGGGCGACCGCGCGGATCAGTACGTCGAGGCCCTTGTGCCGGTGCAGTCGGCCGACTGCACCGACGACGAAGTCCGGTCCGGGTGGGCGCTCGCCACCCGCACGACTGGACACGACATCGGGCACGCCGTTCGGCACGGGGCGGACGCTGCCAGGCGGCAACCCGCAGAGCCGCTCGACCTCGCGCGCCGCGCCCGAACCAACGGCGAGATGCGCGGCGAGGCGCCGAGCGGTGGCCCGCTTGAGCACCCGTGCCAGTGGCGAGCCGGTAGCCATCGGGAGATGCTCGACTGCCACCACCCGTACTCCGGGGACGGTGAGGGCCGCGAGCACCGTGTACTGCTCCGCGAACGGGACCGGGAGGTTGACCTGGACGATGTCGGACCGCGCCGCGGCGATGGCCCGGCGGTGCGCGTGCATCGACGCGAGGTCCCGCTTTCCACGCACCGGCGGGACCAGTCGCACCGGGGTGCCCGGGCGCTGCGCAGCGATCCGGGCGGTGATCTCGGGATCGACGCCGAGCACCGTGGGTCGGACATGCGGACCGAGCGCGGCCAACAGGTGCCCGAGCACGATCTCGGCGCCTCCCCACCCGGCCGCACCCGTACAGGCCAGCAGCCGGATCGCGCGCTCCCCGCGGCTCCCGTCAATCATCGGTGCAGGGACCGGCCATGAGGAGAATCCTCGTCGTCTCCGACGAGTACCCCTGGCCCGAACG
>WNGJ01002764.1_pt1 | contig 18206 bp, 15 predicted proteins | sample 5400611 | NCBI WGS metagenome assembly WNGJ01 (sample SAMN13153375, study PRJNA577476) | soil metagenome | isolation source: 40 cm soil or saprolite under Garry oak tree replicate 1 | place: USA:California | collected 2016-06-15 | reverse complement strand
CCACGCAGGCCAGATTCGGGCAAAATACCTGCGAAGCATCCATCTGCTCTGTTGTTGTTTTCATAATCACAGATTACAGATCGATGCTTTTTTCTCCCATCATTTAGGACTTCCGTCCACCAGTTAATGGAGTCCTACCACAAAGTCGCGAGATTTGTTCTATGCATTGGAACACGTGTTATCTACTGCAACCCTGGTACGTATATGATAACAAGCAAGAGAAATTCAGGAGAGCACCACCCATGATCCAGATAGCATCACACATGCCACGGCTGGCACCTCTTCCCATTCCCATGGCAGAGCACCTGCTCAAGCAGCGGCGCAGGCTCCTGAAAAAGACGGTGAGAACCAGCTCACCGGATGAACTGGAGAAGGGCGCACTGTCTCTTCTTGAACAGGACGTCCAAGAAAAGCGACAAGCTGTGTACCTCCTTATGGATCCCCTGGTGCAGACCGAGAAAGGGTCACGAGAGATACCTCTCTCGACCTCCTGGATAATGCACGTATTAAGGGCTTATACACCGGAGAACAGACTCGTGCCTTCGCAAACCCTTTCCCTGTGGCGCGAGCGTAATCTCTTGCGCTATCGAGAACGGGGGCATCCCGACCTTGATAACACAGCTGCTTTACTACTTGCTCGGATGGTTGATGAGCGCGTGCGCAATTGGCTTCCCACCACGATTGCGGAGGATGAGCCAGCCTGGTGGTGCTGGCGACAGGATACGCCTGAAATGCCATGGGTGCCCTGTCCAGTTCCACTGCCCGGTCATCTTTCTCCCTCGACGCTCCTCTGGACTCCCTGGGTAGGAGCCACCTGGGACCCGCACTGGCTCGAGATAGGCGATGTGGGAGCCATTCGATGGGTGGGAGCGGTAGGTGAGAAGCAACCCGTCCGGTGGACGATCAGCCAACAAGACCTGCAGGTCTGGGATGCCGAAGCCGCAGCCCTTGCTATCGATTTCCCAGCATGTACCGAAGAGATGATGCATACGCTTGCGACACTTGCCCTGTTCCGCCTGGCGAGAACACGGCTTGATTCGTCTGCTCGAGAGTTTCAAGAGCAGATGATGCTCTAAGCGTATTTGTTTTTACCTGTTCTGGTAAGTATATGCTACCAGCGTATGCTATGATGCGTTGCATGACTCAATAATGCGGAAAACCGGGTGTTGGCGGGGATTTCGGGAGGTAAAATCGAGAGACCCACGCTACCGCATCGTTGCTGCTGCGTTGACCGCTATGTTAACCAGCCAGAACGGCAATAACGTGCCCATGGCAACGGTTCCCACCGCGGCTATGCCCAGTGCTACCCACGTCGTCCAGGCAACTGCTATCGTCTTCTCTTCTGCTTTCTCGACCGCGGCAGCGGTCTTCCCCGGGCTCAGTGGCGAGGTCTTCACCGCTACCGCCGTGGCTGCGGCAGCACCCCCATTACTCAACTTTGTGGAGCTGCGCCTGCCAGGAACTGGCGCAGGTGTAGTTGCCGGCGTGGCTGCGGCAGGGACTGCTTCCCTCTCCATGAACATGACAGCGATGACACGCAGGTAGTAATACATGCCCAGCACGCTGGCAAGTACGCCGATGATCAAGAGTTCGGGATGGCCGCCCTGCAAGGCAGCGTAGAACATATAATATTTAGCCGCGAAACCGGCCATCGGTGGGAAGCCTGCCAGTGCAAGCATGAAGAAGGCCAGCAAACCGGCCAGCAAAGGTTGACGATACCACAAGCCGCGTATATCGTTCAAACTACTGCCGCTATTGTCAGCACGTTCCAGGACGGAGACCATGCCAAAGGCCCCAAGGTTCATGAACGTGTAGCACAACAGGTAAAAGAGGATAGCCGCAAGTCCAATCGTGCCACCCACCACGACACCTATCAAGAGGTAGCCAGCGTGCGCTATGCTCGAATAGGCCAGCAGGCGTTTGACGTTGCTCTGCGCGAGCGCTAACACATTTCCACCAACAATAGTCAGAATGGCGATAGCCCACACAACAGGCTCCCAGTTTGACTTGATTGAAGGCAGCACGACATCGAAGACACGCGCAAAGGCAATCAGCGCAGCAGCCTTGGTGCCTACCGACATGAACGCCGTGACGGGTGCAGGAGCGCCATCATAGACATCGGGCGTCCAGGCCTGGAACGGTACCGCCGAGACTTTGAAGGCGAAGCCCACAATCAGCAAGCCCATGCCTATGAGGAGCAGTGTGGAGCTTTGGGTGTGTGTTGACAGAAATTTCGTGATTGCATTGAATGCTGTATTTCCCGTTGCACCATAAATCATGGCAATACCATAGAGCAAGAAGGCCGATGCAAACGAGCTGAGCAGAAAATACTTCATGCTCGCTTCCTGGGAAGTGCCGCGCCGGGCGACAAAGCCGCATAGGATGTACAGGGCCAGCGAGAGCATTTCCAGGCCCAGGAAAATCGTCAGGAAACTGATTGCTGCGGCCATAATCATCATACCAACTGTAGCCAGCAGCATCAGCGCGTAGTATTCTCCCTGGTGTATGAGATGCAAGCGCTGCAGATAGGCGGGAGAGAGCAATATGCTGAGGAAGCTGGCGCTCAGGATGATGATATATGCGAAAAGCGATCCTTGATCAGAGCCGATCATTTGATTAAAAGCAGGCTGGTGATCTCCGAAGATAAATAGGATGATAGTTGCGACAATAGCTCCGGCCAACCCAAGCAGGCACAATAAGGGCAAAACCAGGAAGTTGCCGGTGCCTTTTTGGCCTTTGCCTGGTTGAGGCAGCAGTAGATCGACCAGCAGCACCAGCAGCGCAACGGCTGCCAGTACCAGCTCCGGTACGATACGCCCCCAATCGGCGGCAGATACGGTATATGTGAATGACATAGATGATTCTCCTGGCACCCGCGAGGGATGCCACTACATCAATGGATCAACGCGCTTGCAAAATTTTGTAGTGTATTCACCACGGACGGCTCCATTATAAAAGTGAGTGGATACGGCTGGAACCCGATATAAAAGATCAATATAAGTAAGGGCAAGATCGTCATGAACTCACCCAGGTGTATGTCGCTCAGCGCGCCTTTGCGCAGCAGGGACGCTACCACGCCTTCTTTCTGGAGCGGGCCGTACATTATGCCCTGGAAGAAGCGAACCATATACCAGGCGGCAGGCACAATCACGGCTGTGCCCAGCGCGCCAAATACGATGCTTCTAAAACCAAATATATTGCTGCTCTGGAAGACGCCAAGTAAGGCCAGGAACTCGCCCGCAAAACTATTCAGTCCCGGCAAGCCGAGCGAGGAGAGAGTCGCAATCATCAACACAGTTGCAAATACAGGGATGCGGGCGGCAAGCCCCCCAAAGTCGCTCAAGCGGCGTGTTCCTGCCCGCGCTTCGATGAATCCGGCGATGAGGAACAGCGCGGTAATGGTGATGCCGTGGTTCACCATTTGCAGGACCGATCCCTCGACTCCCTGCACATTGAACGCGAACATGCCCAGCATGATTATACCCAGGTGACTGATACTGGAGTAACCAAGCAAGCGCTTGATATCGTTCTGCGCCAGCGCCAGCAAGGCGCAGTAGAGTATGCCTGCCACCGCCAGAACATCAAAGAGCGGAGCGAGCGTATGCGCGGCATTAGGAAAGAGCGGTATGCAATAACGTAGAAAACCATATGCACCGGTTTTAGTCATCGCTCCGGCCAGCATAGCTGTCACGGGGGCAGGCGCTTCACTGTAAGCATCGGGCAACCAGCTATGGAACGGCACAAACGGTATCTTTATGGCGAAAGCAATAGCAAAGGCCAGGAAGAGCCAGAGCTGGATACCTGAACTGAGTTTACCGCTGAGTAAGGTTCCCAGGTCCAGCGTATAGGCACCCCCCACCAACCGCTGGTGGTAGTAGCCTAATGCAATGATTCCTGCCAGCATCAACAGGCTGCCTACCGAGGTATACAGCACAAACTTGATTGCCGCGTAAATACGCCGTTCGCCTCCCCAGCTTCCAACCAGGAAATAGGCAGGTATCAGCATCAGTTCCCAGAAGATATAGAACAGGAAGAGATTGGTGGAGAGAAAGACGCCGATGATCCCGCACTCCAGCAGCAGCATAAAGGCCATGTAGTTCTTGACCTTTTGCTCAATGCGGAACGAGGCCCCGATGCATACAACTGTTAAGAGAGCTGTGAGCGCGATAAGCAACACGCTGATGCCATCAACACCCAGGCTATAGTTGAGGACGAAGCCGGGCGTTGAAATCCAGGTCATCTGCTCGGTGAAGAAGAACGTACTACTTGGCGCAGAGCCTACGATAGCTGAGCTTACCGCTAGATTCGCCTGCGAATAGCTCAACATTAAGCCCAGCACCAACAAGAGATCGACCCATGCAAAGCCCAGAGCTGTCCAGCGAATCACATTCGCTCGTTCCCTGGGAAGACACAGCACGACTATTCCTCCCAGCAAGGGAAGGAAGGTAATGACCGATAATAATGGAAACATACCTCTACCCCCTCACCGCATAATAGACGATAATCAGTACGACTCCGATGAAGATGGCCAGTGCATAATTGCGCACATAGCCAGTTTGCAGGCGGCGCAGTAATCCACTTGTTCCGCTGAAGACCTTTGCCACTTCCCGGCTACCTCCATCAAGCGCATCACGCTCAATGAAACGCGATGCCGTCCGCCCTAGCCAGAGAACAGGCCGGATAAGCACCAGGATGAAGAACTCATCGATGTAGTACTTGTGGAATACCAACTGGTAGTACGGGTTACGGTTTTCTTTATAGAAAAAGCCGTTTCGATACAAGGCCCACGCGCCAAGGATACCCAGCAGCGCAAGCCCAACACTTAAACCTGTTGAAACCCACAGCACCGCTAATGATGCTGCCGGTGCCGCTACAGGCACGTTTGTCCATCTTGGATTCGTGAAGACGGGATCAAGGAAAGCGGCCAGGGGATGCCACGCGGGATCACCAAAGAGCGCGAAGGAACCGACTAAACCGCCAATCACGGAGAGCACAGCCAGGATAATCATTGGCACTGTCATGATAGGTGGAGACTCGTAGATGTCGTAGTCACTCCTGGGCTGGTGAGCATGTCTTACGCCTTCCTCCTCCTCTTCATCATCAGCATGTTCAACAGCTCCACTACCACGATAGCCACCTGCGAAGATACCAAAGACGAGCCGGAACATATAGAAAGCAGTCAAGCCTGCTGTCAGCAGACCAAGGGCCCAAAGTACATAGTACAGCCTCCCACCACCCGCAGTGGCCTGTGCCAGTAACGAGCTGAGAATCTCATCTTTGCTCCAGAAGCCCGACAATGGTGGTATGCCGCTGATCGCCAGCGCTCCGATCAAAAAAGTCCAGAAGGTTATCTTCAACCGGTAGCGCAGGCCTCCCATCTCGCGCATGTCCTGCTCGCCGCCGAGCGAGTGGATGACCGCGCCCGCGGCCAGGAAGAGCAAGGCCTTGAAATAAGCATGCGTGGTAAGGTGAAATATGCCAGCAGGATAATCATGAGCGCCCTCACCCATAAACATATAGCCAAGCTGGCTGATGGTCGAGTAGGCCAGTACGCGTTTAATATCAAGCTGGAACAAAGCGATAGTGGCCGCGAAGAGCGCGGTTATGCCACCTATGATTGCTACGGTGATCAGCGCGGTATGAGACACCTCGAACAGGGGATTGGCACGAGCCACAAGGTACACACCAGCCGTAACCATCGTTGCCGCGTGAATAAGTGCGCTGACCGGCGTCGGGCCCTCCATAGCATCGGGAAGCCACATGTACAGAGGCAACTGTGCCGATTTGGCGGTGCAGGCCAGAAAGAGCAACAGGCAGATAATGGTGACAGTTGTTGTAGTCACACCTCCACCAGGCACCTGGTTGAAGATGCCTACAAAGCCGCTGCCATTCGTAAAGTAGTTGAGTGTCCCGTAATGCTTGAAGATAAGGAAGATAGCTATCATCAGGCCGAAGTCACCGATGATATTGATAACCAGGGCCTTTTGTGCCGCCGCAACAGCCGAACGCCGTTGATACCAGAAGCCTATCAGCAGGAAAGAAGCCAGGCCAACCAGTCCCCAACCCACGAGCAGGAAAAGAAAGTTGTCCGCGCTTACCAGCAGCACCATCGCAAAAATAAAAAAGTTAAGGAAGGAGAAGTAGCGCCAGAAACCCGGGTCGTCTTCCATATAACCGGCCGAGTATACATGAATGAGGAAGCCGACGCCTGTAACCACCATCAGCATAGTTGCCGAAAGGGGATCGAGAAGCAGGCCAAAACTCACTGTGAGTGGATTGGTCCCTGTCGTCAGGCCAGAGATTACCCAGGTGTAGAGCACTTGATCGCTGAAGCGAGCTGCTGCCGGTGTTGTGCCTAACATGGAGAAGAAGCTGATGGCAGCAAAGAAAAAAGCCAGGCCCGAGGCACCCAAAGCCACGATCAGTATGCCCTTACGCGGCATGGCGCGCCCGGTCAAGCCCAGAATGATGAACCCGAGCAAAGGCATCAGCAGCACCCATGGAATCAGATTTGCCATAATCAACTAGCCTCTTAAAACGTTCATATCATCAACATCAATATCGCGGCGGGTGCGGAAGATAGAGACGATAATGGCCAGTCCTACAACTACCTCAGCGGCTGCGATAGTCAATACGAGAAAAACAAACATCAAGCCATCCACCGAGTCGAGATAGTGTGAGAAAGCCACGAAGGAGAGGTTAACGGCATTCAGCATCAGTTCAATGGACATAAAAATAACCAATGGATTACGCCGTACAAGTACTCCTGTCACCCCCACCGTGAAAATGATGGCGCTTACAACCAGATACCATGATACGGATATTGTCATGATTTTCCTCCATTTCTCCCCTACATACCATTTACGACTTCCTACCTAACACCATCGCGCCCAGCATAGCTACGACAATCACCAGGCTGGTCACCTCAAAGGGAAAAGCGAAGCCATGGAAAAGCGCCAGGCCAAATGCCTGCGTATCACCCTGAGTGGCTACTACTTGTGAGAGGCTATTGGCTCCGCTGGCCTTCGCGCTGGTGACGATTGTGGTACCGGTGAAGAGCAGGTAGCTCAATGCACCTACGAGTATGAGACCAAGCGTGGCAGCGACGCCGCGTTGCCAGGGAATGCGGTCTGGCAATGCAGTATCACGCAATTCCGATGCCAGCATTGTAACTACGAAGAGGAACAAGACCATGATTGCGCCGGCATAGATCAGGATTTGTACAATGGCGATGAACATTGCGCCCAGTTGCAGGTAAAAGAGCGCAAGGAAGAGCAGGGTGAGGATTAAGCTCAATGCGCTGTGCACGGCGTTCCTAAAAATAATCACCCCGATGGCAGACGCTACGCTGGCAACTGCCAGCACAAAGAATGAGATTAATGTTTGTGTATCAGTCATACATTCTTCTTCTCCTTCCCACGCTCGAACTTTCTCCTGTCTTCATCCTGCTCCTCATCCACGAGCAGTACTGGTTCCTCCGTAGGAAGATTGCCCAGGCCGACGGCGGCAGCACTGGCCTGCGTCCCATCAAAGACGTGTCTTTCCTGGGGCACAGGTTGCGCAGCCTCGGGGGGCGCAGGATCGGTCCACACTGTATTTGAGCCAACCGTTGCCTGTCCCTTGGGTTCCAGCAATTGCTCCTTGTGATAGACCATATCCTCAGGATAGTACGAGGCCAGCTTATAGTCGTGTTCGAGTGTGATGGCCCCCGTTGGGCAAGCTGCCTGGCAATAGCCGCAGAAGATACAGCGCAGCAGATTTACGTCAAAGACTTTGGCGTAACGCTCTCCCGGTGAGACGCGTTGCTCCTCGGTGTTCTCTTCGGCCTCGATATAGATGGCATCGGCTGGGCAGGCTCCGGCGCAGAGGTAGCAGCCAACACAACGCTCCAGGCCGTTTTCATAGCGGTGCAGCACGTGGCGTCCGCGAAAACGCGCAGGCAGCTCCCGCTCCTGCTCCGGATACGAGATGGTGGTCGGTTTCTTGCCCATATTTCTAAGGGTTGTTGCCATACCCTTGATTATGTCGAATGACATGGTAGTGTAAACTCCTTATACTTTGGCCTTCTCCACCGCCGGCTCCGCAACCACCTTCTCAAACTTTGCTAACCTTATCGACGAGGGCAAAGCCCTCTTCTCCTCGGGTATCACTGTCTGTTCCCGCGCAACCATGCGGCGTTCGTAGAACAGGGCCGCCAGGATAATAACCAGCCCGGCCAGGCCGTTTACCCACCAGGGCCAGCCCAGGGCCACAACTGTCGCTGTGATGATTACGTTAAGTACTGCCAGTGGCAGCAACAAGGTCCAGCCAAAGCGCATCAGGCGGTCATAGCGAATGCGCGGCAGGGTGGCGCGCAGCCAGATGAACAGGAAAAGGAAAATTGCAACTTTGATTAGATAAATCACTATCGATAGACCGGGGATACGCTCTAATCCGAAGCCGAAAAAGCTCCAGCCGCCAAAGAAAAGCGTAGCTGCAATGGAGCTGACAACAATCATATTAATGTATTCAGCCATCTGGTAGAGGCTCCAACGCAGGCCGCTGTACTCGGTCAGGTAGCCGGCGGTCAACTCCTGCTCGGCCTCCGGCAGATCAAATGGAGCGCGATTCACCTCTGCTATACCGGCGATCATGTAGACCACGAAGCCCAGCGGCTGCGCGAAAACGAACCAGATGTTCTGGTTGAGTTGCGCATGCACGATGCCAACCATGCTCAGTGTACCGGCCCACATTAAGGTGCCACTGAGGGCCAGCCCCAGGCTTGTCTCATAGGAAACCATCTGGGCCGCGCTGCGCAGCGAACCCAGCAGTGAATAACGGTTACCGGAGGACCAGCCGCCGAGCACAATACCATAGACTGCCAGCGATGAGATCGAGAGTATCCACAGCAGGCCAACATTGATATCGCCAATGACTGGATCCCAGACGCTCGGCTTTCCATCAATCCAACTGTTGCCGATAGGTACGACAGCAAAAGCGCACAATGCAACCACTATAGAAATCGCGGGCGCAAGCAGGTAGGTGACTTTCCTGGCCTGTGATGGCACGATCTGTTCTTTGAAGGCCATTTTGATGGCATCGGCCAATGGTTGGAAGAGGCCGAAAGGCCCTACACGGTTTGGTCCCAGGCGACCCTGGATTTTTGCTATGACGCGCCGCTCGATCAGTGTCATGTACGCGAATGCCGTCAGCAGCACTAAAATGACGATCGCACCTTTGATTATTGAGGCCACAATGATGTTATTGAGAAAATCAAGCACGCGCCACCTCCTGCTCTTGTGTACGCACTCCCTGCGCTCCCAGGTCTTCCCAGGTCAATCCGGCATAGAACGGGTTGGAAGAGGCGATCTCTAGCAGCACCTCCTGCGGACTGTTGTAGTTCCACTTCTGGCCGAGGCGATTTGCCAGGGCTACCAGGATTTCCCAGTCGGCCTTCGCCCCAGGCACGGGGCGCAGCGCATGGCGAATAGCCTGCACATGATGGTCAACGTTGGTCATGCTGCCATCTTTCTCCGCGAAGGTGACCGCGGGCAGGACCACAGCGGCCCGTTGAGCCGTCTCAGTGAGTATAATATCCTGCACAACCAGAAATTCCAGGTTAGGGGGAAGTTGCGCAACGTGCCGCGCCGGGTTCGCACCCATGACGTACAGCGCCTTGATACCGGGGCTGCTCAGCATCTCGTTGTAAGACAGGCCCTTCTTCACAGCAGGCCGATAGCCGGGCAGGGCATCAGGCAGCAGTCCCATATCGCGCGCGCCGAGCGAGTTGGCATCCTCGACCAGTGGGCCAACACCCGAGCCAACACGGTTAACATTACCGGTTATGACCGCCAGCGCCTGCAGATCGGCTGCCAGGTCATCACAACCGGGCGCCAGCGTAGCCATTTCATCATAGAGGATGATGGCGCCCTCGGATCCTGCAAGCGTGTCTGCAAGATGTTGTAATTGCGTTGTGGCCTCAAGTCCAAAGGCTTCCTCAGTTGCGCGAATTTGCTTATCCTGGCCCTGTATGCTGGTTCGGATATCTTCGTACTGATGAGGGTTGGCTATCTCGGTACTCAATACACGTTTTAGCAGCATCTTCGCTGCCATACCTGCGCCGTTCTGAGGAATGTTGATCTTGCTCACGGCAAAGCGATCAAGCTCCGTCTCGCCCTCATTGACGATGTAAATTTTGGCCCCCGCCTTCATAGCCTTCTTGATACGCAGATTGAGAATAGGCTGGCGCTGGTAAGGGTCGGAGGCGATCAGTACGATATGCGAGGCTTTCTCGATGTCCGCGATACTGTTGGTCATCATCCACGGTCTACCCGTCAGCGGATCGCGCGGGCCAGGGAAGTATCCATGATGGTGATCGATGTTGGGTGTACCGAGAGCCTCGCGCAGCAGCTTCTGGAAGAGATAGGCTTCCTCGTTGGTGGTGCGAGTCGAGCCAATGCCGCCAATTGAATCGGTTCCATGTTTGTCAGCGATGCTGCTGAGACGTGAGGCAATCATATAGAGCGCCTCGTCCCAGGTTGCAGGCTCTAATTTGCCTTTGTAACGAATCAGCGGGGTTCGCAGGCGCTGCGGGGTATTGACGAACTCAAAGTCCCAACGGCCGCGGTCGCACAACCAGCCATCGTCGATATCATCGTTGTTGCGCGACATCAGGCGCATGATCTTATCAACACGCACATCAATACGCGCATTGCAGCCGACGCTGCAGTTGTTGCACACACTCGGTATGCGCTTCAATTCCCAGGGCCGCGCTTTGAAGCGGTAAGCCGTCGCTGTTAGCGCACCTACCGGGCATATCTCGACCGTGTTACCTGAGAAGATCGAGTCAAAGGCATGGTCGGGCGCTGTGCCAACCTCCATCCTGAAACCCCGCTTGACCATTACGAGTCCGTTATCCATCGAGATTTCTGAACTGAAGCGCGTGCAGCGCTGGCATAAAATACAGCGCTCGCGGTCAAGCATGACCCTGTCACTAATGGGGATTGGCTTGGGATAGTGACGCTTGTACAGGTTGAAACGCGTGCCGCCCGGCCCATGGCGCAAGGTGAAGTCCTGCAGGTCGCATTCACCGCCCTTGTCGCAGATGGGGCAATCCAGTGGATGGTTGATCAGCAAAAATTCTAGTGTCCCCCGGCGGGCCTTGAGTACCTTTTCAGTGTTGGTATGTACAATCATGCCTTCGCTGACGGGTGTAGTGCAGGCCGTCTGTGGGGGCTTTGGCACCTTCTCGATTTCGACAAAGCACATGCGACAGGCACCCAGTGGTGGCATCTTGGGATGATAGCAATAAATAGGGATCTCAATCCCGGCCTGTTGTGCTGCTGCCCAGACTAATGTTCCTGGAGGAACTGCCACAGGAATGTCGTCAATGGTCAGGTGTACAAGTTCGTCTTTTTTTTCTTCTGACATAGCTTTATTACCGTCTTGTCCGAACTTCTTTGTTAATTAATGAACTGCGGCGAGGGCTGCCCCCGCGCCTACCATACACCGTCCTTCACGGACGTGATACTCGTATTCTTCACGAAACAGCTTGATACTGCTGGCGACGGGGGTGATTGCGGCATCGCCAAGTGGGCAGAACGATTTGCCACCGATATTATCGCAGATGTCCACCAGCAGGTCTATGTCGCTCTCCTTGCCCCGGCCATGCTCAAGACGATGCAGGATCTCTGTCATCCAGTACGTCCCCTCGCGGCAGGGCGTGCATTTGCCACATGACTCGTCGCGGTAGAACTCTATCATGCGCAGTACAGCGCCTACGATACAGGTATCTTCGTGCATGACGACCACACCGCCGGAGCCAAGCATTGAACCTGCTGCCGCAATCGCCTCAAAGTCGAGCGGTGTATCTACTTTATCTGCGCCCAGCATGGGAGTGGATGATCCTCCTGGTATGATGGCCTTGAGCTGCTTGTCATCAAGGATGCCACCACCATACTGCTCATCGTAGATCAATGTGCGTAACGACGTACCCAGTGACAATTCATAGTTGCCGGGCTGTTTAACATGTCCACTCAAACAGAAGATACGTGTTCCTTTGCTCTTTTCAGTGCCAAACGAGGCATACCATTCCGCGCCGTTCTTCACAATTGCCGGAAGGGTTGCCAGGGTTTCGCAGTTATTAATGACAGTCGGACCGCCATACAAGCCGATTGCCGCCGGAAAAGGAGGCTTCAAACGTGGATAGCCGCGCCTGCCTTCCAATGATTCCATCAAGGCGCTCTCTTCGCCGCAGATGTAGGCACCGGCACCGTGATGCACAATCACATCCAGGTTAAAGCCGCTGCCCAGGATGTTCTTGCCGATATAGCCCGCAGCATACGCTTCTTCGACGGCGCGTTCAACCTGTCTCCCCGCCAGGGCCAGTTCACCACGCACATAAATAAAGGCTACCGAAACACGGCAAGCATAACTGGTGATGATCACACCTTCGACCAATTCGTGAGGGTTCTTCTCCATGATCATGCGGTCTTTGAATGTGCCCGGCTCGCTTTCATCAGCATTACAGCAGAGGTAGCGCGTCTTGTCGTTCTTGGCGAGAAAGCTCCACTTCATGCCCGTGGGGAACCCAGCGCCACCGCGCCCGCGCAGTCCTGATTTCTTAACCATCTCGACCAGGTCGTCAGGCTGGTACTCTTTGAGTGCCTTTGCGAGAGCCTCATAGCCTCCATGCTGCCGGTATCCATCCAGCGTATCCAGACCGGGGGCATCTATATCTTTTGTAATGATAAGTTCTGGCATAGTTAGGATTCCTTATTTGTACCTGGCATCCGCAAGGGGTGCCACTACATTTTATTCCCTCAGGTCCGATCTGTAGTGGCACCCCTTGCGGATGCCAGATCTTCCGTCTTTGGCTCAGTTTCTTTCGCGCTCAATTCCCTATTCCACTCATCAACCAGTGTATCAGCCATCTCAAGGGTGACATTTTCAACAAACTCGTTGTTGACCTGGAGCACCGGCGCGGTGCCACATGAGGCCAGGCACTCAGCGGTCATCAAAGTATATTTGCCATCGGCGCTGGTCTCTCCCCGTTTAATGCCCAGTCGCTGCTCGAGGTGACTAACCAGCGCATCACAGCCGCGCAGATAGCAGGCGATACTGTTACAGACCTTAATGATCTTTTTCCCTGGAGGTTGCTGGTAGTACATGGTGTAGAAAGTTGCAATGCTTTCGACATCATCTACGGTCAGGCCGATTGCCTCTGCCACGGCCTGCAATGCATCCTGGGTAATATACCCCTCTTCTTGCTGGGCAATATGGAGCGCAGGCATAACGGCGGAGCGTGCTACGGGATAGCGTGCCGCCAGGTCACGCATACGCTGTTTGGCCTGTTCTGAAATCATCGGTCAACCTCCCCAAGCACAATATCGATACTACCAATGGCCGCTACCACATCAGCGAGGAAACACCCCTCGATCATCCGCGGTAACGCCTCGAGATTTGCAAATGACGGGGCACGCACGTGCATGCGGTATGGTTTGGCCGTGCCATCACTCACGATGTAGAAGTCCAGCTCGCCTTTGGGCGATTCCGTACGTACAAAGACCTCGCCTTTGGGCGGGCGATAGCCTTCAGTAAAGAGCTTGAAGTGATGTATTAATGCCTCCATGCTACCTGTAATCTGCCACTTGGGCGGCGGCGCGATCTTGGGATTGCTGACGCGATAGGCTCCAGCAGGCATACCCTCTAACGCCTGGTTGACGATCTTGAGGCTTTGCTCCATCTCGAGCATACGTACCAGGTAACGGTCATACACATCGCCATTAGTGCCCACCGGAATATCAAAATCGAACTGCTCATAACCACTATAAGGAAATGCTTTGCGGATGTCCCACACTACGTTGCTACCACGCAGCACGGGGCCGCTTGCACCATACGCAATGGCGTCCTCGGGGCTCAGAACAGCCACGCCCTTGGTGCGTTCCACCCAGAGCTGGTTGTTGGTCAACAGGTCGTGATACTCCTGCAAGCGATCGGGGAAAATACTGGTGAATGCCCGGACCTTGGAATCGAAAGCCGGCGTCAGGTCGGCTTGCAAACCGCCGGGGCAGATGTAGCTGGTCATCATACGCACACCCGAAAGTTCCTCGAAGACGTCCAGGATCATCTCGCGCTCGCGGAAGCAGTACAGGAAAACGCTCTGGGCCCCCAGGTCAAGCGCAGAGGTTCCCAGCCAGACCAGGTGGCTGGCAAGACGCTGGAGTTCTGCAAGCAACACGCGCGCATAGCGAATCTTGTCGTTGATCTCGTCTTCGATGCCCAGCAGTTTCTCTACAGCCAGAGAGTAGCCCAGGTTGTTGCAGAGAGGGGCCAGGTAATCCATACGGTCGGTCAGCACCAGAGCCTGGTGGTAAGTCTTGTCCTCGGCGGTCTTCTCAATACCGGTGTGCAGGAAGCCAATATCGGGTACAGCCTTGACGACTGTCTCGCCCTCGATGGTCAATATCAGGCGCAGCACGCCGTGCGTGCTGGGGTGCTGCGGCCCCATATTGATAGTCATGGTATCGACACGCTGCCCACTTTCAAGCAGTTGGCTATCCTCGACGGTATATTGTGTTTCTATATCTTGTTTCTGCATATGCTCTCATTATCAGGGCGACCGCAAGGGTCGCCCCTACATTTTCTCAGTTCCTGGTTCCTGGTTCTGACTGATTTTGCTCCGGCTCTCGTTCAGCTCCCGGCTAAATGGTGTGCGCAATGTCTGGCTACCTACGCCCGGATCAGTATCGTAAGGTACCTGGCCACCCCAGTGAGGTTCAGGTAGATCGAAGCCGGAGAGCGGATAATCCTTGCGCAGCGGGTGGGAGGTCCAGTCCATTGGCATCAGGATACGGCGCAGGTCAGGATGACCTTCAAATGTGAGACCAAAAAGATCGTATACCTCGCGTTCAAACCAGTTCGCCGTAGGCCAGATAGCACTCACGGTGGGTACGGAGGGATGCTCCTCACGACCTTTGCCAACACGCACCTTCAGCCGCAATTCACACTGATTGGGGATAGACAACAGGTGATAGACCACGTCATAGCGCGGTACGCGCTCTAGCCAGTCCACAGCCGTTACACTTGAAAGAAAGTTGTATTTGAGGTTTTTCTGAAGGTAAGCACATACCGTCAGTAAGTGTTCTGGCAGAAGAACAATTGTCTGTTCGTTTCGAAAATCGACTGTTTCAACCACTGCCTGCGGGTACTTTCCCCGCACCATCTCTACCGTGGATGTTGCTGTTATAGCCATGTTGTGTACGTTCCTTAAAATATCGCGTTTTCAGTTCCCCGGACTTTCCTGCTTTGCCCTATAGCTCTTCTCCGATAGGTCCCTGCAGCTTCAGACCACTTGCCTTCAAGGGGTCGGGTGGATTAGGGATACCTTCGCGGATTTTGCGCTGGAGTTCATTGAACCCGTAGAGCAACATCTCTGGTGATGGCGGGCATCCTGGGATGAACACGTCTACCGGCACTATCTTATCCACCCCTTGCACAATTGCGTAGTTGTTAAAGACGCCTCCACAAGATGCGCAGGCACCCATCGCGATAACCCACTTGGGGTCTGGCATCTGGTCATAAATCTGCCGCAGTATCGGAGCCATTTTGATCGAACAGCGTCCCGCGACAATCATCAAGTCGGCCTGGCGTGGAGAGGCCCGGAATACTTCGGCGCCGAAGCGGGCGATATCAAAGCGATCAGCGCTGGCCGACATCATCTCAATGGCGCAGCAGGCGAGGCCGAACGTAGCAGGCCACAGCGATGAACTGCGGCCCCACTCGATTAATTTGCTCACCTGTGTTGTGAGAATGCCTGCTTCCCCGTTCTTCACATGCAGTTCACGCCGCAAGCGCGGAGTTTGCGTATTTGAGACGGTCTGTACCGGCTCCCAGGGGTTTTTCACTCCCATGTGAACGCCCCCTTTCGCCATACATAAATGTAGCCTATCATCAAGATCAGCAGGAAGACAAGCAATTCAATCAGTCCGAGTACCTTGAGTTCGTTCTTCAGCAAAATTGCTAGCGGATAAAAAGAAACGATTTCAATATCGAAGACAATAAAAAGCATGCCTGTCAAGAGATATTTAACAGGAACGCGCCGTTTCGGCGCTTCAATCTCTTGAAGGCCAGATTCATAGGGAGCCAGCTTCTCAGGCGTTGGCTTTTTAGGTCCAAGGAAGAAAGTCAGGACCATCACCAGTAGACCAAAGAGAATAGCCAGCGCCACATAGATAAGAATGGGGAGTATTCCCATAAGCGGGATCCTTCATTTCTCTGTATCTGCCGGACACTAAGCACAACGAATGGCATCCGGTCTGGTGTCATTTGTACACTACCTCTTCTCGTATGGTAGCACAGCTAGCGCGATAGTGTCAATGAGAACTTGTCGGCGGCGCGGGGCCTCTCAAAAGTCTTTTTCCTCTTCCCCTCCCCGCCCCAAAAAAGAGTACGAGAGCGTGGTGCTGCTTTGGCGCTCCCGCGCCAAAGCAGCACCACGCTCTTGATTCATCTGGGGTGGGGCTTGCTGCCAATCAGAGCGACGTTTGAGAAGCCCTGGTCGGCAGCGTGCTGGCACGCAGGTGCCTTTTTTGCAAAAACACCGCCCATTGGTATACATTACCGGTATAGAACAATTCCAGGGCTGCAGCCTCTGCACCCGTAATAAACAGAAGGAGTAACGCATATGGAGTATCGCGCTTTGGGACGAACAGGCTGGAAGATATCAGCCATCGGCTTCGGAGCATGGGGTATCGGTGGAGCTGACTGGGGGCCGACGGATGACAAGACTTCGCTGGCAGCACTTAACCAGGCCATTGACCTGGGAGTCAACTTCATTGATACGGCAGATGTTTATGGCGATGGTCACTCAGAGCGACTGGTTGCCGAGGTCCGCAAGGCACGCAGCGAGGAAATTATCGTTGCGACGAAGGCAGGACGGCGGCTCAATCCTCATATCGCAGCAGGCTATAACCGCCAGAACCTGACCAGCTTTGTCGAACGCAGCCTGCAAAACCTGCAGGTGGAGGCACTCGACCTGCTTCAACTCCACAGCCCCCCACACGAGGTCTACGATATGCCGGAAGTCTTTGGTATTCTCGACGACCTGGTAAAGCAGGGCAAGATCCGCTTTTATGGTGTCAGCGTAGAGCGTGTAGACGAGGCTCTCAAGGCGATCACCTATCCAAACCTGCAAAGCGTCCAGATTATTTTCAACATGTTCCGTCTCAAGCCTGCCGAGCAGTTCTTCGCTGCTGCCCGCGAACGCCAGGTTGGCATCCTGGCACGTGTACCGCTGGCAAGCGGTATGCTTACAGGTAAGCTGACCCGTAACACACAGTTTGCTCCAACCGACCATCGCAGTTTCAACCGCCACGGCGAGGCTTTCGACCAGGGGGAGACTTTCTCAGGCGTAGACTACGAGACCGGGCTGCAGGCTGTTGAAGAACTGCGCGCCCTGGTACCGCAAGGAGCCACGATGGCGCAATTCGCCTTGCGCTGGATCCTGATGTTCCCCGAGGTAACGAGTACCATCCCGGGTGGCAAGAACCCGCAGCAGGTGAAGGACAACGTCCAGGCTGCATCGCTGCCCCCACTGAGCGATGAGACAATGCGTCGTGTGCGCGAGGTGTATGATAAGTACCTGTGCTCATCCAGTGGGATAATGTTGACCATATCTATGTGGTCACTGTATCTGAACTTCCCGGTTGCAAGACACATGGGAAGACATATGAGGAAGCCGTTCGGCAAGGACGGGACGCAATTGATAGCTGGATCATGGTCGCTCATAAGTTAGGACGACAAGTACCGCCTCCTAGTTTCTGGATGGAATCGTGATCATTACCTCGTCACAAGGTAGACTTCTCATTTAGATAGACACCATGCCGCGCATTTTGCGCGGCACTTATTTGTTCCAGGAGAACAGGCCTCGCCATCCTGACAGCCGTTAGATTACCAGGTCGACCGCAACAAACTGGTTCTCTTATCTTATGACCTTGCAACAGCCCTGGGCTCCCCTTCCCTGGTACCCACAAGGGGCAATACATTTCAAAGAAGAGACCATCTCGCTGTGTCATCCTGAGCGCAGCGAAGGATCTTGTATGGGTTACCAACCTCGTGACCCCTCCTGTTTACGTCCATCGTAGACCAGCAAGCGACCCATGATGCCGCTTCCAGAGGGAGCGCCAATTGCTCCCGATGGCTACGATGTAGGTACACACCCAGGGTTA
>WNGJ01002647.1_pt1 | contig 18214 bp, 15 predicted proteins | sample 5400611 | NCBI WGS metagenome assembly WNGJ01 (sample SAMN13153375, study PRJNA577476) | soil metagenome | isolation source: 40 cm soil or saprolite under Garry oak tree replicate 1 | place: USA:California | collected 2016-06-15 | reverse complement strand
CATAGTAAAAAATTTGCGCGGTCTTCATCCTTAGGGGTGAAATAAGGGTTTGAGAGTAAGACCATTTGCCTCCAAATCTCCTTTCCTTCAGGAATACAGACCCACCAGAATCTAGACAAAACTAGATTAACGGGAAAAAGACTATTTTAAGTGCTACACATGCAGTTGACAAGCATATTCATAGTTACTTTAGGCAATTTGGCACGTTTTTATACAAAGATAGGGAGAAACTACGTTCATCTACTAAAGAGTATGCACAAATGTGCTTAGAGTGGCAGGGGGAACGATTGGTGAAGAATTTTGAATGACGCTCTACTCTAAAGGAGAGTATATGAAAACGAATGGCAGCAGTTTCGAGCTTATCATGCAAGAAGTGCTCAAACAAAAACAACTCTTGGAAGACTTACACACGGAGAATGATGAGTTACACCGCCAACTTGCTGAACTACGTGAAGGTCGGGGCATTTTCGTTGATATCCTTGGTAAACGTTTTCCGCTGGTTGGGGAACCAGTTAGTGTTTCTCCCGATGCAATAGCAACAGGAGGGGCTGATCTTTCTCTACAAGAAACAACTGTAATGCTAAGCGAGGCTTTACCATCCTCATTGCCTGAAACTCCGGTACCAACGACAGCGGACAATGTTGAAGAAGTACCGGAAGATCGTCCGCCCCTGGCAACTCCTACAATGTCGGCGTTCTTAGAGGAAGCCTTACTCGACGAATTTTCGACAGCCTCAACCAGGGAAATGGGGCAGGTGGCTGTCTGGTCTGGCCCTATCACCAATCCACCAACCTTTGATGAAAAGGAAAAAGAGAATCTGCGCCGCGAACTTTCGGGTAGCTTCTTGCTGGAGTAATCGCTTCTCTTTGACCCAAGACACGAAATTGAGGAGAGATGGATGTTTCACATCTCTCCTGGCATTACCTACTGGATCTGGAATGTTGCCGTCGCCTGGTTATATGGGGTAGACGGCGTACTGAGCAGGATCAGGGCATTTCACCACAGACAGATACTATGAAAACTGAAAATCCGTCGAAGCCCTATCGCCACTATCCTCTTTCTGTGGCTCCAGGATCAACGTAAATGATCTAGTATTCTGAGGCACTAAAAAGCTAACTGTCCCAGGTATGCCTGCCACACCTACATCAAACGAGACGGGGAGCGTTGTATACCTTGGTGCAGCTGTGATAGTGCCATATTGCAAACGCATATAATCATAGGGTGAACCGGTGATAGCAACTTGCGAGAGCGTATTATCAACTTTGAGCGTTAGTGTGACGTAGCGCATACCCTTCGCAGCCTGCTGGCTAGTTATGCTCAAACTCGAAGTAGCACTGGTGAGTGTCCAATTCAGCCCAAAATACTGTATCTGCCCATTTAGATTGATAGTCTTTGGATGATATTTGCTTACATTTGCGTTCCGCGTTAGTGGGATAAGCATTTGCGCCTCGTTCGTAGCGCCTAGCTGCAACGTAAGCTGACTGACATGATCATTCGAAGGCACAGCAAAATCTACAACGCTTGTTTGAGACGCTCCTGGAGCAATACCTACATTCGCATTTACATAAGCTGGGCTAACAATCGATTTGTCTGGCAAAATCAAACGAGCAATAGTATCATAACTCCAAACCACTTTGACATCTGTCTGATTGTGCTCTCGAAGATTCAAGCGTACCATACCGTAAGCGCTGCTGTTGGGATCATTAATAAAACTCTGCGACTGTTGGGCGTTCAGTATAGTTACGTCAACACCAGCATATGGAACCGAGGTATTGATTGCTAAGGTCGTCACAGGTGGCTGTATACTAACAAAACCGGGTAGAGCTACGCCTAGCAAGCCGGCGATGATGTAACTGGTTGCTCCCAGCAGGACAAGCAATGCCACCAGCAGAAGCAGCATAAACCCTTTTCTTCCCATTAGCATAACCACCATGAATAACTATGACCCAGATCGCACCTCTTTTCTACGTATCGCCCACAATAAATTTACTACGCAGCCAGTCCTATTTGAAACTACTCCATGGATTGCCGCATTCAAAGCAGAATCTGGCCTCCTCAATCTGTAGAAATGGAGTACCGCAATTTGGGCATAGATGCGCCAGTCTAGCACCACAATAGACACAGTATTTCCAGTTGGCCAGAACCTCATATTTGCATGAGAGACATAGCTTTGTTTGCGCAGCGGGCCGCGCCATGAAACTACTGCCTATCACTATCTGGCGATCAAAGCGGCCGGGATGTAATAGTGCCTGGCCAAGGCCATCAGTTCGACTCGTTGTAGCAATGACCGCCATCGGCGGATGGTAGTCAAGTCCATCAATCTCTACCGCTAATTGGTTCAACCATTGTTCGCGTTCTTGACTTGTGGACAGTTGCTCCACAGCATCGAGATTGTCGATAAAGAGAACACAGGGCGATGACTTTTGCGCCAGGCCGAAAATATGTTTTATCATATTTCGACCCCTTTGGGAGAATTCACCATTCTTGAGCACGGTATATTCATCCATTGGAAGATCAAGCTCTTCTATAGATAGAACATCTGCGTCAAGATCGCTGAGCAACCCGATAAGTGTCGATACAGATAGGGAGATGAGAGGCACAACTGCTTCACCCGCAGTGGCCTCTACTAGTAGAGACCTATCAGTGCTAGGATGGCCAACAATAAGCACACTACACAGGTATGTCCTCATTGAGTGTTGAAAAATCTGTGGTTTCCTCAGAAACTCAACAACTTCTCGTAAATCGTGTTTAGCTCCATCTAATCCCCGGATATCTGCAAAAGTAATAGCAGGACGTTCAAACCTCCTGAGAACTCGCTTTGGGGAACTTTTGTTGAATCCTACAACACTTTGCTCTCGCACTCGAGAATGTATGAGTTGGTCTACGTAACTTGTATAAGCTGCACCTACCGCCTCTATCATAGATGCAGGCAATGCATCCTTGGAGGGCAATAAAAGAACAAGTAGAGGTTGAACGCGTGGGTGGCGTAAAACACTCAGCAACAGGTGCTTTGGAAATATCAACAAAGAGTTCGATTGCATCGCAAATGCGATAGCCCATTCAAAGCAGACCAGTGATTCTCTGGAAAAAGGGAGATTGTTCTCCTCTGCTCCCACATAATTGAGGATACCAAAGGTTTCTGTTGCTTGTGCTTGGATCTCCTGCATATTCAGCCCCAAACTACCCAGTACTTTATCTACTTCAGCGTCAGCTTGCGCAAGCATTCCCAGAAAAAGGTGCTCTGGATAAACTTCTGGTGCATTCATACTGGCTGCTTCGTGCCGTGCCAGGCGAATTTCTGCTTGTGTTGAGGGTGCTAGCAGATCAAAATCAAATACCTGGTTTTGCACCTGGTTAGTGCTGGTGTTCATGGTATGCTCCCTGGGTTACCGTCTGTATAGCCTTTCATTGTTAGTACTTCAAGCATTTTACGCCAATTCAATCTACATTCAAAACAGAACCATTTTATCACTGTGGTTGGCTCATAAACGTGGTATAATAAGGAAGCAAATAGAAAGAATATTCTACTCACCTACAAGGAAAGCTCACATCATGCCAGAATTTAAGGTAGAAGCACCATTTCAGCCCACAGGAGACCAACCGGAAGCCATTGAGCAACTGGTTGAGGGCATCAGAAAGGGCTATCAGCATCAAACACTGCTGGGAGTGACCGGCAGTGGTAAAACTTATACCGTAGCGAAAATCATAGAGCAGGTACAAAAACCTACGCTGGTGCTCGCACCCAACAAAACTCTGGCAGCCCAGCTCTACAGCGAGTACAAAGAGTTCCTCCCAAACAACGCGGTTGAGTATTTTGTCTCTTACTATGACTACTACCAGCCTGAAGCCTACATTCCCCGCACCGACACCTATGTCGAAAAAGAGAGCATGCTCAACGAGGAGATAGAGAAATTGCGCCTCTCAGCGACGCGCAGTTTGTTTGAGCGGCGAGATGTGCTCATCGTCGCTTCCGTTTCCTGTATTTATGGTCTGGGGAGCCCAGACGAATATGGAGAGGTAGTGCTAACCCTGAAAGTAGGAGAAGAACGACGTAGAGACAGGATTCTCCGCCACTTGACGGAGATCCAATATGAACGCAACGATACTAACTTCATACGTGGGCGTTTTCGCGTGCGCGGCGATGTGCTGGAGCTATTCCCCGCTTATGAGGACGTTGCCGTACGTATCGAGTTTTTCGGAGACGAGATCGAGCGCATGACTGAGATCGATCCACTAACAGGTGAAGTGCTGGGAAAGCGACAGCGCCTGGATATCTACCCGGCCAAGCACTGGGTTACAACACAGGAGCGCCTGAATCGCGCCATCGAGCTGATCGAAGACGAATTGCAGGAGCGCCTGGAAGTATTAGAAGCTGACGGTAAGCTACTCGAAGCAGCACGTTTGAAACAGCGCACCAACTTTGATATCGAAATGCTGCGGGAGACAGGTTTCTGCTCCGGCGTCGAAAACTACTCGCGCCATTTAGCAGGACGCGCTGCGGGCGAGCAACCCTGGACCTTGATGGACTATCTACCAGAGGAATATCTGTTAGTTGTGGATGAATCGCATGTTGCGCTGCCGCAAGTACGCGGTATGTTCGCGGGTGACCGCTCGCGCAAGCAGGTACTCGTTGATTATGGCTTTCGCCTACCCTCGGCGCTTGATAACCGCCCGCTCACGTTTGCAGAGTTCGAGCGGGAAATAAACCAGGCGCTTTTTGTCTCCGCCACACCCGGTCCATACGAATATGAACATAGTCAAGCTATCGTCGAACAGGTGATCCGCCCAACAGGCCTGCTCGACCCCCAAATCAGTGTGCGACCTACAAAAGGGCAGATTGATGATCTACTCGCTGAGATTCGTCAGCGTGTTGCAAAGGGGCAGCGTGTATTGGTCACAACCCTGACCAAAAAGATGGCTGAAGACCTGGCAGACTACATGCAAGAACTGAGTATCAAGGTTCATTACCTGCACTCAGAGATCGAGACAATCGAACGCGTAGAGATCCTGCGTGATTTACGCCTGGGTGTTTACGATGTAGTTGTCGGCATTAACTTGCTGCGCGAGGGACTCGATCTGCCTGAAGTATCGCTGGTCGCCATTCTCGATGCTGATAAAGAAGGCTTCTTACGCTCAGAGGGTTCCCTGATTCAGACCATTGGACGTGCCGCTCGCCACATCGAGGGTAGTGTCATCATGTACGCCGATACAGTCACAAAGTCAATGCAACGTGCCATTGATGAGACCAACCGTCGCCGCAAGTTGCAAACTGCTTTTAACGAAGACCACAATATTACACCTCGCGGCATCAAAAAGGACGTGAAGACACTTTCGGAGCGCATCAAAGCTATGAGCGGCGCAAACGCAGAAGCTTTGGACGGAAAATCAGTCTCGGTAGCCCTGGCAGGCATTCCAAAAGATGAGGCGTTGCGATTGATTAAGGACCTGGAATCACAGATGCGTACAGCGGCCAAACAGTTAGAGTTCGAGAAAGCTGCCCAATTACGCGACCAGATCATCGAGATCCGCCGGTCAATGATCGAGTGACTTCCGGTACTGAAAGGACCATTAGCTGATGACCCATGATACCAACCAACACGATTCTCATCCGACTCAGAGCGATTATCTGAGTGGCCCACAAATAGTACCGAGACGTATCAAACCCGGTATGACAGTAGTAGAGCTAATCGACCAGCAGTTCCAGGCCTACAATTCAGCGCGACTGAATGAAGCAGCAAACCTCTTTGCTGAAGAGATGCTTGCGCCCGAAAAAGATGTTACGATCGGCTTAACGATGGCAGGGGCTCTCACTCCTGCAGGGTTAGGAGGATGCATCCTCACGCTGATGGAGTATGGCTTTGTCGATTTTATTATCAGTACCGGCGCCAACCTCTACCACGATATGCACTATGCGCTCGCCATGTCCCTGCACCGTGGCGATTTCCGCCTCGACGATACCAAACTCCAGGAAGAGGGCGTAATTCGTATTTACGACATCCTTTTTGAGGACAAAGTGCTACTCGATACAGACGCTTTTGTGCGCGAATGCTTGAATAGCCTACCCAACCGACCTATTTCGACTTCAGAATTGCATCACCACCTGGGAACACAATTGCTCAAAGCTGGCATCAAGCCAGAATACTCAATGCTGGCGCAGGCCGCGATGTGGAATGTTCCCATCTACACTTCATCTCCTGGTGACTCATCTATAGGTATGAATGTAGCAAGACATGCTCTGGATGGCAATTTACTCACTCTTGATCCGCTCGCCGATGTCAATGAAACCTCTGCCATTGTGCAGCACGCGACACGTAACGGTGTTCTTATCCTCGGTGGAGGCAGCCCGAAAAACTTCTACCTGCAAACACAGCCACAACTGTGGGAAGTGCTGGGCATACAGAAAGGTGGGCATGACTACTTCATCCAGATCACTGCTGATGCTCCACACTGGGGTGGACTCTCAGGTGCGACACCATCCGAAGCCGTTTCGTGGGGCAAGATCAAGCCCGACCAGCTTAAGAGCACAGTAGTAATCTACGGAGATTCAACTATCGCCCTACCGCTTCTTACTGCCTATGTAGTCAGTAAGGCCAAACCGCGTCCAAGACGAGAGCTGTTTAGCAAGCGTGAGGAACTACTCAAAGAACTGCAGTTAGCGTACAATGCTGGAAAAGTGGTTCGACCCTAAAAGGATATTTCGACCTAATAGCAATCAGGCGTCCTATATTAGATGGATTGTTTGCTAATAATTAGGTGGAAATATCATGGTTATTAGATATAAGCATCAACTCCTTTACTTTGCATTAGCTTGACAATCTAATGTATAATATCCAGGTGTGCAAAACAGGATAATAGGGACAGAAGTGTCCCTATCCCCTCTAGCAAGAGGGATTGTAATGGTTTTGCAACAACCTGGTATCCACAGGGCTGCAAGGATAAGCAGTAGCAGTGGTTGTTCTGAGTGCAAGATTAGGAGGTAAATCGATGCTTGTTCATTTGATGCTGGAACTCTATGGGTGTGATCGACAGATTCTGTCGGACGAATCCCGGCTGAGACATGTACTGGAAGAGTATCCCGCTCGCGTGGATATGGAGAAAGTAAGTCCTGTACATTTGTATCAAATCGAAACATCTAATCCATTAGATGCTGGTCTCTCAGGTTTTGTTGTAATTGCCCAGAGCCACATCAGTTTACACGCATGGCCAGAGTATGGCGAAGCTGACATCGACATTTGCTCGTGCAAAGAATTTAGCCAGGAAGATGCTATCGCCTTCGCGAAGCAGATGTTTCGAACCGACGATGTAGAAGCGCATTTCGTTGTTCGCGGAACACGTTCGCTGCGACCAGAAACGCCTGACCCAGAGCGCTACGAAGCTGCTATGACTAAACGAGCGGCTAGATCGGCGGTGCGCTAAAAAGAAGGAGCTTAATGACTATATGAACGGCTCGCTTGTGACCCAGTTTGGTGCTCCAGATGCACCGTTTTGTGAACCAACCACTGCCCGTGTCACAATAATCCCTGCTCCCTTGGAGTTTAGCGTTTGCTATATGAAAGGCACTGAACATGGGCCGCAAGCGATCCTCAATGCTTCGAGCCAGATGGAACTATACGATGAGGAACTGGATTGGTGTCCTATCGAAATTGGCGTATATACCCGCCCAGCATTAGATTATAGCGATATGGAGCACGGCGCCGCGCTCAAAGCAACGGGTGATGCCGTGCGTGAAGTCTTGCAACGCGGCCAACTCCCCTTTACTCTTGGCGGTGAGCATTCCCTTTCCGCTCCTCTTATCGCCGCTGTACATGAGTACTTCCCTGATTTGACTGTTGTCCATATCGACGCGCATGGTGATTTACGTGACAAGTACGAGGGGACACCACTCTCACACGCATCAGTTGAGCGGCGCGTTGTGGACATGGGAATACCTCTCACGGAAATTGGTATTCGTAGCTTCAGTCCTGAAGAAGCTGAGTTCATGAAAACTTCGCCGGATGTGAAAATTGTCTGGGGCTATCAACTTGCTAATGGGACTGCCGCCATTCCCTGGGAGCGTCTCAGTAAGCATACCTATGTGACTATTGACCTCGATGCTATGGATCCTGGTGAGATGCCAGCCGTGGGCACACCTGAACCCGGTGGACTGCATTGGTATCAATTGCTTGATCTGTTCCGCCTGATTTGCCGCCGTACGACAGTGGTTGGTATGGATGTGGTTGAACTCTGCCCGATGCAGGGACAGACTCGAGCAGATTTCCTGGCCGCAAAGCTTGTGTACAAGATGATCGGCTACCGCTTCTACGATACGTTGTAATAGCACATAGAACTTTGTGGAACCTCTCTGATACAATCATTGTAGAATATTACTTACAAAAGTGAGCGCAAAATGTCTATATGAACATTATTACGGACAAATTCAAGGGGATATCAGGAGATGAAAGAAACAATGCCCACGTAGATCTTCAACGCAGTATTTTCTCTTGGAGAGCCAATACAGGTCGAGGACTGAACAAATTTTGTCATCGCTTTCTTCTCATTGTATTCAGTATACTCATGATTCTGCTTGCCGCTTGTGACAGCAATTCCAACGCCTCCTCAGCAAACAACAAGACCAAACAAACTCTTTCAACCAGCAGTGGCAGTATCATCACGTACACTACCAGACCAGAAGATGTAATAATACGCACCTTCTATGGAGGCGGCAAACTTGGTACGTTTGAGATGAGTCCAGAGATAAGTATATACGGTGACGGAACCTATATTCTCGGGCCGGGGTTGCAAATGCAACAGGGACGTCTTCAAGCTGGCGCCCTACAACAATTACTTAACAGACTGGTGGATACCTACGGATTGCTCAGGTTGAATCGGCAACAGTTTTATGACATACCCGATCAGAATGCCACCATGTTACAATTGATGCTCAATGGCAACCACTATGCGTATTTATATGGCCCATTTGGCAACCTGCAAGAAAGCGCACAGGATGTAGACGAGTACCAGCGCCTGGGGAAAGCTCTTACCAGCATTACCGAGGCGCTGGTCGGACCCGCCCACAACTACACCAGTCAGGAAATGGCTCTACTTGTTCATCAAACGTTCAGCCCGGATCTCAGTCAAACTATCCCCTACTGGTACTTTCAGGATTTCACGTTGTTCCAGCTAGCTAGCTATGAGTGTGGTCCAATACCACTTGACGAGACTGGTCCCAATGCCGATACAGGCTGTCTAACGTATACTGTACCTCATACTGCATTGCTGCTGAACACTCAGCAGCTTCAGGAGGTTATGGCGCTTTTACACGCACAAGAACAGGGTGTATTTCTCGAAGGAGGGTTATACTACAGTGTTGTTTTACGGCCTTTGCTACCCGACGAACAAGCGCAAAAGAAACTTGCAATGTTTGGAAGCCAGGAATTAAGTTACGCTGGTGTACCGCTTGTTGAGGGATCTGTTCCTATACCGACTCCAACACCATAAGCAGGAAAGGGAACTGACTGAAAGAACTTTCAACAGGTAGACAGACTATCCTCATCCCTATCACAATGTGGTATACTACGTAAAGGGCGCTAACTACACACATTCCTTTGGACGGATCAATGGAACAATTAGCGCGTCACATATCAGCAGCGAGTGCGGAATGACCGGCGGGAAACACACAATGGATCTTGACTATCCGTCCACCTCGTAAAAGTAACCTCCACAAAAGCCAATTTGGAAAGGACACATGACCAGAGATTTCAATAACCAACGGCGAGAAGACAGGCGACCGGACTCTCGCAATTCATCCCCACGCAGGTACGGAGAAGAGCGGTCTCCACGCCCTGCCAGACCTCGACTCAATCGCGATACGGTAGATCGCGCATGGGAAAATGGAGCACGCCAGAATCACGCTGATTACCGCACACGCAGCGATACTAACAGTCATCCACCACGTGATAACAGGCGGCACAACCAGTATTCAGATCAATATTCCGCTCAAAATAGTCGCAATAACCGCAAACCTTACGGGAATCGCCAGGCTAACTACCGACCGGGTGAACGTGCTCCTCGTAGCAATTCTGGGCCTCGCTCTTTCGAATCGGGCATGCGCCACTTTAATGAGCAGTCTTACAATGAGCACGAACGCCAGGGCTACTCGGCGGACCAACCCAGGCAGGCTGGATATCGTCCAGGTAACCGCGGGAATGCTCAACATCCTAACACACGTTCACAATTTCGCGACCGGGATCAATACAAAGGCTCTCAACGACGCGAATTTGATCGCGACAGCAGACAGCCTCGCAGTTACGATCGCGATAAGCGGCCGTTTCGTAACGGGCCACGACCTGATACACGGAACCCACGTTGGCAGAGTCGCCCAGCAAGTCAACCTGGCAATCGTTCGGGCAGGCCCCAAGCATTTACGGGGCGTGAGGCAGACCAGGAGTTATTCGAAGGCGACTACGAGCATTTTGATGCAAGCAACTCTGCTGAGTCCATCGCGAGCCAAGCCAGCGGTGATGCATATACTCCCAAGCAGGCACAGGCAGAGGAACGCCATGTCACACGCCTTCCCGATGGCCGCGTACTGAAAGGCACGCAGCACGAACAGCGCAAGAACGCCGAATTCTGGGCAGCGATTGCGCAAGAGTCGGATGAGTTGGTTCAGCAGGCTGAGCCATCGACTGCCATAAAAGCAGTCGTGGAAGACTCCGCAGATCTTCCAACTGCTGCACCAGTAGAGAGAAAACCAAAGCCTCGCACTCACACAGCTAGCGCAGCACCACGAGCCAAAAAAACTCCAAAAGCTAAAGCTCGGCAGAGTACACCCAAACCGCGCTCTACTGGTCCTAAACCGTCACAGCGCGGCTATAAGTGGCCAACGCCAGAAGGATAACGATCCTTTCATGTATGTAGAGCGCTCGTGATGCATATCAGAACAGTACTAGGAGATATTGCTCCAGAAGAGCTTGGTATCACGTTGGGCCATGAGCATCTACTCATCGACCTGCGCGGATTGTGGGACAGTCCTCCCGCTGAACGAGCACACCTGGTCGACCAGGCACCTACCCTGGAAAACCGTGGTGAGTTGATGCGCAACCCGTATGATTCCAGGCCTAATCTACTTCTCGATGATCCTGAACTGAGTATTCGCGAACTCATGTATTATAAAGCAGCGAGCGGGCAGGGACTTATCGACATGACCACAGTGGGGATCAAACCTGATCCCCACGGGCTATACGGAATTGCTCAGCGCACAGCTCTACATGTTGTAGCAGGCTGCGGTTACTACCGGCAACCGCTCCTGCCAGAGGCATTGCACGCTCTCAGCACGGAGCACATCGCCGATGATCTTTTTCGCTGGCTGGCTGAGGGCATGTATGGTACTACGATACGCGCAGGTTTGATGGGAGAACTGGGCACAAGTTCTCCCATTTTCCCATTTGAGGAACGTCAATTGCGCGCTGCTGCGCGGGTGCAACGCCAGACGGGCGCGAGTATCAATGTACACCCGCTCATTTGGGGACACGAACACCTCCACATTCTGGATATTTTGGAAGAAGAGGGAGCTGACCTTTCACGAGTTGCCATCAGTCACTGCGATGAACTCGTAGAGCCAGCATGGCACGCACGTATTGCCGAACGAGGGGCAGTTCTCTCGTTTGATACTTTTGGCTCGGAAACTTTTTTCGATCGCAGCTTCGAACAGGAGCCTCGCGACACCGACCGTATTGAGTGCGTGCTGCGTTTATTGGAAAAAGGCTACGCTTCGCAGATAACGCTGGCGCATGATATCTGCACCCGCATGCAGTTCCGTCATTACGGCGGCCGGGGCTGGGATCACCTACTCAGTAATATCGTGCCGCGCTTGCGACACGCTGGAGTCTCTCAGCAAGAACTGGATGCCATGTTTATCGATACACCAAGGCGCCTGCTCACATTCAGGGAGTGACATCTATCTATGCTTTACCCAAGCTACCTCAATCTCTATGAGACAGGCGAGTTGGCTGAACGCGCCGCGGCAGCCTGGGAGATTTTGCGCAGTTGCACCATTTGCCCACAGAATTGCCGCTGTAACCGCATTGCCGGGAAAACGGGTGTCTGCAGGTCAGGTACAGAGGCCATCGTCGCATCGTGGAATGTCCATCGCCGGGAGGAACCTCCGATCAGCGGTACACGAGGAGCTGGAAGCATTTTCTTCGGCTATTGCCAGGCGCGTTGCACCTACTGCCAGAACTTTTCGTTGAGCCAGGGTGGGTTGGGACATCGCGTAGGCCCCGAACGCCTGGCGAACATGATGCTCTACTTGCAGAAAAAACAGTGTCACAACCTGGACTTAGTGACGCCAACCCACTTTGTGCCGCAGATACTGGCCGCGCTGGTCGTGGCTTGTGACAAAGGATTGCGCCTGCCCATTGTGTACAACTGCGCTGGTTACGAAAACCTGGAGACACTCAAGCTGCTGGATGGAGTCGTCGATATGTATCTGCCCGATGCTAAATACTCCGACAACAAAAACGCGCTGCACACCTCCAAAATGCCTCATTACGTCGAATCCAATCAAACCACCTTGCGCGAAATGCACCGGCAGGTTGGTCCACTGCAACTAGACGAAGATGGAATCGCACGACGTGGGCTCCTTATTCGCCACCTTGTGATGCCCGAGGATATTTCAGGAACTCGCGAGGTACTGCGCTGGATCGCAGAAGAGTTGGGGCCTGAGACACCTGTCAGTTTGATGGATCAGTATTTTCCCGCATGGAAAGCAGTAAACGACCAGGTGCTGAACCGGCGACTCACCTGGAGTGAGTACCGAGCGGCTATGGATGCATTAGAAGAATTCAATTTGACAGCGGGGTATGTCCAGGAAGACCTGATGGAGCTTGATACCACGTCTATTGTTTGAGCGTGTTTTATGCATTGCCTCCCATCTAATGGCTGAGACGTGCTATAATCTTACCAGGCTATAAAATAAACGAACAACTTACTTGAGAGGCGGCTTAGGCAACGTGCAAACCGCTTCTCATTTTAGTGATGTGCTACGAGATGCCCGAAATGGAGAGTCTTTATGAATGATACGGCCACGTTGAGCCGCCTGTTTTTCAGTATCCAACCTGACCTCGACCAGGTGGACGCCACTTTTCAGGAACGAGCAACCTCTGGACTCGACATCCTCAATTCAGCATCGATGCACGCGCTTGGGTCACCGGGTAAACGTCTCAGGACCGCGCTTACTCTGCTTTCAGGTAAACTCAATACCTATCGTTTTGACAAACTGCTGCCCTTGAGCGTAGCGTTCGAGATGGTTCACCTGGCAACGCTCATTCATGATGACATCGTAGACAATGCGTTGACTCGCCGTGGCAATCCGACTGTTAACGCCATATGGGGGAATAACATCGCTATCCTACTGGGTGATTACTACTTTGCAAAAACGGCCGGGTTAATTGCTGATATCAATGATAATCGCATCGACCATCTCTTTTCCGAGACGGTAGCTACCGTCTGTGAAGGTACCATTATGGAGATGATGACCTCGGGTCGCATCGATCTCACTCTTAAGAGTTACTACGAGAAGATCAGCCATAAGACCGCCTGCCTGATCGCTGCTTGTTGCAAGGGTGGTGCCATCGTCAGCCAGGCATCGGATCAAGAAATTGAGCTTCTGCATACATATGGCATGAACCTTGGAATCGCCTTTCAAATCATCGACGATATCCTGGATTATACTGAAGACGAGGAAACGATTGGGAAACCTGCGGGGAATGACTTGCGACAGGGCATGGTAACATTGCCATTGATCTATGCTTTACAGGAGCAACCCCGCAATGGGTACTACCAGGAAGCACAGAAGCTGCTGAATGGGACAATCCATAGTGAAGACGATATCCGCGCTATCGTCAATTGGGTTGTTACGGGTTCTGGCGTCCAGCGTTCACTCGCCGATGCCTGCAACTATGCCGACAAGGCGCGAGAGGCTTTAGCTCACTTCCCCCCTTCAAAAGATCGCCAGGTATTAGATGAGCTCATTGACTTCGTGGTAACTCGTAAGCACTAATAGGAGGGATGGCCCACGTGGGCCATCCCTCTTGCTTCACGCCATCCAGGTTATGCCATCACCTGGCTCAATGCGACGATTACAACGAGGCACACCAAAATCAGACTCAACAACATGGCGGCATTCAGGGTATCGTTTCCTTTCTTCATTGGAGGCAAATCCTCTGGATTTGGAAGTAACAATACCCGATCTTCCAGATCATCAGTTGCATTCAATAACAGTGGTAACGCCTGAGCGACATGATCAGGACTGCGCTGCGTCGACGAATCAGTTCGTTGTCCATTTTTGGAAACGAGCGACGGGATGTTATGCTGTAAGACAGCGTTGTCGCTGTTACCAGAAACAAGCGTTCCGCTTACTGAACGCATGGCCAGCAAATCCTGACGAAGCTCAGATGGACGTTGATAGCGCTGATTCGGAACGGTCCGTAGTCCTTTCGACAGAATAGCATCAAAAGCGGAAGAGACATTGGGATTGATGCGCTGAGCTTGAGGAATGCTCCCACTTATACCAGCCGGAACACTACCAGTCACGGCATAATAAGCGGTGGCAATCAACGAATAGATATCAGTTCGCACATCTACTACCCCGCGAACGAACTCTGGCGCAGTGTAGGAGGAAAGACGAGAACGCTCCATGCCGGCAACATATTGTGTTGCACCACCCGCAAGCACAATTGAGAAGCTGGTAAGAATGTATTGAGAGCCATTACGACTCAGCATGATATGCTCTGGACGTATCAACCCATGCACTAACTGAGGAGATTGTTGTGAAAGAAGCTCCAAAACGTCCGTCATCTGTAGACAACACTCAATCACCTCTTGCTCTGGCAATGCACGTCCAATATAGCGCATACGAGCCATTAAAGACTCACCCTCAATCGGTTCAAATACAAAGAAGCTTCGTCCCTGATCGCTAAATGCATCCCATAGAGCGGGAATGTGTGGATGTCTACCAATAGCAGCCAGTGTCATGGTAGCAGTACGCAGAATCGTCTGCGTCATAACCGAAGTATTTTCAGGTAAAACCACCTCGCAGATCATCACCTGTGATCCTGCCCTGTGGGCATCTTTGCCAATCCATACGGCTTCGAAAACGCCAGATAACCAGTCCTGGCGCTCCTGCAATTCTAGCAGTCGATAACGACCTCCACGCAAAAGCACACCCGGTAAGAGTGGCCGGGCGCTCGATGCCATGGTATTGGATCGCAGAGAGGAAAACGTACCAGGCGCCTGTTGAAACGAACTTGCAGGTCGGGACAACTGTTGATTCGACGAATTCCTGGTTAACGGTTCCGAAGGATAGTGACGCATAGGAAGTTGCTGCTGCGTTGGCGTCTGCTGGCGGCGCATATCCTGTTGAGGGTAACCGGTCGATCGATTTGCTGGATATGCTGGTGAGGTACCTTGTACGCCACTCTTAAAAGATAAAGAGCCTGTACTGCGCGTTCCTGTTTGTTGCGTACCCTGGGGCATTCCCCTCAATACATTTTTCTCGAAAGCAGGTTTAGGGAAGGTCCCATCAGAAACGAAGGGCGAGTTAGCCGACCTATAGCTTGAGCCTTGCGGAGGAACAGGGGTCATGGGTGCTGGTCGTACGGTAGGCGGAAAACCAGACTGTACTGGGGTCGTTAACCCACCAGACTGCTGCTTCACGGGCGGCATACCGCCGGATTGTTGCTTTGAATTTGAGAAGCCACCTGATTGTTGACTATTCCTCTGAGGTGAATTCGGAAAATTTGGAAAAGATCCAGACTGACCAGCCGTGCGTACTACAAATCCGCAACGAGTGCAAGCGCCTCTCGTTGCATCCCACTCATTACCACAACGCGGACATATCATGATGTACCCCTCTCTGTGCCCCAATGACCAGCACTCACTTCTCGTAGCATTTACTTGTCGCGCCAGAAGTTCCTTGCAACATGACTAATAAGGTCAGTTCGTAAACAAAACCTGAGGTGACCTCGGGATCATGCATTGGTATACCAGGAGCATGTTCTCGCAACTAGTATAGTAGAGTAGAACATGCAAAACTGTCAAGACTCCATACCCAATATTACTACTGGTACGCCTTCCTATCTCTTGAAATTGCGACCAATTGGGGCTAACTTTCCTAAAAATTCCTCTAAGGCTTTTGCAAGCTCATAAAGCTGTGTCGCTTCAACCACAGATACCTCGTGGTTCGCATGGGCAACTTGATAAAGCAATTGTACGGCGGGATGTTTTGTGGCCGCGCTCGTTTCGCTTACTGCAGAGCCGAGCAGTGAAGCACGCATTGCATCTACGCTCGCATTTACCTCCTCGAGATGCGCAATGTCTATGAAGCTAGCGGGTTTAGGCTGGTTTTGCCCTCGCCCCCCGCCCTTGCTGGCTTCCCACTGACGGCGGGCTTGTTTTCCGGCAGCACAATAACAGAATTCGGGATGCTCGGAATCCGAGTTTTGTAAACCTGTATCGTCACAGATAGGGCAGATAGGCATTGGTGGCCTCCTCATTCACGGTCTGGGATGTTTTTCAAAACTACCTGCACTATACCATATCAGCGGTGATTTGTGATACGCGGAATCCGATTTCCAGGTAATCCAAAAACGAAGCTCAAACGTTTTCCTTAACAGGCAATGAAAAGAGATTTGAATAATTACTCTCTAATTTGGATCAGTTTGGTGTAGAATGTGGAAAGACGTTACTGGAGTTCTTTATAAGAAAAGGAGGATCGGCATTTCCCAATTAGGGAGAATGCCGTGAATGGATATGGCAAACCTCAAGACTCATGTGAACTCGGATGCGCCGTTATCCGTCAGGAATTTCATTGCGAGCCGCTTCTCTCGCCATCCTGAACGCTATATCGAGATATTTGGCATCCTGCGAAAGTATGAACTACACCACGTTGCAGCCCAATTTTTAAACCATCAGCATGAGGAAGAAGTAGAGGGCTTCTCGCTTGATGGTCACCTCGAGGAGGAAGAAGACCATGCTGCCGGACTGGCTAGCGCGCTCGAAGAGCTGGGACCGTGCTTTATCAAATTAGGTCAACTGATGAGCACAAGGCCAGATTTGCTACCAGCAAATTATATTGAAGCCCTCTCTCGCCTCCAGAATACGGTTACACCTGTCCCGAGCGACAAAGTAACTGCGATTGTTGAAAGTGAACTAGGCGCACCCCTGGCTGAATTATTTGCATCGTTCGATTGTGAACCCCTGGCCACTGCATCGATGGCCCAGGTTCACCGAGCCTTTCTGCCCGATGGCAGCGAAGTAGCTGTCAAGGTACAGCGTCCAGGTGTCCGCCAGAGGATCGAGATCGACATCGAGATCCTGAACGAAGTAGCTCGTTTTGCAAACAGATTTACTTCTTTTGGAAAACGCTATGGCTTTCTACAGATCGTACGTGAATTAGAACGCAGTCTGAGCCAGGAACTCGATTTTCGACAAGAGGCTGAAAGTACCCGGCTGATTGGCAAACAAATTGCCGAATTTAAACTCCTAACAACGCCTACGGTTTACAGTGCTTACACTACACGACGGGTGCTTACGCTCAGCTTTGTCCGTGGCAGGCAACTTGCTCAAGTGAGCCGCGAAGAGCTGGATGCGCTGGATGCGCGTGCCATCGCAAAAGAGTTGCTTTCGGCGTATCTAAAACAAATGGTGATAGACGGAGTCTTCCACTGTGACCCCCATCCTGGTAATATCTTCCTCGCCGATGACGGTCGGCTGGCATTGATGGACTTTGGCATGGTTGGGCGATTCGATGCCGATCAGAAAGACAAGATCATCCTGCTCCTGCTGGCTTTCTCTGAACGCCTGGGTGAGCGTGTGGCCGATACATATCTTGAAATGATCGAGATCCCCAAGGATGTAGACCGCCGGGCATTCACTCAAGACGTGTCAGCTCTCGTTAGCCGCTACCACGATATGAGCGGTGGGCGCATGGCTATAGGAACTGCTCTACTTGATTTAACAAAGCTGGCTCAATCTCACAGCACTCCAGTACCGACTGCGATGACATTGCTCGGTAAGGCGATGCTGAATCTCGACGGTACTATCCGCGTACTTTCACCCGAACTCGACCCGGTACAACTGATCCGTGACTATATGTTGAAAGTCATGGAAAAGCGTGTCCTTGGACAGATATCGCCCGGGCGAGTGTTCGCATGGGTGATCGACATGAAGCGCCTGT
>WNGJ01002644.1_pt1 | contig 18216 bp, 22 predicted proteins | sample 5400611 | NCBI WGS metagenome assembly WNGJ01 (sample SAMN13153375, study PRJNA577476) | soil metagenome | isolation source: 40 cm soil or saprolite under Garry oak tree replicate 1 | place: USA:California | collected 2016-06-15 | reverse complement strand
GTTTGTTGCAATGCGCTCGCCCGAATCCGCCGAGCACGATCCCGACTATCGCGAACTTGGCCGTTTTCCAACGCGCGCGAAGGCTGAGGAATTTCTTGCTTCATTCGAAGAATAGTAGTTCGTCATTCCGGAAGCCGCGTGAGCGGCTGTCCGGAATCCATTCGACCACATGCTGGGTGGTGAAATGGATTCCGGGCTCGCCGCTTACGCGGCGCCCCGGAATGACGATGGCGAGATGGACGCGGCGCGAGCCGGCCACGGGTCCGCGTCGGACGTGGCCGAGTGACTGGCTTCACGGCGGTCCGGCGTCGATCTTTTCGATCGCGGAATGGATTTCGGGCTCGTGCTCACGCGCGCCCCGGAGTGACGCTGGAGCGCTCATCGCCACGCGGCGCCCACTATTTTGAAAGGACCGGCTCAACCCAAATGCTCCGGTGCGCGATCTTCTTCGTAGAGGGCTGCGTCTTGCGGACGAACGGCTTCAACCTGGTCCGCGGTTCCTTCGCGGCTTGCGGCGTGAAGCCGTGATCGGCCTTCCGGAGTAAGCGACGCAGATAGATGCCGCGGCGCGGCCGCGCGGCGCCTTCTTCGAAAGAGGAATATCGCGAGCGCGACAACTGGAATGGCCATTAGCGCACCCGCGCGAATTTCTTCGCGGGATATGCCGCCATAGACGTGAACGCCGTGGCGTAGTGCCGCGGCGGTGATCGTCGCTGCGGGCAGAAGCGTGAGAGCGTACTTTAATCGTGGGTTGAGCGGCTTCCGCCGCTCTTCCGTGTTATCCCGCTTTCTCGATTGCGCCGCGTGCGGCTCGTCAGGGGACGCCATGCCGCAATTCGGACAAGACGCGACGATGGCAACGCTCGTCAACCTGAATTTTACAGCGACGATCTCGAACGGGCTTCGGCAATACGGACAACAATCAGCCAATGACCGAGGCTCCGCGCTTCCGCCAAGAGGGCGATCAACAGCATTCAAAGGTTCGTTCGGCGGCCGATGCCGCGCAGCGGGTCGCTCCTGTAACTCTTGCCGGTCCATCGACTTTAGGACTCCAGGCTGCGTTGCGCCTCGCCCGATGAGATCACGGAATTTCGAGGCGGACACCATTTGTGCGAGACCGGGGCAACCTGTTGCGACGGGTTCGCGCCTTGCAGCGTGTCGCCCACCAACAAAGCGCTCGTCGTCAGCGCAAAAGACAGGCAGAAGACCATAACGTATGCAGCCATTGCTCTCACTTCTTTCTGGGTGATGAGCAATCAAACGAGCGTGCTTCCCAACCGTTCCAAAAAAACCCGGCTCTCTGGCGGGCTTCGTATCCTAGGAAACATTCGCGACAGCAGGCAGACTCTCAGTACTTGCTCAGTGCTTGCTCAGTGCTTGCTCAGTACTTGCTCAGTACTTGCCGAGGGTCCACCACCGGCCCTCAGGCCGCGAGGAACCGCATTGGTGCCACGACGTTGTAACGGCAAGTTGTTCCGTTCATTCGGTGTGGCATGGTTTGGCGTCTTCTGGACATTTCGGACAAGCGACGTGCTATCTCGCGCAAGAACTTGGAATCCGCGATCACCGAGGCGGTGAAATCCTCGTCGGACTGCGCGACTTTCGTTGGCGTCATTATCCAACGTCAACAGCCCAAATCGCGTTCCGAGCCAGATTGGTCGATCAGAGGTGTCCGGTTCGGCAAGACCGACCGGGAAAAATCGGGCAAGGTGCTGGCAGCCGTTGTCGAGCGCTTTCAGCGCGAATTCAGCCTATCCGACGATAAAAACGACAGGCGCAAAAGCAAAAGGGCTCAATTGGAAGTGCTGCAAATTCCTCGCAACGAGGAAGTCGTTTCTGCCAGTGAGCATGATTAGACCGGCAAGCATTCTTGACGCCCCTTCTTTCGCGGACTGATTTGCCCGTCAGGCGGCGTCCGCGAATTCATGTCCAGTACCTTCGCGAAAAATATTCCGCTTCGCGATTTGGTAGAAACAGCACTATTGATTCGCTCGTCCCGCCTCACTGAGAGGGGCGTATCGCGATCGTCACGAACGTGGATGCGGGATGCGGTGGACGCGGCAGCGTCGGGCGCGCATGGCAATCGCAGGGCGGGTGAACGCTCGTGAGCGATCAAGCGGCGCGCGGACGAACGGCGCTGATGCGGACGGCGAAGTCGTGTGGTCCTGGCACCCGTTGCTGGTGTCAAGTTCGCGGAGGCGGAGCGGCCCGACCGGGCGCAGCGAAGCCTTCAATCCGCGGACGACGGTGGCAAAAAGGAACTCGTCACCGGGGAGAGCGCGGAGGACACCGTTAAAACCATTGCGCAGGGAAGGCCGGATGATTCCGCCAACACCTGTGGTGACGACCGTGTGCTACCTTTTTGCACACGGGCCATGGGTGCAAGCGGGCACCCGGCCTTCCCTGCGCCCTCTTGTTTTCGAGGGTGGTTCGCTTCAAAAATTCGGGTGCGATCTGCACCGCGAGAACAAGGACTCGTGTCCAGCAACAATGTCGCGGCCCCATCCTTCGAGACGCGGCGCAAGCGCGGCCATGCCGCGCGTCTCGAACCATGAGGCCCCGGTCACGCAATCGGGGTTTGGCTGTTTGAAAACTGAATCAGAAAAAACGCAGCCATCGCTTCCGACGCGCGTCTTCACCCCAAGCTCGCGACCCCGACCGCCAGCACGACGCCGAACTAGCCAAGCTAGCCGCACGCGCGATGTGAGGCACATCACGCGGGGACTTGCGGGACTGCACTGCTCCTGTTGGGGGAAAACTCGCTCAAGCCCCTCACCCCGAGCGCCGGTTACTGGTGTTCTGCGTGAGATTGCCGTGCGCGGCCTGTTCACGGATGTTGTGCTTCTCGTCGTCGCGATGGCCCTTGGTGGTGTCGAGCGGAACGGCCGGCGCGCTGCCCGGGCCCTTGTGGCTCTGGTTCTCGTCGGGGACCGGCTTGATGGACTTGGCGAGCGGTTTTGTCATCATGCTTCTCCGTTTCTTATCGAGGGAAAACGAAGAGCGCGACGGAGCCGTTCCGACGGAACGCTCACATGGCCGTGCATAGGCGAGCGGCGACGCCCTTCGGACGGCTATGCCCGGCCATGACGAGGGAACGGCTGGAGAGAGCGACGAGAGGGGACAGCGTCGCACGCGCTCGGCGCGACGAGAACGAACCCGGTGCTTCGCTATTTACATCCGCTTATTTACATCCGTTCCCGCCCGGCGGGCTGGCCTTGGCTCTGGCCTTGACTCTGGCCTTGGCTCTGTCCCTGCCGCTCCCGCTCGTTGGCGTGGTGGCGGCCATAGAGGCAGCCGGCGGCAGCGCCGAGCACGCCATGATGGCCGGCATAATGACCGGCGACACCGCCGACGACGGCGCCCTTGATGCAGCCCTTGGCGTCGGCGGACGAGGTCGCGGTCAAAACAAGTGCGGCGGCGGTTAGTGCGATCAGGGGTTTCATGATGCGATGTCCCGGAGGTTCAAAGGAACTCGCATCTCTAACCGCCGCCGCGTGTCGCGGTTCCCTTACTTGGAAGGTGCCACGACATCCGCGATCTTGTGATCCGACGGGTTCACGATCAACACCTTGCCCTGCGTCATGGCGTAGCGGTAGGGTTTCACGGCCGGCACGTCCCGCGTGGCTTGGCGCGGCAGCGGATAGGTGTTCATACCGGACGGAACAGCGGTTCCGGCCGCGGCGTTGAAATCCGCAGGCGCGTTCTGGTTGGTGGCGTGCTTGCTGACATCGTTCCAGATCGACTGCTGCTGCTCGTCCGAAAGGGTCAGCGTGTCGCTCGCGCCCGGCGTCTTGTTCGACATTTGGCTCCGCGCCGAGACGGCGGTCACGCTTGACAGCGCCAGCATAGCGGCGAGCGCCAGCGAAGCGGATTTCTTCATTGTCGGATCTCCTTGAGAAGGTCGAGGAACTGTCGCCCATGCGAAGAAAACCGCCAGCAAGCGCGGATGTTTCATTAATTCGGGGATAGCTTGCGGGCGCGTCCGAAAATGCCCGGAGACGACATCTCACGGTGTCATCGCACGGTGTCATCGTCCGGCTTGGCAGACCGTGCACGCCCGCTATTCCCGCATGCAAAATTACGGTTGCGTTTCCGCCAAATTGGACTATTTGAGGCTTCAAAGAATAGGTGCAGCAACCGGGCCGGACGTCGCCAATGACGTCCCGCCATAAGCGTCCATTGCGGGACAGTTGCTGTTTTGCACATCCAGTTCGGGAAAACACCGTCATGACAGAGCACAGTCTCTGGCGTTTTTCGCGCGCATTGCATCGCGCGATCAACGAACGCCAGCTTGAAGAGATCGAATCCCTGATCGACGAGGACGTCGAATGGGCCATCTACGGACCGATCGACATGTTTCCGTTTCTCGGCGCGCGCCGCGGCAAGGCGGCGGTGATCGAGGTGATCAGGCAGATCGCGGAGAACGTCAGGGTTCGCCGCTTCGATCGCGAGTCGATCATGCTGGGCGTGGATTCGGCGGCATCGATGCTGCGCTTCTCGCTCACCGCGCTCGACTCCAACAAGCCGATCTCGCTGCGTGTCGCGCATTTCGCGCAGTTCAAGGCCGGCCGGCTCCGCAACATCCGCGTGCTCGTCGACAGCTTCGATCTGGTGGAGCAGGCGCTGGGCCGTCCGATCCATCTGCCGAGGATGACGTCGCACGCGTGATTGCCTTGTCGTGTGATTGCCTTTCGTGTGAACCACATCCGTTACAATCTTGCGCCAGAATTACCGCATGATAGACTCAAGTTGGAATGCGGGGCGCGGGGCGGTCATGATTTCCAGGATATTTCGCGGCACGGCCGGGGCGATCTTGCTCGCGGCAGGGCTGGATATGGGCTTCGGCCTGGGGCTGCCGTCGTCGGTGCACGCGCAGGCACCGGCCGGGCAAGGATCATCCAGTCAAGGATCTTCCGGTCAAGGCTCGTCCAGTCAAGGATCGTCCAGCGAAGGCTCGTCCGAGCAAAATTCTTCCAACCAGGACAGTGACGGCGCACAAGCCGCCGAAGCCAGTTCCAGCGATCAGAATTTCCAGCGATCAGAATGAGGTCGACATGACGAATGTCGACATCAACAATCTGGACTGGAGCCAGCTCGACGTGGACGCTTCCACACTGACCTACGGGTCGGCCGCGAAGGCGTCCGCCGCGAAGCGTGCCGCGAACGGCAGCGAGATGACCTGGTCGGCCAACGGCAAGCCGAACGGCGTCTCGGCCGTATCGGTGAAGCAGTCGATATCGCCGTTCTGGGATACCCGCATCGGCGCCGACATGACCGTCGCCCGCGAGCCCACCACGATGTCGGACCTGGTCGCGGAGAAAGCCGCCAATGGCGGCGCCATGCCGCAATCCTCAGGAACGGCGTGGGCGGCGATCACCGCCCCCGGTGCCGGGTCGATCTGGGACAAGACCGCAATCGAAGCCCGCGTCGATCCCGCCCAGGAGCAGAGCAAGCTCGGCACCTCCATCAGCAAGTCGGTGCCGCTCAGCGGGCAATATTCGCTCACCCTGCAGAACGGCTACAACGTGACGCAGCAGGGCATCGTGCCCGTGCCCGGCGTCGTCGCCCGTCCGACACGCAGCTATGAGACGGAGCAATCGGCGAAGCTGAACATCGAGGACAGCGGCACCAGCTTCACGGCCGGGCAGGCGTTATCGTCGGGCGACGATAGATGGTTGCGCAAGTTCGGCGCCGAGCAGAAGCTGTCGGACGGCGTCAGCGTCTCCGGCGCGATCGGCGAGACCGCCCAAGGCACCACAACCAAAAGTATTAGCGCGGGCTTCAAACGAAGCTGGTAACTGCCCCATTATCGCCACGGCAAATCCGGTTGAAAGATCGAGCATTGCCGCATCTTGGCCGCGATGCGGTCAAAATCAGCCCTCTTGATAGCCAAACTTTTTACTTCGTCGCGCGGGGGGACGCTCGCTCTACGCGGAACATACTCGCTCTACGCAGAACAGAGGAACAGCCGATGAATGCTATTCGTTCGGAGAAGCTTGATGGAACTGAAACCGAGGCAGACGGCAACTTCGCCGCGGCGTCGGAAGTCGAGGCCGGAATCCGGGATTTCGTGCGCAACGACGTTGCCTATCTGCGCCGTCCCGTGACGCCCGGTGTCACCGAGCCGCCCCCCGTACCCGCGCTCGAGCCGAGCGCCGAGACCGCGGTCAACAACGTCAATTCGCTGATCCAGCGCGTGGCGGGCAACTCGCTGTCGGAAATCGAGAACCTGATTTCCGAACTCGAAAGCCTGCGCGACGTGCTGCACGCCGAAGGCCAGCGCGTTCAGCGTGAGATTTCCGGCTACGCCCAGCTCAGCCAGGCAGCGATGAAATCGACCCGCATGATCGCCGACAATGTCGCGCAGTGGAAGCGCGCTGCCGACGGGCTGCGCAACGCCTGACCACGTCGCGCCCCCGCGCATCGATCGCCGCCGCCTCTCGAGAGGGAGTGCGGCGGTTTCGATTGGATTGCGCGAAAGTCGCGGTTGTCGGCAAACGGATATCGTTGCCCGCGCCCCGGCTCGTCCTCCCCTTGCAACGCGCAGGGTTGGTTAAGGGGCTGTTGGCGATGCGAACCGATCTCCCCTTTCGAGGGGAAGTCAGCGAAGCTGATCAAATGAGAATTGTGATTCGCGGCTGATTGAACGGGTCGGCCGTAACTGCGACCAAGATCACGCGCCGCGATCCGACGGCGCTTACGGGGGGAGAGTGTTCATGGAAACCGAAACGATGCCGCCCGACAACGTCGATCCGATGCCACTGCGCACGTCGTCGCACGGGTTAGGCACGCTCGTGATCCGGTTTTTCGGATTGCTGTTTCTCGCCGTGACGGCGCTCGCGCTGATCTGGATCCGCTAGGTCGCGGTTATTGGCTGCATGGTTAGCGCTAACCACCCGCGGATCCGAACGCGCTACCGGCTCTCGATCGGCGCCGCATCCAGCGTATAGACGCCGTCGGCATAGCCCTTCACCACCATCGTCGTGGTCAGCATCACCGCAACCGTCACGGTTGCGAAGATGAACCCCACCAACTTCAACCCGCTGCGATCCGCCATGTCCGTTCCCCCGCCCATTTTTCCCGTGGAGCGCACTATGGCCAGCACATGTTCAAAATGCGTTAGCGAAAAATCTGTTCCACGCGCTCATGAAGCCCGGCCGGACGGCGAAACCAACCGGTAACCACGTCATGGCCCGGCGTCGCCCGAGCCGATCGCGTCCCTGCGCGGCACGAAGGCCGTGGCGAGATACGAAAACGCCAGTTCGCCGCGCTGATTGGTGCCGGTGTTGCGGATCTGCAGGATTCCCCACGCGGGCCGAGAATCCGACGCCCGGCGCGATTCCACTTCGCTTGCAAAGCTGATGGTGTCGCCAGCCAGCACCGGCTTGATCCAGCGCAACTCACGGAAACCTGGTGAAGGCCCCCAGGCCGCGACCGTCTCGCCGCGCGCCGCGGCGTCTCGCGCCAACTGCTTCGCATCCGCGACGATGAGCTTCATGCAGACGGAAGCAACATGCCAGCCCGACGCCGCCAGCCCGCCGAACAGCGAGTTGCGGCCTTCCACCTCGTCGAGGTGGAACCGTTGTGGATCAAATTGCCCGGCGAATGTCTTGATTCCGTCGGCAGTGAACGTGAACGACCCAATCTCACGCCGCTCCCCGACCTCCGTGTCCTCGAAGAACCGCATCAGCCGGCCTGCTCCACGACGACAGGCGCGCGCCGGCTCACGATGATCGGGGAGACCATCTCGCACAGAATCTGCCCGGCCGCGTTGCGGGCCACGCCCTTGAAGGTGACGATCCCGGTTTCAGGCCGACTCTTGGAAAGGCGCGCCTCCGTGACGTCGACGTCGAGCATCAAATCGTCGCCGGGGCGCAGCGGCGCCAGCCAGCGCAACTCGTTGACGCCAGGCGAGCCGAGCGAGGCGGTGCGGCCGATAAAGCCGTCAAACATCATCCGCATCATGATCGCGCAGAGGTGCCAGCCCGACCCGGCAAGGCCGTTCAGCATCGAGTGCTTGGCGGCTTCCTCGTCGAGATGCATCGGCTGCGGATCGAATTCCGCGGCAAACGCCAGAATCTCCTCGCGCGTGACATGGCGAGGTCCGAATGTGGCGAAACGGCCGATCGGGAAATCTTCGAAGGTCAGAGTCATCTTGAACAATTGCCGGCAGCAAGCCCGATTCTGGCCGCACTTTGGGGCAATCACAACCCGCCCGCTCGCATGGCTCGCGCTCCATATAGCCCGGAATGACATGGAGCCAGGGGTGTGGCAGCACCCATTTGGACACAACGCACGCTTGATTCGCTGGGGGAAGACGATGCTTGACTTTCAGGACCTGTTCCAGTGGGACCGTTTCATAACGCCCACGATCATCAAAACGTTCTACTGGCTGGTCATCGCCCTGATTTGCCTGGCGGGCCTATCCGGCATCTTCTCCGGCCTCGCCGCGATGGCAATCAGCCCATTCGGCGGGTTTCTGATGCTGCTCTCCAGCATTGCCAGCGTGGTCGTCGGGATCGTGTTCTCGCGCATTCTCGCGGAGTTTATCCTGATCGTGTTCCGCATCAATGAACACCTGGGCGCGATCCGCGACCAGGGCGGGATGCGGTAGCCGACCTCGTCATTCCGGGACGATGCCAACGGGTCCGGCCTGTTGGCCGGCCCGATGACATGCTCCGCATCGAACCCGGAATCTCGAGATTCCCGAATGCGCAATTGCGCATCTGAGGTCTGGTGCCAACGCACCATTCCGGAGTGACGTGGATGATAACTTGCGAATCGCGGCGCTGAAGCAACGCTACGTATTGAAGCGGAAGTGCATGACGTCGCCGTCAGCGACGACATAGTCCTTGCCCTCCAGCCGCAGCTTGCCTGCGTCGCGGGCGCCGGCTTCGCCGCCGAGCGCGACGTAATCGGCGTAGGCGATGGTTTCGGCGCGGATGAAGCCCTTCTCGAAGTCGGTGTGGATCACGCCGGCCGCCGCCGGCGCCCTGGTGCCGCGATGGATGGTCCAGGCCCGCGCTTCCTTCGGCCCAACGGTGAAATAGGTGATGAGGTCAAGCAGCTGGTAGCCGGCGCGGATCAGTCGGTCGAGGCCGGCTTCCTCGAGCCCCAGCGTTTCCAGGAATTCGGCGCGCTCCTCGCGCGACAGGATCGCGATCTCCGATTCGATCTTGGCGGAAATCGCCACCGCGACGGCGCCCTCCTTTTTCGCCTGCTCGAACACCTGCTTGGAGAAATTGTTGCCCTCTTTCGCCGCGCCTTCCTCGACATTGCAGACGTACAGCACGGGCTTTGACGTCAGGAGTCCGAGCATGCCGAAGGCGCGCTCCTCCTCCGCCTTGCGCTCGAGCAGCCGCGCCGGCTGGCCCTCGCGCAACAGGACCAGCGCACGGTTGACGAGGTCGAGCTGCTCCTTGGCGTCCTTGTCGTTGCCCTTGGCCTTCTTGGCGAGGTTGTCGACGCGCTTTTCCAGGCTGTCGAGATCGGCGAGCATCAACTCGGTCTCGATGGTCTCGATATCGGCCAGCGGGGCGATCTTGCCCTCGACATGGGTGATGTCGGAATCCTCAAAGCAGCGCACGACATGGGCGACCGCGTCGACCTCGCGGATGGTCGCCAGAAACTGGTTGCCGAGGCCCTCGCCTTTCGAGGCGCCGCGCACCAGGCCTGCGATATCGACAAAGGTCAGCCGGGTCGGAATGATCTGCGCGGATTTGGCGATCGCCGCGAGCTTGTCGAGCCTGACATCGGGGACCGCGACCTCGCCGACATTGGGCTCGATGGTGCAGAACGGATAGTTCGCCGCCTGCGCCGCGGCCGTCTCCGTCAGCGCGTTGAACAGCGTCGATTTGCCGACATTGGGCAACCCGACGATACCGCATTTGAATCCCATGACGTCCTCAATACCCTCACCGTCATGGCCGGGCTTGTCCCGGCCATCCACGTGTCTTGTTGGTCCAAGCAAGGAAGACGTGATGGCCGGGATCGCCGACAAGTCTGCGCAGTCTGCGCAAACTGGACTGCTATGCCCGGGCATGACGAAACAACACGCAGCGTTAGCCGTTGTTGCCGCTATCTTCCTTGTCGAAAAATCCCTTCGCCCGCATCGCCAGGTGCACCTTGTTCTGGAAGGTCGAGTCGCGGCCGGTTGCCAGAAGCCCCGCATTGTCGGCGACCGCCTCGCACAGCGCCGTCACCCAGGAACCCTCGTCCTTGGCAAAATCGGCCAAGACGTGGCTGTGCACCAACTCCTTGATGCCGGGATGACCGATCCCGAGCCGCACGCGGCGATAATCATTGCCGATATGCGAGGAGACCGAGCGCAGGCCATTGTGACCGGCGATGCCGCCGCCAACCTTGACGCGCACCTTCGCCGGCGGCAGTTCGAGTTCGTCCTGGAACACCGTGACTTCGCCGGCGCCGAGCTTGAAGAAGTTCGCCGCTTCCTGCACCGCGCGCCCGGAATCGTTCATGAATGTCGTGGGCTTTAGCAGGATCACCCGCTCGCGATCCAGCGTACCTTCCGAGGTCTCGCCCTGAAAGCGGCGGCGCCACGGTGCAAAACCATGACGTCGTGCGATCTCGTCGACAGCCACGAAGCCGATATTGTGCCGGTTACGCGCGTATTTCGCGCCGGGATTGCCGAGGCCAACAAAGAGCAGCATGACGCGGCATCCCGCGTGCGCTTGATCTTACTTCTTCTTGTCGCCGCCACCGGCGGGCGCCTTCGCAGCCGCAGCCGGCGCCGCAGCACCTGACGCGGGCGCAGCCGCACCTGCCGCGGGCGTCGCCGCAGCCGCTGGAGCCGTTCCGCCCGCCGCCGCAGCAGCAGCAGCCGCAGCCTTCTGCTCTTCGGCGTAGCCCGACGGCGGCACGATGGTCACCAGGGTCATGTCCTCACGGGCCAGCGCTTTCACGCCCCCCGGCAGCTTGATGTCCGACAAATGCAGCGAGTAGCTGATCTCGAGGCTGGAGACGTCGGCCTCGAGATATTGCGGGATGTTGTCGACCGCGCATTCGAGGTCGATCGTATGGGTGACGATGTTGACGGTGCCGCCGCGCTTCACGCCGGGAGACGCTTCCGACTTCACCACGTGCAAGGGAACGCTGACGCGGATAGTGGCGCCTTCGCCAAGCCGCATGAAGTCGACATGAATGGGAAAATCACGCACCGGATCGAGATGGAAGTCGCGCGGAATCACACGGTGCTTCTTGCCCGCCAGATCGATGTCGTAGATCGTTGTAAGGAAGCGGCCGGCCAGGATGCGCTGGCGCAGTTCGCGGTCTTCCACCGAGATCGGCAGCGGGGGCTGGTTGTTGCCGTAGATCACTCCGGGCACTCTCCCGGCGCGACGCTCTGCCCGTGCGGCCCCCTTGCCGACTGACGGACGTGCGGTCGCCTTCAATTCCATGACGGTCGCCATTTTGCTTAAGTCCTTGTTTTTGAAAAGCTAAAGGCCGCAACGCGGCCCATTCCTTAAGTTCGCAGCAAGCCTCCAGGGGTGCGGGGGCTGCGGACGTGCCGGGCTTTTATCCCCAAAGGACCGAAATGACAAGGAAATGAAGGGATTTTTCTAGGGCGCGGGGCGGGAACGGCCTCTCAACCGTTACTGCCGGGCATAGCCGTCCGAAGGACGGCGTCACCTTCGCTCGCCTATGCCCGGCCCACTCTTGGCGCCAGACGTAGATGTTAAACCAGGGCGACGGATTTCTCTGCCGTTTACCCATCCGTCTTCATGCTGCTGACATCCGGCGCGGTTGGCGAAATGCCGAGTTTTGCTTCCAGCACCGTGATGCGTGCTTTCAGCGCCTCGTTTTCCTCGCGTGCCAGCCGCGCCATGTCCTTGACCGCTTCGAACTCCTCGCGCCTGACGACATCGAGGTCGCGCAGGATTTTTTCGGCCTGGGTTCGCATCACCGTGTCGAACTCGCGTTTCGCGCCTTGCGCCGCGCCAGCGGCGTCATTCATCAGGCGGCCAATTTCGTCGAAAAACCGATTGGTGGTCTGGGTCATGGCGAAAACTCCGGCTGCGCAGGAACCTTTGCAACAATGGCGATCCGTGGGACACGATTCAAGTCCCGCGACCCACGGGAAAGGCGGCTCGCCTTGTCATGCTGCGGTTTCCTTGCAATCGTATTGCACGCCCCAAGAAAAGCTCCAAGAAAAGCTCCATGAAAAGCCTCAAGAAAAGCCCCAAGCAAACCAGCGTCATCAAACGAGAAGAATCGCCATGATCGACCAGCAGATCGAAATTGCGACCAAGGACGGCCATACCACGACCTTCATCACCCATCCCGAGCGCGGCGGACCTTTTCCAGTCATCATCTTCTATATGGATGCGCCGGCAATCCGCGAGGAATTGCGCGACATGGCGCGCCGACTGGCTACGTCGGGATATTACGTGATGCTGCCGAACCTCTATTACCGCGCGGGCGTGATGGAGCTCGGGCCGCTGCCCGCCGATCCGGAATCGCCGGAACGCAAGCGCATGTTCCAACTGATGAACTCGATCAACATCCCGATGGTGATGGAGGATACAAACGCCCTGCTCGCCCATGCCGAGGGCCAGTCCGCCGCGAACACGCGCATCGTCGGCACCGTCGGCTACTGCATGAGCGGGCGCTATGCGATCAACGCGGCCACGCATTTTCCCGATCGCGTCAAGGCTGCGGCCTCGATCTATGGCACGCATCTGGCGACCGACCAGCCCGACAGCCCGCATCTCGCGGCAACCAAGACCAAGGCCGAGCTCTACTTTGGCTGTGCCGAGACCGATATCTACGCGCCCCAGGAGATCATCGAGAAGGTGAAGGCCGGCATGAAAGGCACGACCAACGAGGTCGAGATCTATCCCGGCACGCATCACGGCTTCGCCTTTCCCAAGCGCCCGGTCTACCATCGCGATGCCGCGGAACGGCACTGGGAGCGGCTGCTGGCGCTTTACCGCCGCAACCTCGCTTAAGGAAGCCTCCACGGAAAACTTCCAAGGAAACCTCGCGGCACGATGCCTTTCCTCCTCATTGCCTTTCCCGTGTTCGACCCGGTCGCGATCGCGATCGGGCCGATCGTGATCCGCTGGTATGCGCTGGCCTATATCGTCGGCATCGTGGTGGGCTGGCTCTACGCGCGTTCGCTGGTCAAGAACGAGCGGCTGTGGGACGGGCCGGCGCCAATTTCGCTAGTCCAACTCGACGACTTCATCCTCTGGGCCACGGTCGGCATCATCGTCGGCGGCCGCACCGGTTATGTGCTGTTCTACAACTTCGCCTTCTTCGTCCAGCATCCGGCCGAGATTTTCGAACTGTGGAAGGGCGGCATGTCGTTCCACGGCGGCTTCATGGGCTGCGTTATCGCGGTGATCTTGTTTGCCCGCGCCAACAACATCTCGATCCTTTCGCTTGGCGACATCACCACCGGGGTCGCACCGATCGGGTTGTTTCTCGGGCGGCTGGCCAATTTCATCAACAGCGAATTATGGGGCCGCGCGGCCGACCCCGATCTGCCCTGGGCGATGATATTTCCCAATGGCGGGCCGCTGCCGCGCCATCCGAGCCAGCTCTATGAGGCCGGGCTCGAAGGCATTCTGCTGTTCACCATATTGGCCAGCATGATCCGTCTCGGCGCCTTGAAGCGCCCCGGCTTGATTCTCGGCAGTTTCATCGCGATCTACGGATTGGCGCGGATTACCGGCGAGCATTTCCGCGAGCCCGACCCGCAACTTGGGTTTTTGTGGGGAGGATTGACCATGGGTATGCTGCTGTCGGTGCCCATGGTGATCGCGGGCGCCATCCTTATAGTGATGACATGGCGGAACCGGCGAGCCGGCTGAGCAGCGCTAGTCAAGTTCGATTGAATTAAACGAGTTCATTTCAAGGCCGATCGTGACGGAAATTTCGCCGCTGCAGTCCGAGATCAAGAAATTGATCCAATCGTCGGGCCCGATGCCGGTCTGGCGCTACATGGAGCTGTGCCTGACGCATCCTCAGCACGGCTATTACGTGTCGCGCGACCCGCTGGGACGCGAGGGCGATTTCACCACAGCCCCGGAAGTCAGCCAGATGTTCGGCGAACTGCTCGGGCTGTGGGCGGCGTCGGCATGGAAGGCGATGGGGTCGCCCTCGCTGCTGCGACTGGTCGAGCTTGGACCGGGCCGCGGCACCATGATGGCGGATGCGCTGCGCGCGCTTCGGGTGCTGCCGCCGCTCTATCAGATGCTGAACATTCATCTTGTCGAAATCAATCCGGTGCTGCGCGACAAGCAAAAGGCCACCTTGTCGGCGGCGCGCAATGTGAGCTGGCACGACACGATCGACGAGGTGCCAGAGGGTCCCGCCATCATCTTCGCCAATGAATATTTCGACGTGCTGCCGATCCACCAGGTGGTGAGACAGGAGACGGGCTGGCACGAGCGCGTGGTCGTCCTCAACAATGACGGCAAGCTGGCGTTCGGCGCCGCGCCTGACCCGGTGCTGCGTTTCGAGGTGCTGTTGCCGCCGCTGTTGCGCGCGGCACCTGTTGGCGCGGTGTTCGAGTGGCGGCCCGACACCGAGATCATGAAGATCGCGACCCGCATCCGCGATCAGGACGGCGCCGCGCTGATCGTCGACTACGGCCATGTGCGCAGCGACGCCGGCGACACCTTTCAGGCCATCGCCCGCCACAGTTTTACCGACCCGCTGAAAGCGCCCGGACAGGCCGACGTGACAGCGCATGTCGATTTCCAGGCGCTGGCGCAGGCCGCCGAGGATATGGGCGCGCGCGCGCACGGCCCGGTGACGCAGGGCGAGTTTCTCAAACGACTCGGCATCGAAACGCGCGCGGTCACGTTGATGGCGAAGGCAAGTCATGAAGTGTCCGAGGACATTTCGATCGCGCTGAAACGGCTGATCGGCAGTGGCCGCAGCGGCATGGGAACGATGTTCAAGGTGTTGGGCATCTCCGATCCGCGGCTTACCGCGTTGCCGGGGCTGGACGATGAGAAACCGGAAACCGGATCCGCATGATGCTTTGTTCGCCGCTGCTTTCGGCCATTCCCGGCTTGCGCCATGCCTTCTTTAGCCGCGACGGCGGCGTGTCCGAGGGCATCTATGGCGGCCTCAACGGCGGGCTCGGTTCGGATGACGATCCCGCCAATGTCCGCGAAAACCGCCGCCGGATGGCGGAGCGGATGGGCGTTGTCCCCGAGCATTTCCTCAGCGTGCATCAGGTCCATTCCCCGGATGCCGTGGTCGCGACCGGCCCGTGGCAAGGCCCGTCGCGGCCGAAGGCCGATGCCATCGTCACGCGCGCCGAAGGGCTTGCGATCGGCGTCACCGCGGCCGACTGCGGCCCAATACTGCTGGTCGATCCGAGCGCGCGCGTGATCGGCGCGGCGCATGCCGGCTGGAAGGGCGCGCTGACGGGGATCATGGAATCGACCATCGACGCGATGGAAAAGCTCGGCGCAGAGCGCAGCGGCATCGTCGCCGCCATCGGTCCCTTGATCCGCCAGCACAGCTACGAGGTGGGCGGCGAGTTCGTCGAACGTTTCATCGAGACCGACGCTGACAACGCCCTGTTCTTTATTCCGGCCACGCGCGAGGGCCATTCGATGTTCGATCTCGCGGGCTTCATCCGGATGCGGCTCGAAAACGCCGGCGTCCTGATGATCGACGATCTCGGCGTCGACACCTATTCCGATGAGCGCTTCTATAGCTACCGCCGCTCCGTCCATCGCAAGGAGCCGGACTACGGCCGCCACGTTCACGCCATCATTTTGGAAGGCTGACGGCGGTAAAGCGTCCCGGCCTGACACGGCTTGCCCAAATCGAGCGGAGCGTCCTTAACGCTGCCTTAAATCCTGTGTCGCGCCCGCCCTAGACGTTAATGGATTTTAACGCTATCGCTCGGGATACAATGAGGGATGCGTCAATCACTTTGCTGCACGCGAGTCGGGCTAGCCTTGCAGCGCTGCTTGTTGCCGCGGCCTGCGCGCTCGGTGGCTGCGCGAGCAATGGCGCGGCGACAAGCAGTGCGAGCGGCGCGTTTGCGATGGCGAGCGCCAGTGATGGTCCGACGGTCGCCTTCGAACAGATCGATGGTCCGCCGCCGCAGGTGTTCGACCGCATGGTCGGCGTGCTCGACAGCGAGAGCAAGCTGCGCAATCTTTCGATCGTCTCGCGCGAGGGCGCGGCCGCCTATCGCGTGCGCTTTTATCTCTCCGCCGAGGTCGTGCATGGCAAGACCATGATCGCCTGGGTGTGGGACATCTACGACCGCGACCAGCAGCGCGCGCTGCGCCTCTCCGGCGAGGAAGGCGCAGGCAAGGCAGGGCGCGACCCCTGGGCGACGGCCGATGATCTCGTCCTGCGCAAGATCGCGCAGGGCGGATTGAGCGGTCTTTCCAACATGATCAACGGCACGCCCCAACAGGACGCTCCGCCGGCTCCCGCGCCCGCCAAGCGCGGCCCCGCGGTTGCAAACGCCGAAGAACTCACCCCGGCAGCGTCCAGCGTCGCCGCGCTCGGCTACACCGATCGTTAGCCAAATCCCGGCAGGCAAAGCCATTCTGCCCAGGAAAACCGGGAGAAAACCGGGAGAACGGGTTGCCAGCCGCGCACTCTGCCTGATATCTCCTCGCTCGTGAAAAGAGCCGCTGCCACGGGTATCCCGATATGCTGAATGTCGTCGCCAGCAAGGCGCGGGGAGAGGTCACGATGTCGGCCAAGAATGGCTCCATCAAGCTGGTTGCCGGCAACTCCAATCCGGCGCTGGCGCAAGCCATCGCCGGCGGGCTCAACCTGCCGCTGACCAAGGCCGTGGTCCGGCGCTTTGCCGACATGGAGATTTTCGTCGAGATCCAGGAAAACGTCCGCGGCTCGGACGCCTTCATCATCCAGTCGACGTCGTTTCCGGCCAACGATCATCTGATGGAGCTCTTGATCATCACCGACGCGCTGCGCCGGTCGTCGGCGCGCCGCATCACGGCCGTGATCCCCTATTTCGGCTATGCCCGGCAGGATCGCAAATCGGGCTCGCGCACGCCGATCTCGGCCAAATTGGTGGCGAACCTGATCACCCAAGCCGGCGTCGACCGCGTTATGACGCTCGACCTCCACGCCGGCCAGATCCAGGGCTTCTTCGATATTCCGACTGATAACCTCTACGCCTCGCCGGTGATGGTGCGCGATATCCGCGACCGCTTCGACCTCACCAAATCGATGGTGGTGTCGCCCGACGTCGGCGGCGTGGTGCGCGCGCGCGGGCTTGCCAAGCGCATCAACACGCCGCTTGCGATCATCGACAAGCGCCGCGAGCGCGCCGGCGAATCCGAGGTGATGAACGTGATCGGCGACGTCGCCGGCTTCACCTGCATCCTGATCGACGACCTCGTCGACTCCGGCGGCACGCTGGTGAACGCCGCCGACGCGCTGCTCGCCAACGGCGCCAAGGACGTCTACGCCTACATCACCCACGGCGTGCTGTCCGGCGGCGCGGTGACGCGCATCACCTCCTCGCGGCTGAAGGAGCTGGTCATCACCGATTCGATCCAGCCGACCGAAGCCGTGATCAAGGCCCCCAACATCCGCGCGCTGCCGATCGCCCCGCTGATCGCCGAAGCCATCGCCCGCACGGCGGCGGAAGAGTCGGTGTCGAGCTTGTTCGACTGAACGCGTAAGGCGGGCAAAGGCGCGCTGACGCCATGCCCGCAGCTCGTCGCCCCCGCAAAGGCGGGGGCCCATACAGCGGAATCTCTCGATAGGCCCCATTAGGCAGATAACCTTCGCAACAACGAAGTCCTGTGGTTATGGGTCCCGGATCGCGCTCGCACCGGACAGCGCAAGTGCGCTGCCGGGAGCTCGCTTGTCCGGGACGAGGTGGAGAGAGTTGTCGTTTGCATTTCCGATTCAATTTCCAAAGAGCCTATCCGTCGTCATTGCGAGCGGAGCGAAGCAATCCAGACTCCCACCGAGGCGGCAGTCTGGATTGCTTCGTCGCTGCGCTCCTCGCAATGACGGCGCGAGTTGAGACGGACGGCCGCATTCTCGCGGCGCAAAGCGTCCGAGGTGATAAATTGAACCACCCTCGAAATAACAGAGGGCGCAGGGAATGCCGGATGCGCGTTGCACCCGAGGCCGCGTGTGCAGCAAAAAAGCACACGCGTTAGCAACCACAGGTACACCGCATCAACCGGCATTCCCTGCACAATGGTTTTAACGGTTTCCTTCGTG
>WNGJ01008095.1_pt1 | contig 18223 bp, 16 predicted proteins | sample 5400611 | NCBI WGS metagenome assembly WNGJ01 (sample SAMN13153375, study PRJNA577476) | soil metagenome | isolation source: 40 cm soil or saprolite under Garry oak tree replicate 1 | place: USA:California | collected 2016-06-15 | reverse complement strand
GCCCTTCCCGTAGGCGGCGCGCATGAAGGCCGCGACGACGTCGAGATTCCATTCCGTGATCTCCCCCGCCTCGCGCCAGAGGTCGGTGAGCCGGAGGTCGATGTCGAGCTCCAGGAGGTCGATGCGTGACGGCTTGTTGACCATGGAATGAGGGTAGAAAAGGGGTCGGACGGCAACCGCGGCGGACATGGCCGATGCCTGGCACCGGTCCAGTACCCTCGGAACGTGGCCCAGCTCCACTACGGCCCGGCCCGCGTGCCGTCCCGGGAGAGCCCCGAGGAAGCAGTCGCGCTCCTCCAGGAACGCGGCTACACGGCCTGCGAGATCGACTTCGAGGGCAAGTTCTGGATGGACTATCCGTGGGCGGAGAAGTTCGGGGAGCTGGCGAGAGCGGCCGGGATCGTCCTCTCCGTCCATGCGCCGATCGCAGGCTTCATGGGCCACGCCGAACGGGGCAAGAAACTCAACATGGCGGTCGGCATGCTCGACCACTCGGCCGGCGTCGCGAAGGCGGCCGGCGCCGAGGTCGTCGTTTTCCACCCCGGCTACCTGCTCGGCCGCGAGCGCGACGCGGCGATCGACTCAGTCGTCGAACAGCTCGGCGAGCTGCGCGAACGGTTGGAGAAAAAGGACCGTGCCGTTCCTTTCGGGGTGGAGATCATGGGCCGTGTGCGCGAGCTGGGCACGGCGGCCGACGTCTTCGCAATCTCGGCACGCACGGGCTGGGTCCGCCCCGTCGTCGACTTCGCGCACCTGCACGCCGTGACGGACGGTGGCTTCACCGAGGCCCCCGCGTTCCGCGAGATTCTCGAAGGAGCTGACGCGGTGCTACCTCCGGACGCGCCGTTCCACATCCACTTCTCCGACATCGCCTACGCAAACCGGAACGAGACGAAGCACCTTCCGTACGGCGAAGGGACACTCCGAGTCGAGCCGCTCGGCAACGCGCTCCGCGACTTCGACCGACCGGCGACCGTGATCACCGAAGCACCGGACGAGGCGTCGAACCAGGCGATCCGGGAGGAGCTCTACGCAGCAGTCGGCACGCGCTCGGCAAGCCGTGCCTCGAGCTCCATCGCCTCAGGTTCGCGATCGCGCGCGCGCAAAAATTCCGCATAGGGAGGCAACACATCGAGGAGTACCCGGCAATACTCGCTTCCGGTGATGATCTCCACGGCCTCACCGAATAGGGCTTCCGCTTCTTCGTCTCGTCCCTGCGCCGCACGGACCTGTGCGAGCGCGATCCGCGTGGTCGCGCGTGACAGGACATCCTCCGCGCTGACGGTCTCGCGCGCGGCCAGCGCGTACTTCTCCGCCTCGTCGAGCCGGCCCTCTGCAAGGAGTAACTGCGCCAGCAGACGCTGGCTCTCGCACAGCGTGCCGCGTTCCTTCATCGGCGCGAGCAGTCGGATCGACTCACGGAGAAACTTCTCGGCCTTTTCGGGGTTGCCCGTCTTCCAGGCCACCTGGCCCAGCTGTCTGGACGTCCAGGCGATCTCCGACACTGATCCCGTCTCGCGGTAAAGGTCGAGCGACTTAGTCAGCCAACCCTCGGCCTCCTCGTACTGCCCTCGCACACGATGGAGCCCACCCTTCGACTGCGCGGCGCTCGCCCGCGCGACGATGCTGCCGCTTTCCTCGGCAAGCTCGAGCGCGCGGTCGATGAGCGGCTCTGCCTTTTCCTCGTGCATACGGCTGATGTAGATCCCAGCCAGCTGCAGTGCGGCCCGCGCCTCGTGATCCTTCCTACCGGCCGACCGCGCGGCCTCGAGGGCCTGCTGCTCGTATTCCTCGGCCTCCGCCTCGCGCCCAATCCATCTCGCGACGCGAGCACGGCGGTCGAGCGCCCTGAAGCGACCCTCGTGATCATCGGCTTCCACAACCGCCAGTGCCTGGTCGGCGAGCTCCGCTGCGCGGACGAGCTCACCGTCCAGGGAGGCCGCCGCCTCCGAAAGCGCCGTGAGGGCTCGGCTCTGAATGTCGCGGGCGCCCTCGGCTTCGGCCTCCTCCGCGATGACGCTCATCTCGTCGCGGACGACAGGTAGGTCTTGAAGCTGCCAGGCGGCGCGTGCCGCGAGATACCGGCGCCGCAGGGTCGGCTCGAGCTCCACCGAGCGGAGCAGGAGCTTGCGGGCCGAGAGGTTCGATTCACGGGCGAGGGCACGCTTGCCGGCAGCCTCGAGCGCCTTCGCAGCCATTCGCGCCAACTCGACGGGAGGATGTCCGTCGAGCTCGGCGTAGAGCGCGCACGCGTGATCGAGGTGGTAGGCGCGGATCTCGAGCAGCTCCTTGTCGGCCTTCTCACGCAGCCACTCCGCAAAGCGGGTGTGATACTCGGCTCGCCCCGATTTCGACAAACCGCCGTATGCGACCTCGCGAATGAGCACATGCTTGAAGCGGTAGGCCGCCTCGCCGGTGATCGTCGACCGCTCTTCGCGCGTGACGAAGTCGCGCAAGAGGAGATCGTCGAGGATGTCCTCGACCTCGTCCGAGTGGTACTCGGGTGAGAGGTGGTCGATCGCGCCCGCCCAGAAGGTGCGTCCGATCACCGAGCCACGCTGGAGCAGGATCTTCGCCCCGGCCGGCAGCCTGTCGATGCGCGCGCCGATCATCGCCTGGAGCGAATCGGGGATCCGGTCGCCACCCTCGGCCCCCTCTTCCACCAGCATCCGCACCGTCTCCTCCACGAAGAGGGGATTGCCCTCGGTCTTGTCGAGCAGGCGCGCTCGCACCTTCCCGGTGACCCGGTGCTCCTCGAGCAAGGCGTCGGCCAGCGCCTCGCTGTCCTCGCGTCCGAGCGGTTCGAGCTCGATCGCAGTCGTGCGCACGCGCCCGCCTCCCCAGCCCGGGCGGATGTCGAGCAGCTCCGGTCGTGCCAGGCAGAGAATCAGGAGCGCCCGCTCCCGGACCCACTGTGCGAGATGGTCGATCAGCTCGAGCAGGGGCTCCTCGGCCCAGTGGATGTCCTCGAAGACCATGACCAGCGGCTGCACGTCGGCAAGCTCGTCGGCGAACTCGCGCGCGGCCCACGCGATCTCCGGCGCACCGCGTTGGCCTTCGACCGCCTCCATGACGCCGGAGGCGAGGCCGAGCAGTTCGGCGATCGCCTCGTCGCCGCAACACTCGATCAGCTTCTGCTTTGCTGTCTCCATCGGATCGTCGTCCGTGATTCCGGCGGCCGCCTTGACCATCTCGGCCAACGGCCAGTACGTCACGCCCTCTCCGTACGGCAGCGCCCGACCGGACAGGATCGTCGTGCCCTCGACGCCGGCCAGGAATTCACGGATGAGACGGCTCTTCCCCACTCCCGGCTCTCCGTAGACGGTGAAGACGTGGGGGCGCCGGTCACGAATCGTGCGTGCCAGCGTGTTCTCGAGCAGATCGAGCTCTGATTCGCGGCCGACGAAGGGAGCGGACACCTTCGAATGGGGCTGACCGTCGCGCGCAGCGATCGCCCGGTACGCCTCGATCGGATTGCGGAAGCCGCGTAGCTCGAGCGGCCCCGCCGACTCGGCCTCGACGCTGCCCGCAGTCAGGCGGTGCGCGGCCTCGCCGATGAGAATCTCTCCCGGTGCGGCAGCCTGTTGGAGGCGCGCCGCCACGTTCACGGCCTCACCGGTTGCAAACGTCGAGTCGGTCTCGTCGACCACCACCTCGCCCGCCTCGATACCGACTCGCGCCTCGAGACCGAGATCGCGGACATGATCGAGAATCCCGAGACCGGCCCGGACGGCGCGGTCGGCGTCGTCCTCGTGCGCGCGTGGGATCCCGAACGCGGCCATCACGGCGTCGCCGGCGAACTTCTCGACGGTGCCGCCGTGCGTCTCGATGCAGCGCTGGACGCCGTCGAAGAAGGTCGTCACGCGCCGGCGCGTGATCTCGGGATCCTGGCCCGAGACGAGCTCGGTCGACGAGACCAGGTCAGCGAACAGGACTGTTGCGAGCTTCCGTTCCACCGACTCAATTCTATGGAGCGCCGGTCACGCTCCGGGGAGGCGCGCGGCGCCGTCGGGACGCGGGCTTTAGAGGGGCCTCGATGATCGCTTAGGGCGTCGCGATCCTCGCGACGATCTGCTGCTGGTGGAAGCTCGGGTTCTCGCCGCTGTAATTGAACGTCGAAACCGACGTCGTGTACGTGAAGCCGAGCGGAGACGAGTCGACGCCGAAGTAGTCGCCAATGAAGCCGCCCGAGTAATTGATCGAGCCCGTGTGTGCCGTCGAGAGCTCGGGGTCCCACGTGTGCTCCGAAAGGCGGGTGTTCTGCCCGATCGGCGAGCCGTCCGGGCGGTAGAACTGCACCGCGCTGTTGACGCAGTAGTTCGCACGGCCCCACGGAGTCCCGGGCGACGATGTCGTGCCCGGATCCCACCAAATCCCGGAGTTCGCCGCCTCAGTGCTGCCGTCATTCGCGGGACAGGGCAGCCGGCGGTCGTAGAACACGACCGAGACGGTGCCGTTCGGCGCCACGCTCACACTCGGCTGGAGCGCCTCGCCGGGGGTCGAGTCGGCGGTCCCGTCGTCAACCTGGGTCGGCGAGCTCCACGAATGGCCGCCGTCGAGCGACGTGAGCAGGTACACGTGCGACGCACCCGTGCTCGAGTCCTCGTAGGTGACGTAGAGCGGGTAATGACCGTTGATCTTCGAGCGGCCGACCGCGAACGAGTCCACAATCCCCTCACGGAACGTCGTGTTCTGGTAGGTCGGGACCTGGATGTTGTCAGCAACCTGAAGCGGGCCCTGCCAGGTGACGCCGCCGTCGGTCGACCAGATGAGCTGGATGTCCGCGACGCCGTACCCCTGCTTCGGATTGTTCAGGGTCGAGGTCGTCCAAACGACCCCGTCGGCATCGACGTGCGGAAGGAGGTACTGGTCGAAGGGATGGCCGGAGATCGACACGAGCACTTGCGGCGTCGACCAAGGCGTGTGCGTCCCGTCAGGGCGTGTCTGCGCGTACGAGACGTAGGGGTGGTCGGAGCTGAACGAGTTGTAGAGGACCCACATCGCATACACGCGGCCGACGAACGGGTCTTTCTTGTTCGCCGTATTCGTGTCGATCGCGTTCCACTGCTTGTCGACGCCGTGGGTGACAGCCTGCGGGCTCTGGACGAGGTAGTCCGGCTGGTTCGCGCCGACGGTCGTGATCCAGTTGCTCGCGGTCTGGCTCGCGGCTGCCGGGTGCACGGCGTTCGCGATCGCCTCGCCGGGGAGCGTCGGGTTCGGCAGGTTCGCGCCGTTCGAGTACCCGTGGCTGCCGTCCTTCTTGTAATAGAACATGTACGGCAGCACGAGGGAGTAAAAGTTCCCCCACTGGTCGAACGCACCGACGGGGTCGGTGTTGTCCGTCCAGCCCTCGTAGCCCGGGATGTGGCCCTGGATATTCCACGTCAGTCCGCCGTCGAAGGACTCGTAGAAGCCGAGGAGATGGTTGTAGCCCTGCGCGTTGACGAACCACTTGCTCTGCCCGATCAGGTGCATCGGGTTCGTGGGGTCGACGCGAATGTCCGACTCGGAGTGATCCTTCACGAGCAGCACGTCGTTTGTCACGTCCTGCTGGGCGAACGGCCCGACGTCCTCGCCGGTATTTACGCGGCCGGCGCAGAGCGAGCCGCCACCGTCGGTGTAACCGGGGTAGCCGTCGCCGGCGAGGTACTCGACCTCAGGTGCGTAGCAGCTGGTTCGCTGGGTCGTCGCAGAGACGTTCGTGACGCCCTTCTGCCAGTAGCTGGCGGCGAACGCCGCGTCGGACTGATAGCTCCACGTAGAGGCGCTAGCCCCGGTGGCGGCGGCCGACCCGAGCGCGAGCATCACGGCCAGCGCGACGATCGCGATGATATCCCTCCTCAAGATCCGTCTCCCCTCTCGTGCGACCCTGAAGCACGGAGGGTGTAACACATTCATGCGGTCATGCATAGAGCCCGTCCCGTAGCATCGTCGCCCGTGCTCGATCCCAAGGTGTTCAAGGCCTATGACGTGCGCGGGATCTATCCGGACCAGCTCGACGAGGCCGGCGCTTATGCGATCGGCCGCGCCTACGTCGACGAGTTCGAGCCGCGCGCCATTGCCGTCGGCCGTGACATGCGGCTCTCGTCGCCGTCGATGGCCGAGGCGGTCATGCGCGGTGCCGCGGATTCAGGTGCCGACGTCGTCGACATCGGGATGGTCGGGACCGAGATGGTCTATTTCGCCGTGAGTGACCTCGACCTGGAGGGCGGAGTCATGGTGACCGCCTCGCACAACCCAAAGGAGTACACCGGCATGAAGATCGTGCGCCGCGGCGCGCTTCCCGTCGGCGGCGACTCCGGCCTCCTCGACATCCGCACCCGGGCCATGGCGCTTGAGGACCGGGCCGAGGGTCTGACCCCGGGACATGTCCGCCACGAGGACATCTGGCCGCGCTGGATCGATGCCGTCCTGTCCTTCATCGATGTCGAGGCGGTGAAACCACTACGTGTCGTGATCGACGCCGCAAATGGCATGGGCGGTGTGATGCTCCCCCCTGTTCTCGAGCGCCTCCCGGTCGACGCAGTGCCGTACTTCTTCGAGCCAGACGGGACGTTCCCGAACCACGAGCCGAACCCCCTGCTCCCGGAAAATCGCGAGTTCATCATCGAGAGGGTTCGCTCGGAACGGGCCGATCTCGGCGTCGCGTTCGACGGGGACGCGGATCGCTGCTTCTTCGTCGACGACACGGGCGAGTTCGTCCCCGGAGATTTCGTCACCGCGCTGCTGGCCGAATCGATCCTCGAGAAGGAACCGGGCGCAAAGATCCTCTACGACGTACGCGCGAGCTGGGCCGTGCCGCAGACGATCGAGCGCGCCGGCGGCGTTCCGCTCGTCAATCGCGTCGGCCACGCGTTCTTCAAACACCGGATGCGAGAGGAGGGCGCCGTGTTCGGGGGTGAGGTCTCCGGCCATTACTACTTCCAGAACTTCTCCCGTGCCGACTCCGGCGTCATTCCGTTCCTGCTCATGCTGGAGCTGATTTCCAAGCGAGGCCAGAAACTCTCGGAGCTCCTCTCCGCGTACCGCGCGCGCTACTTCATCACTGGCGAGCTCAACACCCCTGTCGCCGACGTCGCGCTCAAGCTGCAGGAGTTGAAGGAGCGCTTCGGGCCGGAGGGCAAGGTCTCGCACCTAGACGGCCTCTCCGTGGACGCGGAGGAATGGCACATGAACGTCCGCCCGTCCAACACCGAGCCGCTGCTGCGCCTGAACCTGGAGGCCCTCTCCCCTGACCTGATGGAGCGCAAGCGCGACGAGGTGCTCGAGGTGATCAGGAGCTGAAGGAAAAGCCTCCCTTCAGGTTCAGCGCGCAGACCCGGGTCGGGTTCTCCGACACGGATGCGCAGGGCATCGTCTACTACGGCCGGTACCTCCCCTACTTCGACCTCGCGCGCGTGGAGTATCACCGCAACCTCGGCCTGCTCGGAATGGACATTGGCGAGGAGGGCCAGGAGTTCGTCATGCGCGCGTGCACGATCGATTACCTTGCGCCGGCCGTCTTCGACGACCTGATCGAGGTCTACGTGCGCATGGCGAGGATCGGGCGCACGAGTGTCACGTACGAGCTGGCCGCGTATCGCGAGCGGGACGACGAGCTCATGGTCACGGCGACACAGACGCTCGTGCTCGTCGACCTCGACGAGCGCAAGGCGGTGCCCATTCCCGTGGCCTACAAGGAGGCCGTTCGCGCCTTCGAGGGAGAGGCACTCGAGACGTGACCTCCCACGACGGCGCGCTTGCGGCGATCGACGAGATCCTCAACCGCGGCGGCGACGCTGACGAGGTGCTGCGCGAGGTCGTTGCCGTCCTCCACCACGAGTACTCATGGGTCGGGATCTCGTTCGTCGAGGAAGGTGAGCTCGTGCTCGGCCCGGCGAAAGGGACGCAGACAGCCGAGCCGATCGCGATCCCGATCTCGTACGAGAACCAGGTTGTCGCCGAGCTCGGCATCGTAGCCGGGGAGCTCGACCCGGAGGACCACGCGTTTCTCGAGCGCGTCGCGCCGCTCATCTCGCCCTACTGCCTCGTCGGTTGGGACACGAGCGGCGAAGCCTGGTCCCCATGAGCCCAGTCACGTGCCTGGCACCGGCCAGGTCCGTGCGCGCCGGTCGTCCGGCGACCGGCGGCGAAGCCGCCTGTCCGCGAAGCGGACCAGTGGAGGGGGTTTGGGGGAACCGGGAGGTTCCCCCAAAGGCGCGCGCCGATCGTCCGGCGACCGGCGCAGACGCCTCACCTGAGCGAAGCGAATCTCAAAAGGCCGCGCGCCCGCCCGTTGTCCTCGAAACGGTCGGGCGCCGCAGCTTCGTGCCCTCTCCCCCTAGCACTCGTTGTAGTCGGATTCGCGCCGCGCGCCATCCCTGAAACGAGGTACCTATCTCGTTCGAGGGACGATCCCTCTGTAGAGGGACTTACCCTCAAAAGAGGGACGTCAGCTGGGCGTGACGCGATACGCGTCGAAGACGGCTTCGATGTTCCGCAGCGCCGTCAGCAAGCCCCGGAGCTCCTTGACGTCCCCGACCTCCGCGACGTACCAGTTCCGCGCCATCTGATCCTCGACGCTGCCTCCGTACGAGACGATGTTGGCCCCGTGTTCGGCGAACGTCCGGGCCACGTCCTCCAGGAGGCGCTGCCGATCCCACGACTCGACCGCGATCTGGACGCGGAAGCTCTGCGTTGCGCCACCGTCCCAGCTCACCGGCGTGAAGCGCTCCGGCTGGCGCGCAAGCGCCTTGACGTTCGGACAGTCTCCCCGGTGGATGGTGATGCCCTTTCCGAGTGAGATGTAGCCGACTATCTCGTCCCCGGGCACCGGCGTGCAGCACTTTGCGAGCCGCACGAGGACCTCGTCGACGCCGTGGACGTTGATCCCGTAGTTGTCACTGTCGACGGCATGCTTCGCCCGCGGCGCCTTGAGCGGAACGGCCTCTTCCTCGGCGACCTGCTCCGTCTTCAAGCGCTGCAGGACCTTGTTGACGACCTGTTGCGGGCCGATCTTGCCGGAGCCGAGCGCGAGGTAGAAGTCCTCTGCCTTCTTGAAGTTCATGTCGCGGATCACCTCCGCGAGCACGGCCGACCCGACGAGCTTGCGGTACGGGAGCTTTGCCGCCTTCAGCGATTGCTCCAATGAGTCGCGACCCTTCTGCTCCTGATCCTCGCGCGTTTCGCGTGAGAACCACTGGCGGATCTTGTTACGCGCGCGCGAGGAGGCCACCAGCGAGATCCAGTCTCGCGACGGGCCCCGGCCGGCCTTCGAGGTCAGGATCTCGACGAAGTCACCGTTCTTCAGCCGGTAGTGCAACGGAACGATGCGGCCGTTGATCTTGGCGCCGACCGTGCGATGCCCGACGTCGGTGTGCACTGCATACGCGAAGTCGATCGGCGTCGAGCCCGAGGGAAGGGTCTTCACCTCGCCCTTCGGCGTGAAGACGTAGACCTCGTCGTCGACGAGATCCGTCAGAAACGCGCGCTTGTACTCGCCGGGCTCGTCGATCGTCTCCGGCTGCGCTTCCATCAGCTGGCGCACCCAACTCTCCCAAGCCTCGTCTGTCCTCGGGTGCCGCCCGCCCTTGTATCGCCAGTGAGCGGCGATGCCGAATTCCGCCGTCTCGTGCATCTCGCGCGTGCGGACCTGGATCTCGAGCGGTCGTCCCTCAGGACCGATGACGGTCGTGTGCAGCGAGCGGTAGCGGTTGAACTTCGGCATGGCGATGTAGTCCTTGAACCGACCGGGCATCGGCCTCCACAAGGAATGGATCAGGCCGAGGGCGCCGTAGCAGTCGCGCGTTCCTTCGTCGCCGGACCGCTCCACGGTCACACGCATCGCCGTCAGGTCGTAGATCTCGTTGAACTCGCGACCCTTCTTCGCCATCTTGTCGTAGATGGAGTAGAAGTGCTTCGCGCGACCCGAGATCTCCACGGGGATGTCGACCTTCGTCAGTTCGAGTTGCAACACGCGTGCCGCTTCGGAGACGTGTCCCTCTCGGTCGGCGCGACGCTCGCTGACCATCGCCTTGATCTCCTCGTACTTGCGCGGATGCAAAGTCTCGAACGCGAGGTCCTCGAGCTCCCACTTCATCGCGTGGATGCCGAGCCGGTGCGCGAGCGGCGCGTAGACCTCGAGCGTCTCCTTCGCCTTCTGGATCTGCTTCTGCTTGCCGAGGTACTCGATCTCGCGGAGGTTGTGCAGCCGGTCGGCCAGCTTGATCAGGATCACGCGCACGTCCGCGGCCATCGCGACGATCAGCTTGCGGTAGTTCTCGGCCTCGGCCTGTTCGCGGCTCTGGAACTGGACGCGGGTCAGCTTCGTGACGCCCTCGACGAGCTTCGCAACCTCGTCCCCGAACTCCGCGCGGACGTCCTCCAGCTCGGCGTTCGTGTCCTCGACCACGTCATGGAGCAGCGCCGCCGCGATGGTCTCGTCGTCGAGGCGAAGCTCGGCGCAGATCTTCGCCGCGCCCCACGGATGGAGCACGAAGTCCTCGCCCGACCGGCGCTGCTGGCCCTCGTGGGCGTTGGCGGCGAAAAGAAAGGCCCGCCGGATCAGGTCGCGATCGACCTCCGGGTTGTAGGCGGCCACGGCCGCGATCAGCTCGTCGATGAGCTCCTGATGCTTTTCGTGAGTCTCAAGGACAGCCATACCCTCAGTGTACTCCGGGGGTATCGGGCTCCCTCCCCCGATCCGGGGTCGTGACTCAAGGGAAGGAACCCGCGTTCCGATGCTGAAAGGGAGCCGTTCATGCACTGGTACAGACGCCGAAAAGAACGCCGTGCCGCCGTACGCGCCGCACGACTCCTCCTTGCGCTCGACGCCCTCGCCGGACCCCGCCGGCAGCGACCACAGCGGGTGCGCCGGGCGTCAGTCGGCACCGCGCGCTAGAGCACGCTCCCGAACGTCTCGGGCGGATAGATCGCACGCCCGCGGAAGCGCGGGTCGTACGTCGCAAGTGGCCGAATCATGAAGTACCGCGGCCCGTGCGCCTCCTCGGGCGGCTCGATGCCGCTGACCCTCGGACACGGCCACGAGGGACAACTCGGGCACGTAGCGGTCCGATGCGCGGATGGCGTCGACGAGCTTCGCCTCGATCGTGCCGCCGAACGCTTCGTCGTTGGTCTTGCGGATCGCGTCGCGATCAGCCGCCGTCTCTGGCCGGATGATCAAGCCGCGCGAAGCAGCGCCGGCTGTTCGAGCAGCGCGCGAAACGTCTCCGATTCGAGTGGATGTCGTTTCGGCCCACCGTCCTCCAGTTCGAGCTCGTCAAAGATCCTCTGGGCGTGAGCATCACGTTGCCGCGCGTCCCACTGCGCGCGCAGCCACGCGTAGACCTCGTCGAAGCGGTCGTCGGCGTCGAAGACGCGACGCACCACGAGCTGCGGCGACACCGTTCCGTTCCAGTGATTCTCCTGAAGGCGGAAGGCAACGTCGTAACGGCCCTCACGCCGGTAGCGGTCGAGCTTGGTCCCCTGCCCGAACGCGATCGCACCTCCGGCGTCGTGTCCGTCACGCTGAACGCGGAAGCGCAGATGCTTCCCGTCACCGACCGTGGCGAGCTCGCCGAGCTCGCAGCCCGGCGCCAGCAGCGTGACGTCGGGGTTGGCCAGCCCGAACGGCGCCAACGCGCGCAGCTCTTCGCAGAGCTCCAGCGTCAGCTTCGCGCCCCGCGGCAGGACCGCGTCGACGACGGTTGCCGGGACGAGGTCTTCCGGGGCCAGCAGACCTTCCGCTCGAGCCGCGAACGCCTCGGCGAACGGCTCGACCCGGTCGGGGGCAATCGACAGGCCCGCGGCTGCCCGATGTCCGCCGAACCGCCCGAGGAACGTCGAGCAGGCACCGAGTGCACCATGAAGGTCGAACGACGGGATCGAGCGTCCGGAGCCTTTCCAGAGGCCGTCCGTCCCGGCGATGAGAACCACCGGGCGGTAATAGCGCTCCACGAGACGTGACGCGACGATGCCGATCACGCCTTCGTGCCAGTCTGCGCCCCACACGACGTAGGCGGAACGGCGACGCTTCGCCTCGGGCCATTCCTCGACCTGTGCGATCGCTGCACGGAGGATCTTGTCCTCGACTGCCTGCCGGTCGCGGTTCAGCTCCTCGAGCCGGTCCGCGAGACGCCGCGCCTCGTCCGCGTCCTCCGCGAGCAACAGCTCGAGCGCCGCACGCGGGTCGCCGAGCCGGCCCGCTGCATTGATCCGCGGCGCGAGCCGAAAGCCGACCTTGCCCGCATCGACCGCGGCCGGATCCACGTGCGCGGCCTTCATCAAGGCACGCAGGCCGAGCTTCTGCGTTCGCGCGAGCGTGCGCAAACCTGCGATCGCGAGCGATCGGTTCTCACCCACGAGCGGAACGACGTCCGCGATCGTCGCGAGCGCGACGAGATCGAGATGCCGGCGCAGCACTTCGGACTCGACGCCCAGCAGTGCCTGCCCGAGCTTGTAGACGACGCCGGTCCCGCACAGCTCCGGGAAGGGATAGTCGGAGGGGCGCGTCGCCACGATCGGACAATCCGGCAGCTCGTCGCCCGGACGATGGTGATCGGTGACGATGACGTCGAGGCCGAGCTCTCGTGCGCGCCGGACCTCTTCGACGGCAGTGATGCCGCAGTCGACGGTCAGGACGAGCCCGCACCCCTCCTCCGCGAGCCGCTCCAGCGTCTGGCCGCTGACGCCGTAGCCCTCGTCGAAGCGGTTCGGCAGATGCCACTCGACGTCCGCGCCGAGCTCCCGCAGCACGAGGACTGCGAGCACGGTCGCGCAGATCCCGTCAACGTCGTAGTCGCCGTGGACGCAGATCCGCTGGCCGGCGGCGATCGCCGCGCGTATCCGCTCGACGGCAACGGCCATGTCGCCCAAGAGGGAGGGATCGTGCAGGGGCTGTTCGCCGGCCAGGAAGGCCCGCGCCACCTCGGGGTCGCCGTAGCCGCGCCGGACGAGCACGCTTGCCGTGATCTCGCTGAGGCCGAGCTCCTTTGCGAGGCCGCTCGCCTGCCGGTGCGGGCACGGACGGATCGTCCAGATGCCCTCAGACATGCCCGACTACCGTACGAGTGGTGTCGGACGGCGCCCACTTGCGGGAGGAGTTCCTCCTCGACCCGAGTGTGACGTTTCTGAACCACGGCTCGTTCGGGGCGACGCCGCGCGCCGTCTTCGAGCGCTACCAGGAGTGGCAACTCGAGCTCGAGCGGCAGCCGGTGCTGTTTCTCGCGCGACGGTTGGACGGCCTGCTCGCAGAGAGGCCCGTACCGCCCTCGCCGGTTACGTCGGCGCGGATCCGGACGATCTCGTCTTCGTCCCGAACGCCACCGCCGGAGTCAACGTCGCGGCGTGGCCACTGGGCCTGCAGGCGGGCGACGAAGTGCTGTCGACGGACCTCGAGTACGGCGCGGTCGACCTCACGTGGGAGCACGTCTGCGGGGATCTCGGGGCGCGGTACGTGCGCACGCCGATTCGGCTTCCCGTTACGAGCGCGGACGAGATCGTCGAAACGATCTGGGCCGGTGTGACTCCGCGCACGCGGGCGCTCTTCCTGAGCCACCACACGTCGACGACTGCGTTGACACTCCCGGTGGCGGAGTTGTGCCGCCGCGCACGAGAGGCGGGGATCCGAACGATCGTCGACGGCGCGCACGTGCCGGGGCAGGTACCGCTGAACCTGCGTGACCTCGACGTCGACTACTACGCCGGCAACTGCCACAAGTGGTTGTGCGCGCCGAAGGGCGCGGGCTTCCTCTATGTGCGCCGCGAGCTCCAGCGCGACGTGCACCCGCTGCTGGTCAGCTGGGGCTACGAGGGTGACGACCCAAGCTTCGTCTCACGCCACGAGAAACAGGGTACCCGCGACTCGTCGGCGTATCTGACCGTCCCGGAGGCGATTGACTGGCAACGCGAACACGACTGGGACGCCGTCCGCACGCGCTGCCACGAGCTCGCGCGCCGCGCTCGAAACGAGCTCGGGCTCGAGCCGCTCACACCCGACTCGTGCGAGTTCTTCGCGCAGATGGTCACGCTCCGTCTTCCCGAGGACGCGCCGGAGGACCTCAAGGACCGTCTCTACGACGACTACCGAATCGAGATCCCGGTCTCCGAGCACGGCGAGGACCGGTTCATCCGTGCGTCGTTCCAGGGCTACAACGACGCCGCCGATCTCGAGCGGCTGCGAGACGCGCTCGCCGCGCTGCTCTAGGCCGCGTACGCGTACGGATGCTCGAAGACGTCGAGAGCCTTGTCCGCGGGGGCCGGTACTTCGAAACTCAGGCCGGAGCGGCTGTCCTCAACCGCAACCGTCAAAGCGTTCGTGACGCGGCTCCACAGAAGCGAGACCTCGATGCCGTCCGCCGAGCGGTGATGAAGCTCTGTGATTGTCGTATCGGTCATGTCCTCACCGTCGCAGTTCGAGGGATTTCCCGACACCGGGCCACCCGGTGTCTTTCAGTACGGTCAACCCCCGTCCTAACCGGGGGCTAATCCCTACCGACTACTCGCGCGGGAGCTGCACGCCGAGGAGAGCCAGCGCGGCGAGCAGCAGCACGAAAGCCAGCGCGCCCGCGACGAGCAGCCGGGGATGGCGCGCGCGGCGCAACGAGTCCCACCCGACCTTGCCCCAGAAGACGAGGAGGCCGGCGACCGCCGCGAGGCCGATCACGAGCACCGGGGCGAGCAGGGCGGCGCGCCCGAAGGAGAGGTCGGTGAGCCAGACCGTGACGACCACGAGTGCAGTCACGAAGGCGGACGCAGCGGCGAGGCGAGCGCTCATAAGGCAAACCTACCGTGGCGCTATGCTCGGCTCGTGACAGAGGCGAACTACGTCTCCGGCGACGACTACGTGGTCGAATTCCTCGGCTACCGCTTCGGATTCAACGCCTCCGACTTCGAGCAACGCGTGACGGCCGCGGCTGTGAAGCTCGGCCTCGTCGGCGACAACGAGCTGGACGACGACGAGACCGCCGACCTTGTCGAGCTCGTCGAAAGGGACTGGATCGACGAGCCTCGCAGCGGCTTCGGGAGGTATCTCGTCCGGCATTGGGAGCGCGTTTCGCTCGTCGGGGGCGAGTCCCTCGTCTACTGGCTGAAGAAGCTCGTCTTCCGCGGCGCCTGGCTCGACCATCGCGTCAAGGAAGGACTGCTCGAGGTCGCGTGGGACGAGGACGTCGCGGACTTCGGCTACCGCGACCCGAACGGGGATCGCGCGCTCCTGGAGCTGGCTCCCGTGCCGTCCTGGCACGAGCTGCAGTTCAGGCGTTGATCCGCGCGGGAGCGATCGCCGCGTACCTCGCGGCGCTTCTGGCGGTCGACACGCAGGTCGAACTGCCCGGCCAGCTCGCGCTGGGGGCGTTGACCTGGCTCGTCCTTCTCGCCGCCGCGCGACCGCTACCGGCCGAGCGTCGCGCACAAGTCGCAGTGGTCATCTGCGCGGCAACCGTCGCGGAGGTGACCGGCTCGATCCTGTGGGGCGTCTACTCGTACCGGCTGCACAACTTGCCGACGTTCGTTCCACCGGCGCACGGGCTGGTGTTCATGGCCGGCCTGTCGTTGAGCGAAGCACTCAGGCGTCACTCACGGACGCTCGTCGTCTTCGCGGCCGCCGCCGTCACAGTTTGGGGGGTGCTCGGATTGACGGTGCTGCCACGGCTCGATGCCGCCGGTGCGCTCTGCATTCCGTTGCTGCTCGCCTTCCTCTGGCGCTCGAAGGCGCGCGCCGCGTATGCCGGCGTCTTCCTCGTCGTCGCTGCGCTCGAGCTCTACGGGACGGCGATCGGGACCTGGCGGTGGGCGGCAGAGCTCCCCGGCCTCGGCATTCCCGACGGCAACCCGCCGAGCGGCGTCGCCGCCGGCTACGTCTGGTTCGACGTCATGGCACTGCTGTTCGCGCCTCGACTGCTCGCCGCCGTTCAGCGGACCTGGCAGTTACGGCACCGTCTCGTGCCCGGCACTGGGCAGGCGTAGATAGTCGGCGGTCGCAGGACGAACCTGCGACCGCCCGTTGGAGGATGTGAGCTGCGGCCCCTCACGATCCTCCTGAGACTCAGAATCGAGGCGAAAAGGCCTTTCTGCACTCCCCCGGCAGGGTGAAAGTGAACTATCGGAATGAACCATCCAAAGGGGGAGGAATCAACCAGGCCGGGTGATCCATGCTCCTCCTGTCACACCTGTCCTCATCGGTTCTGTTCTGCGGCAGAACCTAGCCCCGACAATTGCGGCCGGGGCGGACATTTCAAAAGGGCCGGGCCCTATGCGGCGGGTTCCGGCCCCCTCTCTTTCGGTAGGACGAATCCCGGGCGGCGGGATTCGTCCGCTGGTCCAAGCGCAATCCGCCTGATCGCGCCGACCGGGACGATGAGCTCCTCCGCATCACCCTCCGCGGCCGACACCGACAACGTCAGGAAGCCAAAGCCCGGCTCACCGGAGAGAGCGTGCAGGGTGAGGCGCTCCCCGTCTCCGAGCTCCACGACCACGTGGGTCTGCTCGGCCGTGTGCGTCGCGGTGTAGCGCTCGATCTGGCTGTGGACTCGGTCGACGAAGGCGTCGAGGGACGGCTCGGCAGTCCCCGGGACCCAGAAATCAGGGCTCAAAAGAGCTGCGTGTCTTTCCCGCCGGCGCCGAATCGCTCGCGGCCGAGCTCCGTGATGATTCGGCCACGTGGCGTGCGCTGCAGGAAGCCGAGCTGAAGGAGATACGGCTCGTAGACGTCCTCGATCGTGTCCTGCTCTTCTCCCAGGGCGACCGCGAGAGTGGACAACCCCACGGGCCCGCCTCCGAACTTGACGAGGATCGTCTTCATCAACTCCCGGTCGATCCGCTCCAGCCCGTCGCCGTCGACTTCGAGCAGTTGCAGTGCCTCGCGCGCGACCTCGTTCGTGATCACGCCGTCGTGTTTCACCTGGGCCACGTCGCGCACGCGCCTCAGGATCCTGTTCGCGATGCGCGGCGTTCCCCGCGAGCGGCGCGCGATCTCATCTGCTGCGTCCTCGGCGATCTCGACGTCGAGGATGCGCGCCGACCGGCGCACGATCGTCCCGAGCTCCTTCGGGTCGTAGTACTCGAGCCGGAAGGTCATGCCGAAGCGGTCGCGGAGCGGCGTCGTCAAAAGCCCTGTTCTCGTCGTGGCGCCCACCAGCGTGAAGGGCGGAAGATCGAGGGTGAGCGTGCGGGCGGCCGCGCCCTGGCCGACGATGATGTCGAGCCGGAAGTCCTCGAGTGCCGGATAGAGAATCTCCTCGATCGTGCGGTTGAGGCGGTGGATCTCGTCCACGAACAGGACGTCGTGGCGCTCGAGGCCGGTCAGGATCGCCGCCATGTCGCCCTTGCGCTCGAGCGCAGGGCCGGCGACGCAGCGGATGCCCACGCCCAGCTCTTCACGGACGATGAACGCCAGGCTCGTCTTGCCAAGCCCGGGTGGGCCGACGAGAAGTACGTGGTCGAGAGCCTCGTCTCGCCCCTTTGCGGCGTCGAGCGAGATCGCGAGCTGCTTCTTGATCCGATCCTGTCCGACGAACTCGGTCAGACGGCGCGGGCGCAGCGACTGCTCGAGGTCGTCCTCCTCGGGCATGACTGCAGGCGCCAGGAACTGGGTAGACATCTAAGCCGCTTTTAGCGCTTCGCGGACGCGTTCCTCCGGCGGCAGCTCGGGATCGACCCTCGCAAGGGCCAGTTCGGCCTCTCCAAGCGAGTACCCGAGCTCGACAAGAGCGTCGCGAGCCACCAGGTGTGGTCGCGTCCCTCCCGCCGACGAGATCGGGACCGGAGCGTCCCCGATTTTCTCCTTCAGCTCGAGCACGATGCGCTCGGCGGTCTTCTTGCCGATGCCGGGGATGGCCTGGAAGCGCGCCGTGTCTCCGAGCACGATCGCCCGCCTGAGATCGCTGGCGGGCGATCCGGACACGATCGCCAGAGCAACCTTCGGGCCGATTCCGTTGACGGAGAGCAGTTGGAGGAAGAGATCCCGCTCCGCCACCTCGGCGAACCCGTAGAGCTGGAGCGCGTCCTCGCGCACGTGCAGGTGGGTGTGCAGCGACACCTCGGACTCGCCGTCCGCCGCTCGAACCGCCGAGGGCGTCGCGGCAATGAGGTAACCGACGCCACCGACGTCGAGGACGAGCCCCTCCGGCGTGTTCGCCACCGGGCGGCCCCGAAGACGCGCGATCATCCCGCCGCGATCCTCAGCAGCGGCGGCGCAAGCGCATGACAGATCGCGACCGCAAGCGCGTCGGCGGCGTGCGACGTCGCT
>WNGJ01003172.1_pt1 | contig 18230 bp, 16 predicted proteins | sample 5400611 | NCBI WGS metagenome assembly WNGJ01 (sample SAMN13153375, study PRJNA577476) | soil metagenome | isolation source: 40 cm soil or saprolite under Garry oak tree replicate 1 | place: USA:California | collected 2016-06-15 | reverse complement strand
CGGTCCCGGGCAGGAACGGCACCCGGTCCGCGATCACCCGGGCGGCCTCGGTCATCGCGGCGATCCGCTCTTCGGGTGTCTGCGCGCTCGGCTCGCCGGTCGAGCCGCCCAGCGAGATGCCGTGTGAGCCGGAGTCCAGCTGCCAGCCGATCAGGCGGCGCAGGCCCTCGGTGTCCAGCTCCCCGTCCTCGGTGAACGGGGTGACCACGGGGGCGATGGATCCGCGCAGCGAAGACGGGTCCCGGCGGAATCTCACGGTGCACGCTCCGCGAGCCAGGCCTGGTACGCCTCCCGCCAGCGTTCGCCGAGCGGGTACAGCCCGTCGAGCTCCGCGCCCGACGCGACCTGGGTGGCGACGAACTCCTCCTGCCGCTCCTGCTCGGCGGCGTCGGCGAGGACCTCAGGCGCCAGGCCGGGCGGGAGCACGACCACGCCGTCGTCGTCGCCCACCACCAGGTCGCCCGGCTGGACCGTGACGCCCGCGCAAGCCACCGTGACGCCCCATTCCCACGGGACATGCCGCCGGCCCAGCACGGCGGGATGGACGGCGGCGTGATAGGCGGGGATGTCCAGCTCGGCGAGCCTGGCGGCGTCCCTGATGGCGCCGTCCGTCACGATGCCCGCCGCGCCGCGGGCCTGGGCCCGCAGGGCCAGGATGTCGCCGATGGTGCCCGCCGACGGTTCCTGCCGGGCGTCGATCACGAGGACCTCACCCGGCCGGATCTGCTCGATCGCCTGCTTCTGGGCGTTCATCCCGCCGCCGTACCGGGCGAAAAGGTCCTCACGCAGCGGCAGGTAGCGCAGCGTCCTGGCGAACCCGGTCATCCGCTGGCCCGGCTTGGTCGAGCGGAGCCCGTCCATGGTCAGCCCGTTCAGCCCTCGCTTGCGCAGCTGGGAGGCCAGGGTGGCGGTGGACACCTGGCCGAGCCCGGCCAGTACCACCGCGGACGGGACCGGGCGGCCCGCGGCCGGCCCGGCCTCGTTCTGATGGCCGTTGACACCGAACGCGGCGTCCCTGGCCTCGTCCGTCAGCCGCGGCATCGCGCCGAACGCCGGCAGGGTGTACTGGGCTTCGACGATCGGGCTGCGCAGCCGTCCGGTCGTCACCTCCCCGGCCGTGACCTCGATCTCGACCAGGTCGCCCGGCTCGACGACCGTCGACCCGGCCGGCGTTCCGGTCAGGATCACGTCTCCCGGCTCCAGGGTCATCAGCCGGGACAGGTCCGCGACGATGTCGTCCAGGCCGAAGAGCAGTTCGTCGCCGAGCTTGGCGTCCTGCGCGATCTCCCCGTTCTTCCAGGTGCGCAGGCGCAGCGTGGCGGGATCGATCTCGCGCGCGTCGAGCAGCCGCGGGCCGAGCGGGGTCAGCCCGTCGACGCCCTTGGAGCGGACGTTGCCGCCGCGGTCGGCGTAGCGCAGGTCGTACACGGCGAAGTCGTTGGCGGCCGTCACCCAGGCGACATGGCTCCAGGCCGCGCCGCGTTCCACCCGGCTGGCCCGGCCGCCGATCACCAGCGCCACCTCGCCCTCGAAGGAGAGCAGCGCGCATCCCGGCGGCCGGGCGACCGGATCATCGCTGGCCGCCAGCGATGACGGCGGCTTGAGGAAGTACGAAGGCCAGGCCGGTACGGAGCCGCGCTGCAGCGCCCGGCTCCGGTAGCTCACGTGGACCGCGATGATCTTCGATGGCGGGGCACTCAGCGCACTACTGGGCGCACTACTGGGCACTACTGGGCGCCCCAGACCTCTTCGGCGGTCTCCACCACGAGGCGCAGCTTAGCGATCTGCTCATCCCGGGACAACGAATTGCCGTCCAGGGTGGAGGAGAAGCCGCACTGCGGGGACAGGCACAGCTGGTCGATGTCCACGAACTTGCTGGCCTCCTCGATCCGGCGCTTGATGTCGTCCTTGGCTTCCAGCTCTCCCCTCTTACTGGTCACCAAACCGAGGACGACGTACTTGCCCTTCGGCACGAAACGCAGCGGCGCGAACCCGCCGGAGCGCTCGTCGTCGAACTCCATGAAGTAGCCGTCCGCGGTCAGCTCGTTGAACAGGGCGTCGGCCACGAAGTCATAGCCGCCCTGGGCCACCCAGGAGGAGCGGAAGTTGCCCCGGCACATGTGCGTCGTGACCGTCATCCCGGCGGGCTTGTCCCGCAGGGCCCGGTTGATGGACCTGATGTAGGTCTCGTGCTGGTGCTCGGCGTCCTCGCCGCGGCGGGCGATCTCGGCGCGCTGCTCCGGGTCGTTGAGGTACGCCAGGCTGGTGTCGTCGAGCTGGAGGTAGGTGCAGCCGAGGCCGGCCAGCCGCCGGACCTCGTCCGCGTAGGCGGCGCCGAGGTCTTCCCAGAACACGTCGATGTCGGGGTACACGGCCTGGTCGATCGCCGCGGGCCCGCCGCGGTAGTGGACCAGGCTGGGCGCGGGGATGGTCAGCTTCGGGGTCGCCGCCGGGGACGCCGCGGCGGCGGTGTCGCGGAGGAACTCGAACGCGGAGCCGAAGATGGTGTGATCCATCCCGAGCTTGCCCGTGACCTTGATCGCGGACGGGGTGAACTCGATGTCGCCGGCCTCGTTGTGGAACACGCTGCGCAGGTTCTGTTCGGCCTTCTGCACGCCGGCGATCTCGTATATGAAGTCCATATGCCAGGAGGCCCGCCGGAACTCGCCGTCGGTGACCGAGCGCAGCCCGATGTCTGCCTGCATCGCGACCGCGTCGCGGATCGCGGCGTCCTCGATGGCCCGCAGGTCATCGGGGGAGATCGCGCCGCGGGCGGCGTCCTCGCGCGCCTGCAGCAGGGCGCGGGGGCGGAGCAGGCTGCCGACGTGATCGGCGCGGAAGGGGGGTGTCGTGCGTACGGACATGGGATCCTCTCTGCGATGTACGGCGTTATCCGGACAGCGCCGGTCAGGCCGGGGCGGGCACCCGGTCTCCGATGGCGTTCGCGTCCAGCGACGTCCACGGGGTCGGGTCGAACCACGCGGGCCAGCCGGCCTCGTTGGTCACCCGGGCGGTGCCGAGGTTCGCGCGCAGCGTGGCCAGGTCCCGGTCCACGTCGTAGATGGCCAGGTGGGTCGCTACCGTGGCGGAGGTGGGGTCGATCACCTCGGGCTCGAGGCGGAACCTCCAGTTGGCCAGGAAGCCGGGGACCCGCGTGTTCTCGTCGGCGTGCTCGCGGTACCAGGCGACGAAGTCGTCGTTGTCCAGGCCTTCGGGCGGCGCGCTGAACACCAGGTACAAATGATCGGCCAGGCGCGCCTCGGATCGGTTGCCGTGCGAGTGGCAGTTGAAGGACGCGAACGTGATCTGACCGAACCAGTCCGGCAGCTGCATCCGGCCGGAGGCTACCTCCTTGTCGAGCTCGCGCATGACGTCCCGCGGGTTGCCCTCGATCTCGTAGGCGGACAGGTACCTGTGGCCCGAGGGCGTCCACTCCCCCTTCACCGTCTGCAGGCGGTAGCGGCGGGCGGAGACGAAGCCCGGTACCACCAGGATCTCGCCCAGGTGGAAGTCGTACCACCGGTTGTACTCCTCGTCGGAGATCGCCTCCGGCGGCTTGCTGAACACGAGGTGCAGGTTCTCCGACATCCGGGTCCTCCGTGTGGTCGCGATGCCAAATCGTATATCGTTTGACATGCTGCTGACTAGTGGAAGGCCCAGCTGACGAGGTGTACCGCTTTCGCTATCGCCGTCACCAGCCAGTCATATACCATCCGCGAGCGGGACGTTCACTAATCCAAACCGGAGGACCGATGACCGACGAGCTGTACGAGAAGGGGATCGCGATCCGCGAGGAGATGCTCGGCCCCGAGCACGGGCGGGCCAAGGTCGAGAGCCAGCCCGAATTCACCCGGGAGTTCGAGGAGCTGGTAACCCGGTACTGCTTCGGCTCGGTCTGGGGACGCGAGGGCATTTCCCGCGGCACGCGCAGCATGCTCACGATCGCCATGCTCGTCGCCCAGGGGCGCGCCCAGGAGATCCGGTGGCACGTCAAGGGCGCCATCAACAACGGGGTCTCAAAGGACGAGCTGCGTGAGGTCCTGATGCACGCGGCCATCTACTGCGGCATCCCGGCCGCGGTCGACGGCTTCCGCAACGCGTCCGCCGTGCTGGCCGAACTGGGGCTGGAATGAGCGCCCCCGCCCCGGCCGCCAGCCCGGCCCCGGCCGCGGGCCCGGTCGGGTTCGTCGGTCTCGGCAACATGGGCCGCCGGATGGCCGCCAACCTCGCGGCGGCCGGCTTCCCGCTGGTCGTCAGGGACAGCGACGCCGGCGCGCAGCAGCGGTTCATCGCCGGGCACGGCGGGGAACCCGCCACCTCGCCGGCGTCGTTCGCCGAGGCGGGGGTCGTCGTGACGATGCTCCCCGACTCCAGCGCCGTGCGCGAGGCCATCCTCGGCTGGGAGGGCGGGATCGCCGCCGCGCTCAAGCCGGGGGCGGTCGTGCTCGACATGAGCTCGTCGGACCCGGTCGGCACGAAGGCGCTGGCGCAGGACCTCGCGCCGGCCGGCATCCGGGTGATCGACGCGCCGGTTTCTGGCGGGATCACCCGGGCCGAGGCGGGCACCCTGTCGCTCATGGTCGGCGGGCAGGACGAGGACGCGTTCGCCCAGGTGCGCCCGGTGCTGGAGACGCTGGGCCAGCGGATCTTCCGGACCGGGCCGCTGGGATCCGGCCACGCGATGAAGGCGCTGAACAACTTCCTCGGCGCCTCGGCGTATACGACCGCGGCGGAGGCGCTCGCCATCGGCAAGGAGTTCGGCCTCGACCCGCGGGTGATGCTGGACGTCGTCAATTCCTCGACCGGCCGGAGCTTCAACACCGAGGTCGTGCTGAAGGACGACGTCGTCACGGGCCGGTACGGCACCGGGTTCGCCCTCGGCCTGCTGGCGAAGGACGTGGGCATCGCGGCCGACCTGGCCGAGGCGGTGGGCGTGAACGCCCCGGCCTGCCAGCTCGTCAGGAACCGCTGGGCCGAGGCGGCGGCGGCCCTGGGCTTCGCCGCCGACCATTCCGAGGCGCACAAGCAGTGGTGGCCGATTGACCTGTCGGCAGACTAAGTCCCGGGTCAGAAAGACAAACGCCGGCCCTGTCGGTCAGCGTTCATATATGATTATCATCGGATGATCTCCGGATGCGCCAGCCGGGTGCGCCAGCAACGACGACAGGAGTCAGCGATGCTCACGTTCGCTCATGCCACCGGCACGCTGGACGAGCTCATCGACCGCGACCAGGACTTCAGGCGGCTCGGTACGGGCTTCGGCTTCACCGAGGGGCCGGCCTGGAACACCCCGGGCAATTACCTGATGTTCAGCGATATCCCCGGCGACAGGCGCTGGCGCTGGAGCGAGCAGCGGGGCATGGAGCTGGACGCGTGGCCGACCTACAAGGGCAACGGCATGGCGTACGAGCCCGACGGCAGCCTGCTGGTCTGCGAGCAGGTCACGAGCTCCCTCATCCGGATCCGGCCGGACGGGCTGCGGCAGGTCGTCGCCTTCCATTACCAGGGCAAGTACCTGAACAGTCCCAACGATGTCATCGTCCGTTCGGATGGAAGTATTTATTTCACCGATCCGAACTACGGCCGCTGGCCGGTGGCCGTCGGCGTCGCCCGCGAGTGCGAGCTCGACTTCCAGGGCGTGTTCCGGGTGCCGCCGGGCGGCGGCGACGCGGAATTGGTAGTGGCGGAGAAGGAATTCGAGCAGCCGAACGGCCTGTGTTTCTCGCCCGACGAAAGCATCTTGTACGTCAACGACCGGCAGAACCTCAAGGCGTATGACGTCGCGCCGGACGGGTCGCTGTCGAACGTGCGGATCGTGCGCGACGAGATGGGCAGCACCGGCGTGCCGGGCAACGGCAATCCAGACGGGATGGAGTGCGACGCGCTCGGCAACGTCTGGTGCACCGCGCGCGGCGGGATCTGGGTGATCGCCCCGGGCGGCGAACTGCTCGGCATCATCGAGACGCCCGAGGTGTCCGGCAGCCTGGTCTGGGGCGGTGAGGACCTGCGCTCGCTGTTCGTGTGCACCTCGACCACCATGCACCTGATCCGGACCACGGTCGGCCCGGCCCCGCTCCCCTACTGAGGGAGGGATTTTGATGGGCGACAGCCTCGTGGAGCGGCTGCTGCGGCTCGAGGACGCCGAGCAGATCCGCCAGCTCAACCTGGAATACCGCCGCCACCTCGACGCGCGGGATCTCGACGCCTACGGGCGGCTGTTCGCCGAGGACGGCGAATGGCTGGGCGGCACCGGCTACGGGCAGGGGCCGGCCGGCATCACGGCGATGCTGAAGGACCGGCTGGCCGGCAACCCCGGCCCGCCCGGGCCGACGTCCTGGCACCTGGTGACCGAGTCCAGCGTCGACGTCCGCGGCGACCGGGCGACCGGCACGGTCACCTGGGCGCTGATCCAGCGCGGCGAGGGCGACAAGCCGGTGATGCGGCTGCTCGGTCACTACGACGACGTCTATGTGCGCGAGCACGGCCGGTGGCGCTACCGGCGGCGGATCGCCTACACCGATATCCCGTACCGGAAGCTGGACGTGCCGGCTGAGTGGCTGGCGGGCGAGCCCGCGGCGGGCTATGACGTGAGCACGCCGGCGCCGGATGACGACGTGGACGCGCGGCTGGGCCGGCTGGAGGACGCCGGGCAGATCCGCCGGCTCACCCAGGAGTACCGCCGCGTCCTCGACGCGCGGGACCTCGAGGCCTACGGGCGGCTGTTCGCCGACGACGGGGAATGGCTCGGCGGCACCGGCTACGGCCGGACGCCGACCGGCATCACGGCGATGCTGAACGAGCGGCTGCCCGCCCGCAGCACGGACCACCCGACGGCCTGGCATCTGGTGAGCGAGCCGGAGATCAGCCTGGACGGCGACCGGGCGACCGGCACGGTCACCTGGACCTGGGTAGGGCGCGGCGACGCGGACACGCCGGCGATGCGGCTGCTCGGCCACTACGACGACGTCTACGTGCGCGAGCGCGGCCGATGGCGCTACCAGCGGCGGATCGCCCACACCGACATCCCGCACCGCGAGCTTGAGTTGCCCGCCGACTCGGCGGATGGCGTGGCGCCGTCCGGGGCCGGCCGCGGGGCGCAGGCTGGGAGCGATGCCGAGGCCCGGCTGCGGCGGCTGGAGGACCTGGAGCAGATCCGCCAGCTGTTCGTCGAGTACAAGATGGTGCTGGACAAGCAGGACTTCGCCGCCTACGGCGCGCTGTTCGCCGCCGAGGGCGAGTTCATCGCGACCCCGGAGCAGGGCCTGCAGCAGGCCAAGGGACCCACCGCCATCCAGGCGCTGGTGGAGGCGATGCCCGGCAGCCTGCTCGGATCCGAGCCGGGCGCGGATTTCCACGTCGTCGTCAACCCGCTGATCGAGCTGGACGCCGCCGACCCCGACCGGGCGCAGGCCCAGGTGACGTGGCTGTACGTGGTCAGGGGCGAGGACGGCGCGCCCGCGCTGTGCAAGCTGGGCCACTACGACGACCAGCTGATCCGAGAGGCGGGCCGGTGGCGGTTCCTGCGCCGCGAGGCCCCGACCGACATCGGCTGAGGCAGGCAGCCGGGCCGCTCAAGCTTGCTGGCACCGCGAACCGGCGCATAAGGTGCACAAGGCCCTCTGGCCCCTGCGGCACCACCCGCGTCGGAGCCATACTGCACGATTGCCGTGCTCATGTCCTTCCCAGCAATGTCGTTTAGCTTGTTCGGGCGTGGGCGCGGCGCGGAGGGCACAAGAAGCGCATCAGCGACTCTTGTACCGCCAGCACCAGTCCGTACTGCATGGTTGCCCCAGCCATGTCGCTATGGCTGCATGGCTGCCCCATCCATGCTGTATGAACGGGCGGGACGGGGCGGCGGGCCGGGTAGCAGCTGTCATGGAAGCGTTTCAGTAGCGCACGGACACCAGGAGTAACACCAGAGACCGCGCCGACCTCACCCGCGATCGACTTGCCGAGGGATTCCCGGTACGGATGGGGCGAGTCCGCCGAAGATCGTGTGCAGCAAAGAGTCAAATTTGGCACCCAACTGCACACGATCATGAAAAAGGTGCCCTGGCACGCGGCTGAGCGGGCGTTGTTTTACGAGGGCGTTCGGCCGGTCGAGCTGGAGAAGTTGGGATCGACGGACTCGTCGCCGGGGTTGCGGCCGGCCACGATGTCCTCGGCGCGAGCCCGGATCGCGGATGCGCTCTGCTCGGGGTGGGTGAGGATCCAGAAGCGGCGCTCGCGCACGCCGTCGAACATGATGTCCGCGGCCTGGGCCGGCTGCATCACGTCGTCCAGCGGCGGGTAGTCGCGTTCCGGGACTGGCCGGGCCGGGCCCAGACGAGGCGGCCGGTGCCGCGCCGAGTTCAGGATGTCGGTGGCGACCGCGGCCGGGCACAAGACCGAAATGCCGACGGACGAGCCCGCCTCCTCGAGCTCGCGGTAGACGGTCTCGGACAGCGCGCTCACCGCGTGCTTGGCCGCCACGTAACCGGCGGCGTTCCGCACCGTGACCAGCCCGTCGATCGAGGAGGTATTGACGATGTGCCCGCTGTCGCGTTCGACCATCCCGGGCAGGAAGGCCTGCATGCAGTGGACGACGCCCCAGAGGTTGACGCCGACGACGAACTCCCAATCGGCGGCCGGCATCTGGGTGAAGGGCGCCGAGAGGTAGACGCCGGCGTTGTTGACGAGCAGCCAGGCATCGCCTGCGTCCTCGCGCACGCGCCGGGCCAGGTCCGTGACTGACTCGCGGTCACTGACGTCGACCCAGACGGAGTGCACTTCGGCCCCGGTGCCGCGCAGCGCCGCCGCGGCGTCGCGGAGCTTTCCCGTGTCGATGTCGGCCAGCACGACGGTCATCCCCTCGGCGGCCGCCCGCGCCGCGACCGCGTAGCCGATGCCGCTGGCGGCGCCGGTGACGACCGCGACCTTGCCCCGGTAACCGGGCACGTTCGTCCTTTCTCTCCGCTCAGGTCTCGCGCCCCGGGGAACCAGCCCCCGGGGCGCGAGTTCCGGCTTAACTCGCGGAGGCCGGCCCTGGGGTGTTGAAGTACTTGTCCATGCAGGTGTTGTCACACCACGCGGTCGCCGGGCCGCCGACCTCTTCCTGCGAGCTGAGCGGCAGGCCGGGCTTGGCGAACGTGGCCAGGTTCGCGTTGGTGATGGGCGTGATCGGCATCGACAGGATGTTGACCTTCGGGCCCTTGTTGTCCAGCACCCGGAGGGTCACGTTGAAGTAGGTGTAGGCGCCCTGGAAGCCGTTGATGCAGCCGCCCACGGTCTTGTAGGTGTCCTTGTGCTGCAGCCACCAGGACAGGTCGCCGCCGCCGCACTGGCCGTCGGCGATCACCGGCACCTTCTGCCCGTTGGCCTCGAAGGCCTGCACGACCCCGGCCATCATGCCGCCGTCCTGGAGGACGCCGGCGAGCGGCTGCGGGTGCGAGGCGATGTACTGGGAGACCACCGTCTTGGCCGTGCCCTCGTCCCAGTTGCCGTAGAGCGTCGCCGCGACGTGAATGTCGGGGCAGTTCTTCAGGTTGGCGATCTTCTGGTTGTAGAGCACGACGTCGTTCTGGTTACCCGCGATGCCCTTGACGATGACGATGTTGCCCTTCTGGATCAGGCCAAGGGCCCCGGCGTCCGCCTGGACCTGGTTCTGGGTCCAGGCCGAGACCGCGTAGTTGTTGCCGGGAGCGGGCGGGGTGTCGGCCAGGATGACGGGCACGCCCGCCTTGCCGGCGGCGTTGATGGCCGGGGTCTCCGCCACGCTGTCCACCGGCAGCACGATGATCGCGTTCACGCCCTGCCGAACCATCTGCTGGATCGCGGAGATCTGCTGCTCGGCCGTTGACGCCGCCATGGTCGCCGGGATGTTGGTGACCAGGCTGCCCGTCACCAGGCCGGCCGCCTTGGCCTGCGCGAACTGCGTCTTCAGCCCGTCAAGGACGTGCTGGTTGTACGGGTTCGTGATGGCGAAGGCGACGTAGCCGATCTTCCACGGGGGCTTGGCCGTGATCTTCGTCGTCGCCCACGGGCTCTCGATCAGGTTGTCCGGATAGCTCGTGTAGATCTTCTTCAGGTCGGGCGAGAGAGAACTGTAGACGCCGTCGGGGTTCTTCGGGCCGACCGCGACGGCGGTCCCGCACGAGCTGGTCGCGCCGCCCCCGCCGCCGGAACCGGCGCCGGCCGTGGACGACGATTTGGACGACGACGACGAGCAGGCCGCGGCGAGCGCCGAGACCAGCACCACGCCGGCCAGGCCGGTTCCTATCTGTCTGACCCGGGTCCCGAACCCGTTATTTCTATGCTTCATAGGTTCATCCCTCACTCTCGGTTGGTCTGGGTGGCGGTGTTTGGTTGATCCCGCAGGGATCACAGACGGTCGCGGAGCCGCCGCTGCCGGCCGTAGACAGCGATGGCGGCCAGGATGATCAGGCCGTAGACGATCTCCTCGACGGCGGGGCTGGCCCCGTGGCCGACGAGCACGGTGGTCAGCACGGTGAGGAACAGCGCGCCGACGCAGGTGCGCGTGTAGTCCCCCGGCCCGCCGAACACCGTCCCCCCGACGATCACCGAGACCACGCTCTGGAAGAGGTACGGATCACCGAGGCCGTCGCTGATCGTGCCGGCGAACCCGCCGATCAGCAAGCCGACGAGCGCCGACGCGATCGCGCTGAACGCGAACGTCGCGGTCCACACGCGCCTGGTGCTGACCAGCGCGTAGTCGGCCGCCCGGGAGTTCGCGCCGGTCGCCAGCAGGCTGCGGCCGAGCCTGGTCCGGTGCAGCAGGATGGCGAACAGGACCAGGACGACGGCCCAGATGACGATGGACGGCGGAACCGAAAGACCGAAGGTCCTGGTGGCCGGCTCGGCCAGGTCGGACAGCCACGGCGGAGAATTCCCGTTGACCAGGCCGCCGTTCAGGACGGCCACGATCCCGATGGCGAGCGTGCCCATGGCCAGCGTGACGACCAGCGGGTTGATCGCGAACCGGTGGCAGATGTAGCCGGCCGCTCCGCCCAGTAGGCCGGCCCCGACCACGGCCAGCAGCAGGGACACGCCGAACGACAGGTGGTAGGCGGATCGCAGCGCGGTCACCGTGAGCGCGCCGGCCACGATGAAGCCCGATACCCCCAGGTCGAAGCCGCCGATCAGGATCAGCAGGGTCTGGCCGCCGGAGGCGAGCCCCACCAGGGCGGCGAGGACGAGGATCGAGCGGATGGCGGTCCAGGAGCCGAGTCCCGGCAGTGAGATGGCGCCGTAGATGAAGACCACGATGAGCGCCAGGACCTGGGCGGCCGGGAACCTGGCCTGGACCTTGCCGAGCATGCCCCAGGCCATCCGGAGCGGCGTCTGCCGCCCCTGGCCGGCCGGGGCGACCTCGCCCGCCTGATCGCGCCTGGACAGCAGCGTGTCCGGCAGGGTCAGGGCCGGCTGGACGGGCCGCCTGCGCCGCGGCCCCAGCGACGCGCCGGTGCGGCGGAGCCCGCCGCCGCTGTCCCGGGAGACCGCGCCGCCGAGCACGACCGCGACGATGAGGATGCCGCCGTAGACGATCTGCAGGTAGGCGGGGTTGATCGCGAACGTGGCCAGGAGGTTCTGCATCAGGTAGATGGAGAACGCGCCGAGGAGCGGGCCGACCAGGCCGCCGCGCCCGCCGACCAGGGGGGTGCCGCCGAGCACCACGGCCGCGATCGCGACCAGGGTGTACTCGGTGGAGCTCGACGCGTTGGCCGAGTTCACCAGGCCGGTCAGGGCCAGGCCGCCGAATCCGGCGAACAGGCCGCCGAGCCCGTAGCTCGCCACCCGCACCGCGTTGACGTTGACGCCGCTGGCAAAGGCCGTCGTGTCGTTGCTCCCGACCGCGTACAGCAGCCGCCCGAGCGGGACCAGCCGCAGGCCGAACCAGATGAGCAGCGGCAACCCGATGGTGAACACGGCGCCGGGTACCGGCCCCACCGACCCGGCGAGATGCTGGACCCATCCGCTGCCGCTGATCGAGACCGGGTTCGGGGCGACGAACAGGACGACGCCCTGGAGGCTGAAGAACATCGCGAGCGTGACGACGATCGCCTGGACCCGCAGCACGATGATGAGCAGGCCGTTCAGCACGCCGACCGCCAGCCCGAGACCCAGGATGATCGGGACCGAGACGGCGCCGCCCAGCCCGTTCGGGGCCAGCCAGACGATGTAGACGGCATTGGTCAGCACGATCAGCGGAGAGATCGAGATGTCGAAGCCGCCGGCGATGATCGAGGGCGCGCTGGCCAGCGCGGCGATCGCCATCGGGGCGACGTTGGCGAGCTGGTCGGCGACGCCGAATCCGCCGTGCACCGTGGCGATGTTCGCGACGAGCATCCCGATGGCCAGGACGGCCGCGAAGCCGAAGCTGTAGGTGCGGACCGCCCGCTGCACGGCCAGGCGCGCCGGCGGGCCCTGCGGCCGGGCGGGCAGCGTGGATGTCTGTGCCATCTCAGCCCTCGCCGCTTTCCCCGAAGAACGCCCCGACCAGCGCATTGCGTGACAGCTCGCTCCGGTCGAGCTCACGGGACAGCTCGTGTTCCCGGAACACGAGCACCCGGTCCATCAGCTCGACGTGCTCGTCGAGCTCGGTGGAGAGCATCACCACGGCCAGCTGCTCGCGGGCCAGGGCGTCGAACAGCGCGTAGAGATCGTGCTTCGCGTTGATGTCGATGCCGCGGGTGGGGTCGTTCAGCAGCAGGATCCGCGGTCCGAAGGCGAGCCAGCGAGCGATGATGACGCGCTGCTGGTTCCCGCCGGACAGCGTCGTGATCGGGTCCTCGGGTGAACCCAGGACGATCTTGAGCCGGTCGACGTAGGAGCCGAAGCGACGGCGCGAAGATCGCGGGCTGAGCCAGCCGAACCGGCTGTCCAGGCCCAGGGTCGGCAGCGCGAAATTCTCCCGGATAGTCATCCAGCTGAACAGGGAGTCGAGGCCCCGCTCGCGCGGGACGTAGGCGATGTCGCAGTCCGCGGCGTGGACCGGGGATCGGACGACGACGTCACGGCTGGGCAGGTGGCGGACGACCTCGCCCGCGATGACGTTCTCGCCCCAGAGGGCCTCGAGGAACTCGTTCTGGCCGTGGCCCTCGAGCCCGGCCAGTCCGATCAGCTCTCCGGCGTGTACCTCCAGGTCGATGGGCCGGCCGTCGGGGCGCAGCCGCAGGCCGCGCACGCTCAGGACCGGCGCCCCGCGGCGGGACGCGGCTTGCCTCTTCTCCGGGCGGCCGACCGTGACCAGTTCCTCCGCGCCGGTCATGAGGCTGACGAGCTGGCGGGGCGTCCAGGCGCCGCGACTGAGGCTGGCGACGGTCTCTCCCGAGCGCATGACGGTGATGCGATCGCCGATCTCTTCGATCTCGTCCATCCGGTGGGTAATGAAGATCACGCCGACGCCGTCGGCGGCCAGGCGGGCGATCAGGGCGAAGAGCCGGTCGCGTGTGACCACGTCGAGCGCTGAGGTGGCCTCGTCCAGGATCAGGATGCGCGGCCGGCGCAGCAGGGCCCGCACGATGCAGCAGGCCTGCCGGTCGCTGAGGGAGAGGTCCTCCATGACCGTGGACAGGTCGATCGGCCGGTCGAAGAGTTCCTCTAGGGCGGCCCTGGCCTGGCGCCGCTTCTCCCGGGCCGGGATCCTGGTCCGCCAGGTGTCATCGGCGCCGAGCCAGACGTTGTCCAGGACGGAGCGATCCTCGGCGACCAGGACCTCCTGGAAGACGGTGACGACGCCGTGTTCCTGGGCGCTCTTGGGACTGCGCAGCTGGACCTCGGCCCCGGCGACCTCGACCCGGCCCGAGTCGGGCGCGTGTACCCCGCTCAGGATCTTGACCAGCGTGCTCTTGCCGGAGCCGTTCTCCCCGGCCAGGGCATGGACCTCACCCGCGCGCAGCTCGAACGAGCAGTCCCTGAGCGCCTGGGTGGGCCCGAACGCCTTCGCCACGTGCTCCACGCGGACCAGGATGTCGGGGACGCTCGGCGCGCCGGGCGCGTCGATGACCGCGGCGCCTTCGTCCGACGTCACCGGGTTGACTCCGCAGCGATATACGACTTCCGGTATCCGGCGCTGCCGGCGGGAGACATGTCCGACCCCGGGTGACCGCCGCGAATCGCCGTGCGGCTCTCGTCAACCTGATCCCGCGAGGCCTGCACGGTGCGGAAAGGAGTGCGGCCAGCGCGGTAGTCGGTCGGGAGAACCCTCATCGCGACTGCGCTACCTGAGCTCACCATGCTCAAGAACCTCCAGGCTAATCGCCTTATCCGGGGTGAAACATATATGAAACGATAGACCAGGCACGCGCGAAGCGTCGAGTGCTAACCGCAGGAGAGACAATCACGATCTTGTCTCGTGCCGACGCCGGCCGGCGGCGGCCCAGCCCCAGAAAGAGACCGCAGAGGAGCTACGGACATGACCGTTGACCTGGGCAGAGTAGGGATCTGGAGTCGCGAGCTCCGGTATAACCCGGACCCGGGCGCGCGGGCCGCCGCGGCGGCCGAGCTGGAGGACCTCGGGTACGGGGCCATCTTCATCCCGGACGCCGGGGGCGACGTGCTGGGCGCGGTCGAGCATCTGCTGGCCGCGACCCGGCGGATGGCGTTCGCGACCGGAGTGCTGAATATATGGATGCACGACCCGGCGGAGGTGGCGAGCAGGCGCGCGAGCCTGGCGGCACGGTTCGGGCCGCGGCTCCTGCTCGGGCTGGGGAACAGCCATGCGCCGCTGGTGGAAAGCGTCCTGGGCGTGCCCTACGCCCGCCCGTACTCGAAGATGGCGGAGTACCTGGACGCGCTGGACACGGCGGAAGCGCCGGTGGCCGCGGAGATGCGGATGCTGGCTGCCCGCGGCCCCCGGATGCTATCCCTCGCGCGGACGCGGGCGGGCGCCGCGCACCCCTACCTGGTTCCGCCCGAGCATACGGCCGCGGCGCGGCAGGCGCTCGGCCCCGGCATCACGCTCGCCCCGGAGCAGGCCGTGGTGTTCTGCGCCGATCCGCAGCGCGGCCTCGAGCAGGCCAGGGCCTTCGTCAACGACTACCTGGCCCTGCCCAACTACGTGCGCAATCTTCGCCGCCTCGGCTTCACCGATGACGACCTGGAGGGCCCGGCGAGCGACCGGCTCGTCGATGCGCTGGTCGGGCGCGGCGACGAGGACGCGATCGCGGCCCGGGTCCGCGCCCACCACGACGCGGGAGCCGATCACGTGTGCATCTACGTCTTCGGCGGCGGCGACGAGGCGCTCCCGCTCGATGCCTGGCGCCGTCTAGCACCGGCGCTGACCAGTCTGTGAGCAGCGGTCGTTCCGATAGATCCTATATGGCTAGGTCAGCACCAGAGGGTTGAGGTTCACCCCGTTCGCACCCTCGACGGCCAGCACGGACACCACCAGCGCGCCCGCCACCCTGGTACCCCGCCCGCAGGCCCGGCGCAGCGCGGCGAAGTCGCAGTTGTCGAGCAGCAGGAGCCCGATCGCCCAGGTCAGGATGTGCGCGGTGGCGTGGGCCTCCTTGGCGTCCCTGGAGTCGAGCATGTCCCAGGCCAGGATCGAGACCTGGTGTTCCGCGACCCAGCGAGCGCCGTCGGCGGACAGCCCTCCGCCCGCGTCCTGTTCGGTCTCCGGGCCGCCGAGCATATGACCCATGGCCGCTTCGAACCGGTCGCGCCCCATGTCGAGGCAGAGGGCATCGCCCCGCTCCAGGACGAGCCCGGCGTCGGCGAGCGCGGCGTCGATGTCCGCGCCGTCCACCGGACGGTCAGCCCAGTCCGTGCCGCGATGCTGGGGGATGTCCACGTAGACGGCGCGGGTCACCAGGCCGTCGGGGGCGAGCACGTCGGCCGAACCCTGCTCGGCCTCCGCCACCGCCCTTCCGCCGTAGAAGGTGCCGTCGACGGCGACGTGGTTGAGCGCGTCGAGGTGCGTGTTCTGCAGGCCGTGCGGGTTGAGCACCAGGTGGTCCTGACCCCATCCGGTGCCGTCGGGGGCGGCCCGGTACCAGGTCTCGTGCCGGAAGCCGGGGCGTTCCGCCGTCGTGTTGTAGTCCCCGCCGAGCAGCGGGCGAGCCAGGCTGACGGACTCGCCGGTCCGGATGCGCCCGGCCGCCCGCGCCCGGGCGGCGGCGTCGACGAGGTTCGCCGTGCCGCGGCGGTCGCCCGCCCCGAACGGGTGAGACGCGGCGAGCGCCCTGATCCAGTCCGGCATCGGCACGCGCACTGGCTCGGTCATTCGGGCATCGTATAGCCTGCGGCGGAACGCCACCGCTGCGGTTACGCTTGATAGCTGTGAACAAGCAGGAACGCACCTATACGATCCTCCGGGACCGGATCCACTCCGGCAGCTTCGCGCCGCTGGAACGGCTCAACATCGACGCGCTGGCTCGCGAGCTGGGCGTGAGCCCGATTCCGGTCCGCGAGGCCCTGCGCCGCCTGGAGGCCGAGGGCTGGGTGCGTTTCACGCCGAATGTGGGCGCGGTCGTATCACCGGTGGACTCCACGACCTGGGAACAGGCCATGGTCACCCTGGCGATCCTGGAGGGCGCGGCCAGTGCCGAGGCCCAGCAGCACCTCCGCCGGTCTGACCTGACCCGGTTGCGCAAGATCGCCGCGGGGATGGAGGAAGCCGCCGCCCGGGCCGATCCGCTGAGGTTCAGCAAGCTGAACCGGTTGCTGCATGGCGCCATCGTGGCCCGGTGCCCCAACACCTACCTGACCGAACTGCTCGGGCAGACGAACAACCGGCTCGACCGGCTGCGCTCGACCATGTTCGTTTACCTGCCGCATCGCTCCGAGGAGGCTCTGGGCGAGCATCTTCACCTGATCCAGCTGCTCGAGAGCGGCAGCGTGGAGTCGTACGCCCGCTGGCACAAGCTGCGCACCGTCGAGGCGTACCGGGCCATTCACCAGGCCAACGACAAGGTCCTCGCTACCCGCCAGTCCCGGCCGGCCGCGGCCCACGCCCAGTAGCGCCCCCGCCGCGGGCCGAGGCGGTTTCATGATCGTGAGCAGTTTGCGCCGTCCAATAGCGCCGCCCTAAACCGCTCACGATCATGGACTCACCGGGGATGGGCCGTCCGCTGCGTGCTCGATGACGATGCGGGTGAGCTCGACGCGGGAGGCGATGCTGAGCTTGCGGAAGGCCTGGCGCAGATGATGGCCACGGTGTGGTGCTGATGTACATGCGCGGCGACCTGGGCGTTATTCAGCCCCTCGGCACCCAGTACCGACAGCCATAACCGCTGCGGATCACGCTCATCCCGGCTCGTCGGCACCCACGCGGCGCGTTCGGCCAGGTCAGCGTGGCCGATCCAGGCCCGGCGCCGGGTGCTGACCCGGGTGATGTCAGGTTGAGCCGGCTGGTCGTCGCAGCTCCTGGACGGTGAATCCCAGCTTTCCGAGCACCCTGACCGCGCCGGTCTTGCCGCCCTCGAAATCACCGGAGGCCAGGCGCTGGCCGGTGGCGAACTCATAGGCCGTGCCCAGAATCGCCTTCGGCGGGTAACGGCGTTCCTCCCAGAGGAGCTCATAGGTCGTGGTCCGGGCGAAGCCATGCTGAGCGAAGAAGGCCTCCGGCCCCAGCCGGTCGTACTCCTGTATCGCGCGCAGCACCTCAGAGCGGGTCACGCGGTCCCACGCCACCATTCGTTTTCCCTTCCGCCGGGTATCAGGGCAAGCCCACCGGCCACAGTGGCCGTCCCGGCTCGGCTCCACATCGTCGAATCGGCTATTCTTCCCGGGCCGCTCCCCCTGGGGCGCGCCCGGCCGGGTGGCAGAATGCGGAAGGTGAACACTACTCAGTCCGAGAAGGTCCGAACGGGCCATGGTTTCTTCGCCGCCCTGGACCAGAGCGGCGGCAGCACGCCCAAGGCGCTCGCCGAGTACGGCATCGAACGGGACCGCTTCAGCTCCGACGCCGAGATGTTCGACCTGGTCCACGCCATGCGGACGCGCGTGCTGACCAGCCCGGCGTTCGACGGCTCGCGCGTCCTCGCGGCGATCTTGTTCGAGCAGACCATGGAACGGGACGTCAACGGCGTCCCCACGGCGCGGTATCTGTGGGACGAGAAGAACGTGGTGCCGTTCCTGAAGGTCGACAAGGGGCTCGCCGCCGAGCAGGACGGCGTGCAGCTCATGAAGCCCATCGACACGCTCGATGACCTGCTCGAGCGCGCGCAGCGGCACCAGATCTTCGGCACCAAGATGCGGTCGGTGATCAACGACGCCGCTGAGGCCGG
>WNGJ01002637.1_pt2 | contig 18239 bp, 19 predicted proteins | sample 5400611 | NCBI WGS metagenome assembly WNGJ01 (sample SAMN13153375, study PRJNA577476) | soil metagenome | isolation source: 40 cm soil or saprolite under Garry oak tree replicate 1 | place: USA:California | collected 2016-06-15 | reverse complement strand
CACCGGCATCGTGTCGCGCGGCGGCTCCATCATGGCGAAGTGGTGCCTCGCGCATCACCGCGAGAGCTTCCTCTACGAGCGCTTCGACGAGATCTGCGACCTCATGCGCAAATACGACGTGTCGTTCTCGCTCGGCGACGGGCTGCGCCCGGGCTCGATCGCGGACGCCAACGACCGCGCGCAATTCGCCGAACTCGAGACGCTCGGCGAACTCACCCGGATCGCCTGGGCCAAGGGCTGCCAAGTGATGATCGAAGGCCCCGGCCATGTGCCGATGCACAAGATCAAGATCAACATGGACAAGCAGCTCAAAGAGTGCGGCGAGGCGCCGTTCTACACGCTGGGCCCGCTGACGACCGATATCGCGCCGGGCTACGACCACATCACTTCGGGCATCGGCGCCGCCATGATCGGCTGGTTCGGCTGCGCCATGCTGTGCTACGTGACCCCGAAGGAACACCTCGGCCTTCCCGATCGCGACGACGTGAAGCAAGGCGTCATCGCCTACAAGATCGCGGCCCACGCCGCCGACCTCGCCAAGGGCCACCCGGCCGCGCAACTGCGCGACGATGCGCTCAGCCGGGCGCGCTTTGAGTTCCGCTGGGTCGATCAGTTCAACCTGTCACTGGACCCGGACACCGCGCGGGAATACCACGACGAGACGCTGCCCAAGGAAGCCCATAAGGTGGCGCACTTCTGCTCCATGTGCGGGCCGAAGTTCTGCTCGATGAAGATCACGCAGGACGTGCGGGACTATGCGGCGACGCTGAACGACAAGGAAGCCGGAATGGCGGAGATGTCGAAGAGGTTCCGCGACATGGGGAGTGAGGTTTATGTCGAGGCGGAGGCGGTGAAGGCGAGTAACAAAGCTTTGTAGGCACCTGTTCTTAATGGAAAACTTCAGCTGCCACCTTCCCTTGTTATCGCAAGCTCGGGTACGCTGCCAATATGGACGAAAATTTCCTCTGTCGTGGCAGAATACTCTTGCAACTTGGAGGGCCGTTTAACATATTGCGCTTCATCCGCTGGCAATGACCTACCCCACCGGGCTGCGGGCTGCTATATCGTTTACGCTTGCATGCCTTTCGACGTTGCATGTTACAACATGCTACTTTCTCTCGGTTGACGGCTCCATAACGATTGGCGTCGTAGGTAGCCGGCGGGGAACGGATGGAGGCGCCTATGCGCAAAAGATTTGCACGTAAGGCGCGCCTTGCCCGCAAGATCGCAGAATGGTTGGTACCGGTTTTAACCGTTATCAAGCTTCTGATTGAAATTGTAGGCAAGGCCGCCAACTGCAATGCGCCTCGTCAATTACCAACATAAATATCAATCGCGCAATAAATTCATTTTCACGCCCACTGCTGAATGCGTCCGCAAGGGCAGAAGGCTCCTTCGCTTTTTTAAGAACGATCCATTTCCGCCACACTTTTTTCACTATAAGCGTGGAGGACATGTCGCGGCGCTGCATAGCCACGTTGAAAATAGGTTCTTCTTCAAGATCGACCTTCAAAATTTCTTCTACTCTATTTCTCGCAACCGCGTCGCTGACGCATTGAGGCATTTCGGCTTCCGGCCCGCGCGGGCATTCGCAAAGTGGTCCTGTGTAATAAACCCGTACGACGCTGGGCCCAGATACGTGCTACCCATCGGCTTCGTGCAATCTCCACTGCTCGCAAGCTTGGCGCTGATGCGATCTCCCATTGCAGGAGCAATTGCGCGGGCGCAGGCTCGCGGATGCAAAGTATCGGTCTATTTCGATGATTTTATCGGATCGGGACCTAACGCTGCGGATTTAACCATTGTTTATAACGATATTTTAGCGACGTTCACTGAAGCAAATCTGATGGCGAATCCGAACAAGCTTCTCCTTCCCGCCGCGGCTATTCGTGCATTCAATTGTGACCTTGTCACACGGACTTGCCGAAGTTACCGCTGAACGAATCAAAATTTTTTACTCACGACCTAGGTCTCCGGCATCGATCAAGGGTTTTCGCGACTATGAAGCGCGAGTCTCATCCAGCAATTATTGACCGCCCCATGGAAATGCCTAGTTCAGCACATTCGGTCCGGAAGGTTATTTGAAATGCTTCATCCGTTCGACGTATTCGAGATCATCCATTTCCTGCAGCGCGGAAAAATCGTCTAAGTCGATATGCGGAAGTGGACCACCCGTCGCCGTGCTCACGCGGGGTGGCTTGCGTGTTTCTGTTGAGGATTCGCTTTTGCGTCCGCTCACGATCATGCCGCTCCATAAACGTCGCCCAGCGCGAGTTCCAGCCCAGGCGGATCGAGCTTAATCGTGCCCTCTCGCACAATGCTCGTGAGTATCTTGTCGCTGTTCCCGCGCGCATGGTGAATGATGAGCGGCTGGTCCGGATCGACGATCAGGTAATGCGCGACGCTCGGCACGCGAAAGTAGCCCGGAAGCTTGAGGGACGCGTCGACGTGGCGCGTTGTAGGCGAAAGGACCTCCGCAACAATGATCGGATTCGGTACTTCGAGAGCCGAGGCCGGTAATTTCGGTCCGCAATAGACTAGTCCATCGGGCTCGTGGGCGGTGGACTCGTCGATGCGTACCGTCATTCCGTCTGGCAGCACGTGACAAGGCAAGCCCCGCTTGCGAATTGCAGCGACCAAAGCCATGTGCAGGGCCAATTTGATCTCGGCGTGACGGGCTCGCTCGGGCGCCATGGCATAGACGGTGCCGGCATACAACTCAAATCGGCCCGGTTGGCTCTCCGCCCATGCGAGGTACTCATCCACGGTCATTTTGTGCTGTGGCAACGCGGTCATGGCGCATATGTACCACTGCTGCGCAACCGGGCCAACGCCGAGGTTCGATCTGTCGCAGCGCCCGCCCCCCTTTGAAGCCACTCCTTCTGGTCCCCATTCGCCCCCCTCTCCCCCCGCCGCCCCGACAGCGCCCGGCACAGCGCTTCCATGCTTTCCAGATTATGCACCGGGCGAAACTCATCCACATGGGGCAGCATCGTCTGGACGCCGCGGGCCTTGGCCTCGAATCCCTCAAAGCGCAGCAGCGGATTGAGCCAGATCAGGCGGCGGCAGGAGCGATGCAGGCGGTCGATCTCGAAGGCAAGTGCCCCCTCCCTACCCTCCCCCGCATGCGGGGGACGGTAGGGAGGGGGATCGCGCTCCAACCCGTCGGTGATCAGGAGCACGATCGCGCCGCCGCCGAGCACGCGGCGCGCCCACTGCTTGTTGAAGGCGGCGAGCGAGGATGCAATGCGGGTGCCGCCCGACCAGTCGGCGACGCTCGCCGAGCAGGCGGCAAGCGCCTCGTCCGGGTCCCTGGCCTTGAGGGCGCGGGTCACGTTGGTGAGCCGCGTGCCGAACAGGAAGGAGTGGACGCGCTTCCTGGCGTCCGTCACGGCGTGCAGGAAATGCAGGAACAGCCGCGTGTACTCGCCCATGGAGCCGGAAATGTCGAGCAGCGCCACGATCGGCGGCAGCCGCGTCTCGGGCCCGCGATATTTCAGATCGATCAGCGCACCGCCCGCCTTCATGCTGGCGCGCAGCGTGCGGCGCATGTCGACGAGGTGGCCGCGGCGATCGGGCGCGAGCCGACGCACCCGGACCGCCTCGAGCGAGAGCACCATCTGCCTGATGGCATCCTTAGCGCGAGCAATTTCGGCCGCCGACATCTGGGCGAAATCCTTGCGCTGCAGCACTTCGCGGTCCGATACGGTGAGGCGGCGGTCGATCTCGATCTGGTGCTCCCGGTCCGTAATCTTGTCCCTGAAGTCCGCAAACAGCGCCTCCTGAACGCGCGCCGCGCCGGCCTGCGGCTTTGGCGCGGCACCCGGCGCCCGCGGCATCATCATCGCCATCATCTGTTCGAGATAGCCGCGCTTGCGAAAGAAGATGCGGAATGCCTGGTCGAACAAGACGGAATGCTCATGCTTCTTCACGAACACGGCATGGAGCGTCCAATAGAAATCCTGCCGCTCGCCGACACCCGCGGCCTTGACGGCTTCGAGCGCATCGATCACGGCGCCGGGCCCGACCGGAATGCCGGCGGCGCGCAGCGCACGGGCGAAGTAGAGGATGTTCTCGGCGAGACGGCCGGCAGCACTTTCGCCTTTCCCGGGGAAAAGAGAGTTCACTCCGCCGCCCGCAGCTCGGCGCGCAGTCCGTCGACCAGCTCCTTCGCCCGGGAGCCTTCGATGCGCGCGATATCGTCCTGATATTTAAGCAACACACCGAGCGTGTCCGACACTGTCGCCGGATCGAGCGCGACCGCATCAAGTTCGGTGAGCGCGCCGGCCCAATCGAGCGTTTCGGCGACGCCCGGCGACTTGAACAGGTCCTCCCGGCGCAGCGCCTGGACGAAATGCACGATCTCCTCTGACAAACGCTTGGCGATGCCCGGCACCTTGGCGCGCACGATGGCAAGCTCGCGCTCGGCGTTCGGGTAGCCGACCCAGTGATAGAGACATCGGCGCTTGAGCGCGTCATGAATCTCGCGGGTGCGGTTCGAGGTGACGACGACGATCGGCGGGTGGGCGGCCTTGACGGTGCCGAGCTCCGGAATGGTGACCTGGAAATCCGCCAGCACCTCCAGAAGAAACGCCTCGAACGCTTCATCGGTGCGGTCAAGCTCATCGATCAGCAGCACCGGCGCGCCTGCGGTGTCGGGCTCGAGCGCCTGTAGGAGCGGTCGCTTGATCAGGAAGTTTTCCGAGAACACGTCATGGGAGAGCCGCTCGCGGTCAGCCGCGCCTTCGGCCTCGGCGAGCCTGATGGCGATCATCTGGGCGGCGTAATTCCACTCATAAACCGCGCCCGCAACGTCGAGGCCCTCGTAGCATTGCAACCGGATCAGCCGCCGGCCGAGCGTGCCGGACAGAACCTTGGCGATCTCGGTCTTGCCGACGCCCGCCTCGCCTTCGAGGAAGATGGGCCGCCCCATGCGCAGCGCCAGGAACAGCACGGTGGCGAGCGACCGGTCGGCGAGATAATGGGCGGAAGCGAGAAGCGCGAGCGTTTCATCGATGGATTTGGGCAGAGCGGTCACGAACAGGCCTTTCCGCATCGGATATAAGGCCGATCACGGCGGCCGTCCACCCTCGCACACGAACGGGCGGTAATCAGCGCTTCTTTCGCTGGCGCCTGAATTGAGGTAGCTTCACGTAGCACCAAGGGGAACGCCATGAAATTTCCGCGCCGTCGATGTCTGCAGCTTGTATTGGCAACCGCTGCCGCGTCGGTGTTTTCACACGCCGCATCGGCGCTCGATTATCCGACGCGTCCGGTGCGGGTGGTCGTTCCGGTTGCGCCCGGCGGAGGGGCCGACATCACGGCCCGCCTGATCGCGCAGTGGCTGTCGGAGCGCCTCGGCCAGCAATTCATCATCGAGAACCGGCCGGGCGGCGGCACCAATATCGGTACCGAGATGGTGGCGCACGCGCCTGCCGACGGCTACACGCTCCTCCTCGTCAACTTGACTCACGCGATCAACGCAACGCTTTACGAAAAGCTCAACTACAATTTCGCTCGCGACATCGCGCCGATCGCTGGCATCATGGGCGTGTCCAACGTCGTGGAGGTCCATCCGTCGGTGCCGGCCAAGACGCTCCCGGAATTCATCGCCTATGCCAAGGCCAATCCGGGTAAGATCAATATGGGCTCGGCCGGCAACGGCAGTTCGTCCCACATGGCCGGCGAACTGTTCAAGATGCTGGCCGGCGTCGATCTGGTCCACGTGCCTTATCGCGGCCAGGGGCCGGCGATGACCGATCTGCTTGGCGGCCAGCTGCAGGTGATATTCGCCACCACGCCCGGCACGACCGAGTATGTCCGCATCGGCAAGCTGCGTGGACTCGCGGTGACCACGGCCCAGCGCGCGGAGGCACTGCCCGACGTTCCTACGGTGGCGGATTTCGTGCCCGGCTACGAATCGAGCCAGTGGTACGGTATCGGCGCGCCTAAGGGCATCCCGGCCGAGATCATCGACAAGCTCAACCGGGAGGTCAACGCGGCGCTCGTCGATTCAAAGATGAAGGCGCGGCTTGCCGATGTCGGCGGCTCCGTCCTGCCCGGCTCGCCGGCTGATTTCGCAAAGCTCATCGCCGATGAGACCGAGAAATGGGGCAGGGTGGTCAAGTTCGCCGGCATCAGGGCGGAGTGAACCAATCCGCCCGGTAGGGTGGGCAACGCGGCCCCGTGACATCGCCCATACGCCCGAGTTGGGGGGCCGCGTTGCCCACGTGGTCCGCACACGCCGGTTCGACCGCGTGGGCAAAATCGCTCACCGTCGTTGATCAATTGGAACCGTAGCCGCCGGCGATTTTGCCCACCCTACGCGTCGATGATCGGAATGCACCCGATTCACCCCTTCACATCAAGCAATTCGACATCGAAGATCAGCGTCGCGTTCGGTGGGATGACGCCGCCGGCTCCGCGGGCGCCGTAACCGAGTTCGGGCGGGATTATGAGCGTGCGCTTGCCGCCGACCTTCATCGTGGCGACGCCTTCCTCCCAACCGGCGATGACCTGACGCCGGCCGATGGGGAACTCGAACGGCAGGCCGCGATCGACCGAGCTGTCGAACTTCCTGCCCTTGGCGCCGCCTTCGTAGAGCCAGCCGGTGTAGTGCATGACGCAGATTTGACCGGGCTTCGGCGTCGCGCCAGTGCCCACCTTGCTATCGGTGATCTTCAGGCCCGACGGCGTGGTTATGGCATCGCCCGCGGCCTGGGCCATTGCGGCGGTGGGGGTGATTGCCGCGAAGGCGCCAGCCAGTGCGGTAATGACGGCGAGTGCCGCCACGTTGCTCGCAAATGGGAAAGTTAGCATTCTTGTCCTCCTTGAGATCGTGGCTGCGGGCGCCTGTTTAGAGCATTTTCCATTAGGTTGACCTTGCCAGTGTCATTGCCCGGCTTGACCGGGCAATCCAGTACCCCCGGCCTGTGGTTACTAGATCGCCCGGTCAAGCCGGGCGATGACAGTACGGAGGTAGGTCAAACTGATACTCTCACTTTCTAATCAACCGGCATCCGCCACGGCGCGGCGAGCAAGCACGCCGACCAGGTGGGCGCGATATTCCGCACTGCCGTGGATGTCGCCGGCAAGACCGTCTGCCGGAATCGTCAGCCCTTCGAGCGATTTCGGCGAAAACCGCTTCTTGAGCGCCGCCTCGAATTCCGGCACCCGGAACACGCCGGACGCGCCGGCGCCGGTCACCGCGACGCGCACTTCGGAAGGGCGCTTGGCAACGAATACACCGACCAGGGCGAAGCGCGACGCCGGATTGCGGAATTTCTGATACGCCGCCTTCTTGGGCACCGGGAAGCTCACCCTGGTGATGATCTCGTCGGAGGCGAGCGCGGTTTCAAAAAGGCCCCTGAAGAACTCATCGGCGACGATTTTGCGCTTGGTGGTGACGATGGTGGCAGCGAGGCCAAGGCAGGCGGCCGGGTAGTCGGCATTGGGGTCGTTGTTGGCGATCGAACCGCCGATCGTGCCGCGGTAGCGCACCGCCGGATCGCCGATCATGTGGGCGAGCGCCGCCAGGGCCGGGATGGCCTGCTGCACCACCAGCGAACCGGCTACGTCCGCGTGGCGCGCCATGGCGCCGATCACCAGGTTGCGGCCCTTGAGCTCGATTCCGGCCATCCCCTCGATCTTGTTGAGGTCGATGATGTCGGTGGGCGAGGCAAGGCGCTGCTTCATGGTGGGCAAAAGGGTCTGTCCGCCGGCCAGGAGCTTCGCCTCCTCAAACTTGCCGAGCATGTTGGTCGCCTGCCGCAGCCCGCTGGCGCGGTGATAGGTGAAATTGTACATCCCGTGCCCTCTACTCGGCCGCCTGGTGCGAAGGAGCGCCGCCTTTCATGGCTTTGGCGCCAGCCGCGATGGATTTCACAATATTGTGGTAGCCGGTGCACCGGCAGATATTGCCTTCAAGCTCTTCCCGGATGGTGCGCTCGTCGAGCTCGTGGCCGAGGCGGTGCACGATGTCGACCGCCGTCATAATCATGCCTGGCGTGCAAAAGCCGCATTGCAGGCCGTGGTTCTCGCGGAACGCCTCCTGCATCGGATGCAGCTTGTCGGCGGTGGCAAGCCCCTCGATCGTAAGCACATCAGTGCCGTCCGCCTGCAGCGCCAGCATGGTGCAGGACTTGATGGCTTTGCCGTCGACATGGACGACGCAGCAGCCGCATTGGGAGGTGTCGCAGCCCACGTGCGTCCCGGTCAGCCGCAGTTGTTCGCGCAAGAGCTGCACCAGCAGGGTGCGGGCCTCGACGGTGGCCTTGACGGGTTTGCCGTTCACCGTCAGCGAAACGGCAGGCATTGGCTACCTCCTCATTTGCGGATCGAGGAAATCTGTGTCGCCGACAAGCGCGGCGGCAAGAAACAGGCAATTAACCCAATCCGCTAGCAGGATCAAGCGATTGCCTCATTCCGGTTTTTGAGTGGCGGCGCTGGCGGCGCTGGCCTATCGGTTAGACTGGCGGCCAACGGGCGTCGAAAACATTGACCGGGAAGATCAAACCAAAGCTGTTCATAGGCTCAGGCTTCGCCATATCGTGCATCGGCCATATGGCGATCCTGACGATAGGCCTCATTTTTGCGGGCGCAAATCCGTTCGTCTCCGCGCCAGTGGACGCCATTACGGTCGAAATCGTGTCGCCGAACGAGGTCGAGACCGGCTCTGGCAAGCCGGAAATCGCACCGGCGGGCGCACGGGAAACTGCGCCCTCTTTCGAACCAGTGGCACCGGGATCACAGCCGCAGCCAGCGCCCCCATCGACACCCCAAGCAGCGCCTCCCTCCGATCCGTCTGCGACGCCCCAGGCCTTGGCGCCGACGCAAGCAGCGCCGTCCCCCCCACCGTTCGTTCAATGGTCGCAGCCGCCACCCGAGCCGTCGCCTCCCGCGGAGCCGCACGAGCGCAACGCCGCCGATATGTTCGCGATGCCGCTGGCGATGCCCGACGGCAGTCTCGGCGGCAGCTTCGATGCGCCAGCCATCGACAAGCCCAACATCGCAAGCGATGACATTACCGCGTTCCACAATCATCTGAAGAGATGCTCGACGCTGCCGGCCGGAGTAAACACCACCGACGATGTCAAAGCCGTATTGCGCATCTACCTGAAACCGGATGGCACGTTGGCGGCACCGCCCCAGGCGATCCGAATCGAAGGCGTGTCGCGGGGAGGGGGGGCGCTGTATCAAAGCGCCGTCGCTGCGCTGCGCAAATGCCAGCCCTACAACATGCTGCCGCCCGACAAGTACAATGAGTGGAAGGTATTCGACCTTTCATTCACCCCGCAGAATTTCGGCGGGGGATGAGGCGCGCGGATCCGAAGATTGACGACACGGCCGTCAGAAGTTTTGTGAGTTGACTGAGCGCCTGGGACCGCGGGCGTCTCGCCCGCTCTTCCTTTGGATGACGAGCTGCAACGCTATCAGCAATCAAGGGGCAGATCGGAGTGACGCTTACGGGGCGAGTGAATCACTCAGCGGCAATCAAAGGGGCGGCCTTCGGGTCGCCCCGCTTGTTTTCTGAATAACGATTCCCAGCCTACTGAGCCATGTCCGGCGTTCTTGCCCAGCCTCTCGATCGATCCGTGAGTGCCCCCGCCGCTTGGCGGGCGGAACGCCAGAGCTACCAGCAGGCGCGATCCCAGCAGCGACTATAATAGCCGTAACGACTATAGCCGTAACGATTGTGTCGGTGAAAACCCAGGCCGCGGGAGATGCGGGGACCAGCCACGTAGCCTATCACCCCGCCAGCAACGAAGCCGGGCGCGCCGAAGAAGAGGGCGCCAGAAGCCGCGCCAAGCGCGCCATCGAACAGCCGCTCTCCGGCACTCGCCGCTGTCGGTGCCAATGCCAATAGAGCCGCGACCATGAATGCGGTCGCAATCACTCGTCTCATGATTCCCTCCCGTGATGCGGATCGATGCTTCTGCACCCGCAGCCCGGCCCCGCCCTCGCGTCGGCGCCCATATTGAATGTTTTCGCCTTGTGTCCGGTTTATGACTCTTGATTCACATTATTGTCATCGTCGCGGACGCGGGGTTTGATCAGCATTACCCCGCCACCTCATCGAGGAGCGTCGTTGACGCGCCTCGACACCAGCCACATGCGAAAGGCGATCCTCAACAGCTGACCTTTAGCCCGCCGAATTTTCCTTTATTTTATGTGACCTGTCTCACACTAAAGCCGGCGAAGATTGGCGATTCGGGACCAGGGTGGACATTGTGATGGCAAGTGTTGCAGGACGGACACGCCGCTAGCATCCTTGTCGAACATGTCGAAAAGCCGACCGACAAAAGATCAGCATCGTTGCTTTGTTGCCGTGTCGCTGAGGCTGATTCTCCAGAAACGATCAGCCCGGCGTTGGCCCCGGCGCAATTTCCCCACACCCCTCCATGCGCCTGGGACCCGCCGCTACTTCGACGAACTCACCGGTCCCGTGCTGAGGCGGGGCCGGACCGTCGAGAACACAGACCTCAACCCCCAGGGGCATCGTGAAGGGGACTGAGATCGCGTGCGGACACCATCACCGCGTACAACCGCACGCGGAAGCTATTACGCATGGCCGATCAGGCATTCCGTGGGCCAAAAAATGGTCCTCAATTGAAATTATTGTTGGAGCGTCGCCATCCCGACATTGGGGCTGGAAGTCATCCGCCATGGCCCGTGATCATCTGTTCAAATTCTCGCTGCGCTCCCGCTGTGCCAGCGACTTTATCGATGGTCCCCGGCCCCATGCTGAGGGATTTCAAGTAAGGGACCGGGGACCCAACGAGACCTCGGTCCCCAGGAGGCATCGAGAAGGGGAATGAGGTCCGCATGCGGGCTCTCATCCCAGTAGGACCGCACGCGGAAGACATCACGACGAGGCCATTTGGCATTCCGTGGGCCGAAAAGTGGCGGAGCGATACAAGCCTGTGGAAATCCGGACACTTCCAGCGGCAAGTGGCGGAAACCGTTGGCAAATTGCCAAGATCGAACCTTTTGCCGATCACTCATCACAACTCCGGCAGCGAAAGCGGCGAGTTGCTCAACGTTCATCGCACCAAATAGTTATCGCGCAGTGCGGAAACTCAATAACGACGGGCTTTTCTGACGACAGCCGCAAGGTCGCCGCCGCCATTGCGCGCGGCGCTAAGCGGATTGATCCGGAGGCTGGACGTTTTCGCTCAATAGACTACGGTCGGGCTCGCTGACCGGCGCGGCGCGGTGCCTACGCCCGCCAGCAACAGCGGCGCTGTTCCGGCGGGCGGCAAGCTGCCAGCGGCCGGATCGTCGGCCGCCGGTTTGCTACCTCCCTGGAGTCATCTGGCGCTGTTTGATGGTGGCTTGGCCACGAGGTCCACCAGAGGGTCCGCACACTTGCACGGTTTGCCGCCCCCAATTCTGGGTGTCCACGGTCAACGTCTCGCACAACTGCTTTGGTATTGATGCTGTGATCTTTTTTTGTTGAGCGGACGCGCTCATCGTTGTTGCGCCGGTGACAATCGCCACCGCGGCCAATCCGACTATCATCTTGCCTATCATGGTGCCCATTCCACTGTTCAGAACACGCACCCCAGCCTTTGAATGTGAAACTCAATAGCTCCGATGCGGTTGCCCGCGTGCGGCAGTACCGCGCGTCTCGGAGGTCGCGCCCAGAATGCCGAGGAACCTCGGAACCGCTGCCCTTTCCCCACGTTCCTGTGCTGTCAGAAGGAGGCAGCCATGGCAGACAAACCGTCAAAACGGGGGCCACAGGACCGGTCTCGTATCAACACAAGTGAAGACTACGAAGTACGCTATTGGTCTCAAAAGTTCGGCGTCTCTTCCGAGCAGCTCAAAGCGGCCGTCAGGAAAGTGGGAAACTCGGCCAAAACGGTCGAGAAGGAGCTGAAGGCCAGCGTCGTTTCATAGTCGCGCACGACATCCCGGTCGCCAGGTTGGCGTATCTCTCCGGCATCGCGCGCGGTTCTCCGTGATGATCTTTTCTCAACGGTCTACGTGCGATCGACGAATAGACGTTCGTCCCGGTGACGCTGAAAAACTCCGCGGGGGCGTAATTGAAATCGTCCTCGCCGGGAAGAGGCGGTCTTTCCGCGACGCAGGATCAAGGTTCGAGCAATCCCTAAGAGGCGGGCGGGACGGCCGCGGTCCTCACCCGCCACCCTGCTCGCGAAACGCTTGCGGGGTGAGGCCGGTCTGCTTGCGGAAAAAGCGGGCAAAATGCGACGGGTCAGCGAAGGTGAGATCGTAAGCGATCTCGTGGATCGGCTGATTGGTGAAGACCAATTGGCGTTTCGCCTCGGTCAGCACGCGCTGGCGGATGAGGTGGCCTGCCGTGACCCCGGCGGCACGCTTGACATGATCGTTGAGGCGGTCCGGCGTCATGGCGAGCTTGCCGGCGTAGAAGGAAAGCTGGCGCTCGTGGCGGAAGTGCTCCTCGACCAGGTAACGCAACGCATCGACCGTCGGGTCCGCCGGCATCAACGTCGCGGCGCCGGTCCTGGCGCGGCTCGCAGCGAGCCGCGCCACCGCGATGGCGATGAGCGCCAGATAGCCGCGCATGGCGAGGCGGTAGCCCGGACGGGCGAGAAACCGCTCCTCGTGGAGATCGGCGCAAAGCCGGCCGATCCGATCCACCTCGTCCTCGCCCGACAGCGGCACCACCGGATCGGCGGCGAGCGTGCGCAGAGCCGAGATCGCCTCGCCTGAATGCTGCTCGCCAAGTCCGCGCGCAACATCCTCCGTGAAAGTCAGCACCCAGCCCTCGGTCGTCTCCGGGCGGAAACGGAAGCCATGCGCGATGGTGGCCGGTACGATGATGGCGGCCGGCGCCTCGAAAGGGATCACCTGAGTCTCGAACGTCATCTCGCCGCCGCCTCGGGCCACCAGCAGGATCTGAAACAGATTGCGGTGGCGGTGGGCCCGGATCGTCCAGTCGTGGATCGAGGAGCGCGAAGAGATGGTTTCGACGTGAACGAAGTCGAACGCCTGATCGTCCGGCGGATCGCCGTAGAGGTGGAACAAAGGCAGGGCGGAGCTTCGCGGCATGGGCGCAGTGTAGCGCATTTTGGCAAGCCGATGCCAAAGCGATGTCTGCCTACACGCGCTTATAGGCGCGATTGTGGTAGACCAGCGCCGGACCAGCGGGGCCCAGCCTGATGTCCACAACGGCGCCGAAGATGACGTTGTGGCTCGCCACCGCCCTGATTTCCACCACTCGGCAATCGAAAGCGACGACGGCCTCGGCCAGCACCGGGGCCCCCGTCTTGAGGGTGGACCACGACCCCGTAGCGAAGCGTTGGGCGTTGACGGCGCCGGTGCGGCCGGCAAACACGTCGGCTAAGGCCTGGCCATCAGCACCCAGAGTGTTGACGCAGAAGACCTTGTTTTCACGCAGGATCGGGCCGCCATGGCTCTTGCGGTTAAGGCAGACGAGAAGGGTCGGCGGGGCGTCCGACACCGAGCACAGGGCCGTCGCCGTGAAGCCGGTCTTGCCGCCTGGTCCGGCCGTCGTCACCACATGAACGGCGGCGCCCAGCCGGCACATGGCGTCGCGAAACGCCGCCGCTCCGACGGTGACGACAGGCTCAGGCCCGATCGCCTCGAAGGCGCCCGCCATGGCATCGTCCGGGCGCTGATCGTCAATCCAGCTCATGGCAGATGGATAGGATATATCGATTTAACTGGCAAAGCGGAAGTAGCTACTCCGCCGCTCGCGCGGCGCGCGAGGCAAAGTTGGACACATCGTCCGGATTGACCCAGGTCGGATCCTTCCAGCCGCGCTCGTCGTAGTCCGCCATGCAGTCCTCCGCGAGCGCGATCATGCGGTCGAGCGCACCGGAGCCGCGCGCGTTCCACATCGCCTGGATGCGGATGTCCTCATGGTTGCCGGCATAGTTCATCTCGTAGAGCTCGTGGCGGCCGCCGAACTCGGTGCCGACCGCATCCCACAACAGCTTCATGACCTTGATGCGCTCGCGGTAATCGATGCCGTGGGAGCCGCGCACATATCTGGCAAGGTACTTGTCGATGTCGGGGTTGTCGAAATCGAGCGCTGAGGACGGCAGATAGATCAAGGCCGACGCGATGATCTTCTGGACGATTTCCTTGACTCGGCCGTAGGCGTCGCCGGCGAACACCCGGTAGCTCGCGCCCGATTGCGCGTTGGGAAGCACGGTATCGCCCACCCACGGCACCGGATTCATCGCCATGGCATCCGAGATGGCCCAGAACAGGTTGCGCCAGGCGATAATCTCGCCGAGCATCGCCTGGTTGCCGCGGAACTCCTCGGCGCCGGTGGCCCGCAGCGCCTTGGCGATGATGCCGACCATGAAATCAAGCTTGACGGCGAGCCTGGTGCAGCCCTGAAACTGATAGCCGTTGAGAAAGCCCGAGCGCGGATAGAAAATCTTGATCTTCTCCATGTCGCGGTGGAGCAGCACGTCCTCCCACGGGATGAGCACATTGTCGAACACGAAGATGGCGTCGTTCTCGTCGAAGCGCGACGACAACGGATAATCGAACGGGCTTCCCATCACGCTTGCGGTCATCTCGTAGGACGCGCGGCAGAACAGTTTTACGCCCGGCGCGTCCATGGGCGCGATGAACATCACTGCAAGATCGGAGTCGTTGACCGGCATGGCGGCGTTCTGGCCGAGGAAGTTGTAGTGGGTCAGCGCTGACGACGTCGCCACTACCTTGGCGCCAGAGACGTAAATGCCGGCGTCGGTCTCCTTCTGGATGGTGATGAACACGTCCTTGACCTGGTCGGCCGCCTTGGCGCGGTCGACCGGCGGATTGACGATCGCGTGGTTCATGAACAGAACGTGATTCTGGGCGCGCCTATACCAGTTCTGCGCGTTGCCGGCGAACTTGTCGTAGAAGGCGTGATTCGCCCCGAGCGTGTTCATCAGGGAGGCTTTGTAGTCCGGGGTGCGCCCCATCCAGCCATAGGACATGCGGGCCCAGGTCGCGATCGCCTCGCGCTGGCTGATCAAATCCTCACGCGAATGTGCAACGCGAAAGAACCGATGCGTATAGCCGCCGTTGCCCGTATCGGTCGGGCAGGTCAGTACATCCTTGGTGGCAGGGTCGTGCAGCGCGTCATAGAGCTTGGCGATGGTGCGCGCCGCGTTGCGGAACGCGGGATGCGTCGTGACGTCGGGAACGCGTTCCCCATAGACGTAAATCTCGCGACCGTCGCGCAGGCTTTCGAGGTATTCCTTACCGGTGAAAGGCCGGTTGGGGGCGCCGATGTAATCCTCGGCCTTGGTCCGACCCGTCGTTGGGCTCATAGGTGTGCTCCGCAGAGTGTCGCCTGCTCCGCCCCTCCTCCTGGGAACGCGGGCGTCCCGCCCGCATTTCCACTTCGCGGCAACGCCTATGCCAGTTGCAAGGTCCAATGCGGGCGAGACGCCCGCGCTCCCAGGAGGAGAGTGGGGGTTTCGGTTGCGACGATCATTGGCCCGGCGCAGCGGTCGGCAAAAGACACGAAACCGGGGATTCCTGGAACAATTCCCTACTGCGTTGCCGCGCCCTGACGGCCCTGTTAAGAGGGGAGGAGCCGGGAAACAGGAGTCAGGGTCAGGAGTCAGGAAGGGGCAAGCGGAGCCTTTCTGACGCCCGATTTCCTAACTCCTGACCCCTGGTTCCTGATTCTTGACCCCTGGCGCGGCATACGCATGGAAGTGTTCGTCCAGCAGCTTATCAATGGAGTTACGCTGGGCTCGATCTATGGCCTCATCGCCATCGGCTATACCATGGTGTTCGGCATCATCGGCATGGTGAACTTCGCCCATGGCGACGTCTTCATGGTGTCGGCCTTCATTGGGCTGATCGCCTACCTGATCCTCACTGCCTGGCTCGGCATCGCCTCGGTGGTAGGCGCGCTCATCATCGTGCTCATCGTTGCCATGGCGCTGACCTCGCTTGTTAATTGGACGATCGAGCGCATCGCCTATCGGCCGTTGCGCGGCTCATTCCGCCTCGCACCGCTGATCTCCGCCATCGGCATGTCGATCCTGCTGTCGAACTTCGTCCAGGTCGCCCAGGGCCCTCGCAACAAGTCGATCCCCCCGCTGCTGCAGGGCGAGTTCGTGCTGATGGGCAGCGAGGACTACCAGGTAACATTGTCGCACCGCCAATTGCTGATCTGGGTCGTGACCGCGATGCTGCTCGTGGTGTTTTGGTACCTGGTGAGCCGCACCTCTCTCGGCCGCGCGCAACGCGCCTGCGAGCAGGACCAGAAGATGGCGGCGCTGCTCGGCGTCGACGTCGATCGAACCATCTCGATCACCTTCGTGATCGGGGCGGCGCTGGCGGCCGTCGCCGGCACCATGTACCTGATGTATTATGGCGTGGTGAATTTCAACGACGGCTTTACCCCGGGCGTGAAGGCGTTCACGGCCGCAGTTCTCGGCGGCATCGGCTCGCTGCCCGGCGCCGTGGTCGGCGGCCTCCTGATCGGCCTCGTCGAAACCATGTGGTCGGCCTATTTTTCCATCGACTACAAGGACGTCGCGGCCTTCTCCATCCTCGCCATCACGCTGATCTTCCTGCCCCAGGGCCTGCTGGGCCGCCCGGACGTGGAGAAGGTATAGAAACCCATGTTTTCGTGACCAGTGGCTTCGTGGTCATGGCCATCGCGTTGACGGCAACGTTCAGCTGGTTGCAATCGTCTGAAAGGGGACTTGATGTACGGATTGTTCGGTCGGGGCGCGATCCGGGACTTGACGCCGGAAGAGGTGGCCGAAGGTCTCGCCGCCGACGAAATCATGCTGATCGACGTCCGCGAACCCAACGAGACCGCGCGTGAACGCATCGGCGGCGCGCTGCTAGCCCCTCTGTCGCAATTCGACCCGATTGAACTGCCGGATCCACAAGGCCGCCTTGTGGTGTTCACCTGCGCGTCGGGTATTCGTTCCATCAAGGCCGCCGAGATCGCCCAAGCGGCCGGATTCGCCTATGACGCTCATCTCGCCGGCGGCATCAAGTCCTGGAAGGCCGCGGGATTGCCGGTGGAGTCCTAAACGCAAGTAGCCAGTAGGCCCGGCTGGACCCAGTGGCTCAATCCGGATAGAGGTCGACCGGGAATCTAGTCCCGACTGTCAGCCAGAGGAAGGTGCAAATGCGGATAGCGACCTGTGTCGCCCTGATGCTTGGGACCATCGCGGCGTTCGCTCCGCGACCCGCAGCGGCTGCCTATGATCTTCCATGGTGCGCGACGTACTACGGCATTGATGTCGTGTCCTGCGCATTCACAAGCTTCGAGCAGTGCATGGCGGCGGTCAGCGGGGCCGGCGGCCACTGCATACAGAATATTCTGTACCCACCCCGTCCGCCTTATGCGGAGCCGCACCGGGCGAAGTCGCGACGCTGATGGGCTACTGAGGCAGGAACCGCACTCACTCGTGGAGAAGGCGAATGCGCGGAACTTATCTCGTAGCCGTTCTCGCGTTTGCGGCGATGACATGCGCCAGCACCGATACGCCAGCGCAGCGTGAGCGCGTCGTCAATGTCTACAACTGGTCGGACTATGTCGAGCCTGCCGTGCTTGATGCCTTCACCAAGGAAACCGGCATTCGGGTGCGTTACGACACGTTTGATTCCAACGACACCCTGGAAACCAAGCTACTGGCCGGCAAATCCGGCTACGACGTGGTGGTGCCGACCGCTTATTTCCTGGAGCGGCAGATCAAAGCGGGCGTGTTCCAGAAGCTCGACAAAGCGAAGCTGCCCCATCTTGCTGCGACGTGGCCAGCGATCGCCAAGCACCTCGCGGCCTACGATCCCGGCAACCAATACGCCGTCAATTATATGTGGGGAACGGTCGGCATCGGCTACAATGTGAAGAAGGCGCGGGAAATCCTCGGCCCGGGCAGAGAAATCGACAGCTGGAATACGGTGTTTGGTCCCGGCGAACTGGCGAAGTTCAAGGACTGCGGGGTCCATATGCTGGATTCCTCCGACGACGTTCTGCCCGCGGCGCTGCACTTTCTGGGCCGCGATCCCAATTCGACCGATCCGGGCGATCTCGAAAAGGCCGCCGACCTCGTCGCCAAGGTGCGGCCCGCGGTGCGCAAGTTCCACTCGTCGGAATATCTCAATGCGCTCGCGAGCGGCGAAATCTGTCTGGTCGTGGGCTGGTCGGGCGACGTCAAGCAGGCGCAAAAGCGCGCCGCCGAGGCGAAGAACGGCGTCGAAATCGGCTACGCGGTGCCGAAAGAGGGCGCCCAGATGTTCTTTGACAA
>WNGJ01007839.1_pt1 | contig 18248 bp, 13 predicted proteins | sample 5400611 | NCBI WGS metagenome assembly WNGJ01 (sample SAMN13153375, study PRJNA577476) | soil metagenome | isolation source: 40 cm soil or saprolite under Garry oak tree replicate 1 | place: USA:California | collected 2016-06-15 | reverse complement strand
TTTCGGTCTTTTGGCCTCTTACACCTTGTTCCGTTGCCTGCGCCGGAGATCTGTTCTGCGGAATCGGTCGTCCTTTTGTAACCATGCGCTCGAGCCGGTCGAGCTTGTCATGTAACTCCGCCTCCTGTCGTGCTATCTCTTGTTGCTTGCGGCGAAGCGGCGGGCTCGATTTGCGCGGACGCCGAAACATCGCCATCACTTGCTCGCCATCCAAAAGAAAAAGAGAAGGGCGATCGCGCCGAAAATAATCAGCGGCAGGGTGAGTGCGAGACCGATCTGCAACCAGTGAAGAAATGAGCGCCCATTGCTGCTTTGATACGCATCAGTCGTGGCGTCCGGCAACGATGCTTCGCCAGTGGCCGCTTCGGCTGCTTGCAATCGGCTGCGTCGGTCGCTGTACTCGGTGCGCGCGTCGTCCACCGTGCTCAAAGCCCTACTCAGTTCCTTGTGCAAATCTGACGGATTCCAGCTTCTGGGATCGATCGCTTCGATCAATTCCAAATGTTGCGCAAAACTTTCCCGAGCTCCGCGAACTTGCTCCAGCCGATTTTGCGCACTGTACGCTTCGCGTTCCAGCACAACTAGTGCGCGCGTCAGTTTATCGCTCATTTCCGCCCGGCCATGTTCCAATTCCTCCTGGCGACGACTTAATTCTTCCAGCTCGCGTTTTTGCTTTTCGATGAGATTTCGATCAACAACGCGCGAAAAAATCTCATCCCCAATTCCTAACTTTACAAATGGCGCTGTCATGTTGAGCGAAGCGAAACATCTCTGGCTATTTCCATTGGTGGCTTGGTCCAAGGTTGACCTGAGATCCTTCGCTCCGCTCAGGATGACATTTCCGAGTCAGCGCCCCGGCATCATCTCCAGAAGAAAACCCCTGAAATATTCAGTTTCAGGAATTGCAGGCAGAACTGGATGATCAGGCGCCTGCTCGAACCGGCGCAGCCGTCGTGCGGAACGCCGGGCATCCACTAGCGCATCCGTGATTGTTTCGGAGAATGCTGCATCGCTCACGTGATGCGAACATGAAAAAGTCGCCAGCAACCCATCTTTCGATAACAGCTTGAATGCGCGCATGTGCAATTCCCGATAACCGCGCAACGCGTCGCGCAGTCCGCTCCTTGTCTTTGTAAACGACGGCGGATCGAGAACGATCAGATCGTACTGTGCCCCCGCTTTTTCAGCCCCGCGCAGGAATTGAAAGACATCTTGCTCGATCCATCGCGCTTTCACTTCATTGCGGACTGCATTTCGGTTCGCGGCGGCGATGTTCTCGGCACTTTCTTCAACGCCGGTCACTTCCGCCGCGCCGGCACGCGCACACGTGAGCGCAAAGGCTCCCTGGTTTGTGAAGCAATCGAGTACGCGCCGATCGCGGGCGTATTCCGCGACGATTCCATAATTATGTCGTTGGTCGAGATAGAAGCCTGTCTTTTGGCCATGCAAAAGATCGAGTTCAAGCTTTACGCCTTCGATTTCGATTGTGATTTGCGAAGCTGTGCCGCGCAAAATGCCTTTACGTAATTCCAATCCCTCCGCTCTGCGGACTGACACATCGTTTCGTTCGACGATGGTGACGTCGCCGAAGACATCGACGATGGCAGCGGTAATCCAATCCTTTCGCATGTCCATCGCGCGCGTGAGGGTTTGCAAAACGAAATGATCGCCATAGCGATCGGTGATCACGCCGGGAAGTCCGTCGCTTTCGCTCCAGACGACGCGACGCAGTTTTGGATCGACGTCTCGTCGGTCCCGGTACTCGGAAGCTTGCGCGATGCGACGTCGGAAGAAATCAATGTCGAGATCTTGCCGGCGCCTCGAGAAACGGCGCGCTACAATTTGTGATTTCGAATTGTAAATGGCGCTGCCGATCAGGCGGTCCTTGCCGTCCTTGAGCGAGATCACATCGCCGTCCGCAGGATTTCCAAAAACCTTCAGGACTTCACTGGAAAAGACCCAATCGTGTCCATGCAAAATTCGCGCGCGCGGTTTGACAACGATTCCAGCCATGGAGACTTCAACGTCCAACGCTCAACGTCCAACGTCCAACGCTCAATAAGCACCGTTGTCATGTCGAGCGAAGTCGAGACATCTCTAGCCGCTTAGTCATTCCTCCAGAGATTTCCTCGACTCTGCTCGGAATGACAATCATTCGAGGTTGAAAGTTGGGCGTTAAGCGTTCAGCGTTTGCCAATGCAAATCGCGACACAATCCTCGATCGAGCTAGCTGGAATCCAAAAACTGCGCAGCGGGAAGGTACGCGAAGTCTTCGACCTCGGCGAAACGCTCCTCTTCGTAGCGACCGATCGCATCTCGGCTTTTGACGTAATCCTGTCCGACCCCATTCCGCACAAGGGCGCAGTGCTCAACCAAATTTCCGCATTCTGGTTCAAGCGGTTCGACGAGATCAAGAGTCACCTTGTCACGGCCGATCTCGAGCAGTTCCCGAAAGAATTGGAGCCGTTCCGCGAGCAGCTGGCCGGACGTTCGATGATTGTAAAGAAAACGAAACCGTTGCCAGTGGAATGTGTCGTGCGCGGTTATCTCGCTGGCTCCGGCTGGAGAGAATATCAGGAGTCGCGGAGCGTCTGCGGAATCAAACTTCCAGCCGGACTGAAGCAGGCGTCGCAGTTGCCGGAGCCAATCTTTACGCCGGCGACAAAAGCGGAAGAAGGTCATGATGAGAACATCGACATGAAACGATGCACTCAGATTCTCGGCGAAGAGCTCGCCAATCGCGTGAAAGCGCTAAGTCTGGAAATTTATTCGCGCGGTCGCGATCACGCTGTGCAGCAGGGAATAATCGTGGCAGATACGAAATTTGAATTCGGCGCGGTCGATGGAGATTTGCTCTTAATCGACGAATGCCTCACGCCGGATTCTTCGCGTTTCTGGCCAAAGGATCAATACGCTGTCGGACAGAGCCCGCCCAGTTTCGACAAACAATTCGTGCGTGATTATCTGGAGACACTCGATTGGGACAAAACTCCGCCCGCGCCGCGCCTGCCGAAGGATGTTATCGAAAAAACCTCAGCGAAATATCTCGAAGCATTTCGCCGACTGACGGGCAGCGAAATCGCGAACGCCTAGAACTCATCACATCTCTGGTCACTGCTTTGTCATGTCGAGCGAAGTTGAGACATCCCGTTATTTTACCAATCGCTCGCGCCACGGGATTTCTCGACTCCGCTCGGAATGACGTAGATTGATCCGAGATTCTTCTCCCGCGACTGCGGGATCAGAATGACATTATGACCCGGCCCGACATATTGTTCATCATGACCGATCAGCAGCGGTTTGACACGATCGCTGCGCTCGGAAACTCGCATATCTATACTCCGAATCTCGATCGTCTCGTGCGAAGGGGAATCACCTTTTCAAATGCATACGCCACTTGTCCAGTTTGCGTCGCCGCTCGCTATACGATCCGCACAGGGTGCGAGCCGCCGACGACGCGCGTCTTCAGCAATGCAAAGGCAGATCCTGTGGCCGGTCAGGCCAAAGAAATGGAAGCGCGTTGCGGACCGTATCTCGCTCGCGTGATGTCGCGCCTCGGGTACCGGACGTTTGGAATCGGAAAGTTCCATACCTATCCATGGGATGAAGACGTAGGTTACGAAACGCTGTGGCGAAGTGACGAGACGTACCATCCGCCGGCCCGCGAAGGTGATGATTACGGTTCATGGCTTGCTCGCGAGTATCCGGAACTCGATTTCCTGGAGCAACCAATGGGAGAACGCAGCGAAATGTATTACCTTCCACAGCGCAGTCCGCTTCCAGCGGAGTTGGGCGCGGAGTGGTGGGCCTCCGATCGCGCGGTAGAGGAGATTGCAAAATCAGACGATGAGCCCCCGTTTTTTGGATTTGTGTCGTTCATGGGGCCGCATCCTCCGCTGGCCCCGCCAATTCCTTTCAATCGGATGTATGATCCCGAGCGAATGCCCGACCTCGTTCTCGGCAACGTCGAGGAAGATCACCTGGATGAGGAGATCCCCTACATGCAATACGCCGTTTGGGCTGACGCTATTAACCCAGAGCTGGCGAAAATCGTGAAGGCCCGATATTATGGCGAGATCACTTACCTCGATCATTGTGTTGGCCGAATCCTTGATGCAATTGAAGCGCGGCCGAACTCGGACAACGTTGTAATCTGTTTTTTTTCGGACCACGGTGATCTTTTGGGCGACCATGACGGCTGGCAAAAACAAAACTTCTTTGAAGCCGCCTGCCGCGTTCCTTTCCTACTAAGCTGGCCGGCAACATTGCCCGCCGGAACTATACGGACTGATTTGATCAGCCTGGCAGACCTTTTCGGAATTGCCACCGAGGCCGCAGGCGCATGTGAACTGCGGGAGGGAATTAATGTTCTCAAAATGCTGCAGGGCAAATGCGCGCCGCGTAAACATCTTGTCGGGATGGTTGAAATTCCCGGCTCACACGATTTCAAAATCATGGTTATGACTGATCACTGGAAATACATCTTCATGGCCAATGGCGGGCGGGAACAACTCTTCAATCGCAGAGAGGATCCCAACGAGCTGCTGAACTGCGTCAGTTCGCACTCCGCAGTCAGGAACGAGCTATATGCTCTGGCTCTGAAAGCATGCCGGGTCCAGGGCGCAACCGACGCCCTCGATGGCGACAAGCTTCGCGGATTTCCTTTCCGCAAACGAGCACCGAAGCGCATCTATCAATTCGACCGGTCGCACGGTGTGGTCGGATTCCCGGATAAACCACAGGACGCGTTGAAGGATTTCGACCGCACGACCTTGAAACGATTGAAGTGATATGGAGAGCCCTTCAGAGGATCTTGGCCTCGGATTGAAGCCCGGCGATCCGCATTATCGCGCGTACGTCGGACCTCCGGAAGATTATGATCTGATCGCGGCAATGACGTTTAATCTTTTGACCACGCTCGGTCTGCGCCAGCGCCATTCATTGCTCGATGTCGGCTGCGGCTCGCTTCGGATTGGGCGCTTGCTAATTCCCTACCTGAATCGGGGAAAATACTTTGGTGTGGAGCCCCACGAGTGGCTGGTCGAGGCAGGAATCAAGTGCGAGCTCGGCGAGTCATTGTGGGCTGGATCTGATCAGCGGTTGGTTGTCCGCAATTTCGCGTTCACTGGCCGACAATGGAGCTTTAGTTGCAACGTTTCTGCCCGGCGACGAAGACTTGGTCCGAACAGGCTGGGTCTATCCCGACTGTGTGAACTACCGGCAGGCGACCCTAGAAGGGGCCGCAGCAGAAGCGAATTTGCGATTCGAGATTCTGGATTGGAAACACCCTCGCCAAACGTGGGCGCTTTTTGCCGCGCCAAAGTTCGATTCGGAATGGTTCAAGAATCAACCTCTCACTTGGAACGCAGCACTCGACAGAGCGCTCAGGCAAAAGCATCAGCCAATAAATCATCCGTGAGCGACGAGAAGATTTTTGCGGCCCCACTAAAGGTGGACAATGTCGCCGACTGCTACTTCTACCACACGATGGAACTCCCAGATCATGGAGTCATAGAGGGACAGGATTGGGATTTACGCGGCGGAGTAGATGAGTATCTCGGCAAAGTCGATTTCGCCGGTCAACATGTTTTGGAAATTGGTCCCGCCAGCGGTTTTCTCACCTTTGAGATGGAAAAGCGCGGCGCGGAGGTGGTGTCGGTCGAAGTAACAGCGGAACACGGCTGGGACTTTGTTCCGTATCCGACGAAAAGATTGGAAGAAGTGTTCAGCCCCCGCCGAATAGTGATGCAACAACTGAAGAATTCCTACTGGTTCAGTCATGCGGCTGTAGAATCCAAAGCCAAAGTTTATTACGGCGATGTTTACAATTTGCCTGCTTCCCTTGGACAATTCGATATCGCAGTAATGGGTTCCGTACTGCTACACTGCCGCGACCCCCTCCGGATCGTTGAGCAATGTGGAAGTATGGCGAGATCGCTCATCATTACTGATATGTTCTATCCGGAGTTGGAAGGATCATCGGTCTGCCGTCTCGCACCCACTCCGCAGAATTTCCTGTGGCACACTTGGTGGCATTTCAGTACGCAATTTTGCGCGCAGTTTCTGGCGGTGATGGGTTTCAGGACCTCAGAAATTTCGACGCACCAACAATATCACCGCGGCAAGCCCTACACGCTCTTTACTGTCGTGGGGCAAAGAGAATGAATGTCATTCTGATCCCGCAATCGCGGGAGAAGAATCTCGGATCAAATTTTTGAGCGGCCCGTCCACGGAAGATGGACCAGAGATGTTTCGCTTCGCTCAACATGACAGGCCGTTTGGGAAATCGCGCCTCTACGAAATTAATTCGCTAACGAGCGACTTCTCTTCTTTTAGCTCCGCGACCGATGCGTCGATTTTCGCGCGGCTGAAATCGTTGATCGGCACGTCTTGCACGATTTCCAATTTGCCGCCGCGCACACGGAATGGAAAGGAGCAGATTAATCCTTTTTCGACGTAGTAACTTCCATCGGAACAAACGGCCACACTGTGCCAGTCATTGCCCGGTGTGTCGTTGGTGAGCGAGTTAACCGTATCAACGATCGCGTTCGCAGCCGACCCTGCTGAAGAAAGTCCGCGCGCCTTGATCACTGCGGCGCCGCGCTGTTGGACCGTCTTAATGAATTCTTCCTTTAGCCATTTCTCGTCGTCGATTACGTCGTTCGCGGGGCGACCATCGATCCGCGCATTGTAGAAATCCGGATACTGAGTCGAGGAATGATTTCCCCAGATGGTCATGTTCGTGACCGAACCAATTCCCACGCCAGCCTTGTGCGCCAGCTGCGCGCGGGCGCGGTTCTCGTCCAATCGCGTCATGGCAAACCAGCGATCACGGGGAATGTCTTTCGCGTTTTTCATCGCAATCAGACAATTCGTGTTGCATGGATTTCCGACTACGAGCACGCGCACATCGGCCGCGGCATTTTTTTGGATCGCCTGACCTTGTCCGACGAAAATTTTGCCGTTGACTCCGAGTAACTCCTTCCGCTCCATGCCGGCCTTGCGCGGAATGCTTCCGACCAACAACGCCCAGTTGATGTCGCGAAAGCCTTCATCCAGATCGGCAGTCGGTAAGACTGATTCGAGTAGCGGAAATGCGCAATCGTCCAATTCCATGACCACACCTTCCAGCGCGCCCAGTATCGCAGGAATCTCGACCAAATGGAGCCTGAGCGGCTGATCGGGCCCGAACATTTGCCCGGAAGCAATACGAAACAGAAGCGCGTAACCAATCTGGCCGGCGGCCCCCGTGACAGCGACTTTAATCGGAGTTTTCATGATGCAATTAGCCATAAACATGTTGCTCAGCAAAGCCGAAGCGCGGATCCGTTATGTCGAGCAAAGTTGAGGCATCCCGTGAAGTGACTTGTCGGTTACGCCACGGGATTCCTCAACTCCGTTTGGAATGACAGGAAGAGAATCCGCGGTAAATTCTGATTCTCGATGTATCCGACAAAACTTAACAAGATTATCAATCTGTTTGAATCGCTGCCGGAGGATGAGCGGCGCGAGACGCTTGTCTCCTATGCGGACAATGCAAAGAAACAAGAGCCGCGCGAAAGCGAGAAGTTCGATCTGGTCGATGTGCGGAAAGACGAAGAATGCACGGACACCGTGGGCGTGTATCTCCAAGTCGATGAAACCGGCAGGGCCCACATCCGCATGACGCTCGGTCCCGAGGTGCAAACGCTTACCCGCTCGATGACGGCGATTCTTTGCAAAGGGCTCGAAGGTTCAACGCCACAGGAGATTCTCGATCTCCCGAGCGATTTCGTGACGCGCATTGTGGGCAGCGAACTGATCCGGATCCGCAGCCAGACGATTTATTACGTCCTCACGCGCATCAAAAGCATTTGCAAAGTCTGGCTGGACCGCCAGCGCATGGCGCAAGTGGCGTAGGACCACGCTTTGTCATTCCGAGCCGCCCAGACGGCGAGGAACCTCACACTCGCAGCTTTGATCACACAATTTTCGATGCGTGAATTACCGGCCTGTGCGAGGTCCCTCGCTTCGCTCGGGATGACATTGTTGGAGTTCCCGCGTGACGTTTGTGTGATTTCGTTTACCATCCCCGCTGGCGCAGATGCCGCGAAATAACGAGCTGAACAAAATCCTTCTCATTGGCTCCGGTCCAATCGTGATCGGGCAAGGCTGCGAATTTGATTATTCCGGAGTGCAAGCGTGCAAGGCGCTGCGCGAAGAAGGTTATGAGGTTGTGCTGGTGAATTCCAACCCGGCCACCATCATGACCGATCCTGAATTCGCCGATCGGACTTATGTCGAACCGATCACTCCCGAAGTGATCGAGGCGATCATGGAACGCGAAAAACCGGATGCGATTTTGCCTACTCTGGGTGGACAGACGGCGCTGAATGCGGCCATGGAGTTGAATCGCAACGGCGCGCTGGCGCGGCACGGCGTAAAATTGATCGGCGCAAACGCGCAGGCCATCGCAAAAGGCGAAGATCGCCAATTGTTCAAGGAAGCGATGTTGCGCATCGGGCTCGAGGTGCCGCGCTCTGGCGTGGCGCGTTCCCTGGCGGATCTCGATCGGATCGTTGCTGAAATCGGAACATTTCCGCTCATCATTCGCCCGGCGTTTACTCTGGGCGGAACCGGCGGTGGGATCGCTTACAATCGCGAAGAGCTAGATGTGATCGCTGCGCGCGGTCTGGATCTCTCGCCGGTCCACGAAGTGCTGATCGAAGAGTCGCTGGTGGGCTGGAAGGAATTCGAAATGGAAGTGATGCGCGACCGGATGGACAACTGCGTGGTCGTCTGTTCCATCGAGAATTTCGATCCCATGGGCGTGCACACCGGCGACTCCATCACTGTTGCACCCACGCAAACGCTCACCGACAAGGAATACCAAATGATGCGCGACGCCGCGTTCGCGGTCATTCGCGAGATCGGCGTCGAGACCGGCGGATCTAACATTCAGTTTGCTGTGCATCCCGATAATGGCCGCATGGTCGTGATCGAAATGAATCCGCGCGTATCGCGTTCCAGCGCGCTCGCATCGAAGGCGACTGGTTTTCCAATTGCGAAAATCGCAGCAAAACTCGCGGTCGGCTACGCGCTCGACGAAATCAAAAACGATATTACGCGCGAAACGCCGGCCTGCTTCGAGCCGACGATCGATTACTGCGTAGTGAAAGTGCCACGCTTTACGTTCGAAAAATTTCCGCAGGCGGACGCGACGCTCACGACGCGAATGAAAAGTGTCGGGGAAGCGATGGCAATCGGGCGGACGTTTAAAGAGGCATTGCAAAAAGCTTTGCGCAGTCTGGAAATCAAGCGCTTCGGTTTGTTAGGCGACGGCGTGGACAAAGACATCGATCTTGAAGCGCTGCGTTTGAAATTAGCGATCCCAAATGCCGAGCGAATCTTCTACATCGCGCAGGCGTTCCAAAAAGGCGCGTCAGTTGATGAGATTTATGAGCTGACGAAGATCGACCGGTGGTTTTTGAGAAACGTCGCGCAGATCGTGGAGGAAACGCGCTGTTTGAAGACGAAAGACTTGCTCCACGCCAAAAAGCTCGGCTTCTCCGACCAGCAACTGGCAGTGGCAAATGGCACGACCGAGGCTGAAATCCGCGAGAAACGGAAGTCGTTAACCATCTTGCCCACATACCGGCTGGTCGATACATGCGCGGCCGAGTTCGAAGCTTATACGCCATATTACTACTCCACCTACGGCGACGAGAACGAGCGTCGAGACAGCGCCAAGCGCAAGATCATGATTCTGGGCGGCGGACCGAACCGGATCGGCCAGGGAATTGAGTTCGACTACTGCTGCGTGCATGCTGCGTTCGCCCTGCGCGAGCTCGGGTTCGAAACGATCATGGTCAACTCCAACCCGGAGACGGTTTCCACAGATTACGACACAAGCGATAAACTTTATTTTGAGCCGCTCACTTTAGAGGACGTGCTCAACATTTACGATCAAGAGAAGCCCGAAGGCGTGTTCGTCCAGTTTGGTGGACAAACACCGTTGAACCTCGCGAGCGGATTGAAGGCGGCAGGCGTCCCCATTCTTGGCACCCAGCCGGAAAGCATCGAGACCGCGGAAGATCGGCAACTGTTCGCCGCGATGCTGGATAAACTCGGCTTGCGCCAAACTCCAAATGGGTCGGCGATAAGCACTGAGGAGGCTATCGCGATCGCGAAGAAAGTTGGTTACCCAGTTTTGGTGCGACCCTCGTTCGTTCTCGGTGGGCGTGCCATGGAACTTGTCTATAATGAGGGGGATCTTCGGCGCTATATGGCAAGCGCCATCGAAGTGACGCCTGATCGTCCGGTGCTCATCGATCGCTTTCTCGAGGATGCAATCGAAGTCGATGTCGATTGCATCTCCGATGGCGAAACGACCGTCATCGGCGCGATCATGGAGCACATCGAGGAAGCGGGCATTCACAGCGGTGACAGCGCGTGCGTGATTCCGACGTTTTCATTGTCGCAAAATGTTCTGGATGAGATTTCCGCAGCAACAAAATCGATGGCGCGTGAACTAAACGTGCGTGGGCTAATGAACGTGCAGTTCGCGGTGAAAGGCGATGATGTTTACGTTTTGGAAGTGAACCCGCGCGCGTCGCGTACTGTTCCCTTCGTTAGCAAGGCAATCGGCGCTCCACTAGCAAAACTCGCCGCCAAAGTAATGACTGGAAAATCATTGCGCGAGCTCGGATTCACAAAAGAGATCATGCCGAAACATTTTTCCGTAAAGGAAGCCGTGTTCCCCTTCCTGCGCTATGAAGGCTTGGATATCTCACTTGGTCCGGAAATGAAATCGACCGGCGAAGTGATGGGCATGGATATCGATCTCGGCCTTGCCTACGCAAAATCGCAGATGGCCGCGCCGCCGCCGCTGCCGAAAACAGGAAAAGTCTTTGTCAGCGTCAAGGATGCCGACAAGGAAGCGGTCATCCCCGTCGCCCGCGAGTTCGTGAAGCTCGGTTTTGAAATTATTTCTACAAGCGGCACCGCGGAAGCGCTGGCGAGAGCAAAAATCAAAGTGACGAAGGTCTTTAAGATTCACGAGGGACGCCCGAACGTTCTCGACCGCATCAAGAACGGCGACATCAATTTCATCATCAACACGCCCAGCGGGAAAATTCCGCGCGAGCATGAAGTGGGTATTCGCAATGCCGCGCTGGCTGCAAAAATTCCGATCATGACGACCGTCCGCGCCGCGCTGGCGAGCGCGAATGGAATTCGGTCACTACAAAAACGAAAAGTGCAGGTGCGCAGTTTGCAGGAGTACCATTCAGGTGTCATCCCGAGCGGAGCGAGGGACCTCGCAAAGACTCGTTGATCACACTTTGGAGGTTCGGCGATCAATCATCTAATGTGAGATCCTTCACTTCGCTCAGGATGACCGTGCGTCTTATTGGCGGCTTGAACGTTCGTCGTCGAGCATTACGATGTTCGGCGTGAAACCGTTACTTTGCTGCTTGATTATATCCATGTGGGCTGCAGCATTTGCTGCCGATGAAAACAAAAAAACTTCATCCATGAATCTATCAAACGAAGTCGCTGTGATCAAAACCAGCGAAGGCGACATGGTGGTGCAGTTCTGGGCTGATGCCGCGCCAAAAACGATCGAGAATTTCAAGAAGTTGGCGCGCTCCGGTTTCTACAACGGCACCATTTTCCACCGGATCGTCAAAGGGTTCATGATCCAAGGCGGCGACCCGGATTCGAAAGATCCGGCAAAAGAAAACAGCTACGGAGCTGGTGGTCCAGGTTACAAGATCAAAGCCGAGTTTAACGATCATCCGCATGAGCACGGCGTGATCTCGATGGCGCGCGAACCTGATCCGGACTCGGCCGGCTCGCAGTTCTTCATCTGTCTCGCACCAATACACCGGCTCGATCATCAATACACAACGTTCGGCAAACTGATTAAAGGCGACGATGTGCTGGAAAAAATCGGGGACACGCCCGTAACCAAAAACAGCATGGGCGAAATGAGCAAGCCGACAAAGCGCATCGTGATCAACAAGATCGACATCGTGCCGGCGAGCTCGGTGAAGTAGCCGTCACCCTTGTCATTCCGAGCGAAGTCGAGGAATCTCTCATTGTTGAAATGGCTATCCCGCAATGGCGGAGACTTCGCTCGACATGACCAAGGTTGCTCTCATCCAGATGCGTTGCGGCCCGGAGCCGGAGAAGAATTTCTCGCGCGCGATTGAATTCATTCGCGAGGCGGCGGGAAAAGGCGCGCGGATCGTCTGTCTGCCCGAACTTTTCCGGTCGCAATATTTTTGTCAGACAGAAGATCATAAGAATTTTAATTTGGCCGAGGAAGTGCCGGGGACATCAACAGCGGCATTCGGAGAACTGGCGCGCGAAACCGGCACAGTGATCATTGCTTCACTATTCGAGAGGCGCGGCGCGGGCGTTTATCACAACACCGCGGCGATCATCGACAGGGATGGAAAGTTGCTAGGTAAATACCGCAAGATGCATGTTCCGGACGATCCGCTGTATCACGAAAAATTTTATTTTACGCCGGGCGACCTTGGGTTCCAATCGTGGAACACGCAGCACGGCAAAATCGGAGTCTGTGTTTGCTGGGACCAATGGTATCCGGAGGCGGCGCGGTTAACTGCATTGCGCGGCGCAGAAATCATTATTTATCCGACGGCAATTGGCTGGCATCCGAGTGAGAAGAAGGAGTTTGGCAAAGCGCAGCATTCGGCGTGGGAAACCATTCAACGCAGCCACGCCATTGCGAATGGGTGCTACGTCGCCGTGGCAAATAGGGTCGGCCATGAAGCGCCTGCCGGTGGCGCTGGCATTGAGTTCTGGGGACAAAGCTTCGTTTGTGGGCCGGACGGCGAAGTCGTCGCCAAAGCTTCGATTGATCAGGAGGAGATTGTGATGGCCGATATCGATTGGAGCCGCGTCAACGAGCATCGGACGCACTGGCCATTTCTGCGTGACCGGCGGGTCGATGCTTACAGTGGGCTCGACCGCCGGATGATTGATTAAAGCTCCAAACCTCGGCATCCAACCTCCGGAGAATCTGCAAACACCAAGCTCCAAAGTGTCCTGCACGACGCCATTTTTCGACGTGAAGCTTGAAGCTTGATTGGATGTTGGAGATTGGAAGTTGGAGATTTGCGGCGGCGGCCATTCGCAACGCGCCTGTTCCGAATGTCTTCTTTCTGGTAATGATGAATCGATGACTGCCGCAGGTCCTCAGCAAGCGCGCCGGCCGTGGTTTCGGCCGTCTTTGACGACACAGATCATGATCGGACTGGTTGTCGGCGGTGTGATTGGCTGGCTGCGACCGGATTGGGGGAACGCAGTTTATTTTCTGCGCGACATCTTCATTAACCTGATCAAATCCATCATCGCGCCGCTTGTTTTCTCAACCATTGTCGCAGGAATCGCTGGGGCAGGTGCGCTTCGGAAAGTTGGGCGCATGGGCATCAAAGCCCTGATTTATTTCGAGATTGTTACGACCGCAGCGCTGATAATCGGACTGGCCGTTGTCAATTTCATCAAGCCCGGAGCTGGCGTGACTCTCGTCGCCACGAACATCGACGCCATTAAAACTATTGAGCAAAGTCATCCGAAAACTTTCGTCGAAACCATCGTCCACGTGTTCCCCTCCAGCGTGATTGACGCCATGGTACGCGGCGATGTTTTGCAGATCGTCGCGTTCAGTGTGCTTTTCGCACTCGCCGTCTCTGCGATTGGAGAAAGGGGAAAACCGATCATCCGCGCGATGGAGAGCCTCGCGCAAATCATGTTCAAGTTTACAAACTACGTGATGATGTTTGCGCCGATTGGTGTCGGCGCAGCGATGGCGCACACGATCGGCACGCAAGGGCCGGGCGTGCTGGTGAATCTCGGCAAATTGATCGGGTCGCTTTATCTGGCTCTGGTGATTTTCATCTTGTCGATCTTTGGATTGGTGATTTGGATCGTACGGATTCCGTTGCGTCAATTTGTTCGGGCGGTGCGGGAGCCTGCGGCCCTCGCATTCGCGACCACGAGCAGCGAATCGGCATTGCCCAAGGCGATGGAATCGATGGAGCGTTTCGGCGTGCCGTCGCACATCGTGGGCTTCGTTATGCCGACCGGCTATTCGTTCAACCTCACAGGATCAACATTATATCTGGCAATGGCTTCGGTGTTCGTGGCGCAAGCGGCGGAGACGACAATAGGCTGGCACATGTCGTTAGGCCAACAGATCACAATGATGTTGACGTTGATGCTGACTTCCAAGGGTGTGGCCGGCGTCCCACGCGCATCGCTTGTCATTTTGCTCGGGGCACTGAATTCGTTTGTGCCGTCAGGACTGGGGCCGATCGGTGTGGCCATTATTTTCGGCGTGGATGAATTGATGGATATGGGTCGCACATGCGTGAACGTCATCGGCAATTGTCTCGCGACGGTGGTCGTTGCGCGCTGGGAAAAAGAATTCGATGAAAGCCGCGCGCGCCTTTTTGGGACGTCCGCCGAAGCCGAGTTGGATTTAAAAGCCGGCGATGTCGCTTTCGCCGACGCAGTCGGCCAGGGCGACTGAGGATGCAATTCACGGATTATGTGACCGTCGGACGCGGTCGTCCCGCCTTTTTTTTGCGCGATCTTCTCACCACGGAAACATCGACAAAGCTGGGTTATTCCAGCTGAGGTCTCTTCGCCATGTCAGCTTTGCACACATTTTCCCAAGCAACTTATCTCATACAGATCTTTACCGCTGTCTTTCTCACGATTCTTTTCCTTCAATCAGGAGTTGATAAAGTTGTCGATCGCCGCGGAAACCTCGAATGGCTAAAGGGACATTTCGCGAAAAGTCTGTTAGCGGGCGTCGTGCCCGCTTTGGTAACTGCCATCACGATTCTCGAACTCGCAGCGGGAGTATTGAGCGGCGTTGGCTGCCTGGCACTCATCGTTTTGCGCGATTCAACCGTCGCATTCTACGGCGCGGTGATTTCCGCGGTTGCGATCATTGCGCTATTCTTTGGCCAGCGGATGGCCAAAGATTACGCTGGAGCCGCGGTGCTTGTTCCGTACTTTCTGCTCACCCTCCTTGCGATTTATCTGCTCGCGCAGCAGTGAATTGACCGAGGGGCGCCACGGACAATCATCATAAAACGATGAGGCTCACAAAATTTGCGAACGCGCAATTTCTAGCGGGCATATTGCTTCTATTGGCCGCGCTAACGTTCTATTATTTCGCGGTTCTTAGAATTGATTACAGCAAGACAATGCTGCTCGACCTCGGTCCACATCCGGATGCCACGGAATATTTTGCACAAGCGCAAGCACTGCGCGCGGACGACTGGCCTTCCATACAGATCGGATACGAGAAACTGCCATCAAGGTACCCTTTTGGCTATCCGGCGCTCATGGTTCCCTGGTTGAAGATCCTGCCGGAATCAGACGCTATCCTAGCACCGTTCCGCACGAGCCAAACGATGGGGCTGCTCCTGCTTGTAGCCGTATTTGCTTTTTACACATACCTAGCGATGCCGTTGACAGGCGGCTTTGCGACGCTTTTACTCGTGACACTACCTGGGTTCTTCACTTTCTGTCGTTCATCACTCAGTGAAATAAGTGCCTCCCTGCTGATTGTCCTAGCCTTTATGTTCGCCTACCTGGGACTTAAGGAAGAACGGCGCTGGAAAATCTATCTGTCCGCAATTCTTCTTGGTCTTTCATTGAACGTTCGACTCCAGTCGCTTTTTTTTGCTCCGTTATTGCTGATCATGGTCATCTTCCCGGTAAAGGGGATGCGCTGGCGCTGGTTCCTTCATTGCGTGGCACTTCCGTTCGTTTTCGTTTTAGCGTCTAGCCCTATGCTCATATTGAACACGATCCAGTTCCATTCGCCCCTCAAAACAGGCTACGATCTGTGGGCCTCATATTTTAGCCGACACCACCTTCTTTTTTGTCTTCGCTGGGTTCCGAAGAATGCCCTCGCCTTGTGGAAGGAATCCACTTTACAGCCGCATGGGTACAATGTTGCACACATGTTTGGCACAGGTACCTCCTTTGTACCCGTCTTCCTCCTTCTAACTTGCGTCGGGTTGTTTTTGATCCGATTCAATTGGTTCATCGTGTGCGCTTTCTTGGCGGGCTTGAGCTCTTTCGTGGCGGCGTTGTGCTACCTATTTGGCAGCGACAGTCGTTTCTACTTACCGCTTCTTATCCTTCTAGTCGGGGTCGCCGTTCTGCCCATCACATGGGCTTCAAAGAACCTTTTTGCCGGAAAACGGATTATTATCGCCCTGAGTGTTTTTGTCTTGTTCGCCGGCGTCTGCCTCAGCCAACCTGGAATCGTTCTGTCCGATATCGATCCTGTTTACTTAAATGCCCTATTGCCACACTCCTTCGTAGCCGCTCCGATCGATGGAGAGCATCATTATAAGTGGAGCTACACCTGGAGATATGAGCGGCCGCAGGCTCTGGCCTTAGTCAAACACGCGTTGGAGCGCTCCGTTCCGGTTTACGCGCTATTCGTTTCGAGCGACGAAAGCACCACCAAACAGTCGCGCCTGCCGGCCGTCTCTGGGTACGACTGGCACCTTCTGGATAACTCCCACGGCAAGGCGGCAATTCTAAAGCTTGTTCCCATTGGATCGACCGAACCATCGTCACCGGACTAATGCGACCCATAGGCATTTTGCGAAGCGTTGCGCCCTTGGGTTGCCTTGTCCATAAGGCTCTTCGACCTGCCCTATTGTCAGGACTACTATTGTTAGCAGCCTATCTTCGGATACCCGGCTTGAGCTGGGGCCTCAGCAGTGGATATGGCCATGATCTGAACTTTCAGCCCGATGAGTTTGTCAGTCTCAGGGGTGTCCTGCAGCTAGATTTATTAGCAGGCCGCATTAAGACACCTGGAGCATACTTTGAAGGCACATTCAATTATTACCTATGGGCCGTACCGCAAGCAGTACTCAGGGTCCCCGCTGCCGAAGGCGCGCCACTTGGCGACTCAACGAGCATGACCAAGTATTCTAGCCTCCTATATATCTGTCGGTGGATGTCGGTTCTGTTTGATCTCTGCACAATCGCTGTTGTATTTCTCGCGATCAAGGAAGCGACTCAGAAGTTCTACCCATCTCTCGGGGGTGCGCTTTGTTACACTGTTATTCCAATGCAGGTGATCTACGCCCACTTTATGAGAACTCACATTCTGAGCAATTTATTGTGTGCCTTGGTCATTTGGATGTCTCTAAAGCTCCGGCAATCCCAGCGATGGCAGATGCTCTTTACTGTGGGTCTAATTTCTGGTTTGGGGGGAGCGACGCGTTATCCTGTTGGCATCATCGTCGTGATTCCATGCCTCTACTTGCTGTTCAACGACGGTGGTAACTTACCAAACTCGAACAGCCGGTTTCTGGAGCGAGTCAGAGTTTTCGTTGCCGGTCCGCTGTGGCTGATTGCAGTGGGATTCATCATTGGATTGTTCCTGGGGCATCCAATGCTGTTTTTAGATCCCGCGAGCGTTACAAACGCAATCACCGGCGAGACGTTAAAATACGCGTCGCTACACCAGTTCAGCGGAGTCCAGTTGCTTAATCTGGGCTTTGTCTGGAGGTATATCACATACGTGATTCCGTTTGCAATGTATCCCCTGCTCTGGCTGGTTCCTTACTGCGCAATCTTATATCTTCTTTTCAGGCGTAACCTTTACAGTGTGTCCATTCCAATCCTAATTTTCTCCCTTTTGTATCTGTACTTCATGGGAAAAGGCTACCTTGGACCATATTTTGCCCGCATAACCATGCTGTTGTTTCCTGGATTTTGCGTTCTGGTCGGCGTAGCTTGTGCCGATTTACAGCTGAAAATGAAACATAACCGGCCAGTCGCCATCCTTTTAACCTGCGTGCTCCTTCTCGTCCTTGGGCCATCAGTGTTTTTTGACATGGCATACGGTCGTGCCATGCAGAAAAAGGATGCTCGTGAGATTGTTCGGAACGATCTCCAAAAGTTGATTGGTGACGCACGGGCGACTATTGGCATCTTGCAGCTCGGACCTTATTTTTACACTGCGATGCCAGCAGCCAAGCCACTAACCAGTGACAAGGTGGCTGTCCACTTACAGAACCCAGAGCAGGACGCTGACTTCTTTCTGATAGGGTTGCCAACTCAAATTGACCCAGCATACATGAACGCAATTGTCAGACGGGTTGAGGCGCAGGGAAAGTTTACTTACGAAAAAAGCTACAGGGTTCCCGTAAAGATTTTTGGACACGAGTTCAAGCTGGTACGCTTTCCTC